>Ga0079224_100014886_pt1 | contig 10879 bp, 11 predicted proteins | sample Stecom2015_FD_80414 | JGI IMG/M metagenome (GOLD analysis project Ga0079224, IMG submission 80414) | Agricultural soil microbial communities from Utah to study Nitrogen management - Steer compost 2015 | ecosystem: Environmental > Terrestrial > Soil > Agricultural land | place: USA: Utah...
CCGAGCCGGCGCGACATCGGGAAGACCCATAGACGCCCATGGTCGGGCAGCGTGTCGAAAGGCACTCGAGGCATGACGAGAAGGCTGTTGAAGGGGTCCAGTGGGCCGCGTTGCGATGCCACGGTCCCGGATCCGAGGCGGAGCGACGACGCCATAGCCGTCGCTACGGCTAGAAGCTCCAACGACGGAGATGGAACCGTGACATCGCAACCCCACAACTGTAACGGTTAATCGAGCTATCCGGCGGGGGGCACAGGGGGTTGTGCGGTTGATCCGTCGTCTCTCCTCCTCACCGTTGCTACGGCTACGCCTCGTCGCCGTTCCTCGGCTGAACGCGCACAAGCACCCTGTGCGCGACCCGCTGGCCCCCTTCAACAGACTTCTAGCCGACCGTCTCTACCGCGGGTGGCACGTCGACCGGATCCGCGGGGGGAGCTTTGTCGATGAGGATGGCTACCCACCTCAGGTCCTTGGTGTTCTCGAGCCAGATCTTGACAATCACCGTGAGCGGGACCGAGAGCAGCGCCCCCAGCGGGCCCCACGCCCATCCCCAGAACAACAGGGAGAGGATCACCACCAGCGTGGAGAGGCCGAGACGCCGTCCCATCAAGCTCGGCTCCAGGATGTTGCCGAAGATGGTGTTCACGGTGACGTATCCGACGAGCACGAGCACCGCGTGACCCACGCTCCCCACCAGGATCAAGCTCAGCATGAGCGCCGGCACGGCCGCCAGGATGGACCCGACCGTCGGGACGTAGTTGAGCACGAACGCGAGCAGCCCGAGCAGCAGCGGGAAGTCCAGATCGGTGAAGAACGCCCACAGCCCCAGAATGGCGCCGGTCGCGAGCGAGATGATCGTCTTGATGCCGAGGTACGTCTGGATCTCGGTGACGAACTTGTTCAGCCGGTCCTCGTTCTGGGATACGCCGCCCAGGATGTGGCGGAACTTGGCCGGAAAGACCATCGCCTCGCCCAGCATGAAGGCCATGATGAGGAAGACGATGAACGTCATCGACAGGAACTGGGCGACGCGCCCGACGGCGCCCCGCGCGAAGTCGATCACCGCCGCCGGATCGATCAGGTCCATCGTGATGTACTGGGTCAGCACGACGCCGGTGCGGGATTCGACGGCGACCAGCCACGATTCCTGGAGCTGCTGGATCCCGGTGAGGTACCTGGGAAGCTGCGGCTGCAGCTCCGAGATCGACTGGCTGACCACGAGGGCCAGTATCGCGACGGCGGCCATGTTCACGAGCACCGTCAGCGCGACGGCCAGCCACGCGGGTACCCGCCGCTCGCGGAGCCAGAGCATGACCGGCAAGCTGAGGACCGTCAGAAAGAGCGCGAGCGCCGACGGCAGCAGGATCGGCGCGGCGAAGCGGAGACCGTGGACCACCACGACCAGGCACGCGAGCACGAACAGGAAGTTGGCACCCGGGTTCTGGTCCGCACGGTCGTAGATCATGGAGTCTCGCGTGAGGCGTAAGCGGATGGCGTCGGAACACTACCCGGAAGGACCCGCGAGTTCCATTCCGGATCGAATGCGGGTATCACGCGGGGCTCCTCGGCCGCGTCGGCCAGGTCCGCCATGAGTGGACCCGACGGAGGCGGACGAAGCGGTGGCGGGAAAACAGGGGGCGAAGCGCACGAGCGCGAGGAGCCCGACGGGCGCGAGCCGGCGGTGACGGTGCCCGAGAGCGACGAGGCGCTCCTCGCCGAGTGCCGCGTCGAGACCTTCCGCGCCGGGGGCCCGGGCGGACAGCACCAGAATACGACCGAGTCGGCCGTGCGGTTGGTGCACCTGCCCACGGGCACGCGGGTCGTCGCACGGGACGAGCGCAGTCAGCGCAGGAACCGTGCGCTCGCCCTGGGCCGTCTGCGACGCGCGCTCGAGGAGCGCAACCGCGAGCAGCCCCCACGGATCGAGACCCGCGTGCCGAGGGGCGAGCGCCGGAAGCGGCTCGACGAGAAGCGACGGCGCGGCCAGAAGAAGCGGCTGCGGCGGCCGCCCGAGCCGGATGGCGAGTAGTGGGCCCGGCAGGGCTCGAACCTGCGACCTACCGATTATGAGTCGGCTGCTCTAACCAACTGAGCTACGGGCCCGAAACGTGGGAAAGATAGCGCCGCTTCCCGGCCGCACCACCGAGGTGTGGAGATGCGGTGAGCGCGCGGGCCGCTCAAGACGCTCCGGCGGCCCGCCGCAGGGCCGCGACCTCGTGATCCGACAACGTGCGCCACTCGCCGCGCGGGAGGTCGCCGAGCGTGATGGGACCGAAGCGGATCCGACGGAGCTTCAGCACGTGGTGCCCGACCTCGCTCATCATCCGCCGCACCTCCCGCTTCCGTCCCTCGGCGAGCACCAACGTCAGATGCGAGACCACGGGCCCGGCGTCCAGGACCTTTGCGCGGAGCGCCCTGGCGAGCCCGTCCTCGAGCTCCACGCCGCTCCGGAGGGTGCGGACCACTCCGTGATCGACCGCCCCGGCGGCTTCGACCCAGTATTCGCGCTGCACCTCGCCGCTCGGGTGCTGCACGCGGTGGGCGAGCTCCCCGTCGTTCGTCAGCAGAAGCAGTCCCTCCGCGTCCCGGTCGAGCCTGCCGACGTACGCGAGGCCATCGAGCTCGTCCGGAAGCAGGTCGTAGACGGTCCGGCCGCCGTGGGGATCGCTCCGGGTGGTGAGCACGCCCGGCGGCTTGTGGAACGCCACCCACCGCGTCCCGGCGAGCGTGACGATCTCACCGTCGAGCTCCACGACGTCCCGGTCCGGCCGGATCTGGGCGCCCAGCTCGGTCACCACGCGGCCGTTGATCCGCACGCGCCCCGCGGCCATGAGGCGCTCCGCCTCGCGGCGAGACGCGCGGCCCGCTCGGGAGAGGTACTTCTGGACGCGCATCGCCTCCGTCATGAGCCGTGCGTCCGGTCCTCGTCCCCGGCGGGCTCCGTCCGGACGTCGTCCGCGATCTCGAAGCCGTGTTCGCCCTCGGCGTCCGAAGGTCCCGCCCACCCGGCGCTCGTAGCGTCCTCGGCCACGTCGGCTTCCATCTCGACCGCCTCGGCGCGCACGTCGTCCCCACCCCCGCGGCCGGCCGGTGAGCTCCCGCCGGCGTCATCGTCCTCGCCCATCACTCCAGCCGCACCCTCGTCCTCTCCGCCCTCCCCGTCGTCCAGCCCGAGCGGGATCCGGTCGCGCAGCACCACCGGAAGCTCCTCGGGCCTCGGCAGGTCCTCGATCGAGCGGAACCCGAAATGCTCGAGGAAGTGCTGCGTGGTGCCGTACAGCAGCGGCCGGCCGAGCGTCTCGGCACGCCCGACGATGTCGATCAGGCGCCGCTCCTGGAGCGTCCGGATCACGCCGGACGCCCCCACGCCCCGAACGTACTCGACTTCGAGCCGGCCGATCGGCTGCCGGTAGGCGATGATCGCAAGCGTCTCGATGGCCGGGCCCGACAGGCGCGACGGCCGCGGCACGTTGTCGAAGCGCTCGAGGTACGGCGCGAACTCCGGGCGCGTGAGCACCTGATAGCCCTCGGCGACCTCCACGACCTGGAAGGCCCGCTGCGCGTCGTCGTACTCGGCCCGCAGGAGCTGGAGCGCCAGCTCCACCTTGTCCTCGTCCAGCGTCTCGTCCGCGCGCGCGATCTCCTCGGCGGTGAGCGGCGCGTCCGAGGCGAAGAGCACCGCCTCGACGATCTGATGCGGATTCAAGCTTCCCTCTCTCCTGGATTCACGATGATCCCCTGCTCGTCCCGGTCCGACGGCGTGAGGTCCGGCGGCGCCTCGTCAGCCGCCCATGCTTCCGACGCCGCCTCGTCCCCCCCGTCCTCCCGGCGATAGATCCACAGATCCGCGAACGGCCGCGTCTGGCGCAGCACGAGCACGCGTCGGCGGGTCAGCTCGAGGCCGGCGAGCAGGGTCATCACGCCGTGCATCCGGTTCCGGAAGCCACGCACCAGCGCGGCGAAATCGACCCGGGTGCTCCGCTTCAGCGCGTCCAGGATGAGCGTCGCCTTCTCCTCCATGGATACCGTGCGGGGCGTCACGCGGTGACGCCGGTCGCGCGGCTCGGGAAGCTGCACGAGCAGCGCGGCCTCGTACACCTCCTCCCACGTGGTCTCGAGCTCGGCCTCGACCGCGGGCCGCTTCGGCCGGACCGGCACGTATCCCTTGCCGAACCGGCGGCCTCGCTCGGCCTCCGACACCCGCAGCCGGTGCGTCACCTCCCGGATCTGCTCGTACTCCAGCAGCCGCCGGACCAACTCCGCGCGCGGATCCTCGTCCTCGTCGTCGAGCGGGCGCGGCAGCACCATCTGCGCCTTGATCCGGATCAGCGTCGCCGCCATCTCGAGGAACTCGCCCGCCCCGTCGAGGTCGTCCACGGCCAGCCCCTGGATCGCGCGCAGGAACTGGTCGGTGATCCGGGAGATGGGGATGTCGAGAACGTCGATGTCCTGCGTGCGGATGAGGTGCAGCAGCAGGTCGAGCGGCCCCTGGAAGCGCTCGATCTCGACGAGGAACGCGGCGCCCCGCTCGTGCTCGGCCCTGCCGACGGTCAGATCCACAGGCGGATGAAGCTGTCGGCCAGCCCCTGGAAGTAGAAGACCGGCCACAACAGCACCTGGAAGACGCCCGGCACGAGGAAGAGCAGCGCCATCAGGATCAGGAGCCCGTAGCGCCCCATCTCGCGGTAGCGGAAGCGGAGGCTCTTCGGAAGCATGTGGAAGACCACGTGCGACCCGTCGAGCGGCGGGATCGGGATGAGGTTGAAGAACGCGAGCAGGAGGTTGATCACGATCCCGTACTGCATGGCGATCAACCCGAGATCGCCCATGGAGCCGAACGGCCCCACCCAGCGTTCGAGCCGCAGCAGCACGATGGCGCCCACCACGGCCAGGGCGGCCAGGATCAGGTTCGACACCACGCCGGCCAGGGAGACCCGCACGTCGCTCCACACGGGGCTCCGGTAGCGGGTCGGGTCCACCGGAACCGGCTTGGCCCACCCGAACAGGAAGCCCGTCCCTGACAGGTGGAGCGCGAGCGGCACGATCACGGAGCCCACCGGATCGAGGTGCGGGATCGGGTTGAGCGTGATCCGTCCGAGGCGCTCCGCCAGGTCGTCACCCTCACGCCGCGCCTGCCACCCGTGCGCCACCTCGTGCACGACGATGGACATGATGAGCACCGCGACGAGGACGATCGTTTCCATGCTGTTCCTGGGTGGACCCGGCCGCCGCAACGCGGGTGGTTGATCGCATTGGCTCTCCGGTCTAGCTTTGTTGGCTCACAAGTTGTCGAAAAACCGCTCCACGAGCGACCCATGCCGAACATCAAGAGCGCTAAGAAGCGCATGATCCTGAGCGACAAGGCGCGGACCCGGAACCGCGCCGAGCGTGCTCGCATCCGCACCGCGATCAAGCGCGTCCGCCTCGCCACGTCCGCGGACGAGGGGACGGGGCATCTGCGCGACGCCGTCGCTCTGCTCGATCGGGCCGCCACGCGGCGCCTGTTCCACCCGAATCGGGTGGCGCGCATCAAGAGCGGGCTCACCCGCCACGTGAACGCGCTGGCGTCCTGACCCGGGTGACGCGCGGGCGCCGAGCGCCCGCCCACAGCTGATCTTCCCGGAGACCCGGGCGACCCACCGCGGCCGCTCGGGTCTTTCGTGTGCGCACGCCGCCCGCCGGAAAAGCGGTGCGCTACAAGCCCCCCACACGCCGCCGGCTCAGCCCTCCCACACCACCCTTCCCTCGACGATCGTGCGGACCGGCCGGCCCCGGAGCGCCCAGCCGTCGAACGGGGTGTTCCGGCTCTTCGAGAGGAATGCGCGGGCGTCGACGGTCCACGCCGCATCCGGATCGAACACGGTCACGTCCGCGACCGAGCCCTCCGCGAGCGTGCCGCCCGGCAGGCCGAACGCCCGGGCCGGGCTGCAGCTCATGCGCTCCACCATGGTGGGCAGGTCGATGACCCCCTCCCCCACCACGCGCGTCAGGATCAGGCCGAGCGCCGTCTCGAGCCCGACGATGCCGTTCGGCGCATCGGCGAAGGCCGCTTCCTTCTCGTCGTAGTGATGCGGCGCATGGTCGGTCGCGATCGTGTCGAGCGTGCCGTCCGCGAGACCCGCCCGCACGGCCGCCACGTCCTCGTCGGCCCGGAGCGGCGGGTTCATCTTCGCTTCGGTGCGGTATCCCTCGACGGCCTCGTGCGTGAGCACGAGGTGGTGCGGCGACGCTTCGGCCGTCACGCGCACGCCGCGCGCCTTCGCCTGCCGGATCGACTCGACCCCGAAGCGCGTGGAGACGTGCTGCAGGTGGATGTGCCCGCCCGTCAGCTCCGCGAGCAGCAGGTCGCGCACGATGTGGATGTCCTCCGACGCGTTCGGCTTGCCGCCGAGCCCGAGCCGCGTCGAGACGATTCCCTCGTTCATGTGCCCGTCGCGCGAGATACCGAGGTCCTCGGGATGGTCCGCCACCGGAATCCCGAACGCCTGCGCGTATTCGAGCGCGAGGCGCATCAGCCCGGAGTCCATGACGGGGCTGCCGTCGTCGGTGATCGCGACGGCGCCCGCCTGCACCATCTCGCCGACGAGGGCGAGGCGCTCTCCGGCGCGGCCGACCGAGATGCAGCCTACCGGATAGACGCGCGCGGCCCCCGCCCGCCGTCCCTCGGCCGCCACGAACCCGACCGCCGCCGGGTCGTCGATGGGCGGATCGGTGTTGGGCATCGCGCAGACGGCGGTGAAGCCGCCCGCCGCCGCCGCCCGTGCTCCCGAAGCGATGGTCTCCTTGTGCTCGCCGCCGGGCTCGCGCAGGTGCACGTGCACGTCGATCAGGCCAGGCGTCACCACGAGCCCCGCGCAGTCGAGGACCTTCGTGTCCTCGGACGGCTCGGCATCCTTCGAAAGCGACGCGATCCTGCCCTTCGCGATCAGGACGTCGAGCACGTCGTCTTTGCCGGTGCTCGGGTCGACGACCCGTCCTCCACGGAGCAGGATCTTCCCGCTCATACGTCTCCTCCCTCTTTGGCGGCCTCGGCCTTCTCGGGCCGGCCGCCGGCCAACAGGTAGAGCACCGCCATGCGCACCGCGACGCCGTTGGTGACCTGGTTCAGGATCACGGAATGGGGCCCGTCGGCCACGTCCGAATCGATCTCCACGCCCCGGTTCATCGGTCCGGGATGCAGGATCAGCACGTCCTTCGGCGCCGCGTCGAGCCGGGCGCTGGTCACGCCCCAGATCCGGTTGTACTCGCGCAGGCTGGGCACGTAGCCGCCGCGCATGCGCTCGAGCTGGAGGCGCAGCACGTTGAGCACGTCGGCCCACTCGATCGCCTCTTCGATGCGCCGGAAGACCTGGACACCCAGCTCCGAGGGCGCGACCGGCAGCAGCGTGGGCGGTCCGCACACGGCGACCTCCGCCCCGAGCTTCTGGAGCCCGTAGATGTTCGAGCGGGCGACCCGCGAGTGCAGGATGTCGCCGACGATGCACACCTTGAGCCCGTCGATGCGGCCGAGGCGGTCGCGGATCGTGAGCAGGTCGAGCAGGCCCTGCGTGGGGTGCTCGTGACGTCCGTCCCCCGCGTTGATCACGTGCGAGGGGATGCGTTCCGCGAGGAAGCGCGCCGCGCCGGACGCGGCGTGCCGCATGACGACCATGTCGATCCGCATGGCCTCGAGGTTGCGCGCGGTATCGACCAGCGTCTCGCCCTTCGCGACCGAGGAGCCCGTCTCGGAGATGTTGACCGTGTCCGCCGAAAGCCGCTTCTCGGCGAACTCGAAGCTGATGCGCGTCCGGGTCGACGCCTCGAAGAACAGATTGACGATCGTCTTGCCGCGGAGCACCGGGACCTTCTTGATGCGCCGCTCCGAGATCTCCTTGAAGGGCTCGGCGGTATCGAGAATGCCGGTGATCTGCTCCCTAGTGAGAAACTCGAGACCGACCAGGTCCTTGCCGAGGGACAGCGTCGGGTCGCTCACCGTCCTCCCGCCCGCGGATCCACGAGCTCCACGCCGAGCTGTCCGTCGAGCTCCGGGACGAGCACCTCGACACGCTGGTGCGGCAGCGCCTGGACCGTCCGCCCGACGATGTCGGGCTGGATCGGGAGCTCCCGGCCGCCCCGGTCGACCAGCACGCAGAGCAGGATGCGCTCGGGCCGGCCCCAGTCCGTCAGCTCGTTGAGCGCCGCCCGAACGGTGCGGCCGGTGTAGGCGACGTCGTCGACGATCACCACCGTGCGCCCCTCGATGCCCTCGAGCGGCAGCTCCGAGCCCCCGACGACCGGCCTGGGCCCGATCTGCTCGAGGTCGTCCCGGTAGAGGCTGATGTCGATGGACCCCTGCGGGGGCGCCGCGCCCTCCCTGGACGCGATCTCCGCGGCGAGGAGCCCGGCGATATCGGTGCCGCGTCGGTGGATGCCCATGAGCATGAGCCGCTCCGTCCCGCCGCTTCGCTCGACGATCTCACGAGCCATCCGTGCGATCGCGCGGCGCACGTCGGCCTCGTCCATCAGGTGGATGCGGTTGTCGTCGGGCATGGTCGCGGTTCCGGGGGGCCGGGCGGAGCGGCGGAAAGTTCGGCGTTCCGGGGTGGCGGGTCAACGAGGTGGGCTCCGGAGGGGCCCGTGTGCGGTGGTCGGCGATCGTTCGGCGGCGGGTGGACGCTTGCCCGGACCGTCCATGGACCGTGGGCCGACGACGGGCGTCGAGGCGGACCGCCCATCGCCTCGGTCGGCGTCGGGGTTGTCGGGCGCGCTTCCTGCGCCCCATGATTGCGCCCGACCCGCGCCTGCACGCGCACCCTCGATCCCCGCGAGCCTCCGGCCCATGCGCCCGATCCGAGCGACCCCCCCGTCGATGTCCCGCCTCCGCGGGCTCCTGGCCGGCACGGCCGTCGTGCTGGCGGCCGCGGCGCTTCCCCCCTCGGCCGCCGAAGCGCAGGAGGTGAGCGAGGCGCCCGACGTCGTGCTGGACGGTATTCCGTTCACGCTGACCCTGACGGCGGGCGACGGCGCGGGGGGCTCCTACACGGTGCGCGACGCCTCGGGCGCGGTACTCGCCGAGGGCACCGTGTCGCCGGGGGGTGAGGCGACGACGGAAGCGCTCGGCGTCTCCTCGCCGGATGCCCTGCCGCTCGCGGTTTCCGTAGGCGGGGCGACGATCGAGGTCGACCCCACCTTCATGCCGGCGTGGTTCTCGCTGATCCCTCCCCTGGTGGCCATCGGCCTGGCGCTGCTCCTCCGCGAGGCCGTGGCCGCGCTGTTCGTGGGCGTATGGATCGGCGCGCTCGCGATCACCGGCTTCAACCCGATCACGGCGACGTGGCGCGTCATCGACCGCTTCGTCGTGCCCACGCTGGGCGATCTGGACGGGGGGCACCCCCAGATCGTCGTCTTCTCGCTGCTGCTCGGCGGCATGGTCGGCATCGTGTCCCGGAACGGCGGCACGCTCGGCATCGTGGAGGCGGCCACGCCGTTCGCGCGCACGCGCCGGCGCGGCAAGATCGCCACCTGGCTCGCGGGCATGGCCATCTTCTTCGACGACTACGCCAACACGCTGATCGTCGGCAACACGATGCGATCGATCACGGACAGGCTCAGGATCTCACGCGAGAAGCTCGCCTACCTCGTCGACTCCACCGCCGCGCCGCTCGCGGCCCTGGTGCCGCTCTCGACGTGGGTCGGCTACGAGATCAGTCTCATCGCCGACGGCATGCGCATCGCCGCCGAGCAGAATCCCGCGCTTGCCGAGAGCCTGCTCGCGGCCAGCCCATTCACGGTGTTCATCGAGACGATCCCGTACCGCTTCTATCCGCTGCTCGCCCTGTATTTCGCAGCGCTCACGTCCTTTACCCGCTGGGATTTCGGGCCCATGGCCGCCGCGGAGCGGCGGGCAGCTTCGGGCGGCGGGCTGTACCGGCCGGGCGCGCAGCTGGCGGCCGTCACCGACTCGGGCGCTCTCGAGCCGGCCCCGGGCGTCGAGCCACGGTGGTGGAATGCCGGCATCCCGGTGCTCACGGTCATCGTCGTGGTGCTCTTCGGGCTCTACACGACGGGCCGCGCGGGCTCGGGGCCCGATGCTTCGCTCATGGACGTCTTCGGCGCCGCCGATCCGTTCTCGACGCTGCTCTGGGGATCGCTGGCGGGGTGCGTGGTTGCGGTCTTGCTGTCGGCCGCCCAAGGGATCCTCACCATCGCCCAGGGGATCGACGCGATGGTCGAGGGGATGCGGGCGATGGTCACCGCGATCCTGATCCTCGTGCTCGCGTGGTCGCTCGGCCTGGTGACCGAGGAGGTCGGCACCTCGCAGTACCTGGCGCAGCTCCTGAACGAGCGACTCCCGATCCAGCTCCTCCCGGTCGTCGTGTTCGTGACCGCGGCCGCGATGTCCTTCGCGACGGGCACCTCGTGGGGCACCATGGCGATCCTGCTCCCCCTGGTCATTCCGCTCACGGTCGCGCTCGGCGGCTACGAGCCCGGCTTCGGGCAGACGGCGGACTACTCGATCCTGCTCGGGACCATCAGCTCGGTGCTGGCGGGCTCGATCTTCGGCGATCACTGCTCGCCGATCTCGGACACGACGGTGCTGTCCTCGATGGCCTCGGGATGCGATCACATCGACCACGTACGGACGCAGCTTCCCTACGCGTTGCTCGTCGGGGTGGTGGGCATGCTCCTCGGGGACATCGGCACGGCGTACGGGCTGCCCATATGGGTCGCGCTCCTCGGCGGCGCCGCGGTCCTGTACCTGTTCCTGCGACTCCGGGGCACGGCGGTGGAAGACGATCCGCCTGCCGGCGGGCCGGGCGAGCCCTGACCCTCACGCCGGCGAAGGCGCCCGTGGCGCGCTGAACGGCTTCCGCCGCTCTCAGGGTGCGAAGCGGTCCCG
>Ga0079224_100014887_pt1 | contig 10878 bp, 10 predicted proteins | sample Stecom2015_FD_80414 | JGI IMG/M metagenome (GOLD analysis project Ga0079224, IMG submission 80414) | Agricultural soil microbial communities from Utah to study Nitrogen management - Steer compost 2015 | ecosystem: Environmental > Terrestrial > Soil > Agricultural land | place: USA: Utah...
GGGTAGTCGTACTCGGCCTCGGCGTTGACGATCACGTACTCGGCGCCCTCGCGGCCGAAGTAGATGCGCGGCTCGTAGCCCTCCCCGGTCTGGGACAGCTCACCGGTGGGCGGGATGTTGTACTCCAGGAACACCGGGCGCCCCTCGGAGTCCACCTGGTTGCCCGCGGCGGCGACCATGCCGAAGCCGTGGGTGTAGACCAGGTGCCGGGTCAGCCACCGGTCCTCCTGGCTGGGCGGGCCGTCGAGCTCGCGGGCGGCCACGATGGTGTCGACCGTCTCGCCCTCCGAGGTGGTGTAGCGGTCGACCTCCAGGACCTGCGGGAACTGGTAGAAGCCGCGGACCTGCTGGAGCTGCTGGAAGGTCTGGGAGACCACGGCCGGGTCCACCAGGCGCACGCTGGGGATGGTCTCGGCTTCCGCGGCCAGTTCGGACGTGGTCAGCTCGGTCTGCGCGTCGTAGTCGATCACCTCGATGTCGTCGACGCCGTAGGCGGTCCGGGTGGCCTCGATGTTGCGCTGGATGTAGGGGTTCTCCAGCCGCTGCTCGTTGGGGGAGACCGTGACCTGCTGGACGATCGCCGGGTAGACGCCGCCGATCAGCACCGCGGAGAGGAGCAGCAGCCCCAGGCTGACCAGCGGCACCATGGCGTTCTTGAAGTAGATGTTGGCGAAGAACAGCACCGCGCACACCAGCGCGATGATGAACAGGATGATCTTGGCGTACAGGACCGCGTTGACGTCGGTGTAGGAGGCGCCGAAGGTGTAGCCGCGGGTGGAGAAGACCAGGCCGTACTGCTCCAGCCAGTAGTCGGCGGCCCGCAGCAGCACGAAGACGCCCAGCAGGACGGACAGGTGCACGCGGGCCGCCGGGGTGACGCGCTGCCCCTGCGACTGCAGCCGCACCCCGCCGTACAGGTAGTGCACCACCACACCGGCGATGAACGCGATGACCACGGCGGTGTACAGGTAGCCGAGGAGCACCTGGAGGAACGGGTAGACGAACGTGTAGAACGAGATGTCCCACCCGAACTGGGCGTCCTGGGAGCCGAAGTCGGTGGAGTTGGCGAACTGCAGGTAGGTCTGCCACTCGGCGGTCGCGGAGGCCCCGGTGAGCAGCGCGAGGCCGCCGACGAGCCCCCAGAAGAAGACCTTGCGGTGGGGGTCGATGGAGGAGCGGTAGCGGTCCAGCCCCTGCTGTTCCAGGCTGAACGGCCGGTAGGCGGGCCTGGTCCGGTAGGCGAAGTAGACGCTGAGGCCGACGGCGAGGGCCATCAGCAGCGCTCCTCCGACGAAGAGCAGCGCCCGGGTGCGCAACTCCGTCCAGAAGACCGTGGTGTAGCCGACCGAGTCGAACCACCGGTACTCGGTCCAGAAATTCGCGGCGAACATGATGCCCGCGATGATGACGACCACGGCCGCGCCGACCGGCGCGAGCAACCGGGACCGTCGGGGCATGCGCGCGGTCGGCGCGCCTGGCGATCGGAAGCTCACGCCTCCCCCTCGTTCCTACTGGCTATCGTTGCACTGGTCCCCGGGAGGAACCGGAGGCGGACCGGGCCGTGCGGCCGTCCGCCCTCGCCTCCGCCGGGGGACTCGGTGCTGGTCGAATGTGCGGACATGGCGTCCCCTATACAGTGGCAACTTATCGAGACCCCGTCGGGTTCCCGCTTCACCGCGTCGAAACCTGGCCGAGACGGCTTCGACACCCCGTCCGCGAGGATGGCTGAGTCCCCTGGGACGACCTTTCACCTCGACCATACTTCGCACCGCACGGGAACGTGTGCCGATCCGTCCCCCCGACAACCGCTCCGAGGGCAGGAGACAAACAGGTGTCCTTCAACATTCGCGAAGCCGTGCTGAGCCTGGAACGCCACGCGTCCGAGCAGGGGTGGGACCAGCCCATCCGGATGTACGCGCTGGTGCCGACCGCCGACCTGGTGGCACGGGAGCCCCATCTCGCCGAGATGCTGGGCCTCCGCGGGAAGGCGGCCCCCGACGACCTGACCCCGGTGGAGCAGGAGCCGCTGCCCGGCGACGTGCCGCTGGAGGAGGTCCTGGGCAGGATCATGTGGCCCGAGGCGGTGGCGGGCTGCGCGCTGGTGATGGAGCGGCTGGTCGTCCGGGGCTCGGACGAGACCCTGGACCCGCCCCGGGAGGGCGACGCCGCGGCCTGGGCCAAAGAGCAGCCCGGAGCCGAGGAGATCCGCATGGTGGCGGGCGTGCTCCGGGACGGCGGCCGGTACTCGGCCCTCCGGATGCGCGCCCACGACTCCGCGGACCAGGTGCTCACCGGGGAGGACCTGATCCCCGGCCTGACCGCGGCTCTGGCCCTGACCTTCGAGGAGGACTGACCGGCGCGGCCCGGCTGACCCGCCGGGGCGGCGCGTCCCGGCGGGTCAGCAGCGGGGAAGCGCGTCGGTGTCGCCCGCGCGGATGGCCTCCAGCGCGTCCACGGCCTCGCCGAGCGTCTCCACCCGGACCACCTCGATCTGGCCGGTGACCGCGGACTCGAAGGTCTGGTCGCAGCTCTCCGCGGCGACCAGGAAGTACTCGGCGCCCTCGCGTTTGGCGCTGACCATCTTCTGCTGGACCCCGCTGACCCCGCCCACGTTGCCCTGGGGATCGATCGTCCCGGTGCCGGCGATCCGGTGCCCCCCGGTGAGCCCTTCGGGGTCGAGCCGGTCCATGATCCCCAGCGCGAACATCATCCCCGCGCTGGGGCCGCCGACCCGGCCGACGCTGATCTCGACCTCGAAGGGGAAGGTCATGTCGGTCTCGACCGTGACGCCGACCACCGGCTCCCCGGTGCCGGACTCGACGGTGCCGACCTCGACCTCCTCCTTCCGGCCGTCGCGTTCGACGAGGAGGCGGACCGGGTCCCCGGGGGAGCGGTCCTTGACCGCCGCCACCACCTCGTCCTTGTCGGCGACGGGCTCGCCGTCGACCTCCACGATGACGTCGCCCGGGCGCAGGGCCCCCTCGGCCGGGTGGCCCTCGCTGACCGTGTGCACCTTCGCGGCGGTCTCGTAGGCGATCCCCAGCTCGTTGAGCGCCGCGGCCACGGCCGCGTCCTGGGAGTCGTCCATCTGGGCCGCCTGGGTCTGGGTGACCTCCTCGGTGCTGGTGTCGGGCGGGAACACCGCCTCCTCCGGCAGCACGGCCTGGCTGGGGGACAGCCACGCGCTCAACGCGGTGAACAGGTTCATCCGCGCGTCGGGGCCGCCCGAGTACTGGACGGTGACCATGGACAGCGCTCCGTCGTGCTCGTGGGCGGGGTGCCCCTCGATCTGGATGACCTGCTCCCCGTCGAGTTCGCCGAGCGTGTTCAACGCCAGCCCGGGGGAGGCCACCACGTACGGGACGGGCACGGCCAGCGCTGCGAGCGTGAAACCGACCAGCAGGACCGCGGACACGATCAGAGTCATCGCACGACGGAGCATGGCCGCAAGCCTATGCGGACCGGCCTTCCGCCGTGACACCGTGGCGGGGTCGGGGGTCAGCAGGCCCCCACCCATTCGCTGTCGCCCCCGGTGAACGTCTGGTGCTTCCAGATGGGCACCTCCGCCTTGATGTCGTCGATGAGCCGGCGGCAGGCCGCGAACGCCTCCTCCCGGTGGGAGGCCGCGGCGGCGACCACGACCGCCGGGTCGCCCACCGCGAGGTCGCCGACGCGGTGCAGGGCCGCGACCCGGTGGAGGGCGCCCTCCCCGGCGTCGGCCACGACCTTCTCCATGACCTCGCGCATCCGCTGCTCGGCCGTGGGGTGGGCGGAGTAGGACAGCGCGGTCACCCCGCGGCCGCGGTCGTGGTCGCGGACGGTCCCGACGAAGAACGCGGTGCCTCCCGCCCGGGGGTGCGCGACGGCCGAGAGGACCTCGTCGACCGAGAGCGGGGTGTCGCGGATCTCCGCGAGTGCGATGGCTTCCACGCCCCAGACAGTACCAATCGCCCGCGCGGACGCGCCGGCACGCCGCGGGGGTGTGGACGACGCCGGCGCACCGGGGCGGCCGAGCCTCAACTCCTGCGCCGTTTGCGCAGGTGGTGGGCTGCGACCGCGGTTCCGATCGCGGCGACCGCGGCTCCGGCCGCCCCGGCCGCGGTGATGGTGACCTCCTTGCGGCCGAGGTTGCGGCCGACCAGGGCGGGCGTGCCGGAGCGGTGGTCCAGCAGCGCCCGCAGCGCCCCGACGTTGTCGTGGGCGGGGCGCCACCCCGCCTCGCGCAGCGTCGCGCAGTCCACCACGCACGGATAGACCAGGAACTTCAGTTCGCTGGCGGAGGCGGGCGTGATGCCCACCCGGTGCAGCCGCTGGGTGGTGCCGAAGGCCAGGTTCGCGGGCAGTTCGAAGGAGCGCATCTGGGCGATCTCCTCGACCTCCTCGTGGTCGAGGAAGCCGTCGCAGCCGACGGCGAGCGCCCCTCCCTTGCCCTCGGTCTCGGTGCGCACCACGAAGGCCAGGGCGCTGGCCAGGTCCTCGACGTGGCAGAACTGCCACTTCGGCGCGCACCCCTTGACGGTGAGCAGCCGGGGCGCCGAGAAGTGCCTGCTGAGCAGGGTGTCCATGCCGGGGCCGACCAGCGGGGCGGGGCGCAGCACGGTGACCGACAGCCCCGGGTGGGCCCGGCGGGCCAGGGCCGCCAGCTCCTCGATCTCGACGAGGTCGCCGACCAGGCCGGGTTCCGCCTCGCTCTGGAACGGAAGGGTCTCGTCGAGCGGGACCTCGTTGTCGGGGGCGGCCCCGTAGACCAGGGTGCTGGTGATGAGGACCACCCGGGGGACCCGCTGCGCGGCCGCGGCGGTCAGCACGGTCTGGGCCGCGCGGATGTTGTGGGCGCGGCGTTGCCGGTGCGGGGTCTCCAGGGAGCGGTCGTCGGCGGTGTGCACGAGCACGTCGACCCCGGTCAGCAGGGTCGCCAACCGCGGGTCGCACACGTCGGCGACGTGCCAGGAGACGCCGTCGGCGTCCCCCCGCCGCGCGTCGATGCCGACGACTCGGGCGATCCTCCTGGAACCCTCGTCGGTCAGCAGACGTTCCACCAGTAGACGGCCGACACCGGAGGCCGCGCCCGTCACCGCGACGACCAAGCCTTCGGTGGACCGGCTGTGCTGTGGGCGAACCTGGCCAGATTGAGTATTCACTCCGGGCGGCTCCCAGCTAACGTGACAGTGGAGACGTTCCTATCCTGCCCGAGGTCTGATCGTGAGCGACCTACCTTTCGGTTTCAGCATGTCAAACGATCCGGACGACGAGTCCGGCCGTGGCCCGAACGATCCCGGCTCGGGGGCCGGCCGAGGCGGCTCGGGCGGTGATTTCCCCAACATGCCGCCGGGCGGCTTCCCGTTCGGGGACCCCCAGCAGATCGCCCAGATGCTCCGCCAGTTCGCCGACATGATGTCCGCCGCGCAGCCGACCTCCGAAGCGGGGCAGGAGTCCGGTGCCGGCGGGGTCAACTGGGCTGCCGCCACGAACATCGCCCGGCACGTCGTGGCGCGGCACGGCGACCCGAGCGTCGGCCCGGTCCACTACGCGCAGGTCCAGGAGGCGCTGCGGCTGGCCGACCTCTGGTTGAACGAGGTCACCGCGCTGCCGTCGGGGCTGCACACGATGGAGGCGTGGAGCCGGGCCGAGTGGGTCGAGAAGACCATGCCGACGTGGGCGAAGCTGTGCGAGCCGCTGACCGGGCGGGTCGTCGAGTCCATGGGCCAGAACCTGCCGCAGGAGATGGCGGCGATGGCCGGTCCCCTGCTGGGGATGCTCCGGCAGATGGGCGGCGCGCTGGTCGGCCAGCAGGCGGGCCAGGCCATCGGCGAGCTGGCCCGCGAGGTGGTGGGCTCCACCGACGTGGGGCTTCCGCTGGCGGGCGAGGGCCGCGCGGCGCTGCTGCCCGAGGGGGTCAAGGAGTTCGGCGAGGGTCTGAACGTCCCGCTGGACGAGGTCCGCCTGTACCTGGCGGCCCGCGAGGCCGCCCACCACCGGCTGTTCGGTCATGTCCCGTGGCTTCGCTCCCACCTGTTCTCCCTGGTCGAGGAGTACGCGGCGGGCATGTCCTTCGACGCGAGCGGGTTGGAGGAGCGGCTGGGCCGCCTCGACATCACCAATCCCGAGTCGCTGCAGGAGGCCCTGTCCAGCCTTGAGGGCCAGGGGCTGTTCCAGACCGAGGACACCCCGCGGCAGAAGGCGTCGCTGGCCCGCCTGGAGACGACCCTGGCGCTGGTCGAGGGCTGGGTGTCGACCGTGGTCGACGCGGCGGTGTCCCAGCGGCTGCCGCAGTCCGCGGCGTTGGGCGAGGCGCTGCGCCGCCGCCGGGCCTCGGGCGGTCCCGCGGAGCACACCTTCGCCGCCCTGGTGGGGCTGGAGCTGCGGCCCCGTCGGCTGCGCGACGCCGCGGCGCTGTGGAGCGCCCTCACCGAGGCGCGCGGCATCGACGGGCGCGACGCCGTCTGGGAGCACCCCGACCTGATGCCCTCCGGCGCGGACCTGGACTCCCCGGACGACTTCGTCCGCGGCCCCGACTCCTCCGGGCACCTGGACCTGTCCGGGCTGACCGAGGACCCGGCGGCCGAGGAGCGGCGCGGCCAGGACGACGAAGACGGCGAGAACGGTCGTTGAGCCTGCACGCCGACGCCCGCGCGGTACTGGCGTCCTGGACCGCCCCGGACCCCGCCCAGGAACGGCTGCGCCGCGCCTACCTGGAGCACCTCGACCGCCATCCGGACGCCCTGTGGCGGTCCTGCCGGCCGGGGCACCTCACCGCGAGCGCGGCGGTCCTGGACTCCTCCGGGAGGCGTACGGTGCTCACCCTGCACCGCAAGATCGGACTGTGGCTGCAGCTGGGCGGGCACTGCGAGCCCGGCGACTCCTCGCTGGCCGCGGCGGCGCTGCGCGAGGCCACCGAGGAGTCGGGGATCGCGGGCCTGCGTCTGCTGCCCGTGCCGGTCCGGTTGGACCGGCACGCGGTGCCGTGCGGCGGCGGGTCGTGGCACCTGGACGTGCAGTACGCGGCGATCGCCCCGGAGGGCGCCGAACCCGTCCTGGACGCGGCCGAGTCCGACGCTCTGGCCTGGTTCGACGTGACCGCGCTGCCGGAGCCCTCCGACGACGCCTGCCGCGCCCTGGTCGCCGCGGCCGTCCGGGCGGTCCGCGCCGCCGAGGGGGTGCGCTGACCCCGGGTCCCGCCGGCCCCGGCTCCCGGACGCGGGTTGTCCACAGCCGCCCGGAACGCGTGGTGCGGGCGGCCGCGGTTCCGGTTCACTGGGTGGGCGCAACCGGATTCCGCGCCCCCTCGGAGGAACCGTGTCCACGATCGTCGTCCTGTTCACCCGTGATCTCCGGCTGTCCGACCATCCCGCCCTGCACGCCGCCGTCGCCGAGGCCGACCGGGTGGTGCCGTTGTTCGTCCTCGACCCCGCCCTGCTGCGCGTCTCGGCGCGCAACCGGATCGCCTACCTGGTCGAGGCCCTGGCCGAGCTGCGCGCCCTGCTCCGCGGACGCGGCGGGGACCTGGTGGTCCGGCAGGGCGACACGGTGGCCGAGACCGCCCGCGTGGTGGCCAAGACCGCTGCCCGGGCGGTCCACCTCAGCGAGGACGTGAGCGCCGTGGCGGTGCGGCGGGCCCGGCGGCTGTCGCAGGCCGTGGGCGCCTCGGGGGCCCGGCTGCGCACCTTTCCGGGGGTGACCGTGGTGCCGCCGGGCTCGCTGCGGCCCGCGCACGGCGACCACTACCGGGTCTTCACCCCCTACCTGCGCGCCTGGGAGGCGGCCCGGTGGCGTGCCCCGCTTCCCGCACCCGAGCGGGTCATCCTCCCCGACGCCCTGGCTCCGGGCCCGCTGCCCGGGCCCGACCTCGTCCGCTCCGGGATCGGAGCGCTGTCGCCGCACCGGCCGCGGGGCGGGGTCGGCGCGGCCCGGGCCCGGCTGCGCGCGTGGCTCTGCGCTGCGGAACAGGACTCGCGGCTCGGCTGCCACCTGCGGTTCGGCTGTGTCTCACCGCTGGAGGCGGCACTGCTGGCCCGGGACCGGCCCCACGGCGCGGCGTTCCTGCGGCGGTTGGCGCTGCGGGACTTCCACCACCAGACCGCCCGGGCCTTCCCCCGGCTGAACCGGGTGGACCGCCGCCCCGGACCGGCCCGCTGGCGTCGGGACGACTCCGGGTTCGCGGCCTGGTGCTCCGGCACGACCGGGGTGCCGATCGTGGACGCGGGCATGCGCCAACTGCTGCGGGAGGGGTATCTTCCGGGGCGCGTCCGCACGATCGCCGCCGCCTATCTGACCCGGGTGCTGCGCATCCACTGGAAGCAGGGTGCGGACCACTTCCACTCCCTGCTGGTCGACGGTGACGTCGCCGCCAACTACGGCAACTGGCAGCAGGTCGCGGGCACCGGGGGTGTTCCGCGGCCCGCGCACCGCTTCGACCCGCTGCGGCAGGCCCGGCGCTACGATCCCGACGGCGTCTACGTGCGCCGTCACGTGCCCGAACTCCGCGGGATCCCCGGGGGCCAGGTCCACGACCCGCCTCTGCCGCGTCCCGGAGGCTATCCGCCGCCGCTTCCCCGTCCGTGAGGCCGTCCCGCCGGCGCCGCCGGTGCGAGCAGCGCGCGGGTCGCCTCCCAGCCCTCCAGGCCGGGGTCGAGCGCGGCCAGGTCCTCGGGGCTGCGGACCCGGTGCCATCCCGGTGCGGTGGCCAGGGCCCGGTCGTCGGGGCGGGCCGCGGCCAGTTCGCCGACCGCGTCGGGGTGGTCCAGGGTGGCGGGGTCGAGCCATCCGGGCAGGGGGAGCCGCACGGCCAGCGCCACCAGACCGCCACCGCGGGCCGGGCAGAGCGCCGCCTCGGCGCCGCCCAGGGCCCGGAAGAGCTTGCCCACCAGCAGCGGTGGCAGGTCGGGGGCATCGGCGGCGAGGAACACCGCCTGGTCGACCCCGCTGCCGGTGAGCACGGCGCAGGCGTCGCGGAGGGGATCGGCGGCGCGCACGGCGAACACCGGGGTGTCCGGCCAGGTGAACTCGGCGGTGAACCCGGCGTCTCCGCAGCAGGCCAGCGCGGTGCCGCTCAACCGGACCTCGGTGGCCGTCTCGTAGACGTCCTCGGCCATCGCCAGCCGGAACTCGACGGGGTCGACCCCCGGCGGGCAGGCCGGGGACGGTTCGGCGGTCACGACGACCACGGTCATGCGTCTCACGTCGCGCTCCAGGAGGCTGGGTCAGTCCCCTCCATCGTCCCCGGTGTCCGGGGCGTGCCCGTCCTGTCCCCGCTCCTCGGCGATCAGCCGCGGTGCGTCGCTGACGCCTTCCAGGTAGCCGCGGGCCCGCTCGCTGCGGGGATAGCGGTTCACGAGCTGCCAGAACTCCGGCCCGTGGCCGGGGACGGCGAGGTGGGCGAGTTCGTGGATGAGCACGTAGTCGACGACCCAGCCGGGCATGCGCGACAGCCTGCGCGAGATCCGGATCGATCCGTCGGCCGGGGTGCACGAGCCCCAGCGGGTGTTCTGGTTGTCCACCCACCGCACGCTGGAGGGGCGCACCTGCCCGTCCAGGTAGCGTTCGGCGAGCTCCAGCGCCCGGGTACGCAGCGCCGTGTCGCTGGGGCGGCGATGCCGCTCCCCGTTGCGCAGCCGCCGCAGCATGAGTTCCACCCACCGCTGCTCTTCCGCGGCGGACAGGCCCGCCGGAACCAGGACGACCGTCCTGTCCCCGTCGCGATAGGCCGAGACGGTCCGCCGACGACGGGAGCTTCGGCGCACCTCAACTCGCGGATCTGGTGGCACGGTTTTCACGTTAGCCCAGAGTCGTGCGGCGGCCCAGGGGCGAGGATCCCGTCCCGACCGGATCGCCGCGGCCGCGACCGGCAGGGGCGCGTGTCCCGGACCGCCTCGGGTGGTCCGGACCGGTGGCCGTTTTCCGTTCCCTTCCCGCAGGGCCGCTTCCGGCCACGTTCGGGTGTGTCGAAAATCTCTTTTTCCGACCGGACGGAAAGACGTGGGTGGGACGGTCGTGGACCGCCCCACCCGTTCGGCGGTGACAGCGGCGTCAATACCGGTGTGTCACCCGCGTTTGTGGGGTCTGCCTCTCGGCGCGGCGCCGCTCCCGCAACAGGGCGCGCAGCTGCCGGGCCCCGATCCGGCGGCGTTGACGCTGTGCTCCGAGGTCGGGGGTTCTCTGCTGGGACCGGTCGAATTCACGCAGCGGCATGGTGGCTCTCTTTCGTGGTGTGGTCGTGGATCGTCGTGGGCAACCGAGAAGCGCTGGAGACTACGCGGCGATCGGTTCGGCGTTCTTGCGGGGACGGCCGCGCGGGCGCTTGCGGGCGACCACCTGGCCGCTCACCAGAAGCTGTCCTCCCCACACTCCCCAGGGCTCGCGGCGCTCCAGCGCACCGGCGAGGCACTGTTCCCGGACCGGGCAGTCCACGCACAGCGCCTTGGCCGCCTCGACGTCGGCCGGCGCCTCGGCGAAGAAGAGGTCGGGCTGGGAGCGGCAGGGGATCTCGACCCCCTCCAACCACGGGGACTCAAGGACCGACGCAAGCATCGGCGTCCTCCCTGTTTTTCTTTGGTATCAACGCGGTAGGCAACAAGGACACCGGGCCTTTTCGGCCCGGTTTCCGGGGCCTTGGCCTACGCGCGTTCCGACACTTCCGCTCTTTCGCTGGAGAGAGGATTCGGAACACCAAAAAGGCCGCGGCCCCGTGTGTGGGGACCCGCGGCCACTGGGAGGACTACCCGGCCTGGACCGTCAGACCGGATGTCTCAGTGGACACTTCCCCACTGCGCCCCGGGGGCGCCGGGCTCCTGCAAACTGCTGCGTCTCCTGGCGGTGCTTGACGCGGAGGCTTCCCGACTCTTCCGGTTCACCGGTGGTCGAGATCCTGCCGGACGCATA
>Ga0079224_100014888_pt1 | contig 10877 bp, 7 predicted proteins | sample Stecom2015_FD_80414 | JGI IMG/M metagenome (GOLD analysis project Ga0079224, IMG submission 80414) | Agricultural soil microbial communities from Utah to study Nitrogen management - Steer compost 2015 | ecosystem: Environmental > Terrestrial > Soil > Agricultural land | place: USA: Utah...
ATACTCGATCGCAGACTTGTTATCGCCATCGTAGAACGGGATCAGCCCGCGGGCTTTTATTGTTGACGCGTGCTTGCTGCGGAATTCAAAATTGTTCGGGTCGGCTGCCAGTACCTTTTGCCTGAGGTCGAGCGACTGGTCGAGCAGCGGAATAGCTTTCGCGTAATCACCGCCAAAGGATTCGAGAACGCCGAGCATCTGATAGTTGTCGGCGATCTCCGACAGAAGCTCAACATCATTCGGAAAATTCTGCTGAAGGGAAAGATCGATATCGAGCGCTTTCTGGTAGCTCGCGAGTGCTCCCTTAATGTCACCGATATTCGGCGCCATGGGATTACCCTGAACGTCGCCGACCTTGTGATACGCACGTGCGATCTCGCGCATCAGTTGCGGGTCGGAGTTCGCGTCCTGTGAGAGCTTGTTGAGATATTCGAGTGCACGGGTAACGAGCTTGGCCTTGGCGGGAGTCGAGCCGGGCAGCCGCTCGATATCCGGCGTGATCTCGAACAGGAAAGAATTCGCAAGAGCACGAACGTCCTCAAAACGTTTCTCGGCGCGTATGCGTTCCGCCCGGGCGATGCGTGCCTGCCAAACCGTAGCGACAATGCCGGCTACGATCGCGAGAGCAAGCAGAGCACCGACGATCGCCATCGGACGATTGCGGCGAAGGAACTTTCCTGTCCGATAAAGCAACGAGCTTGGCCGAGCGGTGACCGGCCGCCCTTCGCGGAAGCGGCCGATGTCTTCGCTGAAGGCGTCAACGGACAGATAGCGCCGTTCGGGTTCCTTCTGCAGCGATTTTAAGACGATGCGGTCGAGGTCGCCGCGGATCTCCTGCGGCCGAAGTGCCGTGATCGGCCCCTTTTCCTTTACATTTTCACGACCGGTTTCGAGCCGCACAGGATTCGGGAGCGTCCGTGCCTCGTCCGATCGATCTTCGCTCGATAACGGAATACGCTTCTCAGCCATTTGGCCGGTCTCAGCCTTTGAAGACGGCGGCGGCGGATCGTCTTCTGCGATAGCGCGTAAAATTCCGCTCAGATCCTTTTCTTTTTCTTCGAAAGGGCGATGGCCCGAGAGCAGTTCAAAAAGAATGACGCCAAGGCTGTAGATATCCGTTGCGGTCGTAACGCTTTCGCCGTTCAACTGTTCAGGCGAGGCGTAACCCGGCGTCATCGCCCCGAGACGCGTAACGGTTGCAGCCTCGTCTTGTCCTTCGGCCGAACTCAGGATCTTTGAGATGCCGAAATCGAGCAACTTCGGCGTGCCGTCGCTGGTTACAAGTATGTTGGATGGCTTTAGATCGCGGTGTACGACGAGGCTGCGATGTGCCGATGAGACGGCCGAGCAGACCTTTTGGAAAAGAGAAAGGCGATCGTCGCAGCCGTATTTATTTTCGGAGCAGAACTCGTCTATCGGAAGGCCGTCAACGTACTCCATCGCAAAATACGGCGTACCGTCTTCCGCAGATCCAAAATCGACGAGACTTGAGATATTCGGGTGGTTGAGCGTTGCGAGGATCTCGCGTTCCTGCTCAAAACGCTGTCGGAAGAGGCTCGTGTTCATCTCGCGCTTTAAGAGCTTGAGTGCAAGGAGCTGTTCCTTATCGCCAACCTTACGTGAGGCAAGATACACGGCGCCCATACCACCGTGGCCGAGTTCTCTGATGATCGTAAACGGCCCGATCGCCTTTCCCGCGAGGCTCTCGGCGTCAACTCCGACGAAAAAGTCCTTTGAGAACTCCAACGCGGGCGCATCGAGGATCGAGGCCGCCCCGTCAGCGACCGATAAGAGCGAGCGTGCCTCGGCAAGTTCCTGCTCGGTCAGCGCTGCCTTCAAAAGAAAGGCGGCCCTTGAGCCTGCGTCCAAAGCCAGGGCGTCGGCAACGACATCATTGATCTTTTCCCGATCTTGTTCGGCCATTGGATGGATCTCCTTACGAAACAGAAACAGATCCTTAAACTTAAAATGCGGAAAAGCGAACCGGATCGCGACAAACGATCTTTAAGAACTTGTCAGTTCGCGGTAAAGCCAGAGCTTTGCGACCGACCATGACCGCAGGACCGTGCGCTCAGAGATATCGAGAGCTTCCGCGATCTCCGCGTTGCTCAGGCCGCCGAAAAATCGCATTTCGACGATCTTTGCCTGGCGTTCGTCAACGGTCTCGAGGCGCGCGAGAACCTCATCGAGCGCCAGGATCGAGCTCGCGCGGGTCTCGACCGGGATCGTCACATCGTCGAGTGAGAAATGGATCTGTGCGGAACCGCGTTTCGACGCGCCGTGCTGGCGTGCGTGGTCAATAAGTATCTGCCGCATCAGGCGTGACGCTATTCCGTAGAAATGGCTGCGATTCTGCCAATCGACGCCGCCTTGCTTTGCGAGCCGCAAGAACGCCTCATGAACGAGAGCCGTCGGTTGGAGCGTATGATCAACACGCTCGCGCGACATTAGACGACGAGCCTGACGTTTCAGCTCATCGTAAACATACGGCAGAAGACGCTCGCTTGCACTTTCGTCACCGCTGTTCCAGTCGTGCAGTATCTGAGTGATCTCAGGCGTCTTATCTTCAGCCATCGCAAAATCCTGATCCTAAAAGGGGTTATGGGGAAATGATTCTATAGCATTTTGCTCGGATTTGCACGGCTTCTATTCTGGGAAGATAGATTTCCGGTGAAATATGTCCGAATATTACCGCTCTTTTCGCATACCCTATCGATAGCAAAAAAGCTACTGCGAGGAGAAACGAATATGACTATATTGGCGACCATTTTATCGGAACGCGGACACGGCGGCGGCGGAATCGCAACTCTCGAGCTGACTCGGAAGGGCGGCCAAAGCCAAAAACTCGTCATCTCAGGTCCCCAGAAGTTCGTTCTAAATTACGGCGATCACCTCAAGGCAATTTCGGGAACGGCGGTCGTTATGATAAATCCCGGAACAAGGGCCGGGATGTTTATTGTCACTCCCAACTTACCGCCCAACGCAGACTGGAAATTCCGGACCGAACTCGAGATAAATGATGAGGCCACAAGGGTGATCCCGCGCGGCCGCATTCAAATTGCCGAAGATATCGGCAATATTTCACGCGGAACCGGCGGGACGACAAGGTAGGAAATAGTCTCCCGGACTTATGGACGGCGGCTTCCCTCCAGCCTGCCTCTTTTGCCGCCGAGTAAACCGCATTGCCCGGCGGTTTTTTGCGTCTCAAATAAACTTGACAATGATACACTCAACCTTTATCATCTATAAATGCTCAAGTTAGAAGTATTGTATCGAGAGCACGCATTTATATTGTTGGGAGAATAAAAGAATATGGCGAAGATCATCGGTATTGACCTCGGAACGACCAATTCGGTCGTCGCGGTCATGGAGGGCGGCGAACCCGTCGTTATCACAAACAGCGAGGGTGGGCGTACGACGCCTTCTGTCGTCGCATTTACAAAGGACGGCAACCGTCTGGTGGGCCAGGTCGCAAAGCGCCAGGCCGTTACGAACCCAGAGAATACGCTTTATTCGATCAAGCGTTTTATGGGCCGGAAGTTCGACGAGGTGTCGGACGAGATCAAGCAGGTTCCATACAAGGTCGAAAAGGCCGGAAATGGCGACGTTCGTATCGCAGCCGAGGGCAAGCAGTACAGCCCGCCGGAAGTTGCGGCCATGATCCTGCAGAAATTGAAGCAGGCGGCTGAAGACTATCTCGGTTCGAAGGTCGATCAGGCTGTTATTACGGTTCCCGCGTATTTTAACGACGCACAGCGTCAGGCGACCAAAGACGCCGGCAAGATCGCCGGCCTCGAGGTCCTGCGTATCGTCAACGAACCGACTGCCGCAGCGCTTGCATACGGCCTTGATAAGAAGAAAGACGAGACGATCGCCGTGTTCGACTTCGGCGGCGGCACGTTCGATATCTCGATCCTCGAGGTCGGCGAAGGCGTTGTCGAGGTGAAATCGACGAACGGCGACACGCACCTCGGCGGTGATGACGTCGATGAGGTGCTTGTCGGCTGGATCATTGACGAATTCAAGAAGGATCAGGGCATTGACCTTCACAACGACAAGATGGCTCTCCAGCGTTTGAAAGAAGCTGCGGAGAAGTCGAAGGTCGAGCTTTCGTCGGCGATGGAGACGGAGATCAACCTGCCGTTCATCACGGCGGATGCAAGCGGGCCGAAGCATCTCGTGATGAAGCTCACGCGTGCGAAGTTCGAGGCATTGGTCGAACCCGTTCTCAAGCGGTTGATGCCGCCCGTTGAGCAGGCGATCAAGGATGCGGGCCTTTCGGCAAAGGACATCCAGGAAGTCGTGCTCGTCGGCGGTTCGACGCGTATTCCGAAGGTTCAGGAGATGGTCAAGGACTTCTTCGGTAAGGAATCGAATAAGTCGGTCAACCCGGACGAGGTCGTTGCTCTCGGAGCTGCGGTTCAGGCGGGTGTGCTCGGCGGCGAGAAGACGGACATTCTGCTGCTTGACGTTACGCCGCTTTCGCTCGGCATCGAGACGCTTGGCGGTGTCGCAACGCCGATGATCGCAAAGAATACGACGATCCCGACGCGAAAGAGCGAGGTATTCTCGACGGCGTCGGACAACCAAACTTCGGTCGAGGTTCACGTGCTTCAGGGCGAGCGTCCGATGGCGTCTGACAACAAGACGCTCGGCAAGTTCCACCTTGTCGGGATCCCGCCGGCACCGCGCGGCGTACCGCAGATCGAAGTGACATTCGACATCGACGCGAACGGCAGCGTGAACGTCTCGGCAAAGGATATCGGCACCGGCCGCGAGCAGAAGATCACGATCACGGCATCAAGCGGCCTCTCGAAAGAAGAGATCGACAAGATGATGAAGGATGCCGAATCGCATGCGGGCGAGGACGAGAAGAAGAAGGCCTCGATCGAGGCACGCAATCGGCTTGACGGCCTTGTTTACAGCGTCGAAAAAACGTTGAGCGAGAACAAGGACAAACTCGATGCGGCCGCGGCATCCGATATCGAATCTGCGATAGCAGAGGCGAAGACGGCTCTTGCCGGCGACGATACAGACGCGATGAACAGTGCGTTCGATAAGGTGCAAACCTCTTCGCACAAGCTGGCCGAGGTTCTGTATAGCCAGCAAACCGCGGGCGGCGATGCCGGTTCGGGTGAACAGGCCTCGTCTGCGTCGGCTTCGGGTGATGGCGGTTCGGCCGCTGGCTCGGACGAAGGCGACGTCATCGACGCGGAATACGTCGATGTCGAAGACGAGAAGAAAGACTAACGTCTGTGGTATAAAGGATGAGCGGCGGCTCCCGGGCTGCCGCGTATCGTAGGTATCTTATGGGTGTTCAGATCGAAGTGGACGAGGCAATAATGCCGCAGATCGATCGACTCGCGAAGAGCTCGCATCGGTCACGCGCGGATCTTGTGAATGAGATCTTGCGCAAGGGTTTGCGTCGGGAATCGACGGCGGATAAAGTTCGTCGATTTCAAGAGAGCTATCAAAAGTTCCCTCAGACTTCGCAAGAGATCGCTGAATTGAGCGAATGGGAAGACGTCCAGGATTGGGGTGATCAATAATGATCAGAGGTGATGTTTATTGGATCAAGTTAAAGGATCCTGATAAACGACGGCCGGCCTTGATCATCACCCGTGATTCGGCGATCCCTCTTCTGAATCAGATCACCGTAATTCCGATCACATCCACTCTTCGAGACACTCCGTCAACCGTTTGGCTAGATGAAGATGATGGTATGGAGGGGCCATGCCTGATAAACGTCGATCATATACAGACGGTGAGCAAGGAACGGTTCGGAACTTACATCACACATCTTGGCGAAGAAAAGCTCGAAGAGGTTTTCGAAGCGATCAAGTTCGTATTTGGGTTTGGAGATTAGGTGGCGAAAAAGGATTATTACCAAATTCTAGGTGTTAAAAAGAGCGCTAGCGCCGACGAGATAAAGAAGGCGTATCGGCGTTTGGCGCGCAAATATCACCCGGACGTAAATCCGAACGACAAGTCTGCCGAGGACAAGTTCAAGGACATACAGGAAGCGAACGATGTCCTGTCGGACGCGAAAAAACGAAAGGTCTTTGACCGCTTCGGCTATTATGCGGACAATCTCGATCCGGATTCGCCGTTCGCTACGGCCGCAGGTGCAGGCAGTAAGGCGGGAGGTCGGACAGGCGGTTTTGATTTCTCGGGATTCGATTTTTCGGGCGGATCGAGCAGCGGTTCGGGCAGCTGTCGCGATATTTTTTCGGACCTTTTCGGCGGCGGATCGCGTGCTCAACCTGAACCTCCGCGTGCCGTTCCGAAACGCGGCCGCGACATCGAGATCCCGCTTGCGCTGAGTTTTGACGAGGCTTTTACGGGGCTTACGACCAACATAACGGTAAACCGCTCGGAGCAATGTTCGCGTTGTCAGGGAGCGGGCGATACGGGCGGCCCGGTCGTAACGTGTCCGACCTGCAAGGGCACGGGGCAGGTGATGCGTACGGGCGGAAGGCTGCAATTTTCGCAGGCGTGTCCCGATTGCGAAGGCACGGGCCGTCGACGCGAACCGTGTTCGCTCTGCCATGGTAACGGAACGACGCCGAAGAGCGAGCAGGTGAAGGTGAAGATACCGGCGGGCGTCGATACGGGTTCGCGTGTTCGTGTGCCGAAGAAAGGACACGGCGGGCGGCTTGGCGCCGAACCGGGCGACCTTTTTATCGTAACGAATGTCGGCAAGCACAAATTCCTCGAGCGAAAGGGCGAGAACATTTACGTAACGGTTCCCATAACCGTGCCTGAGGCGGCGCTTGGTACACGCATCGAGGTCCCGACGGCCGAGGGTAAGGCGGCCTTGAAGATACCGCCGGGAACGGAATCGGGGCAGAAATTCAGGCTTCGCGAGCGTGGATTTCCGAGCCTGCGCAATCCGTCGCTCCGTGGCGATCAGTTCATCGAGGTGAAGATCACCCTGCCGAAGGTGATCTCGGAAGAGACGAAGGAGATCTTGCGGCAATTCGAGAAATCGAACCCCGAAAACCCGCGTAAGGCAATGGGCCTCGAGTGATCCTTGTGGATCCAAAGTATTTGGAATGAAGAAGCGCGTTAAAACCTATACGATCAGTGCCGTTGCGGAACAGTACGAGATACATCCGCAGACGCTGAGGCTGTACGAACGCGAAGGCCTTTTGAAGCCGTCGCGGTCGGACGGCAATACGCGGCTTTATTCTGACGCCGACCTTGAGCGGCTCGAGGTCATCCTATCGCTTACACGCGATCTCGGCGTAAATCTCGCAGGTGTCGAGATCATCCTGAATATGCGTTCGAAGATGGACGAGATGCAGCGCGAATTCGAACGATTCTTCGAATATCTGCGCACGCACGCCGGTGAATTCGTCCGACGGGATGAAGGGGCGATCCCTTCAAGCGCGTTGATCACGGTCTCGCGTCACAGGCGGACGGAATTCCGCGGATAGGGGTGTAACCCCAAATTCGCTCGGAATTCTTTGATTTCACACCATTTTTCCGCTAGCATTACACCATCCATTTTATCCCAAAGGTTCTAGGAGATTAGTTAATGCATAGCAGATTTGCGGTTTACGGCCTGCTCACAGCGGTGTTCGTTTTGATGTTGTCGGTCTTTTCGTTCGGGCAGGACCTTGACCACGTTGCGGTCTCGGGTACCGTGACCGATCCGAACGGGCTGGCCGTGGTCGGAGCCTCGGTTACTATCAAAGAGGTAACCAACGGAAAGGAATTGACCACGACGACCAATGACGAAGGGCGGTATCAATTCTTCGCGCTCGACCCCGGCAGATACAAGATAACCGCAACGGCGTCCGGTTTTGGCGTTACGGAAACGCCTGAGCTTCCGATGATCGCGGGCAAACGCGTTCAGCAGGATTTCAAACTCGCCCTTGCGGGCGTCGCGGTCGAAACGACCGTGACGGCCGATCCGGAATCGGTCCTTGATGTTGACACAAGCCGCACCATCGTCGGCAGTACGCTAACCGAACGCGAGATCGAAGAGCTGCCGAATAACACGCGAAATCCGCTCGACCTTGTGCTTGCCGTCGGCGGTACCTCGGAAGAGGCGCTTTCAACGAGCGACCTCGCCGAGGACCGCAATTCAAATCCGCGAAGCACGCCGCTCGAACAGGGAAACTTCACGATCTCGGGCGGTGCCTCGTATTCGAACAACATCACGATCGACGGTTTTGACAACAATGACGATCGTTCGGCACGCGACCGCTTTCAGCCTTCGATCGATGCGATCGGCGAAGTGCAGGTGATCAGGAATCAGTTCTCGGCGGAATACGGACGTGCCTCGGGCGGACGTGTGAATATGACGACACGCGGCGGAACGAACAAGTTTCGCGGCCGCGCGTATATGACGTTCAAGGATGCGCGGATGAACGCGAATTCCTGGTACAACAACAGCCGCGGTTACGACCGCCTGCCGTTCTCGCAGTACAATCCCGGCTTTACGTTCGGCGGCCCGATCTCGATCCCGAAGGTCTATAACGGCAAGAACCGCACGTTCTTTTTCGCCTCTTCCGAGTATCAGAATTTTCAGGACACGACATTCATCGCCACGTTCCTGCCGGTACTTGCAAACCCGCATTTCAATCTGCCGACGCCAACAGGCTCAACGCAGTACTGCGACACTTCGGGTTCGCCGGCTCCGCCGTGTCCCTCCGGTGTCGGCGCTGTTCAAGGCTTCAGCCTGCTGACGAAGACACCGAATGTCGGCCACATCGTTACGGCTCGTTTCGATCACAAGCTGACGAAGGACAACGACCTGACGTTCGGCTGGCAGTTCGGACGCAAGACGAATCGACGCACTTCCGGCGCTTCGACCACGCGTCTTGAAGATGCTCTCCAGGCGAAGAATATCAATACGGATGCGTATAACGTCCGCGACATTCATCGCTTCGGCGCTCACACGGTCAACGATTTCGGTTTCCAGTGGTCGAAGTATTCGCCGAACTATCAGACGGACAACCCGAACGCACCGGTCATCCTTGTCAGTTACCGCAATCCGATCGAGAACCGCGTCCAGACGCTTATTGCGGGAAACTCCACGTCGAGCAGCAACCTTTATTTCTCGGACGCGAGGGACGAGACGCGTTATCAATTCAAGGATTCGATCACGCATATTGCCGGGTCGCACCTGATGAAATTCGGTTTCGACGCGCAGCACGTCGATTCAAAAGCAACGGATCGCGGCGACGTGACCGGAACCTTCAACTTCTCGAATGTAAACAATTACTCGAACAACGTTCTTTCGCGTTATCGACAGAATTTTGGTACGTCCTCGGATGTCAAGAATACGTACTGGGCGTTGTTCTTCAACGACGAGGTTCGCCTACGCGACAACCTTACGATGAGCTTCGGCCTTCGCTACGAACGCGAGACGGCCGTCAAGGACAATAACAATTTTGGCCCGCGTTTTGGCATCGCCTGGTCGCCGTTCAAAGACGGCAAGGGCGTGATCCGCTTTGGTTCGGCCATAGTTTACAATCGCGTCCTTTTGAGGACGGTCGGTGATTTTATCCAGAATTCCGGCGGCAGCCTCGTACAGTTCGATTCGAACACGATCCCGACGACCGGCAACGCCCGCAACAATATCCTTGCGAGCATCGCTCAGGATTTCCCGACGAGCTATTCAAGCGTTGAGTCGCTGCGTGCGGCGATCACGCGTGCGATGTGCGGCGGATCGGCCTGCTCGCCCGATCTCGGGTTCTTGGTCAACGGCGGAAGTGCCGGCAATCCGCTCCGTTCGATCGACCCGAACTTGAAGATACCCGAAAGCTATCAGTTCAACGTCGGTTTCGAGCGTGAGGTCGCAAAAGGCTGGGTCTTTGAGGCGAACTACACCTGGAACAAGACCGCACACCTATGGCGTGAATACAACATCAACGCGCCGGTCGCTCCGTCCGGTTATGCGGACCTTGCCGCATGGCTCGTCGATCACCCGTTCACATTCACGAACGTGAACGGTACGACGCGAAACTACGTTTTCTATCTCGGCAGCCATACCGACCCGACCGGCGTTTCGACGTCGATGTCATCGCAGGCGACCTGCGGCACGACGGTCAACGTAACCTGCTACGTCAACCTGAACACAACGAGCAGCTCGACGACAACGCCGAATACGAATGCCGGAAACGGTGTCTCGTCGAACTCGATCGGCGGCCCGATCGGCATCGCCCTTGAGGCGGTTCGCTCGCTTCGCCCGAATCCGAATTTCGACGAAATGGAGCGTGTCTCCTCGATCGGCAACTCGTTCTATCAGGGCCTCGTACTCGAATTCCGCGGCCGCTACCGGCAGCTTGGACACGGGTTCGCAGGTTCGATGCGTGTTGCTTACACGCTTTCGCGTTTGAAAGATGACGGGCTTAACAACACCTCGAACGCTCAGGTGAATGGCGATTTCGCGGACGAATGGTCGCGTGCCCGTCAGGATCGTCTTCACAGGATCACCGTCTCGGGAACCTTCCAGACGCCGTCGTGGTTCGGCAAACTTCGTTTCTCGCCAATATTCCGTTTCGGCACGTCCGCACCGTTCGAGCTCGGGACCGGTGTTGACCGCAACCTTAACGACGTGAGCACGGATCGGCCGAATTTTAACGGCAGCCTCGGCGATGTCCGCTGGCGTGAACCGGGAACGCCGTATCCGGCAGACCTCGTCTCGCAGTTCTCGCTGCCGACGATCGGGTCGCGCGGCGGCAACCTCGGCCGTAATGCCGGCACGGGCCCGCGGCTCTATATCTTTGACCTTTCGGTTTCGCGCGAATGGAAGTTCAACGATAGGTTCCGTCTGCGTCCGGCGGTCGAATTCGGCAATATCCTGAATATGGCCGTCTTCAGCTACGGTTCGGAGTATATCGATTTCGACGAAACGCCGACGG
>Ga0079224_100014890_pt1 | contig 10876 bp, 9 predicted proteins | sample Stecom2015_FD_80414 | JGI IMG/M metagenome (GOLD analysis project Ga0079224, IMG submission 80414) | Agricultural soil microbial communities from Utah to study Nitrogen management - Steer compost 2015 | ecosystem: Environmental > Terrestrial > Soil > Agricultural land | place: USA: Utah...
CAGGGATCAACGGCGCAGGGATCAACGCCGCAGGCGGGGCAGGCGGCCGAGCAGGCCGACGAAGGTCCCGCCACCGGCTTCTTCGTGCCGAACTTCGACGACGATGACGACGACCAGGACGCGGCGCAGGATGCGCAGGTGTCGGGTCCCGGCATCGGCGGTGCCCTGGGTTCCGGCGCTCCGGCCGCGGGCGGGTACGACCAGGCCTACGACGCCGAGTACCCCTACGACGAGGCCTACGACCAGGGCTACGGCGACTACCCCCACGCCGGCTATCCCGACAGCGACTACGCCGACGCCGACTACCCCGAGTCCGACTACCCCGAGTACGGCGAGTACGCGGGTTACGACGACACCGCCTACGCCGAGCCCGGGTACGACGACGATTACGAGCGCGGTTACGAGGGTGACTACGACGCGGCCGAGGACGACCGTTACGCCTACGACGACCGCTACGCCTACGCGGGCGAGTACGACGAGGACGACGAACGTCCCGCCGCCGGGGTCACCGATGAGGTCGACGAGGAGGAGCCCTCGCCTGCGAAGCAGTGGCTCGCACTGGCCGGGCAGCTCGCGTTGGGCGTCGCAGGCGGAGCGGCGGTGTGGCTCGGGTTCAACTGGCTCTGGGGCCAGCTGCCCGCGGCCGCGCTCATCGCCGCGCTGATCGTCACCGTCGGCCTCGTGCTGATCGTGCGTAAGGTCCGCCGCGCCGACGACCTGCAGACCACCGTGCTGGCGCTGCTCGTCGGACTCGTCGTGACGGTGTCCCCTGCCGCACTGTTGTTGGTGACGAAGTAGCGCGTGATCCAGGTCGGACTCTCCACCGCGTCGGTATGGCCGCTGCGTGCCCGTTCCGGCTTCGAGATGGCGGCCTCGCTGGGCTTCGACGGCGTGGAGGTGATGGTCTGGGCCGATCCCGAGAGCCAGGACGTCACCGCCGTCCGCAGGCGCAGTCGTGAGACCGGGATGCCGGTGCTCGCGTTGCACGCGCCGTGTCTGCTGATCACCCAGCGCGTGTGGTCTCCCGATCCGGTGGTGCGGCTGCGCCGCTCGGTCGAGGCTGCGGTCGACCTGGGCGCGCCGACCGTCGTGGTGCACCCGCCGTTCCGCTGGCAACGACGCTACGCGGCAGGCTTCGCCGACCTCGTGGCCGAACTCGAGGCCTCGAGCGGGGTGCACATCGCCGTCGAGAACATGTTCCCCGTGCGCACGCCGCGCGGGCGGACCGTGTCGGCGTTCCGGCCGTCGGTCGACCCGACCGACGTCGGCCACGCCCACTACACCCTCGACCTGTCGCACACCGCCACCGCGGGCATGGACGCGCTCGCCCTCGCCGAGCGGATGGGGAAGCGACTCACGCACGTCCACATGGGAGACGGCACCGGGCTGGCCAAGGACGAGCATCTGCTGCCGGGCCGCGGCACGCAGCCGTGCGCCGAACTGCTGGAGAAGCTGGCCGGCACCGGCTTCGGCGAGCGTGGCGGACAGGTCGTACTCGAGGTCAACACCCGCAGCGCCCGGACCGAGTCGGAGCGGGCGAAGATGCTCAGCGAGGCGCTGCTGTTCACCCGGCTGCACCTCGGTTGAGGGGGCGGCCGAGGGGAGCTCCCTTATCCGCGTCCCGGCGATCGGCCGTCGAACTCGGGCCGCCTCATGATCGCGCTGTGGTGCGAACCACTCACGTGCCGTGACGAGCGGCGTAGCGGATTTTCAAGATCAATTTCCCCTCGGGTGGTGTGATCCACCGGTCGGGGAGCCGTATCGTTCCTTGTGTGGAGCCGCTGCGTTCACTCGACCCGATCGCCGACCGGCGTGGCGTGAACACATTGGTCGAATCGGGTGTCCGCCACGCGAACGGTGGGCAACACCCGCTTCCGCTGCCTATTCTGCGCGAGCACGGCCGCAGACAAGGGGGTGCGCGCGCCGGCCGCGTTGCGTCCCGGTTCGTGCCACTCTGCAGGCAGGTGGGAGAAGGGGTGACCGTGCGCGTCGACGTTCCGCCCGGTGCGAAGTGGGTCCAGTCCTGCGATCGGTCGCGTGCCGTGAAGTCGGGATCGTCGCGCGGTGCCGATCGGCTTCCACGGCCGTTGGCCAGCCGTTCGTGAGCGCCCCGGAGAGCGCCGCATTCGGGTCCGCGTGTGCCGTCCGTTCCCTCGGGGACGGGACGTTCACCGCCGACCTGCGGCAGGAATGGTCCATCGGCAACCATCCGCACGGCGGTTTCCTGCTCGCCCTGCTCGCGAGCGCCGCGTTGACGGCGGTGCGGGAAGCCGGCGAACCCGCGATCGACCCGTTGGTGGTGAGCGCGGAGTTCCTGCGCCCGCCCGCGATCGGCCCGGTGCTGTTGCGTACCGATGTCCGCAAGGTCGGCAGGCGCGCGACCGTCGTGGCGGTGACGTTGGAACAGCGCGGGCGCAGCTGTGTCGAGGCGAGGGTGACGGCCGGCAGGCTTCCGGTGCGCAGGCCGGACTGGCACGACGCCCCCTCAGCGCCGGTCGAACCACCGGCGGGCACCGTGCCGCTCGACGGCAATGACCTCGAAGGGGTCTTCCACCTCGCGCAAGGTTGTGAGGTACGGATCGACCCGGCCACGGCGGGATATCTCTCCGGCCGCACGGGCGACCCGCCGCGGCTGCGGCTGTGGGCCCGTCCGCGGAACGGCGTCGCCGATCCGTACTTCGCGCTGCTCGCAGGGGACATCAACCCGCCGGTGGTGTTCAACCTCGGCCGTGCCGGATGGGCGCCGACCGCTCAGTTGACGGCGTTGGTGCGCACCCGGCCGGCGCCCGGATGGCTGCGGGTACACGTCGAGAGCCGGTCGGTCCACGAGGGCTGGTTCGACTCCGACGCACTCGTCGTGGACGCCCAGGGCCGCATCGTCTGCCAGGCCCGCCAACTCGCCCTGGCCCCCGCCGCGCGGTGACGTGCTCGGGGTAGCGGGCGCCACCGACGTCACGTGGCGGCGTTCGAGCCGGGGTGGGCAGGCGCCTAACCTGAAGTCATGACTGTCGCTGTGCTTGGTGCCGGAAAGATCGGCGAGGCGTTGTTGTCCGGGTTGCTCCACGCCGGATACGCCCCGGAGGACCTGCTGTTCACGGAGCGGCACCCGGAGCGCGCCGCCGAACTGACCGAGCGCTACGGCGTCGCGGGGGTCGAGGTCGCCGATGCGGCCAAGCGCGCCGACGTGCTCGTCGTCGCCGTCAAGCCGCAGGACATCGACCCGGTGCTCGACGAGCTGTCGGGCCTCGTCGGCCCCGGCTCGCTGGTCGTGTCGATGTGTGCGGGCCTGCCGACGTCGTTGTTCGAACGCCGGCTCCCCGAGGGCACGCCGGTCGTTCGCGTCATGCCGAACACGCCCATGCTCGTCGGCGCCGCCATGAGCGCCGTCTCACCGGGCAAGCACGCCACTGATGAGCAGCTGCGCACGGTCGAGGAGCTGCTGTCGTCGGTCGGCAAGGTGATCGTGCTGCCCGAGTCGCAGCAGGACGCCGTCACCGCGCTGTCCGGGTCGGGCCCGGCGTACTTCTTCTACCTCGTCGAGGCGATGATCGACGCCGGCATCCTGCTCGGCCTGCCGCGGGCCGTGGCGCAGCAGCTGATCGTCCAGGCCGCCGTGGGCGCGGGCAAGATGCTCGACGAGGGCGGCCAGCACCCGGTCATGCTCCGCGAGAATGTCACCTCACCGGGGGGCACGACCATCAACGGCATCCGTGAGCTCGAGAAGCACGGCGTGCGTGCGGCCCTGCTCGACGCCATCGAATCGGCTCGTGATCGCTCCATCGAGCTAGGCAAGGTCCACGAGGAGTAACCCACTCGCCCGGGCGATCGCCTCGACGGCCGTCGCATTCGCCACACCCGTCCCGCTACCCTCGCTAATAGCACGTACGTGTCGAAGTCACACGGAGGGGAAGCCGCGTGGCGGGACACGTGCCCGAAAAGGGACACGGTGAGACCTATGCCGGCGAAGAACAACGAGGATCTGCCAGGACCACGGCAGGTCCAGTTTCTGACGGTCGCCGAGGTGGCGTCGCTGATGCGCGTCTCCAAGATGACCGTCTACCGCCTCGTGCATTCGGGAGAGCTGCCGGCCGTTCGCGTCGGCAAGTCCTTCCGGGTGCCGGAGAAGGCGGTGCACGACTATCTCGACAACGCCTACTTCGACGTCGGTTGAGGAGACCGGCTCGAGAGCCCGCGCCGAGCCCCGGGTAACCTGGTAGGCCGTGCGCGTGGTCGCCTCATGCACGCCGCCTGGCAAAGCGGCCGTGCCGGTGGCGCCCGCGCATCCTCACGATCTATCGGGTTAAGGAGTTCGCCAGTGGGCTCGGTCATCAAGAAGCGCCGCAAGCGTATGTCCAAGAAGAAGCACCGCAAGCTTCTCCGCCGCACGCGCGTTCAGCGTCGCAAGCAGGGCAAGTAAGCCCCGGACTCCACGCCCGCGTGCCCGCCGGTATCTCCCGGCGGGCACGCGGCGCGGGCCCGCACTCTCTTTCGCCTGCCGCACCTTTCCCGCGTGTCCATTCCGCCGGAGTCGGGTGACGGCCAGCCCCCATCTCGGGCGACGACACCTGGTCGACCTCGTTAACGTCCTGTAAGCGGTGGCCGGAGCGGATCACACCCGGCGTACGATCGGTGTCCAGCACAGTCTCGTCATCGGCCGACAGGCGTCGCCGGTGACGACAGCTGCTGACCGCAGCAGCTGCCAGCACTGACGACACCCGTCGCGTTCCACAGCGCGAACAACCGCCTACCCAGGGGGTTCGATGCCGCCCGTGCCTTACGCGCAGCCCAACATCGTTCTCGTGACCGGCGTCGCCGGTGAGCTGGGCAGCAGGCTGCTCGCGCGGCTGGGCAACAATCCCGATCTCGAACGCGTCATCGGCGTCGACACCGCACCGCCCCGTCCGGAGATCCTGCGTCGAGCAGGCCACGCGGAGTTCGTCCGCGCCGACATCCGCAACCCGCTGATCGCCAAGATCATCAGCTCGGCCAAGGTCGACACGGTGGTCCACGCGTCCACGCACGCCCACCCCGCGGGCCCCAGGAGGCGTGGTGCGGTCAAAGAGGTCAACGTCATCGGCACGATGCGCCTGCTCGCCGCGTGCCAGAAGTCGCCGCTCGTGCGCAAGCTCGTCGTCAAGTCCTCGGCTGCCGTCTACGGGGCGGGCGCGCGTTCGCCCGCCGTGTTCGGGGAGGACGCCGAGCTCGGGCCCACCTCGCCGTCCGGCTACGCGAAGGACGCCGTCGAGATGGAGGGCTACGTGCGCGGGCTGTCGCGGCGGCGGCCCGACATCACCGTCACCATGGGCCGGTTCGCCAACATCGTCGGTCCCGACGTCGACACCGTGCTCACCCGGTACTTCGCGCTTCCGGTGGTGCCGACGGTGCTCGGGTTCGACTCGCGGCTGCAGATGCTGCACTCCTCCGACGCGCTCGCGGCGCTGGAGATCGCCACGCTCGAGGACAAGCCCGGCGTGTACAACATCGCCGCCGACGGCGTCCTGACGCTCACCCAGGCCATCCGCAGGGCGGGCAGGATCGAACTGCCCCTGCCGCGCAGCGTACTGCCGTCCGTGGGGACCGTGCTGCGCAGCGCGCGCATCGTCGACTTCTCGGCCGACCAGGTCAGCCTGCTGAACTTCGGGCGGGTCGTCGACACCACCCGGCTCAAGAAGGACTTCGGCTACACCCCGCGGTGGAGCACCCGCGACGCGTTCGACGACTACCTCACCGGGCGGGGTATCCGTCCGGTCGGTGGCGAGCGTGTGGCTGAGGCGTTGGCCACGGCGGGCGGCAAGCGGTCACGGGAGTGAGGGGACAGCATGGACGGTGGATCGTCGGCCCAGGTCATCAGACTGCACCGGCACGCGGCCGGTGCCTCGCGCGCCGAGGCGTGTCCCGACGACGGTGACGCCTCCGTGGTCGAGCTGCCCCGCCAGGACACCGAGGGAACCGACTCCGCGCAGGAACTGACCGGCCGGGACGACGTGCTCGACCGCCTCCTGACGTTCCTGCGCAACCGCATCACCGGCGAGTACCCCGTCGACGAGTTCGGGTTCGACCCCGAACTGACCGACACGGTCGTGCTGCCCCCGCTGCGGCTGCTGTACGAGAAGTGGTTCCGCGTCACCACGCTCGGCGTGGAGAACCTGCCCGTCGACGGCGGCGCCCTGCTGGTCGGCAACCACTCGGGCGTGCTGCCGATCGACTCGGTGATGACCGCGTTCGCCGTCCACGAGGAGCACCCGCGACAGCGGCACCTGCGCATGCTCGGTGCCGACCTGCTGTTCAAGACGCCGTTCCTCGGGACGCTGGCGCGCAAGTCGGGACAGACGCTGGCCTGCAACCCCGACGCCGAACGCCTGCTGCGGGCCGGCGAGCTGGTGGGCGTGTGGCCGGAGGGGTTCAAGGGCGTCGGCAAGCCGTTCTCGGCGCGCTACAAGCTGCAGCGCTTCGGCCGCGGCGGGTTCGCGTCGGCGGCGATGCGGGCGCAGGTGCCGATCATCCCCGTCGCGATCGTGGGTGCCGAGGAGATCTACCCGAAGATCGGGGACATCAAGCCGTTGGCGCGGCTGCTCGGACTGCCGTACTTCCCGGTGACGCCGTTCTTCCCGTTGCTCGGCCCGCTCGGAGCGATTCCGCTGCCGACGAAGTGGACGATCGAGTTCGGCGAACCGATCCTCACCGACGGCTACGAGGCCGACGCGGTCGACGATCCGATGCGCATGTTCACGCTCAACGACCAGGTACGCGAGAGCATCCAGCAGATGCTGTATCGCCACCTGGCCAAACGCCGCAACGTCTTCCAGGGCTGACGCGCCGGCCCAATGCGCCCAAGGGCCCCATGGCTGCGTTGAACGCGACCATAGGGCCCTTGGGGGACTGCGTCAGACGCGGCGGCGGTAGGCGACCGCGCCCGCGACGGCGCCGGCGACCGCGCCCGCACCGAGCACCGAGGGGACGCCGATCCTCGCCGCTTTCCGGCCGGTGCGGAAATCGCGGATCTCCCAGCCGCGCGCCCGAGCCGTGTCACGCAGGTCGGCGTCCGGATTGATCGCCACCGCCGTGCCGACGACCGACAGCATCGGCACGTCGTTCTGCGAGTCGGAGTACGCCGTGCACCGTCGCAGGTTCAGACCTTCCCGCGCGGCGAGCGCGCGCACCGCGTGTGCCTTCGCCCGCCCGTGCAGCAGATCGCCGACGAGCCGTCCCGTGTAGACACCGTCGATGCTCTCGGCCACCGTGCCCAGCGCGCCGGTCAGTCCGAGCCTGCGGGCGATGATCGCCGCCAGCTCGACCGGCGTCGCGGTGACGAGCCAGACGCGCTGGCCGGCGTCCAGGTGCATCTGCGCCAGCGCCCGCGTGCCCGCCCAGATCTTGTCGGCCATGAGCTCGTCGTAGATCTCCTCGCCGACCTCGGTCAGCTGCTCGACGGTGGCCCCGGCGACGAACGAAAGGCCCTGTTCGCGGATCCCGTCGACGTTGCCTTCCTTGCCGCCCACGCGGAACCGCAGCTGCTGCCACGCGAACCCGGCGAGGTCGGAGGCCGTGAAGTACTTGCGCGCGGCCAGTCCGCGGGCGAAGTGGAAGATCGACGCGCCGACCATCATCGTGTTGTCGACGTCGAAGAACGCCGCGGCCGTCAGGTCCGGCGGTGCGGGAGGGGGCGGCGGTTCGTCGCCGTCCGGGGTCTGCGGGCTCGACTCCGGCGTGATGCCAGCCGGGTCGGTCTCCTTGGCGGCTTCAGCGGCCTCGGCCGCTTCGGCTTCCATGGCCACGGCGGCGTCGGCCGAGGCCTCACCTGCCAGGGCAGCGAGCCGTTCGCGTTCCTGTCCCTTACTGCGGGCCCGCCACAGCGCCACGCACACCGCCTCCACGGTCGAGTTCGGCCTTCACCTGGCTGTGCACTGAAGTAGTCAGGATAACGGGTGGAGGCGACGCCTCAGTCGGCGCTCACCCCGGGCGATCCGGTCAATCCGTTCAGCAACGATCCCAGGGTCACCGGCTCGTCGCGGTCGCGGCCGCCGTCGGGCAGCCGGGGGCCGGTCTCGGGTGCCGGCACGTCGGCTGCCGGGCGTGGTGCGGACGGCGGCTCGGGCGGCAGCCAGCGCGGTGTCGGCTCGGAGGCCGGTTCGGATGCCGCGTCGTGCGCGGGGCCGCCGGCAAGGGTGACGGCATCGCGCGCGGCGTCGTCGGCTTCGAACGCCGGACCGCCGGTGCCGCGGTCGCCGGGATCGCGTGCGTCCTTCCCGGTTCCGGAATCGGCGGCGGGTGCCCGTTCGCGTGGTGGGGTGGTGGGCCCGGTCGCGGTGACCGGAGCCTCGCAGGACCCGGCCGCGGGCAGCACCCCGAGTTCGTCGCGGTCGCCCGAGGTGATGCGCGTGCACGACATCCGCTCGCCGAGCGCGGCCGTCCTGCTCTCGACGCGCCACAGCAGATCGCGCGCCTCGTCCGGCAACGCCGCCACCCGCACGCCCTGCGACTCGGCCCAGTCGCGCAGCCGGTCGAGCCCACTGCCGTCGGTGGACGTCGCGAGCTCGGTGAGCGTGCTGACGGCCGCATGCGTGTGCCCGGTGAAGTCGTCGAATCCCTCGGTGTAGGCGTCGTCGTCGAGCGATCCCGCCGACGCGAGCGCCGTCAGCTCGCCCAGGCGGTCGGAGGCGTAGTCCAGGTGCCGGTAGGCGCGGTCCTCGTCGTCGAAGGTCAGCCCGAGCGCGGCGCTCTCGCCGAGCTGTTTCAACCCGTACAGCGCATCGCCCGGCGCGGCGTCGTTCGCGGTCAGCAGGGCCGCCGCGCCGGTGCCGAGCAGTACGGCGATCCCCGCCGCCACGACGGGCATCCGCGTGCGCCGGGGGCGTTCCGGCCGTGTGGTGGGGCGCTGTGTGGTGGGGTGCTGTGTGGTGGGCTGCTGTGTGGCGGTGGGTTCGCCGGTTCCGGGGAACGGGACGGGCGGGTCGTGCGGGGCCGGTTCGGGCGGCGTGCGGTCGGCGGTGGGCCACACTCGGTCGGCGATCCGCACGCGGGCCGAGGGCGACGGCGTGCCGTCCTGTTCGGTGTCCCTGCCGAGCTCACGCAGGGCCTCGACGACGGCGAGTTCACCCGCGAACTCCGGGTCGTGGCCGGTATCGACCGCGCGGGCGAACCGTTCGTGTTCCCTGCGTTCGGCGAGGGTCGGCCGGCCCCGGCGCGGGTCGCGCGCGCGGAGCCGGTGAGTTCGTGGAGGCTCCACGATCGCAACGCCTCCCGGCCTGCCGGCTGGTACCGGCACGACGTGTCCAGATCCTTTGCCTGCACAACGATGTCGGCGTCGCCGCGGTTACGCCGGGTCCGCCCTGTGGGTGGCGTACGTTACAGCGTGTGCTCAGCGCAGGGTGTCGGGAAGGAGCTTGGCGAGCCTGCGGATGGCCCGGTGCTGCAACGCCTTCACCGCACCTTCGCCCCGCTGCATGATCTGCGCGGTCTCGGCCACCGAGTAGCCCTGGATGAAGCGCAGGATGATGCATTCGCGCTGGTCCTCGCCCAGGTCGGCGATGCAGCGCACGAGTTCGTCGCCCGTGTCCCTGCTGATGATCTGCTGTTCGGGACCCGGGGTTCCGGCCGCACCCGCGATGGCGGTCCCCGACGTCACGGGGTCGGACACCTCGTCGGTGACGACCTCCAGGCGGAACCGGCTCGACTTGACGTGGTCGAGCACCAGGTTGCGGGCGATCGTGGTGAACCACGCGCCGACGTCCCGGCCCTGGTAACTGATCGAGGTGATCCGCCGCAGCGCCCGGAGGAACGTCTCACTGGTGACGTCCTCCGCGAGGTGGCGGTCACCCACTCGGAGGAGGACATAGCGGTAGACGCCGTCGACGTAGCGGTCGTAGAGACGGCCGAACGCGCAGCGGTCGCCGCCCTGGGCGGCCCGGACCAGATCCCAGCCCTCGGCTGTCGGATCGGCCTCCGCCGACTCGGGATCGGGTACGACTCGGAGTGGAACGCGTGCTGGACCAGCAGCAACAGCGATTGGCAGGCTCATCGTGTTGCACCTCCTCCGGGGCCGTTCCCGGACGTATCCGTGATCGGAGTGATCACCGCCACTACGTCGGTACGGGAGCATACGCGTTGCTACCGCCCGGTAGGTAGTGGTGTCGGCGTTGTAATAAGACAGACGCCTGCGAATCCCGGTCATGACGGCAGGTCTCCCGCGGCAGGTACGGGCACACTGTGCGAGGGGAGAGGAGACCCGGCAGATGACGACTGACACATCGGGCCCGGCCGCGGGCAACGTCGCCGACCTGGTCACCACCGCGGCGCGCGTCTGCGGGGACCAGGACGGTGTGCTCGATCCGTCCGCGGGGGTGTCGCTGACCTGGGCACAGACCGATCGGGCCGTCGACGCCTTCGCCCGTCGCCTCCTGCGGGCAGGGGTCGAGCCGGGGGACCGCGTGGCGCTGCGGCTGCCGACCTCCGCCGAGTTCGCGGTGGGCCTGTTCGCGACGCTGCGGATCGGGGCCGTCGCGGTGCCGCTGTCGCCGTCCGCACCCGACGCCGAGACGTGCACGCTCGTCACGTCCAGTGGCGCACGGGTGATCATCGCGCACGGCGCACCCGAGGGCTCGTCGGTGCAGGCCCTGCTGCCGCGCGTCGACGGCGAGGTCCCGCAGGCCGATGGTGACCCCGCCGATCCCGCCGACCCCGCCGACCCCGGCACCGAGGGCGACACCGAGGACCCTGCCGATCCCGCCGACCCTGCCGCCAGCACTGCCGAGCCGGTCCCGCCCCGCGCGCGCGGCGAGGACCTCGCGGCGATCTTCTACACCTCCGGTACGAGCGGTCCGGCGCGCGGCGTGCTGTTGTCACATCGTGCGCTGCTGGCCAACGTCGAGCAGTTCTC
>Ga0079224_100014891_pt1 | contig 10876 bp, 13 predicted proteins | sample Stecom2015_FD_80414 | JGI IMG/M metagenome (GOLD analysis project Ga0079224, IMG submission 80414) | Agricultural soil microbial communities from Utah to study Nitrogen management - Steer compost 2015 | ecosystem: Environmental > Terrestrial > Soil > Agricultural land | place: USA: Utah...
CGCAGGCCGTCGCCCTCGCCCGCGCGCTGCGCCCGGACGTGTGCCTCGTCGACATCCGCATGCCCGAGCCGGACGGCATCGAGGTCACCCGGGCGCTCGCCGGGCCCGACGTCGCCGACCCGCTCCGCGTCGTGGTCGTCACCACCTTCGACACCGACGAGCACGTCTACGGGGCGCTCCGGGCCGGTGCCGTCGGGTTCGTGCTCAAGGACGCGGGCCCCGCGCTGCTCGTCGAGGCGGTCCGGGCGGCGCACGCAGGCGACGCGCTGGTCTCGCCGTCCGTCACGGTGCGCCTGCTGCGCCACCTGACCGGGCCGGACGCCCGGCCCGCCCGCCACGGCGCGGGTGCCGTGCCGCCGCTGTCCGCACGCGAGACGGACGTGGTGCGCGCCATCGCCGTCGGCCGCACGAACCTCGAGATCGGCGCCGAGCTGTTCCTCTCCCTCAGCACCGTCAAGGGGTACGTCGCCACGGTCCAGGGCAAGCTCGGCCTGCGCAACCGCGTCGAGATCGCGGCGTGGGCCTGGGAGAACGGGGTCGCCCGACCCGACGGCCACGCGGGTTCCGTCACCTGATGCCCGGCGGTTCACCACCGCTTCCACCGATCCCCGGGTGAAGATGGAGAGCATGACCGCGAGCCCGGCCACCGCCCCCGCCCCGACCGCCCGACGCCGCCGACGCGGGCCGGTGATCGCCCTCGTGGCGCTGGGCGTTGTGGTGCTCCTCGTCGTCGCGGCCGAGGTGCTGCTGCGCGGCCTGATCGACGACCGGCTCCGAGCCGCCGAGGCCGACCTGCCCGCGGGCGTGTCGGTCGAGCGCGACGACACGCCCGCGCTGTGGCAGGTCGCGACCGGTCACGCGAGGCTCCGTGTCGACGTCGCGCCCGACGCCCTCACCGACCTTGCGCGAGACGCCACCCAGCTGCCGGACCTCGAGGTCGAGGCGGAGTCGGGGACGCTGGTGGCGCAGGTGCCGCTGCCCGTGCAGGGCACGACCCGCACCGTCGACCTGCTGCTCGACGTCGCCGCGGAGGGCGGGCGAGCCGTGGTCCGCGCGGACACCGTGCGGTTCGCGGGCCTCAGCCTGCCCGTGGCGACGGTCGCGCAGCAGCTCGGCAGCGAGGACCTCGGCCGCCTCGCCGAGGGCGTCGCGTTCCCCGAGGGGGAGAGCGATCTCGCGATCTCGTCGGCCCGCACGACGCCCGCCGGCCTGGAGCTCGGCGCGCAGGTCGCGATGTGGTGAGCCCTGGCCGGGGCGTCAGCTGAGCACGAGGCTCGCGATCTTGTCGTCCCGGAGCACGAACCGGAACGGGCCCGTGCCGTTGAACCGGTTGCTGCGCACCGTGATCGTGACGGTCCAGGCGCCCGGCTCGTCGCCCTCCTCGGCGGAGACCAGGTCGAAGTGGCTCCTCATGCCGATGTTGTCGGTCTCGTCCCAGCTCCGCACGCCGTCGTGCCCGTGGAACTCGCGACCCCAGTCGTTGAGGTAGGCGTCGTCGGTGAACGTGGCGACGAACCGGTCGGTGTCGCCTGCGTTGGTCGCGTCGATGAACTCCTGGACGATCGCGGGGATCTCGGTGGCCATGGGTACCTCCGTCGTGGTGCGGGTGCTGCCTCCGACCCTAGGCGCGCGGCGCCCGGTCAGCCAGGGATCGGTGGTCCGTGCCTGCGGACCCCCGGGCGCAGCTCGTAGAAGCGCCACAGGTGCTGCAGCCGCCGCGGGATCTCCGAACCCGGGTACGGCGTCCGCTCGACGAACCCGCGCGAGACGTAGAGCCGGTGCGCCCGGTCCATGAAGCGGTTGCTGTCGAGCCGTACCACCGGCGCGTGCAGGTCGTCGCACGCGACGGCGAGCAGCCGGTCGAGGAGCGCGGCGCCGAGACCAGTGCCCTGGTGCTCCGGGCGCACGAACATGCGCTTGATCTCCGCGGCGCCGTCCGGCTGCACGCGCAGCGCGGCCACGCCGACCGGCTCCGTGCCGGCGTCCTGGCCCACCTCGGCCAGCACGAGGACGCCGGTCGGGCGGCGGAACCTCGCGAGGGCGGCGGCGGTGTGCCGTGCGTCGGGAGCGTCGCCGGCCGTGCCCCCCGCCGGGTCGTCGCCCATGGCGAAGCCGTACGTCTGCTCGAAGGTCGCCAGCGCCCAGGTCATGTACTCGGTCATCAGGCCGAGCACGACGTCGTCGTCCGCCGGGGTGGCCTCGCGGACCCGTGCCTCGTTCACGGTCCGAGGCTACGCCCGGCACGGCGCTCGGCGAGGTATCGATATGATCGATGCCTGAGACAGATCTTGTCTCAGAGTGGTTGTCCACGTAACCTCGTCCCGGCGAGCCGCCCGAGCTCGCCACCGACCACGGAACCGCGGCGACAGCGCCGCCTCAGCAGGGAGGACGTCTTGAGCACCGTGCGCTCCGCACTCCCCACCGCCGTCAGTCCGGCCACCGCGGTGCGCCGGACGTGCGTGTCCGACCGCGACCACCGAGGCTGTCTGTAGAGCGCTCGCGCGTGACCGCTCGGCCGCACCGGCCACGGCCGCGCGCGTGACGCTCCGCCCTCGACCCTGCTCCAGACGCCCCTCGCCGACCTCCGGCTCGCCCCCGCGCGGCCGGGTGCCGACGTCGGCACGCACGACTCCCGCCCCACCCGCCACACAGAAGGAAGAACAATGGCCCGCATCTACGACGACGCGACCAAGCTCATCGGCTCCACGCCGCTCGTCAGGCTCAACCGCCTGACCGAGGGCCTCGAGGCGACCGTGCTCGCCAAGCTCGAGTTCTACAACCCGGCCAACTCGGTCAAGGACCGCATCGGCGTCTCGATCATCGACGCCGCCGAGGCGTCGGGCGAGCTCAAGGAGGGCGGCACGATCGTCGAGGGCACGTCCGGCAACACGGGCATCGCCCTCGCCTGGGTCGGCGCGGCCCGCGGGTACAAGGTCGTCCTCGCGATGCCGGAGACCATGTCGAAGGAGCGCCGCGCGCTGCTGCGCGCCTTCGGCGCCGAGCTCGTGCTGACGCCGGGCGCCGAGGGCATGAAGGGTGCCGTCGCCGCGGCCGAGAAGATCGCGCAGGAGCGCCCCGGCGCCATCCTGGCGCGCCAGTTCGCCAACGAGGCCAACGTCAAGATCCACCGCGAGACCACCGCGGAGGAGATCTGGGCCGACACCGACGGCGCCGTCGACATCGTCGTGGCCGGCATCGGCACGGGCGGCACCATCACCGGCGTCGGCCAGGTGCTCAAGGAGCGCAAGCCCGAGGTCAAGGTCATCGCGGTGGAGCCCGAGGAGTCGCCGATCCTCAACGGCGGCGCCCCCGGCCCGCACAAGATCCAGGGCATCGGCGCGAACTTCGTGCCCGAGATCCTCGACACGACGGTGTACGACGAGGTCGTCGACGTGAACGTCGGCTCGGCCATCGAGCTCGCGCGCCGCGCCGCCCAGGAGGAGGGCCTGCTCGTCGGCATCTCGTCCGGCGCCGCCCTGACGGCCGCGCTCGAGGTCGCGAAGCGCCCGGAGAACGCCGGCAAGACGATCGTCGTCGTCGTGCCCGACTTCGGCGAGCGCTACCTGTCGACGCCGCTGTTCGAGGGCCTGGTCGACTGATGGCCGGGGTGCGCGTGCTGGTCCAGGGCCTCGTCGAGGACCTGGACGCCGCGCGCGCCCACGACCCCGCCGCACGGTCCCGCCTGGAGGTCGCGCTCGCCTACCCCGGCGTGCACGCCCTCTGGGCGCACCGTGCGGCGCACCGGCTGTGGCGCAACCCGGCGCTGCGGCTGCCCGCACGACTGCTCTCGCAGCTCGCGCGGGCGACCACGGGCATCGAGATCCACCCGGGCGCCCGGATCGGCCGGCGGCTGTTCATCGACCACGGCATGGGTGTGGTGATCGGCGAGACCACGGTGGTCGGCGACGACGTCATGCTGTACCACGGCGTCACGCTCGGCGGCCGGTCCCTCAACCGGGGCAAGCGGCACCCGACCCTGGGTGACCGCGTGACGGTCGGGGCGGGTGCCAAGGTGCTCGGGCCGGTGTGGGTCGGGGACGACGCGCAGATCGGTGCCAACGCGGTGGTGGTCAAGGACGTGCCTGCGAGGGCCGTCGCCGTCGGCGTCCCCGCGCGGGTGCGGGTGCCGGACGCCCCCGTCGCGGAGCGCTCCCGCACGGAGGACCCGTCGGAGCTCATCGAGTACATCATCTGACCCGGGCCGGGACTCCCTGCGTGCGCTGGGGTCTGGTGTTCCCGGCCAGATCTCGCCCGAGGCTCTTGTTCTAGTTGGCGTAGAACAAGTAGCATGGCGGGGTGATGTTCCGGATCGATCCGCGCAGCGACGAGCCGCTCTTCGAGCAGCTCGTCGCTCAGGTGCGCGTGGGCGTGGCCAGGGGGCGGCTCGCCCACGGGGAGCGCCTGCCGGCGGCCCGCGAGCTGGCCGAGGCGCTCGACGTCAACGTCCACACCGTGCTCAAGGCGTACCAGGTGCTGCGGGACGAGGGCCTGGTCGACCTGCGCCGGGGCCGCGGAGCCGTCGTGACGGGCCGCGCCGAGCAGGACCTCTCGGCCGTCGAGCGGGCGATGGCCGAGCTGATCCGCGCCGCACGGGCGGCGCACCTCTCCCCCGACGCGACGGCGACCCTCGTCAAGGAGGCGATGAGATGACCACGGGAATCCTGCTGCACCGGCGGCTCGGTCACACCTACGCGGGCCAGGTCGCGATCAGCGCGCTGTGCGCCCTCTCGCTGCTCGGCGTGGCCGCAGGCCTGGCGCTGTCCTGGCGCGACAGCCTGCCCGACCCGATCGCGTCCCACTGGTCGGGCGCCGGCGCCCCGGACGGATTCATGTCGCTCGGCGCGTTCGTGACGGCCCTCGTGGTGACGGGCGTGCTGCTGGTCGCGCTCTTCACCGCGATCGGGGTGTTCGGTGGCAGGACGGCGAGCGCCCGCCGCCTCTCGGTGGGTATGAACGTGTGGATCGGCGGCTTCCTCGGCACGGTGCTCACCGGCAGCCTGTGGGCGCAGCGGGGGCTGTCGGACGCGGCGCAGGCGCTGACGCCGGGCTGGGTGCTGCTCGCCTCCGTCCTCGGCCCCGGCGTGCTCGGGCTCGTCGCGGCCATGCTCGTGCCGGGCGACCCGCGCCTACCGGCGACAGGGCCGGTCGAGGGCGGCGTCGGGGGTGCGGACCTCGCTCCCGGGGAGCGCGCCGCGTGGATCGGGCGGTCGACCGTCGCACGCACCGCGGTCGTCGTCGAGGTGGTCGTGGTGCTCGCGACCCTGGCCGCCGCGGCCCTCAGCCGGACGTGGGTGCTGCTCGGGGTCTCGGTGCTCGTGGTGCTGCTCACGCTGACGATCGCAGCCGTCACCGTGCGGGTCGACGCCTCGGGGCTGACCGTGCGCTCGGCGCTCGGCCTGCCGCGGACGCACATCCCGGCGGACGAGGTGCTGCGGGCGTCGGTGACGACCGTGAACCCCCTCGGCGAGTTCGGCGGCTGGGGCTGGCGTGTGGCGCTCGACGGCTCGGGCCGCACCGGCATGGTGCTGCGCCGCGGCGAGGCGCTCGTGGTCGAGCGGAGCGCCGGTCGTACCTTCGTCGTGACGGTGGACGGCGCCGCGGAGGCGGCGGCCCTGCTCACGACGATGGCGGAGCGGGCGCGACCCGAGGAGGGCTAGGCACATCGGCGGTCGAGACCGGTAGGGTGTGCGCAGTACCTGGGACGCGCCGTCCCGGGTAAGCCGTCCCCACGACGAGGTGAACCCATGCGCATCGGCATCCAGACCGGTTACTGGTCCCGCAAGCCCCCGAAGGGCATCCAGCAGTTCATCCTGGCCGCCGACCGGCTGGGGCTGGACTCCGTGTGGACGGCCGAGGCCTACGGCTCCGACGCCTTCTCCCCGCTCGCCTGGTGGGGCGCCCGGACCCGCAACGTGCGCCTGGGCACCGGCATCGCCCAGCTCTCGGCGCGCACGCCGACGGCGACCGCCATGCAGGCGCTCACCATGGACCACCTGTCCAGGGGGCGCTTCGTGCTCGGGCTCGGCGCCTCGGGCCCGCAGGTGGTCGAGGGCTGGTACGGGCAGCCCTACAAGCGGCCGCTGGCCCGCACCCGTGAGTACGTGGACATCGTGCGCCAGGTGATGCGTCGCGAGGCCCCCGTCACGCACGACGGCTCCTTCTACCAGCTCCCTCTGTCCTCCGAGGCGCCGGGGGCCACGGGGCTCGGCAAGGCGCTCAAGCCGACCGTCCACCCGTACCGCCCGGAGATCCCGATCGTGCTGGCCGCGCAGGGACCGAAGAACGTCGCGCTCGCCGCCGAGATCGCCGACGGCTGGATGGCCGGCTTCTACGCCCCGCGCATGGACGCGGAGTTCCGGGCGCTGCTCGCCGAGGGTTTCGACGCCCGGTCGGCCGAGCGGTCGCCGTCCGACCGGTTCGAGGTGTGCGCGACCGTCCCGGTCGTCGTGCGGGACGACGTCGAGGCGGCCGCCGACGTCATCCGCCCCTACATCGCCCTGTACGCGGGCGGCATGGGCGCCAAGGAGGCCAACTTCCACAAGCAGTCGCTCGACCGGCTCGGGTACGCCGAGCCGCTCGACAAGGTGCAGGAGCTGTACCTGGCCGGCCGCAAGGACGAGGCGGCCGCCGCGGTGCCGACGCAGCTCGTCGAGGAGATCGCGCTGGTCGGACCGATCGAGAAGATCCGCCGCGAGCTGCCGACCTGGGAGAGCACCGCGATCACGACGCTCCTCGTGCAGGGCGACCCGTCGTCGGTGCTCGCGCTGCTCGCCGCGACGCAGGACCGCACGGTCGCGGGTCGCGCCCGCGCCGCCGCCGCGGCGACCTTCTCCCGCCTGACCCCGAAGTCGCCCCGTCCGCCTCGCTGAGTGCGGGATCTTCGCCCTTTTCTGTGTGCCAGAGGGGCGAGGATCCCGCACTCAGCGGGCGTCGGGGAACCAGACGGCGCGGCGCAGGTCGACGCGGCGGCCGTCCCGGGTCAACGGGCAGCCCTCGGCACGCAGGGCGTCGAGCGCCTCGGAGAGGTGCCGCTGCGGGGGCGACCCGGCGGCGTTGACGACGCGCCACCAGGGGACTCCGTCGTCGGGCGGGGTGTCATCGGGGACCAGGTGCGCGTAGCGGCTCCCGGAGCCGGCCATGACGTGGCCGACCTGGCGGGGGCCGCCGCGGCCGAGCCGCTCGCCGACGATCTCGGCGACCAGCCCGTACGTCATCGCCCGACCGGACGGGATGCGGCGCACGACGTCGAGCACGGCGGCGGCGTACTCCTCGGTCGCCTCCTGCCGCTCCGCGGATGTTCCGGGCGAGGATGATCGCGTCACGCCGCGATGCTAGCCGCGGCCTCCGACACCGGTCGTCGCGGACTTCTCCGGGAGTGTGTGACGCGCCGTGGACAACGTCTACCGTGCGCAAACTCGTCCGGACGGATATCAGCTTGCGGGACGGTGCGACGATCGGGGCATGACGCTTCCCCGGATCCCGCTGCCCGCCGGGTACGCCTGGCGCGAGCTGACCCCGGCCGACCGTCGGCAGGTCCTCGAGCTCGACACCTGGGCCTTCCCGTCGAGCCATCCGGTCGACGACCTCGAGGCTCTCCCCTCGCCGCTGTCGTGGGACCGCACGGTGGGCGTCGCGGCCGACGGCGTCGACGGCCTCGCCGCGCTGCACGCGTCCTACCCCTTCCGCCGGTTCCCCGTGCCCGGCGGCGAGCTGCCGACGGCGGGGCTGACCTGGGTCGGCGTGCACCCCCAGCACCGCAGGCGTGGCCTGCTCACCGCGATGATCGACCTGCACCTGGCCCGCTGCGTCGAGCGGGGCGAGCCGCTGAGCGCGCTGTTCGCGGCCGAGGCAGCGATCTACGGCCGGTTCGGCTACGGCCACGCGGCGAACGACCTGCGGCTCGACATCCCGCGCGGGGCAGCCCTGCGCGACGTGCCCGGCGCCGAGCGTCACACGGTCCGCGTCGAGGTCGCGTCCCGCGAGCGGCACGGCGCGATCGTCGACCGGCTGCACCGCGCGGCCGGAGCCGCGCCCGCCGGCGTCCCTGGGCTCAACCGCCCCGGGTGGGTCACGCGCGAGACCGAGGAGCTGCAGACCGTGCTGTGGGACGACGCACCCCTGCACCGCGGCGGGCGCGAGTCCCGGCGGATCATGCTCGTGGAGCTCGACGGCGAGCCGCGCGGCTACGTCACGTTCCGCCGGAGCCTGTCCTGGGAGCCCACGGGGCCGCGCGGCACGGTGAGCGCGGGCGAGGTCGTCGCCCTCGACGCCGCCGCAGCGCGTGCGCTGTGGGGCGCGCTGCTCGACCTCGACCTGACCGACGAGGTGAGCCCGTTCATCCTGCCCGTCGACGACGTGGTCACCCGGCTCCTGGTCAACCTGCGCGCCGCGGCCCCGCGCACCCCGGACAACCTGTGGGTCCGGGTCGTCGACGTGCCCGCCGCGCTGGCCGGGCGCCGGTACGCGGGCGACGTCGACGTCACGCTCGCCGTCGCGGACACCCGGCTGCCCGCGAACGCCGGGGTCTACCGGCTCCGTGCCGAGGCCTTCGCCCCTGCCACGGTGGAGCGTCTCGCCACGGACACGTCCGCCGACCTGTCGCTCGACGTGCGCGAGCTGGGCGCCGCCTACCTCGGCGGCACGTCGCTCGCGACGCTCGCCGCGGCGGGCCTGCTCTCGGTCCACCGGCCGGAGTCCCTGGCCCCGGCGAGCGCGGCGTTCGGCTGGCCGGTCGCCCCGGGGTCCTCCTGGGTCTTCTGACCGGCTGGCCCGCCTCGAGAACGACCTGGGGGACGGGATCGGGCCCGCACCTGTCCCCCAGGTCGTTCTCGCGGCCGGGCAGGCCTCAGACCTGGCAGGTGGGGCACCAGAAGAGGTTGCGGCCCGCCAGCTCCTTGACCAGCACCGGCGTGCCGCACACCCGGCAGGGCAGCCCGTCGCGGTGGTAGACGTAGAACGCCTGGTCGGCGGGCACGGCGTCGGGGTTCCCGTCGGTGTTCTGCCGCGTGCGCCGCCGGCCCACCGGCTCGCCGGTGCGGTGCTCCGGGCGGGTCGTCACGATCGCCCCGTGCTCCGCGCCGTCGCGCATGAGCACCACGAGGTCGTCCCAGATCGCGCGCACGACCGCCTCGGGCACGTCGCGGCCGGGCCGGAGCGGGTCGACGCCCGCGCGGAACAACGCCTCGGCGCGGTAGATGTTGCCCACGCCCGCGACGACGGCCTGGTCCATGAGCTGCTGCCCGATCGTGACGCGCGACCGCCCGACGGCGGCGACGAACGCGGCGGCGTCGGCGTCGTCCCGGATCGGGTCGGGGCCGAGGCGTGCCTCGACCGCCGCCTTCTCCTCACCCGTGATCACCTCGCAGGCCGTGGGGCCGGTGAGGTCCGCGACGGCGTGCTCGCCGAGCAGGCGCACGCGCACCTGGCCCCGGGGGGCCGGGGGCTCCCAGGGTTCGCCGGCCTCCCGGTCGGCACCGGCCGGGGCGGGCCCGCCCGGCGTCGTCTCGCGCTCCCCGATGCGGCGACGCGGCGCGCCGATCGCGTGCGCGACCTCGGGGGCGTCCGGCGCGCCCGCGAAGGTCCACGCGCCGTACAGCCCGAGGTGCGTGCGCAGCCAGAGCGGCTCGCCCTCGCCGAAGCCCAGGAAGAGCTGCTTGCCCCACGCCTCGCTCGCGACCAGGCGGCGGCCGTCGAGCACCGCGGCGCCGTCGGCGAACCGGCCCTGCGGGCTGCCGACCCGCAGGATCTCGCCGTCGAACAGCGTGGCGAACGTCCGCGCGAGGCGGTGGACGGTATGTCCCTCAGGCACGCGTCGACTCGTAGTCGGCGAGCTGGTCGATGCGGCGCTGGTGCCGCGCGTCGCCGCTGAAGGGCTCGGCCACGAACGCCTCGACGAACGCCGTCGCCTCCTCCAGCGAGTGCATGCGGCCGCCGACGGCGATGACGTTCGCGTCGTTGTGCTGGCGGCCGAGCTTCGCGGTCTGGATCGACCAGGCCAGGACGGCGCGGACGCCGGTGACCTTGTTCGCGGCGATCTGCTCCCCGTTGCCCGACCCGCCGATCACGATGCCGAGCGAGCCCGGCTCGGCGACGACGGCCTCGCCGGCCGCGATGCAGAACGAGGGGTAGTCGTCCTGGGGGTCGAGCTCGTGGGCCCCGTGGTCGACGACGTCGTGCCCGGTGGCGGTGAGGTGCTTCACCAGGTGCTGCTTGAGGTCGTACCCGGCGTGGTCGGCGGCGATGTGGAGGCGCATGTGCCTATCTTCTCTCATCCCGCGATCCAGCTGCGCACGACTCCTGCTGCAGGCGCTACTGCGGAAACGCGACGACGACCTGGACGTCACCGGTTGCCGGGCCGACCTCCAGCTGGCAGGCCAGCCTGCTGTTCTCGCGGACAGGTGCGGGTACATCGGCGAGCACGTCCTCCTCGATCTCCGTCCGCGCCGGAAACTCCCCGACGCCCTCGTCAAGGTAGACGTGACAGGTGCCGCACGAGGCGAAGCCTCCACAGCGCCCGATGATCCCTCGAACCCCGTTCATCCGCGCCAGGCTCATCACCGTCTCGTCACGGACCGCCTCGACCGTGACCGGCTCCTGGTCGCGAGAGACGTAGACGATACGTGCCATCTCTTCTCCTCCGGTTGCACCACCAGCACCTCGCACGATGACGTCACGGAACATCTGTCTCAGCCCTCGTGGAGTATCTCCAGACCGCCGACAGACCCTTGCGGTCGATCAGGACCCCGCCCACACCCATCAAGGAGCCGATCACGATCGCGGACTCCGGCCCGAACCACGTGCCCATGGCTCCTGCCCGCAGGTTGCCCAGCTGTGGCCCCCCCATCCCCGTGAGCATCTGCATGCCGCCGACCCTGCC
>Ga0079224_100014893_pt1 | contig 10876 bp, 8 predicted proteins | sample Stecom2015_FD_80414 | JGI IMG/M metagenome (GOLD analysis project Ga0079224, IMG submission 80414) | Agricultural soil microbial communities from Utah to study Nitrogen management - Steer compost 2015 | ecosystem: Environmental > Terrestrial > Soil > Agricultural land | place: USA: Utah...
ACAACAACTAGAGCCATTCGGGTGAATGTAGGAGTGGCATTGAATCGGGTTCTAGGTCAATATCTCTTTGGATTTGATACTGATGATTATCCGAGTATGGCTGAAGCCTTGAGGCTCGCCAAAAACCATCCGTCGATTGGAAGTCAAAAGGAATTGGTGTTTTTTATTGGTGATCCTGCCATGAAGTTGGCAATTCCAAAACCAAGTGTAAGGCTATCAAAAATCAATGATGTAGCGGTGGGTGTCGGAAATGAGGTTTTGCAGGCTCTTGGAAAGGTCAAATTATCGGGTGAAGTTGTTGATGTGGCAGGAAATATTCTTTCCAATTATAACGGAACTCTGAACGCCACCGTTTTTGATAAAGAAATTAACCGACAAACATTAGTGAATGATGGTAATGGACCCGCTATGAATTTCACCACTCTGGGAGAAAAAATATTTATCGGTCAAGCATCTGTTACCAATGGCCTGTTTGAGTTCAATTTTGTGGTGCCACGGGATATCGTGATTCCTGTGGGTAATGGAAAAGTGAGTTTTTATTCAAAAAGCGATAGCCCTTTGCAAGACCAAACAGGTGCAAGTTTTGATATTCAAGTGGGAGGCATCAATGAAAATGCTGAGGAAGATAACATCGGTCCGGTCATCAATTTATTTATGAATGATGAAAATTTTGTTTCGGGCGGCATTACAAATGAAGCTCCCACACTGTTGGCAAAAATTAAGGATGATAATGGTATCAATACCGCAAGCGGAATTGGCCATGACATCATTGCCATCATCGATGGAGATGAAACCAATCCGTTTGTGCTCAACGATTATTATCAAGCCAATGTGGATGATTATCAAAACGGTGTGGTGTCCTATCCGTTCCGTGATTTGGAGCCCGGGTTACATACGCTGACCTTAAAGGCTTGGGATGTTTACAACAATTCCGCCACTTCCGAAATTCAGTTTGTTGTGCATGATAAAGATGCAGGATTGGTTATCAATAATGTACTTAATTATCCGAATCCATTCATAAATTACACAGAATTTTGGTTCAATCACAATAGTTCAGCACCATTGGACGTTTCAATACAGATATTTACCGTATCAGGAAAATTGGTGAGAACATTGAACGGACAAACCAGTATGGATGGCTGTTGCAATGAAGGCGCATCGGCATTGTCGCGAAACATGGTCTGGGATGGCCGTGACGACTTTGGCGACAAGATTGGAAAAGGGGTCTATGTGTACAAATTGAAAGTACGGTCCAACCTATTGAACAAGCAGGTTGAAAAAATCGAAAAACTTGTTATACTATAATAAAAATTTATATTTGCCTAATCAATTAATGGCTAATCCTATTAATTAGAAAAAATCACACATGAAAAAATACGTTTTAGCGCTTTTTACCCTTTCACTTTATAATTTCTCAACTGCACAAGAGACCGTCATAATTCCACATCAAGACACACGAGTTATCACCACAGGAGTACCATTTTTATTGATAGCCTCAGATGCCCGTGCAGCCGGTATGGCCGATATGGGTGTGGCCACCTCTGCCGATGCTTACTCACAACACTGGAACCAATCAAAATACGCTTTTTCGTTGGCAAAATCAGGCATTGGTGTCAGTTATACACCGTATTTGAGCAAATTGGTCAATGACATTTTTTTGGGAAACATTACTTATTTCAACCGTTTGAGCGATCGTAGTGCCTTTGGCGTCAGTTTTAAATATTTCAGTCTAGGTGAAATAGAAATAATTACAGAAGCCCAAGCGCAACAAAACGATTTCACAAGAGGTTTAATAGAAAAACCTAACGAACTCACAATCGACGCTTCTTACTCACTAAGATTGGCTGATCAGTTTTCAATGGCTGTTGGATTACGCTATTTGCGTTCAGATTTAAGGATACAAGCAGCTGAAACGTTTAGCTCAGCAAAAGCTGCAAGTTCAATAGCCGTCGATATTTCGGGATATTACCAAAGTGAGGAAACTGCCTATGATAGTTTCAATGGAAGAACCCGTTTAGGCTTTGCCATTCAAAATGTGGGCCCAACCATTAAATATGATGAAGGAGGAAGAGAAAACTTTTTGCCGACAACGTTGAGACTTGGAGGTGGGTTCGATTTCATTTTTGATGAATACAATACACTTGCCCTCACCGCCGAGGTTACCAAATTATTGGTGCCAACACCGCCAATGACAGGTACAAAAATTGATTACAATGAAAGTGGAGAAACAGAAGGCTATCAGGAAAATGAAGATGAAGAAATTAGTACAGATAACGATTATATCATGTCCGGTCAATCCAACGATGTCAGTTTCGTGAAAGGTATTTTCCAATCTTTTGGAGATGCTCCTGGAGGTTTCAGTGAAGAATTGAAAGAGTTCACTTGGGCATTGGGTGCTGAGTATCGTTATCAAGAATCATTTGCTTTTAGAGCAGGTTATTTTAATGAGAGCGAAGATAAGGGTGCTAGAAAATTTTTCGCACTTGGCGCAGGGTTTAAATACACCACCATCAATATTGATCTGTCCTATTTGTTCTCGGCTTCAAAAATCCAAAGCCCATTGGAGAATACGCTTCGTTTCTCGTTGACATTCAATTTTGGTGATGGTGAGTATGAAGAATATTAGAATCAGTTCAAATAAAAAAATACAAAAACTATTGTTTTACCTAGAAGCAATAGTTTTTTTGTCTCATATAAATTTTAGCTCACCACACTGATGAAAACTATAAAAATAGAATCCATCCTAGATGTTTTTGATACGTTTGAAGAGTTGCCAAATGAGGTTCAGTCGTTGATGAACAAAGCCAAAGAAGCACGTTTCAAAGCCTATGCGCCTTATTCCAATTTTCTGGTCGGTGCCGCCTTGCTATTGGACAATGGAGAGGTGATCACAGGGAGCAATCAAGAGAACGCCTCCTATCCCTCTGGTTTATGTGCCGAACGGACAGCTGTTTTTTATGCGGGCGCACAATTCCCGAAGGCAAAAATTATAAGAATGGCAATAGTTGCAGGTGCGAGACATACCATGACATCATCGCCTATTCCGCCTTGTGGGGCATGCAGGCAGTCCATTGCTGAGTATGAGGTCAAACAGGATGCACCCATCGCCATTTACTTTATGGGTGAAACGGGTAAAGTGGTCAAATCCGATTCGCTCGCGAACTTACTTCCTTTGATGTTCGACAAATCCTTTCTATAACGATTTCGTAGATTTTTTACGAATTTGGGTTTTTTCATTAGTGGGTAAAGTGTTACTTTTGTTATTCGTTCTATTTAATTGACGTCACTGATGCAAAAAATCACAAAAGAAGTGTACCTAAAGTGGTATGAAGATATGTTGTTTTGGCGCAAGTTTGAAGACAAGCTCGCCGCCGTTTACATTCAACAGAAAGTAAGAGGATTTCTTCACTTATATAACGGTCAAGAGGCCATTTTGGCTGGCGCATTGCACGCTATGGATTTGACAAAAGACAAAATGATTACCGCTTATCGTAACCACGTGCAACCGATCGGGATGGGCGTAGATCCGAAGAAAGTCATGGCAGAATTGTACGGTAAAGGAACGGGAACTTCCCAAGGACTTGGAGGCTCCATGCACATTTTTTCCAAAGAGTACCGTTTTTATGGTGGTCACGGGATTGTGGGCGGCCAGATTCCATTGGGGGCGGGTATTGCTTTCGGTGATAAATATCACGGCAGTGATGCGGTAACATTGTGTTGTTTTGGCGATGGTGCCGCACGACAAGGGTCTTTGCAGGAAACTTTCAACTCGGCAATGTTATGGAACCTACCTGTGGTGTTCGTCTGTGAGAACAATGGATATGCCATGGGAACATCGGTTGAACGAACAGCGAACCATACCGAAATTTGGAAACTGGGTCTTGGCTATGAAATGCCATGCGGACCCGTGGATGGAATGAACCCTGTGAAAGTGGCTGAAGCTTTTGATGAAGCTATTCAAAGAGCACGTCGAGGTGATGGGCCAACGTTCTTGGAATTGAAAACGTATCGCTATAGAGGCCATTCCATGAGTGATGCACAGCATTACAGAACTAAGGAAGAGGTGGCGGAATATCAGAAAATTGACCCGATCACGCAGGTGAAGGATATTATTCTTGAAGAAAAATATGCCACGGAAGAAGAGATTAAAGTGATTGACAAACGCGTGAAGGATTTGGTTTCTGAATGTGAGAAATTCGCAGAGGAATCTCCTTATCCAGAGAAGAACATTATGTATGATGTGGTTTACGACCAAGAGGATTATCCATTTATTCAACACAAAATATAAGCTATGGCAGAAATCATTAATATGCCTCGTTTGAGCGACACCATGGAGGAAGGGACGGTCGCAACGTGGTTGAAGAAAGTGGGTGATAAGATTAGTGAAGGTGATATTCTTGCTGAAATAGAAACGGATAAAGCCACCATGGAATTTGAATCCTTTCATGAAGGGACGTTGTTGCACATTGGTGTTCAAGAAGGGGAAACGACCAAAGTGGATGAATTGCTCGCTATTATTGGTGAGGAAGGAGAAGATATTTCTGATTTACTAAAAGGTGGGTCATCAAAAGAGAAAAAAGACGATAAAGAAGCGCCAAAATCAGATACTGAAGCTGAAAAAGAAAAGCAGGAATCAAAAGACAAGGACGATTCGGATGATAAGAAAGAACAGAAGGAATCAAAAGATAAAGACAACTCTGATGATAAAAATGAATCTTCGGCTAGCTTGCCAGAAGGCGTCGTTGTAGTTACCATGCCACGTTTGAGCGACACCATGGAAGAAGGAACGGTTGCCACCTGGCTGAAAAAAGTGGGAGACAGCGTGGAGGAAGGCGATATCCTTGCGGAAATAGAAACGGATAAAGCCACAATGGAATTTGAATCTTTCCAATCCGGAACGTTATTGCATGTTGGTTTAAAAGAAGGTGATTCTGCAAAAGTGGATGCCCTATTGGCGATCATCGGTCCAGAAGGTACTGATGTTTCCGAGGTTGCGAAAAACTTTAAAGGGGGCGGTTTTGCTAAAAAAGAAGAAGCGCCTAAGAAAGAAGTTCCAAAAGTACCGGATACAAAAGAAACGCCTAAAGAATCTTCACAAGAAACGACTTCATCTTCAAGTTCAAATGCGGATGCTAATAGAATCTTTGTTTCGCCTTTGGCGAAGAAGATGGCGGACGAAAAAGGCATCAACATCGCTCAGGTGAAAGGGAGTGGGGAAAATGGCCGTATCGTGAAGCGCGATATTGAAAATTACAGTCCGGGAGCTGCTTCGCCTGCAACGGTTGGTAAGTTTGTTCCAGCCGGGCAAGAAGATTTTGATGAGAAACCAAATTCGCAAATGCGCAAAGTGATTGCGAAGCGATTGGCGGAATCAAAATTCACTGCGCCACATTATTATTTGAATGTGGAGTTTGATATGGCGAATGCCATTGCCTTTAGAGAGCAATTCAATTCGATTCCGGATACAAAGATTTCCTTTAATGATATGATTGTGAAAGCGTGTGCGCTGGCATTGAAACAACATCCGCAAGTGAACTCGCAATGGTTTGCTGACAAGATGCGCCTGAACAATCACGTGCATATTGGTGTGGCGGTTGCTGTTGAAGATGGTTTGATGGTACCAGTTGTGAAGTTTGCAAATGAGCAAAGTTTGCCGCAAATAGGCGCTGCTGTGAAGGATTTTGCCGGGCGCGCGCGAAACAAGAAATTGAAGCCTGAGGAGATGGAAGGAAGTACATTTACTGTTTCCAATTTGGGAATGTTTGGTATTGAAAGTTTTACATCCATCATCAATCAACCGAATTCCGCGATTTTATCCGTGGGGGCGATTGTTGAAAAACCAGTGGTTAAGGACGGACAAATCGTCGTTGGAAATACGATGAAGCTTTCATTAGCCTGTGACCACAGAACTGTGGATGGTGCTACGGGCGCTCAATTTCTTCAAACGCTGAAAGGGTTTATTGAGAATCCTATTACGATGTTGCTATAGTTTAAAGTTCTGAGATGATTATAAAACCAAAACCTGTTTAATGGATTTAGACAGGTTTTTTTATTTCACTTGGTAGTATATTTTGATTGACCTTGAATAAATTGTTGGGATCATATTTGCTTTTTATAATGGACAGTCGTTCATAGTTATGTTGAAAACTGGCCTGAATGCGCTCTTGTCCCTCGTCGGCCATCATAAAGTTGGAATAAGCACCACCGGAGGAGTAAGGATGTAAGGCATCATAATAGTTTTTGCACCAGTTGGTAATTTTATTTGCATTTTTGGGATCTGGATCCACCCCCACGATTACACCGGCATATTTGGCATCACGATAAGCCCAAGGAGTGTCCTCTTTGCCTACCCGAGAAGCTTTACCACTAATTGGATATAAATGCATTTGTGATAGAGGTGTTGGTATATTGGAGCCGAATTCAAGATGTTTTTTTCTGATTTCCGGCCCCAATTCGTTAAAGAAATCGGCTTTCCAATACCATTGCAAACCATGTGGAAACAATCCGTCAAACATGGATTGTATTGATGGATAGGGCATTTCACTTACATGTTCAAAAATGGGATTCATTTCCAATATAGGGTTGAAAACTTCTTTAGTTTTGTCCATGGAACCTGTAAAGCACCAAACAATGCCACAGAACTGCTTGTTGTGCAAATGCTCTGGAAATGGCGGCCCAGGGATGACCATGGTCGCTATAAATCCATTTAAATCTTCAGTGGCGTTATTGATAAATTCATCATACCATGCCATGATTTCTTCTGTTTTTTCAATCGGCCATAGAGTGGGGCCGCCAAAAACATTTTTTACGGGATGAGCCTGAAATTTAAAAGAAGTTACAATGCCAAAGTTTCCACCGCCACCTCGTATCGCCCAAAACAAATCGGGATGTTGGTCCTTATTCACCGTTACAAAAGAACCATCCGCCAACACCATATCCGCTTCCAATAAGTTGTCAATGGTGAGTCCATACTTTCTGGATAAATGACCGATACCTCCACCTAGTGTCAGGCCGCCAACACCAGTTGTGGAAACAATGCCTGCGGGTATCGCAAGTGCAAATGGATGTGTGGCATGGTCCACTTCTCCCCAAAGATTTCCACCTCCAACCTGAACGGTATTATCTGTGGTGTCTACCCGCACAAACTTTAATCCTGACAAATCGATGACCAATCCGTCATCACATAATCCTAACCCGCCGCCATTATGTCCACCGCCCCTTACAGCGACCAATAGATTGTTTTCCCTTCCGAAATCTATGGAGGCCATCACATCGGCAACATCCATGCACATTGCAAATAAACCCGGATGCTTATCTATCATTCCGTTATAAACTTTACGAGTCCCATCATAATTGGCATCTGAAGGGGTTATGAGCTTTCCTCTTAAACATGTTGTAAATGCTTTTATTAATGAGGCATCTAAATCTTTGACAGAATTTTTCATTTTTGCTTGGTTTCAAATTTATTAGAATTATTTATTTGCCGATAATCGTTCCTTTCAGCGACCATAGTATGGTAAGAACATCCTTTTTGGAGTTTTCATCGATACCATTTTTATCCAATGCCCTAATGATATCATCCATAACGTGCATGTATTCTGCCGGGCTGATGTTCATTCCCTTATGTGTAGTTTCCATATCCCTCCCCTTGTATGCTGAAGGTCCTCCACTACCAGTTTCAAAAAAAGCAATGGTATGATTTTTTATTACTTCTAATTGCTTTGGAGATTCCTTGAAAGGTAGGAATCGTGAATTTACTGCCAGATTGTTCATGTGGTTTTCAACCGTATCGTCCACAATTCTGGAGATGCCATCTCTGCCACCAAGTCTTTCAAAAAGTGTTTTTGTCATCATATTTATGAGTTTGATTAGATTTCAAAATTATAAATATGCACGGGCACTAACTGCTACATTCAGTTCAAAAAAGTAGAATTTTGAACCATTGTGATTTTTATCAAAAATGTATTATAAACCATATTGTTGAATATATGTTGAAGGGAGCATGCCGTACTTTTCCAGAAAACATTTAGAGAAATACGCTGGGCTGTTGAAACCGACATCAAAGGCGACCTCCGAAATATTCCCGTACTTTAATTGCAATAAGTGTAATGCCTTATGTAATCGAAATTCCTTTAAAAAGGTATTGGGGGATAATCCGGTAACACCGATCAATTTTCGATAGAGTTGCGATTTGCTATACCCCATCGCTTCGCTGAAATTATTGACAGCGACTTCTGGTTTATTCCAGATGAATGACATCACTTCCATAATATGGGTCACAAATTTTTCCTCTAAAGGAGACAAGATCCTTATCGGTTCCTTATCGATGGTGGCATTTCTGTTTTCACTTTCATAAAGGGCATTCACTTCCGATGTGATCACGAATGATTCTTTAACTATGTTACACATGTGGGTTGCTAAGTTAATAGCCTCTTCAAAAAGGTTATCCTTATCTGTGACAGGAATCCCAGTGCACAAGGCAATTTTAAGTTTACCGTGAGATGTATCTAATTTTGAGGATACATAGTTGTACTGATATTGAATTTTCTTTGCACATAATATGGCATTCGTGACGGATTTAAAAGATACTAAATAACTGTTATTGTCATTTCTTACTATGTTGCCGTTCAATTTTTTTATGGTTTTGAAGACACTATTATGGAACTTTTGTGTGAAAATGGAAAATTGATTCGCTTGCAACCGATCTAGATAATTGCTGGTTTCGATGACCATTAACACACGAAATGCAGGGTCATTGATGATATTCAACGATGTGTCCTGTGATTTTTCAGGGTCTTCTATACGACCCAAAAATGATTCGACCAATGCATTGTCCACTTCAATAATGCGATGTGGTACTTCGCCATGGGCGTTATCATGCATCAATTTAATGGCTTCCTTGTTGGGCGCTTCAACCAAACAAAAAGCTGTTTTTCGAACATCATCAAACCAATAGGTGAGGCCTCTGCAATTGTATTTATGTTGAATTTTTAAATCCTCGTGATGTAATTGTGCAACAATCTCTGCTGTTACCGCTTCAGATACATCATGTCGATCCATATATATTGGCATGATTAGTATTTTTATACAAGTTAGTGATAATTAATGTATTATTGTTTTTTTACTCCATAAGACAATTAACTGAGCGATAAAAAGTCGCTAGCAAAAAGATTTTTTTATCTTTAAACATTAATCAAAAATCTTATGAAAATACTTCTTTCTTTATTTATTGCCATTGTGATTTTCGGATGCAAAGCCAAAATCATTGATACACCCGAAGAAAACATTACACCCATTGAGGAGCCAACTTCAAAACCTGCCAAAGACATCCTTACTGCGCCTGTAGAAGTTTCTACCCTTGGCTTTGTCACCAGTAAGGAACTGAAAGAAAGCGTTTCCTATTTGGCTTCAGATGAACTGGAAGGTCGGGATACAGGAAGTGCAGGCATCGAAAAAGCGGCGGTATATATTGAAAACAAATTGAAATCCTATAATGTAAAACCCTATTTCGAGACGTATCGGGATAATTATGATGCCAAGGGACTAAAAGCTTTTAATGTCATCGGGTTTATTGAAGGAAGCGACCCGCAATTGAAGAAAGAAGTCATCATCCTTGGGGCGCATTATGACCATATTGGTTTTGGGAAAGCTGTAGAGAACGATTCCATTGCCAACGGCGCCAATGATGATGCCACAGGTACGGCAGCGGTCTTGGCGATGGCCCGTTATTTTGCAGGCAAGAAAAACAACAAGCGCAGTATTATGTTTACATTATATTCCGGGGAGGAAATGGGACTATTGGGCAGTAAACATTTAGCGGAAAAGCTCAAAACCGATAACATCAATGTCTATACCATGATTAATTTTGAAATGATAGGTGTGCCGATGGTGGATAAGGAATACGAAGCTTATTTCACAGGTTATGATTTGTCCAATATGGCGGCGAAGTTAAACGAGTATGCTGGCCATAACTTGCTTGGACTACTTCCCAAGGCCAAAGAGTTTCAACTGTTTTATCGTTCTGATAACTATTCGTTCTATAAAGCTTTCAATAAGCCTTGCCATGCCATTTCCACCTTCGATTTTACCAACTTTGAGTATTATCACCACGTAGATGACGAGGCAGATAAAATGGATTATGACTTTATGGCTTCTTTGGTCAATAAGTTGCTTCCGGCATTTGAAGCAATGAGCAACACACCAACATCCGAAATAAAAATGAATGAGTAAACGCGTTATCATCACAGGGACAAGCCGAGGGATAGGCTATGAGTTGGCACAGCTTTTTGCCAAGCACGGGCATGAGGTTTTGGCATTGTCCCGCAATGAAATGCCCATAAAACTGTTGAAGTTGAAACGTGTAACGACCTTTCCTTTCGATTTATTGGATCCGGAAGCCTATTTAAAGGTAAGGGAATTTGTCCAACGCGAATGGGGACAAGTGGACATCCTTATCAACAATGCAGGTAAAGTATTGAACAAGCCTTTTGCCGATACTACCTTTAGTGACTTTGAGGAAGTGTACCGAACGAACGTTTATGGTGTGGCAGAGTTGACGCGCTGCATGCTTGACTATATGGCCAAGGGTGCACACGTGGTTACCATGAGCAGTATGGGAGGCGTACAAGGCAGTGTGAAGTTTCCAGGCCTAGCGGCCTACAGCAGTAGTAAAGGCGCGGTGATTACCTTGACCGAATTGTTGGCGGAAGAATATAAAGAATCGGGAATCTCGTTTAATGTTTTGGCCCTTGGTGCGGTGCAAACAGAAATGCTGGCAGAGGCCTTTCCCGGGTATAAATCTCCCATGACAGCGCAAAAGATGGCCAATTATATCTTCGATTTTGCCTTGAATGGTCATCTATATTATAATGGGAAG
>Ga0079224_100014894_pt1 | contig 10875 bp, 8 predicted proteins | sample Stecom2015_FD_80414 | JGI IMG/M metagenome (GOLD analysis project Ga0079224, IMG submission 80414) | Agricultural soil microbial communities from Utah to study Nitrogen management - Steer compost 2015 | ecosystem: Environmental > Terrestrial > Soil > Agricultural land | place: USA: Utah...
CGCCGACCAGCTCCGCGAGCGCGAGGACAACATCAAGAAGCTGGCGGCGCGGCAGATCGCCTCGCAGGTGCTGGAAGGCTGGACGCCGCGCTCGGTCGACCTGATCACCGAGAAGGGCAGGCCGCTCGGCCTGACCGGTGAGGTGATCAAGCGGCGCGCGGTGTCGGCCGCCGGCGACCTCGCGCTCCTCGACCTGCCGCTCGCGCGCGAGAGCTGGGTGGCCGACCTCGGGGACCGCCCCGAGCGCACCCAGCCGCTCTCGCTGCGCCGGGTGCGCGCCGGCGCCTGGGAGGTGACCGTCGACCCCGGCGAGGCGTTCGCGCTGGTCGAACTGCCGCCCGACGTGCTCGTGCGCCACCCGCTGCTCGAGTACGCGCAGTCGTTCCGCGTGGTCGACGGCAAGGTGGTCGTGCAGCGCCGGTGGATGCAGCGCCCCGGTGACCTGCCCGCCGCGCGCTACGGCGAGTGGCTCGACCTGCTGCGCCGGCTCGACCTCGCCGAGGACGTCAAGCTGAAGCTGCGCCGCCGCTGACCTGTGGCGGCCCGCGAGGCCGCCGCGGGCGCGACCGCGGCGCAGCGCCGCGCCCGGACCGGGTGCCGACCCGGGTGAGGAGGGTATGCCGGGCATCCCGCCGGGCGAGCTGCGGCGATGCCGCGCGGATCGCGCGGTCAGGTGTCGTTGTGTGCGACGCAGCGCACCGGGATCGCGGCGAGCTTGTGGAACAGGCGGATCTTCTCGCGCACCGGCCAGCGATCGAACAGGAGCAACTCCGCCGGGCGCCACAGGAACACCCACGCGACGATGGTCAGTGCCTCGGCGACCGCCTCGGCGATCGTGCCGGCGCGCGCGACCGAGCCGAGCGCGCGCGCCGCCGCGACGATGACGAACACTGCGATGACGCCGGCAACCAGCGCGAAGCGCGCGAACCGCATCAGCTCGTGCAGCTCGCGCGTCGCCGAGTCCCGCTCGCGCGCGAAGTACCGATGCACCGCCTCGGCGACCGCGGGCGCGCCGTCGAGTTGGTGCTTCGGCAGGTGTACGACCAGCTCGACCGGCTCGTCGCGGCGGTCCTGCACCTCCTCGCGGATGAAGCGCGCGACCTCCCGGTCGAGATCGCGGTCCGGGAACGGCGACGGATCGAGGGAGTGGAAGAACTTCGCGATGTCGCGCAGGTGCAACTCGACGCGTGCCGGCCCCGGCATCAGTCGTCGAACAGCGCCGCCGTGTCGAGCAGCTCGGGCCCGTGGCCGAGGTTGCGCGCGTACTTGCTGGGATACATCGACGCCGCGCCGACCTCGCCCTTCTTGTTGACCGCGTAGAAGTGCACCTGGAAGTCGGGCCGACCGCGCTCGTTGCGCAGGCGGGGGATCTTGGTCATCGCCACGATGCGCTGCAGCGCGACGAGGCACGCGTCGGTCGGCGACTTGCCCTGGCGCATGGCCTCCACCACCGTGTGCGCGCCGTTGGTCAGGATGACCGCCTCGCCGCGCCCGGTCGAGCCGGCGACGCCGACGTCGTTGTCGACGTAGTTGCCGCAGCCGAGCAGCGGCGAGTCGCCGACCCGACCCGGGATCTTGAACGCGAGCCCCGACGTGCTGGTCGCCCCGCCGCAGTCGCCCGCCGCGTTCACGCACCCGACGTGGATCGTGCCGGTCTTGCGCTCCGGCCTGGGCGCCACCGGCTTGTTCTCGTCCGGCTCCAGCCAGTCGTCGATGCGCGACATGCTCGCCTTCCACTTCAGCCATTCTTCGCGCGAGCGCTCGGTGAGCAGGTTCTCCTCCTTGAAGCCGAGCGCGCGGGCGAAGCGCAGGGCGCCCTCGCCGACCAGCAGCACGTGGTCGGTGCGGCGCATCACCTGCAACGCCACCTGGGCGGGGTTCTTGATGTTGCGCAGGCCCGCGACCGCACCGCCGAGCCCGGTGATCCCGTCCATGCAGCAGGCGTCCAGCTCGACGACGCCCTCCTCGTTCGGCAGTCCGCCGTAACCGACGCTGTCGTCGTTCGGGTCGTTCTCGACCGGCTCGATGCCGAGCACCGCGGCCTCCACCGGCGTGACGCCCTCACGCATCTTCTCGACGGCGATGCGCACCGACTCCATCCCGTTGCGGCTCGACACCGCCACGGGCTCCTGTGCCCGGCGGCGCGGCGGCACGTGGAACGAGGGGACGGCGACGGGCGCGAGGCCCGCGGCAGCGAGGAAGGTGCGGCGCGAGACGTCTTCCATGGGGCGCCGAGCATACGGCGCGCCCCGCGCTGCCCGGAACGAGCATCCGCGCGCGGAAGGTGCCGGATACCGCGCGCGTCAGCGAATGATCGGGGCCCGAGGCAACGGGACGCGAAGCGGCCCACGAGGCGCAAGCGGCCGGAGGCGCGAGACGGCGCGCCGGACGGGCGCGCCCGCGATCCGTGGAGACCTGCACGCGAACTGGCAGCGCGAGCACATCCCCTACCCGGCGGCCGCGCCGCATCCCGGCACCGCGGCCGGCCCCTGCCGGACCCGACCGTGGAGCCGGCTCGCGATCGTCTCTGTGGGAAGCCGACGCGTCCGCACGGCGCCACGCTCCGGCGAGCGCGTCGTGCGCCGCCTGCACCACGTCGTCCTGCTGCTGCCCGGTCGAGCTGAAGCCTCGTTCCTGCACCGCAGGGATCGCGGCTCCGCCACCAGACCGTGCACTCCACTCGGCCTCCGCGACGCCTCCCTCACGCACCACGCCACCGAGGCGCGGGTCCGCTCACCAGTCGTCCTGCGCACCGAGGCGCTTCGCGCGCTCGCGCGCGTCCGCTGCCTGCCGGCCGACCCAGTACGCGAGGCGCGTGACCATCTCCATCTTGCCGAAGTCGAGCTTGTCGGCGTGGTCGGTGACCTTGTGGTAGTCCTCGTGCTCGCCGTCGCAGAAGAACACGACGGGCACGCCCTTGCGCGCGAAGTTGTAGTGGTCGCTGCGCTCGTAGTAGATGTCGCCGCTCGCGAGCTGCTCGATGCCGACCTCCCTGGCGAGGCGCGCGGCGTCGCGCACCAGCGTGTTGAAGTGCGGGTGGCGGTGGCTCGGCGTCATCGAGATCCCGCGGGGCCCGGACAGATCGGCGTGCCGGCCGATCATGTCGATGTTGACGTTGGCGACGATCCGCTCGATCGGCCAAGTCGGGTTTTCGCTGAACCAGTGCGAGCCCCACAACCCCTCCTCCTCGCCGGACACCGCGAGCAGGATCACCGATCGTGCCGGCGGCGGCGCCTTGCCGAACGCCTCCGCGATCTCCAGCAGGCCGGCCGTGCCCGACGCGTTGTCGTCCGCGCCGTTGAACACGTCGCCGTCGATGCGCGTGCCCATGTGGTCCATGTGCGCCGAGAACACGACCGCCTCGCCCTGCAGGGCGGAGTCGCCGCCCTCGCGCACCGCGACGACGTTGAGCGCGTACGACTGCTCCTCCTCCTTCACGTCGAGCTGCACGCGGCCGCTCGGCTTCTTCAGGGTCTTGGGGAGCGTGATCTCGCTGCCCGACAGCTCGATGCCGAACGCCCTGGCGACCGCTTCGGTGACCTTGCGATTGCCGACCACCGCCGGCACGCTCCCCGGCGGCGCCTGCCGGCCGCGGCCGCCGTAGCGCAGCATCGGCTTGCCGGCGAGCAGGCCGGCGTAGTTGAAGGCCTCCGCCGCCGCGCCGCGGTCGTCGAGCAGGCAGTAGAGCACCGCCTTGGCGCCGCGGTCGGCGAGTGCCCGCGTGATCGCGGCGGTCCTGAAGCCCTCCTGCAGCGCGCGTCCCCGCCCCGATTCGCCGGTCAGGACGACCACCGGGATCGCGTTGCCGACGCCCTTCGGCAGTTCGTCGAGCGCGCCGTTGCCGCACCACACGAGCCGGCCGCGCAGGTCGATGCGCGCCCCGGACTTCCCCGGGATCACCGCGAAGCCCGTGGTGAACTCGGTGCCGTCGACCACGATCCTGCTCTTCTTGGGGTCCAGCTCGGTGCGCGCGACCGGATAGCGCATGAAGTACGACCAGCCCTTGCCGGTCTTCTCGCCGAGCGGCTTCAGGCCGCATCGTTCGAAGTGCTCGGCGATGTAGCGCGCCGCGGCAACCTGGCCTTCGCTCCCGGTGTAGCGGCCTCCATACGCATCGGAGGCCAGTTCGACCGCGTGCCTCTCCAGGTCGGCGCGATCGATCTCGGCGAGGCCGGGCGGCGCGTTCTGCGGCAGCGCGACGGGCGTCTCGTGCTGCGCAGGCAGCAGCGTGACGAGAAGGACGGCGAGGACGCGGTGCGGCCGGCTCACGGGTGCGCGGAGTATAGGAGCGCCGTGCACGGCGCGGCCCCTCACCACAGCGCGCGCACGCGGAAGCGTCCGTCGACGCAGCCGGTGAGCACCAGCAGCCGCGCCAGTCCGTGCTCGCGCAGCAGGGGCGGCCACCGGCGGACCCAGTCGCCGAGGTCGGCAACCTGCGCCGGCACGGCGCCGGCGCCGAACCCTTCGCGGAACACCTCGGCGCATACGTCGAGAAACGCCTCGACGGCGAGCGCGCCGATGCCCTGGAAGCCGGGCGGCGCGCGACGGCGCGCGGCCTCGGCCTCCGCCGGCGGCCCCGCCTGCCCCCCGCGCGCCGCCTTCAGCATCGCCTCGAGCTGCAGGCCGCCGTCCGTGCCGAACGCGACCAGCACCCACTCGCGCTCCGCCGCGAAGGAGATGCGCGGCAGGAGCCAGCCGTCCTCGTAGTCGGCGCGCAGCGCTCCTCCGGTCTCTTCGACGACGAACCCCCGCGTGCGGAGAGCCCTCGCGAGCGCGACGCGGAACGCCGCTGCGTCGGTCACCGGCATCGCGATGCACACCATCGAATCCGCAACCGGAGGCTCGCCGCCGTCGTCCGGCGCACGCCCCAGGATCACGACCTCGTCGCGCAAGCGGCCGAACAGCTCGGCACCCGGATCGACGCCGCCCAGGTCCTTCCTCGTCGCGGCGAGCAGCTCGGCCTCGGGCATGCCGCGCACCTTCGCGACGCTGCGCAGGCAGGTTCGCCACAACGCGGCCGCGTCCATCCGACCGACGAGCCAGGCGACCGCGCGCGGCGTGACGAGCGCACCGAGCGCCGGCACGCCGGCGCACTCCGGGAAGAAGCCGGCGAAGATCCCGCGCTCGCCGGCGCCGAACTGCAGGGCGACGTCGAGCCGGACCCGCGGACCGTCCGTGCCGACTACGAGCGAGAGTTCGCGGAGCGAACCGTAGCCTTGCACCTCGAACGCCGGGTCCGACGCCGTGCTCGGGTCCAGGCGCAGAGCGCGCGCGAGGTCGAGGGTGACGCGCAGAGGTTCGCTCGCGGCGTCGTGGCCCGCGCCCGCGCGCAGCCATGCGAGGCCGTCGCGCACGGCGCGTTCGAGGTGCTCGGGCCGCTCGGCGATCCAGGCGACGACCCGGCCCTCGATCTCCTCGGGCACCGTACAGCAGCCCACCGGGCCGCGGGCCACGGTCCAGGCACGTCCGTCGATCCGTTCCTCGCTCCGCTCGGGCATCAGCCGCAGGAGCGGTCGCACGAGATCGACGAGCGCACCGGCGTCGCCGCCGGCCTCGGGGACGAGCGCGACCGCGCCGTACACCTGCATGCCCGCCCGGTCGGGCACGCCCCAGAGACCGATCGTCGCACGGCCGCCGAACGCGAGGAGACGCGCGCGCGCCTCGGCGCGGCGTTCGCCGTGCAGCCCGCCCCACCAAGCATCGAACCGCGCGACCCACGGCGCGAGCAGCTCCTCGTCTGCCGACGAGGACAGAAGGCTGCCGAGGTTGGTCGGCAGGAAGTGCGCCCGCCGCGCCGCCGGGCCGGCCACGTCGACGCGCAGGATCGGAGTCGCCTCCGCCCCGGGCGCGGCGGTCGCGTCCTGGGCGCGCGCCGCCGGAAACGCCAGGAGGAACGCCGAGACGAACGCACAGCGGGCGAGGGGCGCCATCGCGCTGCGAGCGTAGCGTGGGCGGCGCGCGCCAGCGGGCGAGCGGGCCGCGAAGGGTCGATTTCGGCACGCGCGCGACGGGTCGGTTCCGCCCGCGGAGCACCCCGGACCGCGGCGACAGCGAATCGCTCCGCGCAAGTCCGCCGCGGCTGCGCCGCGAAGTGCCCGCACGAGCCGACCCGGAGCCGAGGCCGCCGTGCGCGCGCCGCACGAGAATGTGTGCACGCACCACGCCAGCGTGCCGCTCGACGAACCGAGTACCGCGGACGGCCTGCGCTGCGGCTACCACGGCCGACCGTGCGCGCCGGCGAAGGGGTGCAACGGTACTTGCGGGCTCCGGACCCCGCGTCGTCGACGCGGCCCTGCCGTCCGCACGGTGCCCGTCGCCCGCAAGATCGTCTCCGCTCGGCGCAGCGGTCGAGCACGCCGGAGCACGCGTGCGCCGTGCCCGTCAGCCGAGGTACTCGCGCACGAGCAGCTCCAGCCGGCGCCGCGCGTCGGCGGTCACACGGTCCTTCGCGGTGAGGATCGCGTTCGCCATCTCGCCCTTCGCCGAGGGCTGCGCGGGCGCGGCGGCGATCAGGCGCGCGCAGTGGTCGACGACCTGCTTGGCGCGCGCGACGTTCTGCTGCAACACGCGCAGGATCGCCTGCACGTCGACGTCGCCCTCGACCTCGTGCCAGCAGTCGTAGTCGGTCGCGAGCGCGACGGTCGCGTACGCGATCTCCGCCTCGCGCGCGAGCTTCGCCTCCTGCAGGTTGGTCATCCCGATCACGTCGACGCCCCAGCTCCGGTAGAGCTTCGACTCGGCGCGGGTCGAGAAGTGCGGGCCCTCCATGCACAGGTAGGTGCCGCGGTCGTGCACCTTCGCGCCGCTCTGCCGCGCCGCCTGCAGGACGATCTGGCGCAGCGGCTCCCACACCGGGTCGGCGAAGTGGCAGTGCGCGACACAGCCGTCGCCGAAGAAGGTCGACTCGCGCGTGCGCCCGCGCGTGCGGTCGATGAACTGGTCGACGATCACGAGGTCGCCCGGCGCGATGTGCTCCTTCATGCTGCCGACCGCGGAGATCCCGACCACCGCCTCCATGCCGAGCTGCTTCATCGCGTGCATGTTGGCGCGGAACGGCAGCTCGTGCGGCGCGAGGCGGTGCCCGCGCCCGTGGCGCGGCAGGAACGCCATCTTCACGCCGTGCAGGCGGCCGACGATCAGCGCGTCGCTCGGCGCGCCGAACGGGGTCGAGACCTGCACTTCTTCGGCGTCCTGCAGGCCGGGGAGGTCGTAGAGGCCGGAGCCTCCGATCACGCCAAGGGTTCGTTCGGTCATCGGGAGTCGTCGGGTTCGCGCCGCACGCGCAGCGCGGCGCGCGGAACGTTAGCAGGCTGCGGCCCGCGGGACGCCGGCAGACGGCCGGATGCCAGCGCGTTTCCGCGGACGAAGGCACGCGACGCGCCGCCGTGCGCAGCCCTCGCACGACGGTGCGCATCGTCCACGCCGCGCGTGCCTCACCGGGCGGGAAACGCCGCTTCGACCTCGTCGCCCGGGTCCAGCCGGAACTGCGATGTCTTCTCCCGGCCCAACCGGAGGAACCAGTCGAACTGCACGGCCGCGTCCGGGATCGGGCGCACCGTGAGCCAACCGTCCGCATCGGTGGCGGCACCGGCTTGCTCGCCGAGGAAGGGGTAAAGCGCGATCGCCACGGGCGTCGACGACGCGCCCGCCGAGCGCAGGCTCCGACTGGGCTGCGGTGGCGCCGGCAAGCACGACGAGCAGTGCGAGCCGGATCATGGAGCGATGGTGGGCGATGGTGGCGGCGCGCGGACGTCGGTCGCGCAACGGAAGCGGCGTGCGGCCGCGCCCGCGACGTCACCCTGCGGGCGCAAACGCCGCGACGTCGCTTCCTCTGCGCCTACGCGCCGTCGGTCCGTTCCACGGCGGCGAGCGCGGCGGCCTTCGCCTCGCGCATCAGCGGCGGCGGCGCGCAGCCTCCCGTCGGCACCCAGACGACGTGGTCGCCCAGCCGGCGCGCGAGCCCCTCCCACAGCTCGCGGTGCGCCACCTCGCGGCCCGCGCTCGTGCGCCAGCCGCGCTGCTGCCAGCCGCGTAGCCAGCGGGTTGCGCCCTCGACCACGTAGTCGTCGGCGCAGAACACCCGCACCGGCCCCGGGCGGGTGAGCGCCGCAAGCCCCGAGAGCACCGCGAGCAGGGCGAGCCGGTTAGGGGTCGTGTCGGCCTCGAAGCCGCGCAGCGTCTTCCTGGCGTCGCCGGAGCGCAGCACGCACGCCCACGCGCCGTTGCCGGTCACCGGCGAGCAGGCGACCGCGCAGAACAGGTCGACGGTGTCCGCCGCCGGTCGCGCCGGCACCGCCCCCTGCCGACCGGCGCGGATCGCCGCTGCGGCGAGCGCGTCGGCGCGCTCGTTGTGCTCGTTGCCGGCGTGGCCGCGCACCCAGTGCCAGCGCACCTCGTGGCGCTCGATCTCGACGGCGAGCGCCTGCCACAGGTCCTGGTTCTTCACCGCGTCGCGGCCGGCCGTGCGCCAGCCGTTGCGCCGCCACGCGTCGATCCACAGCGTGATCCCCTTGCGCAGGTAGAGGGAGTCGGTGTGCAGGTCGACGCTGCTGTTCGCCGGCAGTGCGCGCAGCGCCTCGATCGCCGCGGTCAGCTCCATGCGGTTGTTGGTGGTGTGCTCCTCGCCGCCGGACAGCTCGCGTACCGTGCGCCCGCCGGAACGCAGCACGACGCCCCAGCCGCCGCGCCCGGGGTTCGGATGGCAGCCGCCGTCGGTGTAGACGACCCACGCGGAGCGTGAGCCGTGCGCACCGTCCCCGGCGCCCCGCGCGGTGCCGCTCATGCGCCGTCGTCCTCGACGGGCGCGCTCCGGCGCCGCGCCTCGTTGCGCCGCTCGGTGCCCCAGCGTGACGCGGTCAGGCACTTGATCAGCATGGTCGCGTACGCGCCGCGCGGCAGGGTGAACGACAGCTTCAACGCGAGCCCGTCGCCGTGCTTGTCGCGCCGCGGACCGAACAGCTTCAGCTCGCCGGGGATCAGGAGCGGCGTGCGCAGCTCGGTCTTCAGCTCCAGCCCGGGGAGCGCGGCGCGCTCGCAGTCGGCGACCGTGACCCGCTCGCGACGGAGCACCGCGTCGAGTGCGGCGCGGAAGCTCGGCTCGCCGCCGGCGAGGTCACCGGCGAACAGCGGCGCCTCCATCTTTTGGATCCGCTCGACCTGATCGGGCGGCAGCTTGCTCCACGCGCGCAGCCTGCCGAGCACGGTCCACACCTCGGTCTGGTTGCCCGGGCGCAGCTCGAAACGCAGCCAGCGGCTGAACGCGCGGTTCCACAGGTAGCTCTGGTAGGCGTACGCGTGGATCAGCTTGGTGCGCTGCGGCAGCGCGGCGAGCGCCGCCTCGAAGTCGCCGGTCGACTGCAGGATGGCGAACACGCGACGGAACGCCGGACCGCGCGCGATCTGCGCGCACGCGTCCCAGTCGCCCCACTTCGCGCGCAGGATGCGCTTGAGCTTGACGTCGCCGGTGATCGCGTGGGGCGAGGGCATGGCGATCAGCGCCTGCAGCGCGCGCTCGTACTCGCCGGCGAGCACGTCGCGCATGATGAAGCCCTGGCCGTGCCGCACGTTGCCGAAGCGCTGGTCGTCGTAGTAGTTGGGGAACCCGCTGCGCTGCACTTCGGCGGCGCGTGCGCGCAGGCGCTCGACCTCGCGTTCGGTCAGCTCACGCAGCACGATCTCGAACGCGTTCCCGCGGCTCTGCTTGCTGGTGATCGCGTGCGCCGCGCGTCCGACGAAGGTCACCTCCAGGTCACGCCGGCGCAGGTCCAGGCGCTTGCCGCGCACGCTGATCCACTGCTCGGTGATCCCCTGACGGTCCTTGAGGCCGGCGAACGCGATGTCCCGGCGCGACACGTCGCAGTGCCGCGCGACCTCGGTCAACGCCTGCACCGTGTCGAGCTTGGACTTCCGCAGCAGATGCACGAAGTGCTCGCCGCGCGGATCGGGCTCGAAGTCGAGCAGTTCGCGGACGCGGAAGTCTTCGGGTCGGACCTTGAGGCGCATGACGTCGGATCACCGTGCCGAGAAGCGGCGCACGCGCGCGAGCGCGGCGGCCAGCTCGGCGGGCAGCGGCGCCTCGACCGCGAGCGCGCCGTCGTCGCGCTGCAGCACGAGGCGCGAGGCGTGCAGGAACAGGCGCTGCAGGAGCGGCCGCTCCTGCACGCCCACGCGCGGCTTGTAATGCCGCTTCAGCTCGGAGACGAACAGCGCGGCGGCGCCGCCGTAGTCCGGGTCGCCGACCAGCGGGTGGTGCAGCGCGGCGAGGTGCGCGCGCAGCTGGTGGCCGCGGTCCGTGCGCGGCACGGCGTGCACGAGCGTGTGCCGGGCGAAGGTCTCGACGACCTCGAGCTCGGTGCGCGCCGCGCGCGCGCGCTTGTGTCCCGCGGCGTACGGGCGCACGAACCCCGGACGCTCGCGGTCGGGGCCGAGCGCCTTCTCGATGGCCTGCGTGGCGCGCGCGACCTTCCCCTCGACCAGCGCGACCCAGGTCAGGGTGAGCCGCCCGGCCGCGAACGCTTCGGTCGCCGCGCGCAGCGCGGCCGGGTGTCTGGCGAGCACGGCGAGGCCCGAGGCCTGGGCCTCGACGCGCAGCACCGGCTTGCCCTGCGCCCCGCCGAGCGCGGCGAGCACCTCGTCGAGCCCCGTCCCGGCCGGCTTGTCGACCACCAAGAGGTCGGCGTCCTCGTGCACGACCCGCGGCACCGGCGGCGCGGTGTTGCGCGGCCGGGGACGCGGCGGCGGGGTCCCGGGCGGCCGCGTGATGTCGATCACGTCACCGCGCCGCAGGGTGGTGTACGGCGTGCCGATGATCCGGTTGACCTTGACCATCTCGGCGAGCACGAGGCGCCGGAAGTAGGCACGGTGCACGTTCGGCCA
>Ga0079224_100014895_pt1 | contig 10875 bp, 10 predicted proteins | sample Stecom2015_FD_80414 | JGI IMG/M metagenome (GOLD analysis project Ga0079224, IMG submission 80414) | Agricultural soil microbial communities from Utah to study Nitrogen management - Steer compost 2015 | ecosystem: Environmental > Terrestrial > Soil > Agricultural land | place: USA: Utah...
CATGATTTTCAAGATCTACGACAACATCCTCTACACCTTCCACTTGCCGAAGGGTATCCTCCACATGAGCACGGCAGCCCTTGCAGGTCATTCCCTGGATATCATAGGTGTGTTTCATGTTTTGTATTGTTTTAAGATTAACAACAATTTGTATAAACAATTGGTTTTGAACTACCGCCACCAGGGTTTCCTCAATAGCGGTAAGGTCAGCCAATCAGTTTATTCCCGGACCTGTAAAGCTATTTCGACTATGTTGAATTGGGTTATAGTATTATGGAAGGATATTGTGAAATTATGGCGTTATGCATCCAAGTAAATGACGAAGGAGCAATGAATTTTGAAAATTTAATTATAAATAAAGGGGAATGCCTGGGCTTCTACGCTTAGACAAGTTTGTCCAGCGCATTGCGGTCTGGAGTACCCTTATTTTTATATTGCGTAGCGGTAATTCCAGTGACCTTTTTAAACTGGCTGCTGAGATACGCTACGCTGGAATAATGAAGCTGATGGGCAATTTCGCTAAGGGAAAGCTCACCGTAACTGAGCAGTTCTTTCACCTTTTCAATTTTCTGCAGGATGTAGTAATGTTCAATAGTCATCCCTTCGGTAGCAGAAAACAAGTTGCTTATGGTGCTATAATCCATGTGAACACTGGATGAAAGGTAATCGGACAGATTGACCCTTAGGAGGTTGTTTTGGCTATGAACCAAATCGGTGATCAGGTTTTTGATTTTCTCTACCGTTTTTTCTATTTTATCATCGAGCAGCTCAAAACCAGCGCTTTGAAGTGCATCATCAAGTTGTTGCTTTACTGATGAGATATCGTTTTCCAAGATCTGCACCTCTCCCAATTGTACGCTTTCCGGATGCAGCCCTACATTTTGAACGATGTGGGTGACCGCTGAGATACAACGATCACATACCATGTTTTTGATTGAAATTTTCATCTTTCAATTACTTAAAACAGAATCCCGTTAGCAGGAATTCATCCTCTGCCAGGCTATCAACTGTTCACGGACACCGCATTGAATATCGGGGCTTCCACCTGATTGGTAAGTAAATCTTCAAAGATCTGTCTTTTGCGGATCAGGTAGGATTTCCCGTCTTTGACCATGACTTCGGCAGGTAACAATCTGGAATTATAGTTGGAAGCCATACTAAAACAGTACGCCCCTGCATTGAGGAAAACGAGGATATCACCCGGGGAAATTTGATTGATTTTCCTGTTATACGCAAAAGTGTCCGTTTCGCAAATATAACCGACGACTGTATAAAGCTTGGGAATACCCGTTACGTTGGAAATATTTACAATCTCATGATAGGCATTGTAAAACATCGGTCGTATGAGGTGGTTGAAACCCGTATTAATGCCGGCAAATACCGTGCTAGTGGTTTGCTTTATGATATTGGTCGTGGCAAGAAAATATCCGCTTTCACTCACCAGATATTTTCCGGGTTCGAATGCGAGGGTGAGGTCCATTCCGGTTTCTTTACAAAAACTGTTGAACTTTCGGGACATTACCTTGCCAAATTCCTCAATATCGGTTTCGATATCGTTTTCTTTGTATTTTACCTTGAAGCCTGACCCAAAGTCTATATAATTCAGGGAATCGAAGTGGCGGGCCTGGTTAAAAAGAATATCGGCTGCATATTGAAATACATCCACATCCAGAATATCGGACCCGGTATGCATATGTATTCCTTCCACGTTGATCTTTTGATTTTCGACAATTCTCAATACCAGGGGCATCTGATGGATTGATATTCCAAACTTGGAATCGATATGGCCAACCGAGATTTTGGTATTTCCCCCCGCCATAACATGCGGATTTATACGAATACAAATTTTCAGATCCGGATAGTGGTGTCCGAAGTATTCCAACATCTCTATATTGTCGATATTGATGCGAACACCCATTCCGATAGCTTCTTCGATTTCCTGAATCCCAACTGAGTTTGGTGTGAAAACGATATCCTGTGGATCGAAGCCAGCCAGACGGCTCAACCTGATTTCTTCAATGGAAACCGCATCAATCCCGCTGCCCAGACTATACATTAATTTCAAGATATTGAGGTTAGTCAGGGCTTTGCATGCATAATTTATCTTACGCTTTTCAACATCGAAAGCATTTACCATTTTTTGGTATTGGGATTCTATCTTGTTGGCATCATAAACAAACAGCGGAGTCCCATATTCATCTGCCAGATCAGCTAAAGCCAAGTCCTGGATTTTGTAAATGCCATCGATCAGTTGCATATGCGAATTTTAAAATTAAAACAGACGCAAAGTTACAAATTATCCGTCAATAATAGTATGGAAAGACCATAGAGAAGCAGGAAACCATCGATCAACCAGCTGTAGTAGATTTTGGGCGGGTGGTGTTTGAGGTGAATAACCACTATGCCAATCAGAATATAAACGGATAAAACACCTAACCTGATCGAATCCGGTAAATCAAGATGATCAAATCCCAGTGCCATAAAGCCTGCAGCCAGAAACACGGAAAACAAGGCCAGAAATTGGCTGTTTTCTACCCCAATTGTATTGGGAATGGTGGCCAGATCATGGTTTTGGTCGTATTCGATGTCCCGGATATCGAAAGGAATAGCCAGTGCAAGAAAGAAAAAAAGACGATCGAGCATGAGCAAACCGTAGCCAGATTCTGACCACCAATGGTCGATTTTTTGGATCGGGATACCATAAGTTACCAAAGTCCATGAAACAACTACGGCAATGATTTTGACAAAGGGGATATCCTTGAGTCTCCGACCGTTGTACCAGGGTAGCGTGTACGAAATCGCAAGGAATGCAGGCACGAGCATCAAGGTCTGAACGATCCTATCCAGCATAAAAAACAATACAATGGAACTTATGAACCCCACCACTATGAATATTTTTTTTAGGCGGGTTGAGAGAGTACCAGGGCCCGATTGGGTGTCACAGTCTTTCCCGTTTTTGTAGCCATGAAATGTATATACCCAGATGGTAGCACTCAGGACAAAAAGCAGGTACCTGACAGGAACTGGCTGATCCAAAAGAACGAAAGTGCCCCAGGTACATACTACCGCACTAATCCCCAACCATATGTGGGTTTCTAATATAAATCCTTGCAGACGGGTGAGCATGGTGGAGAAGTCGGGTCCGTTCGCGTCAAAAATATTTAAATGTTTCGTTGCCTTTGATGAGTTTGAGTGTATGATAAATGAGTCTAATCACATTTTGGATATCGTCCTGGTGTGCCGACTCCACCGTAGTATGCATATACCTCAGGGGCAATGATATAAGCGCCGATGGGACACCCTCGTTGCTATAGGCAAAGGCGTCTGTATCGGTACCGGTACTTCTCGAAGCGGCTTCACGCTGCAGGGGAATGTCTTCTGATTCGGCTGCCTGGATGATCAAATCCAGCAAGTGATGGTGTACAGCGGGACCATAAGTAATAGCAGGACCCTTTCCGCAACGGATATCTCCCTGTTTTTTGGCATCCATATGCGGAGTAGAAGTGTCGTGTGTCACATCGGTGACGATCGCCGCATGGGGCTTGATGCGATGTGCGATCATTTGTGCCCCCCGCAAACCAACCTCTTCCTGTACTGCATTGACTATATACAATGAATAGGGTAGATCTATCTCGTTTTTCCTCAAAAGCCGTGCCACCTGGGCAATACAAAATCCACCCATGCGGTTGTCCAGAGCCCGTCCCACATAGAATCGTTCGTTGTGAAAATCCAGTTGATCGGGATAGGTAACTATGCAACCAACATGGACGCCCAAGTCTTCGACCTCTGATTTATTTTTTGCACCGATATCGATAAATAGTTTTTCGATTTCCGGTTTGTCGTTCGTTTTTGATTTTCTGGTATGAATCGCTGGCCAGCCAAACACTCCTTTTACAGGTCCTTTAGGGGTATGGATAATAACCTTTTTACCCGGCGCAATTTCATGGTCAGCGCCTCCATTACGGATGACATACATAAAACCATCTTTGGAGATGTAATTGATATACCAGGAAATTTCATCTGCATGGGCTTCTATCACAATGCGCTGGGACTTGCCCGGGTTGATCACCCCATACACCGTGCCGTAGGGATCGACTTCATATTCATCAACAAAGGGTTTGAGATATTCCAGCCAGATTTTCTGTCCGGTTTCTTCCCTGCTGGTCGGGGAAGCATTGTTGAGGTATTCGTAAAGAAAAGATTTCGATTTTTTATCCCAAATTGTTTTATGCATTTCGCCAGTTTTGTGGTGAGGAATTCCAGGCTGCCAGGATCGATAGATCTTCTTCGCTGACGTATTTCATTTCAACCGCTTGTTGAATAAGGTCGTTGTAATTGCTTAAAGATTTGTATTTTATGTTCATGTTGCCAAAATTCTCCATGGCTTTTTGCAGTTCGTATGAAAAAATGGCAATGACACCTGTGACTTCCAAACCCACGGACCGAAGTTGTTCAACGGCGTCCAAGGAACTCCCGCCGGTGGAAATCAGATCTTCTACAACGATTACCCGCTGTCCAGGAATATAGGCACCTTCGATAATGTTTTGCCTGCCGTGCTTTTTATTCGAGGATCTTACGTAAACCAGGGGTTTTTCAGTGATGTGGGCCAATATACTGGCATAAGGTATACCCGCCGTGGCCACACCTGCTATAACGTCAATTTTTTCCCAATCATCCACCAGACCCATGAGCGATCTTGCAATGAAATTGCGTTCTTCCGGATGGGACAATGTGATGCGGTTGTCGCAATATATGGGAGATTGAATGCCAGAAGCCCAGGTAAATGGATTTTTTGGACTAAGTTTGACCGCTTGAAGTTCCAACAATATTTCGGCTATTTCTTTACTAGTATGCACCATTTATGTATATTAAATGCAGTGAGTTAAAAAAAATCAAATGTACAAAATCTACATCAATGACAACCCTTTCTATTTATTGAAGTACAATGAAGTAGAAAATATTCAGGAAGAGGGCATTGAAATTTTTCCATATATGGGAAATATGTCTGTCCTTATAAATATCATCGATCAACTGGAAAAAAGTACCAGACCCCGCAAATTTGGTTTTTATGAGCATAACTACGAGGGGGTGAAAAAAGATTTCACATCATTGTTCACAAAAATTGGAGCTATGGGAGGCATAGTGACCAATTCCAAGGAGGAAGTATTGTTCATATATCGACGTGGACGGTGGGATTTACCCAAAGGGAAAAAAGAAAAAAATGAAACCAAGAAAGAATGTGCGGTCCGTGAGGTAGCCGAGGAAACAGGCCTTGAGAATTTGAACCTGAATTCGAAAGTTGGAAAAACCCGACATACGTATCGGGATCCTCGAACAGGTGAACGGGTACTCAAAACTACCTATTGGTACGCGATGTCTTCCCCGGGTCAGGAAACGTTGCAATTGCAGTCAGAAGAGGACATCGAGGATGCTCGATGGATGGAGGTTGACGATTTTTTGAATGGAAATTATATTACTTTCGGAAATATAATTGACATATTGCATAAATTTCGTGCAACGCGCGTAAACTCAAAATGACCTGAATTCATACTATTTTTGAAAAGATTAATCAGACAAGATGAGAATTATTGACGGACGATCGCTAGCTCAGGAAATCAAATCAGAAATTAAACGAGAGACCAAAAAGTTTGTCCAGCAGGGTGGGAAAATTCCACATCTGGCTGCGGTGTTGGTGGGAGATGATGGAGCAAGCCAGGCCTACGTTGCCAACAAAATCAAAAGTTGTGAGCGTGTAGGCTTTGATTCGACTTTGATCCGCAAAAGCAATTCACTGCAGGAATCAGAATTGTTGGAGATCGTGGATAATTTGAATAAGAATGACGACATAGATGGTTTTATCGTCCAACTTCCTCTGCCTTCCCATATTGATGAAAATAAAGTAATCCTGTCTATTGATCCCAGAAAGGACGTCGATGGATTTCATCCTACCAATTTGGGGCGGATGGTTATCGGCCTGCCATGTTTTATCCCTGCAACTCCCCTGGGTATTTTGACTATGTTGGAACGATACAATATCCAGACGGAGGGTCAGCATGTGGTGGTAATTGGTCGTAGCAACATTGTAGGCAGCCCCATTAGCATATTGCTTTCTCGTAAATCCAAATGGGGTAATGCCACGGTGACCCTCGCCCACAGCCGTACGCGGGACCTCGTTAGTGAGGTTCAGCGAGCTGACATCGTGATTGCAGCGATCGGGATTCCAAAATTTGTTACTGGCGATATGATCAAGGAAGGGGCTGTAGTAATTGATGTAGGGATCAACAGGATACCTTCCCCGCAGTCTTCCAAGGGTTATAAATTGGTTGGTGATGTGGATTTTGATGAGGTAGCTGCAAAATCCAGTTACATAACCCCAGTACCGGGCGGTGTTGGTCAGATGACGGTGACCAGTTTATTGTTGAATACCTTAAAAGCTGCTAAGGGAGAAGTCTATGGATAGCTTCATCAAGATATCTCTGTATGGGGTAAGGGACCCGGATGTGATCCTGGGCTTGTTACATGATTTCCCTATCACCGGACTCGAGGAAGGAGAGCAATCGCTTATCGCTTATATGTCGCGTCAGGACTGGAATGAGACTACCGAAGCGGAAATAAGTCAACGGATTGTTGATTTCGTCAGCGATATTCAGGTCGAGACGATACCCTTTGAAAATTGGAATCAACAGTGGGAAAGAAACTATCCGGAAGTGGAAATTGATGATTTTTGCAGGATATACGCTCCATTCCATGAGGGTCCTTCCCAAAAATTTCGATATGAAATTTTAATAAGTCCCCAAATGGCATTTGGCACCGGACATCACAACACAACCCAGATGATGATTCGGTTGATGAGCCATATGCCAGAAAAAATTCAGGACCAAAACGTTCTTGATTTTGGCTCGGGCTCGGGAGTTTTGGCCATTTTGGCATCCAAAATGGGAGCTGCCCATGTCGATGCGGTAGAAATCGACCCGTATGCGTTTCAGAATCTGAAGGAAAACATTCGATTGAACAAGGCAGACTGGGTAGCTGCCTGGGAAGGTGATATGGATCAACTCCCGGAATCCAGCCGGTATGATGTGATTTTGGCCAACGTCACGCGTGGAATTATACTCCAGCATTCAGGTGAATTTTATCAACGTTTGAATCCAGGAGGGCGGATCGTTATTTCAGGAATACTGGATACGGACCATGATGAAGTACATCAAGCTTATATAAAAACCGGCTTTTTCGGTCTCGAATCGATGAAAATCGGTAAATGGACCGCACTATCCTTTGGTCGGAAAGAACGCAGACCAACCTTGTGATCTGTACCTTTCTTATTTTCCCACAAAAGCTTATGGTACCAAAGATTTAATCATTTTATCAAAATCAATTAGGAAATCCGCATATTCTGATGTGGCGGGCCCATAAAATCCGGTATGGACGTACCGAACCACATTGTCCTGATCAAATACCACCAAGGTGGGATACGCCTTTAGTTGATCGATAAAATCCAGGTAGGGGGATTGCCGGGCTTCCCGGGTCGGTCCGCCATAGACCACCGGCCAATCGATCTCGTGCCTTTTTATAAATTCCCGAAGAATACCCAGCGATTTGGTTGAATCCGCATATCTTTCAAAAGATAGCGACACAATTTCTACAGGCAGGGTAGGGTTGTCCTTTTTCCAGGATTTCAAAAATCGAGCTTCATCGTGGCAATTGGGGCACCAACTTCCCATGATTTCCAATATCTTTATTTTACCGGCATAAGGGGGACGTGAAAAATCTACGATGTTTCCATCGATCGTTGGTGCGGTCCACATGACCGGGTTGTCGGTCGTGGAGTGTGTTAGCGATTCCGGGGCTGACAAAGTGGCATTGGGGTTGCGGAATGCCTCCCATGTAGTACGGTGGTGATTTCCGGAATAGAAAGCCCCCAAAATGGTATCATGATTTACGATTTTACCTTCATAAAGGTATGCTTGTAAACCGTTAAATGAGGAGAGGTATAAATCATCTCCGGATACTTCCCCGGAAGCATACCCATAATCACCGCTTTCCGTATTAATATTGCCTTGGAGCCTGGAGTGATCCAGTTCAAATACACCTACAGCCGGAAACTCCTCCGGTGTATCGTTGCGAAAGGCCATCTGCCAACGTCCTGAAATATCAAATATGGGTTTTTCCGGCGTTTCGGTAAATCTGAAATATTGACCCAGATAGGCTTTGAATGGAATGGAATAATTTTCTTTGTAATCCACATGCCAATAGCCTTCCATCACACCGGCCTCTACCTCCGCTACAAATCTGGTGTCATAAATTGGAAAATAAAGGGTAAGCCGTCCTGTTTCACCTTTGATATTCGCCTCGTATTTATAAGAACTGATCTCCTGTTTGTCAGAACCATTGATCAGGTAAAAGACCATGGAATCGGGGCTGAGATAGGTGACTTCAAAATGAAAAGGCAGCACACCGGTTGGTGTATTTGAAAAATCAAACCTCGTATCCGGATCGGTGTGCTCCGGATGGGGGGGGAGGGTGGCCTGATCCCTGAGATCCAGCATACCACGCCATACTCCGGGTGCTACCATCGTATATTGATTTGATACTTCAATACAGGAATGCGTGAGCCCCAGAACAAGCCAAAGTGCAATGACGATAGAAAATTTGACCATATGATTTTCTTTTGTTCCTCGGTGAACATTGTATTTTTCCATAAGTTTATGGTTTGGAAGATTTTTTCAAACATATATAAAATTCATCGAACGGAATGACTGCAGCAAATCAGGAATTTGATGTAATTATTGTGGGTGGTGGGCCGATAGGTCTTACTTGCGCGATCGAGGCCAAAAAACAAAACCTATCCTATTTGATACTTGAAAAGGGAACTCTGGTGAATTCCCTTTATCATTTCCCCACCAATATGACCTTCTTTTCCACATCGGCATTATTGGAAATAGGAAATGTGCCATTTATTTCTCACTCGGATAAACCCACCCGTCGGGAAGCTCTGGAATATTTCAGACGTGTCCTGGATTCCTGGGATCTGAATATTCATTTTTATGAGGAAGTGACCGATATCCGGAAAACGTCAGAATATTTTAGCGTTGAGACTTCGAAATCCACCTATCGCAGCACTTATGTTATTGTGGCAACAGGATTTTATGGTTTACCAAAATTGATGAATATACCCGGGGAAAATCTACCCAAAGTAAGACATTACTACCGGGAGGTTCATCCATATATAGGCCAACGGGTGTTGATAGTAGGTGCTGCCAATAGTGCGTGTGATGTGGCGCTGGAACTATATCACAAAGGGGCTGATGTTACCATGGTGATCAGAGGAAGTGAAATCAATCCCAGGGTCAAATACTGGATCAAACCCAATATTGAGAACCGCATCAAAGAAGGTTCTATAAAGGCCTATTTTAATTCCAAACTGGTAGCTATAGAAGAGGAGAAAGTCACCATACAAACGCCGGAAGGGAAAATCGAAATACGCAATGATTTTGTACTGGCCATGACGGGATATTTGCCTGATTTTGACTTCCTGGAAAGGATCGGCGTAGAACGAGATCCGGAGGACCCCGAAAGACCCATGGTGGATCCCGAAACATATGAAACCAATGTACCCAATTTGTACCTGGCTGGGGTGGTTGTTGCAGGAAGCAGAACAAGTACACTTTTTATTGAAAATTCCAGAGTCCACGGGGTTATTATCATCCAACAGATAAAAGAAAAGGAAAAAGTACTGGAGGGGTGAGATTGGCACAATTTGTGTTTCGGATTGGGGCATGAAACAGGATGAATCAAACCAGCAATTTTCACAGCTAACGAATACGGACAAAGGAACGGGTGGCCAATACTTTACCCGTCCCATGGCCTTCAAGAATGGGGTATTGTATATTGAGTTGATCCTTGATCGAAACAAAAAGTACCATCAAACATACAGGCAGATGGCCATTCAGTCCGCCCTGCATTACCGAAGATCCGAAAGTGGGTTTACAGCAGCAGTTGCAGCTAAAATTTGTATCTACACCCGGTCACATTTAGAGCAGGGTGGGATGGCCTCAAACCCGGATTTGACCCTTGAGTCCATCATAGGGATAATGTATCAGGATGGCATCCTGAATTAGGCCTTTTTTACAGTATCCTGGTTTCCCAATCTCAATAAAAAAATCCGGACTTAGCGAGGACATATGAGTTTGGTGTCGGTGTCTGTTTGAAGTAGGGGATGGTAAGGACAATACATCCTCAATTCCTTAAATCGAGTATGCATTATCTGGCAATCCCTGAAGTATCGACCGGCGGATAAAGCTGTATTTATAAGCAGATTTTTCACGCCGCCTCGGTGCTTCCTACATGGCTATCTTAACGATCTGGTTCCAATAAGATAATTTTTCCATCCCCATCTAAACATGTACACCTATCCGGTGGTCAAAGGGTTTATGACTTTGAAATGTAGCATCCTCACCGTACGAAATACTCTTTATGGACCTTAAATTCATAGGCTCGGTTCCATATAACGGTATAGTCAAAACTACTCCACGCAGGGAAGAAAAACCCAGGATGGATAAGTTGACCACTTCCGGGCAGTTTTGTTGAAACCTCTTCACAGGCAGAATACTGATCAAGGATGGCGAAGGAGAACGGAAGCCAAATAGGAGTTTTGAAGTCTGTGGTTTAGGTGCCGGCCTACATAATATCAGTGGTTATTTAAAACCAAAAGACTGCCAGAACTCCATAGTCAGCCTCCGATTTTATAACCGGTATGCGTTGACTGTTTTTTTAGAATACAATGTTAATGTCCTAATTTGAATAGCAGATTTAATTTTGAAAATGTAATTTTGGTTTAGCATTCGGACTTTGAATGATAAAAATTATGAAGTATCA
>Ga0079224_100014897_pt1 | contig 10874 bp, 11 predicted proteins | sample Stecom2015_FD_80414 | JGI IMG/M metagenome (GOLD analysis project Ga0079224, IMG submission 80414) | Agricultural soil microbial communities from Utah to study Nitrogen management - Steer compost 2015 | ecosystem: Environmental > Terrestrial > Soil > Agricultural land | place: USA: Utah...
AGGCCCGTCAGCCCGGTTTCGCTCGACACCGAGGTCTTGCGACCGGCGGATGATCCGTTCAGCCCCGACGGCGGCCTGAAGCTCCTGCGCGGCAATCTGGGCCGGGCCGTCATCAAGGTATCGGCCGTCAAGCCCCAGCACCGCGTTGTTCAGGCGCCCGCAAGGGTCTTCGACAGCCAGGACGAGTTGCTGGCCGCTTACAATAAGGGCGAGCTGGCATGCGACTTCATCGCCGTCGTGCGCTACCAGGGACCCAAGGCCAACGGCATGCCCGAGCTGCACAAGCTGACACCGGCGCTTTCCGTACTGCAGGATCAGGGATTCAAGGTCGCCCTGGTCACCGATGGACGCATGTCCGGCGCTTCTGGCAAGGTTCCGGCCGCCATCCATGTTTCTCCAGAGGCGCTGGCCGGCGGCCCCCTGTCGCGTGTGCGGGACGGCGATATGCTAAGGCTGGACGCCGAAACAGGCGAACTGGCAGTACTGGAGCCTGTGGACTGGGCGCAGCGCACTTCGCCTCAAGTCGATATTGGCAGCCATCAAGCGGGCTTCGGCCGCGAACTGTTCGCATCCTTCCGCCTGCATGCCGACGCCGCCGAGTCGGGCGCCGGCACCTTTGAACATCCGGACTGGTCCGCCCAGGAACCCCTTACCGTTTTATAGCGAGCAATGAACAAATGAATGCACTTGAACTGCTGGAACAAAGCCCCGTGATGCCGGTCATCGTCATCAAGGACATAGATACCGCCGTGGACCTGGCGCAAGCCCTGGTGGCGGGCGGCGTGCGCAGCCTGGAAATCACCCTGCGCTCCGACACGGCACTGCAAGCCATCACGCTGATCAGTCAAGCCGTGCCCGATGCCCTGGTGGGCGTAGGCACGGTGCGCAGCGCCAGACAGCTTGAAGCGGCCATTGAAGCAGGCGCCCGCTTTGGCGTCAGTCCAGGTCTGACCGCCGACATTGCGCAGGCCGCGCGGGCTTCCGGCATTCCCTTCCTGCCAGGCGTGGCCACCGCGTCCGAATCCATGTACGCGGCCGATCAGGGCTTTATGGTGCAGAAGCTGTTCCCGGCGGAAGCCGTGGGCGGAGTGGCCCTTCTCAAAGCGCTGCAAGGCCCCCTGCCTGATATCGTGTTCTGCCCCACCGGAGGAATCAATGCCACCAACGCCGTACAGTATCTGGCGCTGCCGAACGTGAAGTGTGTGGGCGGATCATGGCTGACTCCCGAGGCTGCGGTTGCCGGGCGGCAATGGGACGAGATCACGCGCCTGGCGGAACAGGCTTGCGCGATCCGGTAAATACGGCTGCTTGATCGACGACGGCGCGGCTCAGGCGGCGCCCGCCGTGTCATAGGCCGCCAGCGGCGTCTTGCCCTGCAGGGCCAGCAACAGGTTATCGACCGCCATTACAGCCATCGCCTGACGGGTTTCGTGCGTTGCCGAACCAATATGCGGCAGCGGCAAAACTTTGGGATGATCGCGCAGCGGCGAGTCTTGCGGCAAGGGTTCGATATCGAACACGTCCAGGCCTGCTGCGCGCAAGCGGCCCTGATCCAGGGCATCCAGCAACGCTGTCTCTTGCACGATGGGGCCTCGTGCGCCGTTGATCAGTATCGCGCCAGGCTTCATCATCCCGAACTCCTTCGGACCTATCATGCCTTCGGTCTGCGCCGTCAGCGGCAGGACCACGACGATGAAGTCGGACTGCTGCAGCAGTTCATCCCGCGTCACCGCGCGCGCCTTGCCTTCAGGCAAACCGCTGGAAACGGGAGTACGCGTGTTGTACAGCACCGGCATGTTGAAGCCCAAGGCCGCGCGTTGCGCCAGCGCCTGGCCTATGCGGCCATAGCCCAATATGCCCAGCGTCTTGCCGTGCACATCCCAACCGTATAGATCCTGCCCGATATTGCGCTTCCAGCGGCCTTGCTGCACATAGCGTCCCAGCTCCAGAATGCGGCGGCTGGTGGCAAGCATCATGGCGAACAGCAAGTCGGCCACAGTCTCGGTCAGTACGCCCGGTGTGTGGCACAGGACGATGCCCCGACGGTGCAAGGCATCAAGTTGGTATTTATCGACACCCACGGAAATGCTGGAGACAACTTCCAGGCGCGGCGCGAGGGCCAGCAAGTTTTCATCGATGGAGTAGCTGGAGCCGATCAGGCCTTGCGCCTGCGGCAGGGCGTCCCAAAAAGCCTGCTCCTGGCCTGCAACGCGCGGATCCGCCAGCACGACATCGTGTTCACGCCGTATCCGCTCCAATTGCTCATCCGGCAGGGCCCTATAAACCAAAACCTGTTTACGATTCATTCTCGTGGACTCCTAATAGACAGGATACCGCCCGGATCGGGGGCAGCTTCAGCGGCCGGCCTGCTCCAGCTCCAGGCGCGTGGGCAGGCCTTCGGTATCGCCCAGCACTTGTACGGCGCGGGCGCCTATCCAACTGCCGCGCTCGACGGCCCGCTGCAAGGGCAGGCCCGCCAGCAAGGCGCTGATGACGCCAACCGCGAATCCATCGCCGGCTCCAACCGTATCCACCACTTTCTCGACGGGGCAGCCCGGCACATAAGCCTGCTGGGCACCATCGTCGAAATAAGCCCCGTCGGCGCCCAGTTTGATGACCACCAGGCTGGCGCCATGCTCGCGATAGTAACGGGCAATCTCCTCGGGCGTATTCAGGCCAGTCAGCATGCGCCCTTCTTCCAGACCGGGAAACACCCAGTCGGCGGCAAAGGCCAACTGATTGATGCCAGTGCGCATGGCTTCGGTCGATGACCACAAAGTGGGACGCAGATTGGGGTCGAAGGACACGGTCTTGCCTGCCGCGCGCATCAGGCTCATGGTCCTGCGCGATACCTGATAGCAGTTCTCGGATATGGCGGCGAACACGCCGGTGCTGTGCAAATGCCTTGCGGCGACTAGCCAGGGTTCGTCGATGTCGGCCACTTGCATCTGGCTGGCCGCCGAACCCTTGCGGTGATATTCCACAGGAGGATCGCTGCCGTCCGTGACCCGGCCCTTGAACTGCATGGCCGTACGTTGTTGCGGATCGCAGATCACGTGCGAGCAATCGATGCCTTCGCGCTGCATTTCGGCCAGCAGGTAGCGCCCCGGCGAATCGTCGCCCAGGCGGCTGGCCCAGCCCACCTTCAGTCCCAGACGCGACAGGCCGATGGCCACATTGGTTTCCGCGCCCGCCGTGCGCTTGTAGAAAGCCTCTGCCTGTTCAAGAGGCCCGGGCCGATCAGCCACAAGCATCATCATGGCTTCGCCGAAGGTCACCACATCCAACGCATTACTCACAAACCATTCTCCAGATTTCGCAGTTGTTCTACGGCCCTGCGCGTAACGGCAAGGAGATCGTCGCCGATCAGCGGATATTCGATGGCGCGGGGCAGGCCCCGAGGCATGGCGCGGAATATAGCGCGCCATGGAGCCGCCGAATCGTCCAAAGGCACGGCAACCCAGCGCAGCGGCGTACGCTGCACGCCCTTGCAATGCACATAAGCGACGCGCCGCGAAAACGCCTGCGCGGCCTGCAAGGGACATTCGCCCACCCAGTGCCAATTGCCCATGTCGAAAGTCATGCCCAGTGAAAGTCCGGCGTCGTCCAGGCCATCGAAAAACCGCTGCAAGGCCGGCACCGTTCCGGCGCTCTCGGTTTGATCGTTCTCGATAAGCAAGCGCAGTGCAGGCATGGGCAGTTGCGACGCCAGTTCTGCCAGGCGTGCCGCGGACGCGGCGTTGAACCCGCCGATGGACATCTTCAGGACGGGTGCCCCCAGCACCTGGGCCCGCGTGATGCCCCGATCAAAGGCCCCGACGGAAAACCGGCCTTCGACATCCCAAAGCATGTCAGGACTGGAATACACGCAGGCCATGCCGGTCTCGCGCACGATGGCGGCCAACTCCGGCAGTTCAATGTCGGGATCGCGCAGCAGTTCGCCACGCACTTCAATGCCGTCGGCGCCGGCCGCATGGCACAGCCTTGCGAACCATGCCTGGCCATGGCGCTTCACTTCGGATGCGCCAAAGGATGATAAAGACACGATAATCTGCTGCGACGAATTCATGGCTCCGCTTTGGCCGCCCGTGCGCGGCCCGCCCCATGATTGGGGTAATACAAGGCAAAGGGCAAGGATCCGCTAACGCTGAAACGGAAGCGGCACTGCCTTAGTGGTTCAGTATCTGACCCAGGAAATTGCGGGTTTTCTCTTCCCGTGGATTGCTGAAGAACTGCTCTGGCGAGGCTTCTTCGACTATCTTTCCATCGGCCATGAAGATCACGCGATTGGCAACGCTGCGGGCAAAGCCCATTTCGTGCGTCACGCACAGCATGGTCATGCCGTCGTCGGCCAGACCTATCATGGTGTCCAGCACTTCCTTGACCATTTCCGGGTCCAGCGCCGACGTGGGCTCGTCGAACAGCATGACCTTGGGCGTCATGCACAGTGCACGCGCAATGGCCACGCGCTGCTGCTGCCCGCCCGACAGCTGGCTGGGGTACTTCAAGGCCTGGTCGCCGATGCGCACGCGGGTCAGGTACTTCATGGCCAGCGCCTCGGCCTCGGCCTTGCTCGTGCCGCGCGAGCGCATGGGAGCCAGCATGCAGTTCTGCAGCACCGTCATGTGCGGGAACAGATTGAACTGCTGGAACACCATGCCCACTTCCTGGCGCACGGCGTCGATGTTGCCCGCCTTGGCGGTCAGATCGATGCCGTCGACCACGATGCGGCCCTTTTGCGCCTTTTCCAGCCCGTTGATGCAGCGGATAAGCGTCGACTTGCCCGAGCCCGATGGGCCGCAGATGACGATGCGTTCGCCGGCGGCTACAGTCAGGTCAATGTCGGTCAGGACGTGGAAGGTGCCGTACCACTTGTTGAGCGCCTCGATCTGGATAATCGTCCCACCCAGGGCGGGACGATCCGGATCGACAGCAGGCGTGGTCTGTCTGTCTGTCATGATCAATCGCTATGCAATTAGGATTTCTTCAGCTCGGGCAAAGGCGCGCCGAGCCATTTCTGGAACAGCTTGCTGAATTCGCCATTCTGAATGTTCTTGTCGACCAGTTCGTTGACGGTCTTGAGCGTATTAGCTTCGCCGGGACGCATCGCGACAGCCATTTCCTGCTGCAACAGAACGAACTTGTTCTCAAAGCGATCAGGCGAACGCTTGGCGATCTGTGCGGCGACCGTGGTCGAGCAGCCAATAGCATCCACTTGACCCGACAACAAGGCTTGCATGGCCGAAGCGTCGTCATCGAAGCGGCGGATGTTTGCATCCTTGGGCGCGACCTTGGTCACGGCGATGTCTTGGGTGCTGGCGCGCGCCACACCGATGCGCTTGCCGGCAAGGTCTTCGGCCGAGGCGATCTTGGCGTCCTTCCCGCCGAACACAACAATCTGCGCCGCGGAATAAGGGTGAGAGAACTGGACTTGCTTGGCGCGTTCGGGCGTGATTGCCAGGGACGCGATCAGCATGTCGACCTTGTTGGTCAGCAAGTAGGGAATACGGTTGGGTCCCGTCACGGGAATGATATTGATCTTCACGCCCAGGTCCTTGGCCAACTGCCTGGCCACATCGGCGTCATAGCCGTCAGGCTTGTTTTCGGTGTTCAGGATGCCGTAGGGCGGGAAATCAACGAGCATGCCGATGGTGAGCTCGCCCTTTTCCTTGACTTGATCGATGGTTTCAGCGGCAGCGGATGTTGTGCCAAGTGCAAGCGCGGCACAACTGGCCAACAAAGTGGCGCCCATCAGCTTGCGCATCTTCTTCATAACAAACATATCATGTCTCCAAAGTCGGATAAAAACACTGATAAAAAAGGGAATGAAGGATTCCCGAACCCTAATCAACGCGTCAGCGACAAGGCCAGGCGCCGTTCCATATAAGAGGCCAGCAGCGACAACGGCCAGCACAGCAGAAAGTAAACGACAGCGACGACCGAGAACACCAGCATGGGCTGGAAGGTCGCGTTGTTGATGATCTGTCCGGCGCGGGTCAATTCGGTAAAGCCGATGATGGCCGCCAGCGAAGTGCCCTTGACGATCTGCACTAGGTAGCCCACCGTGGGCGGCACCGCAATCTTCAGCGCCTGCGGCAGCACCACGTCGCGCATCTTGTGCCGGTACGACAGGCCCAGCGCCTCGGCCGCCTCCCACTGCCCGCGCGGTATCGCCTCGATGCATCCGCGCCAGATCTCGCCCAGGAACGCCCCACTGTTCAGCGTCAGCGCCACCGCCGCCGCCGCCCACGGATTGACATCCAGGCCGATCACCGGCGCGCCGAAAAACACCAGGAACAACTGCAGCAGCAGCGGGGTGCCGCGAAACAGCTGGATGAAGCCCACCGACAGCGTGCGCGCCAACGGGCTCTCGGCCGTGCGCGAGAGCGCCACGATCAGCCCCACCACCCCGCCGCCCGCAAAGGCGATCAGCGAGAGCATCACCGTCCATTGCGCGGCCTCGAGAATGAACCAAAAATCGGTATAGCCAAAGGTACGCATTATCGACGGTCCGGGTAGTTAAGGCCCCACTGGAACACCAGCCGGAACACATAGGAGAAGGCCAGCGTGAGCAACAGATAGATCACCGTGATCACGATGTAGATCTCGAAGCTGCGAAAGGTCTCGGACTGCAGGTTCGCCGCCACCGAGGTCAGATCGTCGGCCGAGATCACCGAGACCACGCTGGAGGCCAGCATCAGCAAGATGAACTGGCTGGTCAGCGCCGGGTAGATCGCTTTGAGGGCCGGCTTCAGAATCACAAAACGGAAGATGTCCAGGCGCGACAGGTTCAGCGCCAGCCCGGCCTCGACCTGCCCCTTGGGGATGGACTCGATGCCGGCACGCACGATCTCGGTGGCGTAGGCGCCCAGGTTGAACACCATGGCCACCAGCGCGGCCGTGTAGGGCGACCAGCGCACCCCCACCGCGGGCAGGGCAAAGAAAAAGAAGAACAACTGCACCAGAAAGGGCGTGTTGCGAATGACTTCGATGTAGGCGTTGATCAGCCAGCGCGCCGGCGCGGGGCCAGCCGTCTTGCCCCAGGCGCACACAATGGCCAGCAGCAGCCCGAACAGCATGGCCAGGAAGGACAACTGTATCGTCATCCACGTGCCATGCAGCAGCAAGGGCCAGGCCTCGAAGACCGGACCGAATTGAAAGGAATAATTCACGTTGTGCTTTAACCTTGGGCATCACCGGCGGTAAAAGCATACCGCGCGATCAAAAAAATACCTACTTAAACCGGAGGCATTTCTGCCCGACATCCTGCCTATGCAGGAAATACTGCGCATGACGTTTCGTTATGAAACCGGTTTCAAAGTTTAACCAATGAAGGCTGGAATTATATCAGGACTTACCCGGATCAAATTTTTTTGCTGATTTACCCGCCGGCCACAAGCACTGAAAAAGAGCGGCCTCTAGGGTGTTGTGGAGCCCCTGGCGACCAGGGTGCCCGGCAGCAATATCTTGCGTGCGGCGACCACCGAGCCGGCAAGCCGCTGCATGAGGCACTGCGCCGCCAGCCGTCCTAACTCGCCAGTGGGCTGCGATACGGCGGTGATGCCCGGACCCACATACGGTGCCCAGGGCGTATCGTCTATGCCCACCAAGCCGATATCCCTGCCCAGGCGCCAGCCCAGCCTGGCGACGGCCTCGACCACGCGCAGTGTCACCACCGCGTTGCTCGTGATGACGGCCGGCATGGCCTGCGATGTCTCGCGCAGCGCCCGCAATGCCTGGTCCAGCAGTTCGGGAGTTTCAGCCTTGCTCTCCACGCTGCGGCCGGATACCGAAGGACCTTGTTCCGCGACAAAGGCCTTGAATGCCCGGGCACGCTCGATACGCGAGCTGACCGTACCCAAGGGCTCGGTCACCAACAACAGGGCGCGGTAGCCCGCATCCAGTAAATGCCGGCCGCTAAGCGTGATGGCCTGCTGGTTGTCCAGGGAAACGAAATCCACATCAAGGCCATCATGCAGCCGGTCGACCAGCACCACCGGCTTGCCCTGCCGGGCCGTTTCCAGCACGGCGCCGGCATCGCGGCCCATGGTGTTCAGGATGAAACCTTCGACCTTGTACGAGGTCAGTGCGCGTATGCCGGCGCTTTCCCGCTCGCTCTCATTGCCCAGGTTGAACAGCATGACCAGATAGCCCGCTTCGCGGCAGGCCTGCTCGGCACCACGCAGCACTGCAACCGAGTAGGGATTGGTGATATCGGCAACCACCAAGCCTATCAGGCGCGAACGGCCGCGCTTCAGGGCCTGCGCCATGGGGCTGGGCACGTAGCCCAGCTCTTTCACGGCCGCCTCGACCTTGCCGGCAATTTCGGGGGATAGCAAGGTGTCGCGATGGTTTAGAAAACGCGAGACGGTGGCCTTGGACACACCGGCCTGGCGCGCGACATCGGCGATCGTGCTGCGACTCTGGGTCTTGCTCATGGATTCCTGTCATGAAAAGGTCGGCTTGCCGGCCGTGGCGGGCAAGCCATTGTAGCCACAGCCGTTCAGTCCGGGTCGCGTGCGCCGTCCAGCCTGACCCAGGCGCTGTCGCGACGGTGGCTCTCGAGTACGGAGGCGATGAATCGGTGGCCCGCTACGCCGTCGGCTATGCCGGGCAGGGCTGTGTAATCCGACAAATCGGTCTGTCCTGAATCCAGGGCAAGGATGCGGTCGGCCGCGTCGCGATACAACTGCGCGAACGCTTCTATATACCCTTCCGGATGTCCGGCGGGAATGCGTGTGGCCTGCTCCGCCGCTGCGCTGGATGCACGGCCGCGGGTTATGCGCTGCGCCACTCCTCCCTGCGGAGTCAGCCACAGGACATTGGGGTTCTCCTGCTCGAAGCGCAATTGGGCGCGGCTGCCGTAGAGCCGCAGAGTCAGCGCGTTCTCGCAGCCGGTCGCGACCTGGCTGGCCCATAAGGTGCCGCGCGCCCCGTTTGAATAGCGCATCATGACCTGCACATGGTCGTCCAGCTTGCGTCCCGGCGCAAAGGTATGAAGCTCGGCCGCGATCTCTTGAGGCTCGACACCGCTGACGTAGCTGGCAAGCTGGTAGGCATGTATGCCGACATCGCCCAGCGTGCCCGCGGGTCCGGCGATGGCCGGGTCGCCTCGCCAGCCTCCATCGGCCAGGGCCGATGCCTCGGACCACCAGTCCTGTGCATATTCGACCTGCAGCAAACGCAGTTCGCCGATAGCGCCTTCCTGCACCAGCGACCGCGCATGGCGCACCATGGGATAGCCGGTGTAGGTGTGTGTCAGTACGAAAAGCGCGGCGCTCTTGCGGGCCAGTTCACGCAACTCCAACGCTTCGGCCAGCGATACGGTCAGCGGCTTGTCGCAGATGATATGTATGCCTTCGGCCAGGAAAGCGCGCGCAATGGATGCATGCAGATGATTGGGCGTCACGATGGACACCGCGTCTATCCCGCCCTGCCCTTCACGCCGCAAGCGGCCTTCGACACGCGCCATCTCACGCCAGTCGGCATAGCTGCGCGCGGGCTCGATGCCGACATCGTCCGCGCTGGCCGCCGCCCGCTCGGGATCGCTGGACAGGGCGCCCGCCACCAGTTCGTAGCGATCGTCCAGCCGGGCCGCCATGCGGTGCACCGCGCCGATGAAGGCGCCGCGGCCGCCGCCCACCATGCCTAACTTCAATCGCTTATGCATGCCTTGCACTCATTCAACAATACCCAATAAATGCCTATGCTGGTCGCGCGATGCGCCGCCTTTGGCAAAGTCGTCGAAAGCATGCTCGGCCACGCGAATGATGTGGCGGGAAATGAAAGGCGCGCCTTCGGCGGCACCCTGCTCGGGGTGCTTCCGGCAGCACTCCCATTCCAGCACTGCCCAACCAGAATAATCGTACTGCGCCATCTTGGAAAAGATGGCTTTGAAATCCACCTGACCGTCGCCCAACGAGCGGAAGCGCCCCACCCGATCGGCCCAATCGGCATACCCGCCGTACACGCCCTGCCTGCCATTGGGCCGAAATTCGGCGTCCTTCACATGGAAGGAGGTAATGCGTTCATGATAGATGTCGATGAATGCCAGATAGTCGAGCTGCTGCAGCACGAAATGGCTGGGATCGTAAAGAATGTTGGCGCGTGGATGGCTTCCCACCGCGTCCAGGAAACGCTCGAACGTCAGGCCGTCGTGCAGGTCTTCGCCGGGATGCAGTTCATAGCCGACATCGACGCCAGCCTCGTCGAAGGCGTCGAGCACCGGTTTCCAGCGCCGGGCCAATTCGGCGAAGGCTTCCTCGACCAGGCCTGCGGGACGTTGCGGCCAGGGGTATAGATAGGGCCAGGCCAGTGCGCCGGAAAACGTTGCATGCGCAGTCAGGCCAAGGCGTCGCGACGCCTTGGCCGCAAGCAGCAATTGTTCTTGCGCCCACTGTCTGCGGCCGGCCAGGTCACCGCGCACGGCTGGCGCGGCAAAACCGTCGAACAGCGCATCGTAAGCGGGATGCACCGCCAGCAACTGCCCTTGCAGGTGCGTGGAAAGCTCTGTGACCTCAAGGCCGCGCTCGGCCAGCATGGCGCGTATTTCGTCGCAATAGGTTTGGCTATCTGCGGCCTGCCGCAGATCGAATAGGCCCGTATCACTGGTGGGGATCTGCAGGCCTTTGTAGCCCAGGCTTGCAGCCCAACCCGCCAATCCTTCAAGGCTGTTGAACGGCGGCTCCTTGCCGGCGAACTGTGCGAGGAAAATGCCGGGTCCCTTCATTGTCGTTCCTCCCCCTGCGGAGCCGCGCGCCGGGCCTGATCGACGGCCGCCTTCTGGGGAACCGCGCGCCGAGGCCGATCGGCGGCCGTCAGTCGAGCCGCGGGAACTCGTGCCATTTCGCGTCCGCTGCGCTCGCGGCGACAGC
>Ga0079224_100014898_pt1 | contig 10874 bp, 9 predicted proteins | sample Stecom2015_FD_80414 | JGI IMG/M metagenome (GOLD analysis project Ga0079224, IMG submission 80414) | Agricultural soil microbial communities from Utah to study Nitrogen management - Steer compost 2015 | ecosystem: Environmental > Terrestrial > Soil > Agricultural land | place: USA: Utah...
CAATAATTCCAGACATGTTTCTATTAATCTATTAACGTCCATCGAAGCAGTAGGGCTTCGCTCAAGACATACCATCCCCTCAAAAGGGACGGCAAAGATAGGAAACTTACAGTAAGTATCAAATAGTTAGTAAATTATTTTTTTGTTTCCCCAAACGTTCGCCATTTCTGCACTCAATGCCCATCCAATTGCTCCACTGTGCAGCCTTCATACCCACCTTTAACTTCGATTTTTCCGGTATGTCCCTGCTATAGTGTCGTCTTTCGGCGCTTTTATCGGGATATGATGGTATATACTATACTATAGGTAACTAATCGGAAAGTGGTCTCCCATCCAGCATACGCCTGTACCGCATCAGCGCTTCGATGTAGTAGTAGTCGGCATAAGTAAGCGGAACATCGATTTCGGTACCATGGGGGATGGACCCTACGCTGTACTTCAAGATGAATCCGCCATTGCTGCCCCCCGCCGCCTTGTAGGGTTCCGCCGAGAGGCTTTCCAATACCTGCTCCGCGCTACGCAGATAGGCATCCCTTTCCTCCCCTTCCGTAAAGGTGCTCAGTTCAATCAGTGCCGACGCCATGATGGCCGCGGCGGAAGCATCCCGATTGGATTTATAATCCGCTGCATAAGGGCTCTCGGCCGGCAGATCTGGAGCATCGAAATCCCAATAAGGGACCAAGTCTTCGGGCATATTGGGGTGGTTCAGCATAAATGAAGCGATATGCTTGGCAAAATCGAGGTACGCCTCATCGCCTGTCTCACGATACATCATCACGTAGCCATAAAGGCCCCAAGCCTGCCCACGTGCCCACGCCGATTCATCGAACGCCCCCTGGGCAGTCTTTCGACCCACGATGCTACCGTCTTCCGGGTTATAATCAATCACATGGTACGAACTGAAGTCCGGCCGGTAGTGATTCAACATCGTGGTGTTGGCATGCGTCACGGCGATGTCGCGGTATTTAGGGTCGCCGCTCAGCTCGGTAGCCTGGGTAAGGAACTCCAGATTCATCATGTTGTCGATGATAACCGGATAAGTCCAGCCTTCCCACGAGCGGATGGCCTTAACCGTCGGATTATACCGGCTGATCAGCGACTCCGCACCGGTGACCAATATCTCCATATAGGCCGAGGTATCGCCGGTAAGCCGCAATGCATTCCCGAAACTACAATACAACATAAAGCCCAGATCGTGCGTGCTTTTATTATGTTTTTCCTTTTCGATGATCGACAATTTGGTCTTGGCGCGCTCCAGCAATTCTGTGTCGCCCGAATATTCATATAGGTATAATAAGGAGCCGGGGTAAAAGCCAGAAGTCCACCAACCTGTATTGGAAGACACACTGGTGTCTGCTTGGAACGTTCGCGGCAACCGGTCAGCGGGGACGCTATCTGCCAGCACTTTTATTTGTGCAACGGCGGCAGTCAGCTGCTCATCAATAAATGCCGGACTAAGCCGTAAATCCCGGTTTATATCGGCAGATGGGTTCTGGCACGCCGAAGCCGCCAAACCGGCCGTTATGAACCACAGCAAAAAAAAACGTTTTGGGAAAGCGATCATCGGTATTCAGTTTCGTTAGTGCCCAAAAATAGCATTTCGGAAGGAGTCGTGCAAACGTTTACGATACACAGGCTACGACCACCGGTCCGCGTTGCGCTACAGATTACGGGGCTGCTAAGGCGAGCATAGCCGGCTATCACGTGCCATGTCCACGTTATGAATGGTCATATCAAGTACAAGCCCGACCTTCTCGGATAATACACAGATTGCGCTCAAACCGGAGCTGGTCATGCGCGACTCTTCAAGTGCCGTGGCTAGCACTACGTCGTCATCCGTCTTACCAGATCGACCGGACAAACCAGCGGTTCACCCGGCATAGTTGCATCTGGCCGGCTGGAAGCACCCTGCAGCGCACCGATCAGCGTCTGGGCGACCTGATCTGCCATGGCGTTCGGATATTGTTCAATCGATGTTATTGGGGGCGAGATGATGGCCGCTCTAGGGTCATTAGAATAGCCAATTATTTTTAAGTCTTCAGGAATACGGATACCGCGCTCACGTGCAAACTCTACTGCCACAATGGCCGTGGTGTCGTTGGCAGCAAATAAGCCATCCGGCTGCTCGACATCATCGAATATTCGCCGCAAGCAGCTCCACGCGTTTTCTGCGGTGAGTTCCTGGTGGTAAACCCACTCGTCGCGCAACGACACGCCTTCCTTCGCGAGCGCATCAGTAAACCCCTGCGTGCGCCCCCTATAGATGCTACACGTTTGCGGACCACTGATGTATGCGATCCGCCGGCAGTCGGCCTGTAGCAGGTGGTTACCTGCCAATAACCCGCCGCGATAATCGTCGCTTTGCACAATATAGGCCGGAGTATTGCCCCCCATGGGTACCCGATCGTAAAACACCAATGGTATACCTTGCTTGAGGAACCCAGCAAAATGCGTGATATCTTCCGTGTACAATGCCAATGAGACGACGAGAGCATCCACCCGGGCAGAATATAGTGTATTGGCCAACTCCTTCTCCAGGCTTACCGAATCGTTGGACTGGCAGATCATCAGGTTATAGCCGGCTGCCTGCAACTGCCGCTGCAAAGCGGTGATAAAAAAGGAATGAAAATACATCGATATGCGGGGCACGATAAGCCCAATGATGTTGGAGCGCCGGTTGCGCAGGGAGGATGCCATGCTGTTGTGGCGGTACCCCATTTCCTCGGCCATCGCTCTAACCCGCCGACGCGTAGCCTCGCTGATACGTGGGTTGTTGTTGAGCGCTCTTGATACGGTGGCCGGCGATACCCCCAGTGCTTTGGCGATGTCTACAATGCTATTTTCCGATTTCGGTCTTTTCGGTATCATCTTATCATCAGCTTGCTGCCAAAGCAACGTTATTTTGGCGGGAAATGCAAACCCATTATTTATGAGAAGGAGAATGCTGGTTTGCGGAACTTTGAATCACTACCTTTGTAGGTAGGCTACATTTACATCGAGCTCTCATGAGCAATTGAAAAAATGAATAGATGAAAAGAATCGGATTTTTATCATTCGGGCACTGGTCCAACCACCCCGCATACAATACCCGTACCGCAAGCGACACCTTGCTCCAGTCAATCGACTTGGCGGTCGCCGCAGAAGAAATCGGATTAGACGGGGCATATTTCAGGGTACATCATTTCGCCGCCCAGCTGGCATCGCCATTTCCGCTGCTTGCCGCCATCGGTGCCAAAACAAAGCGCATCGAAATCGGAACGGGTGTCATCGACATGCGTTACGAAAACCCGCTCTATATGATTGAAGATGCCGGAGCAGCCGATTTGATTTCCGGTGGACGGCTACAACTAGGCATCAGCAGAGGCTCGCCCGAGCAGGTGATCGACGGCTGGCGCTACTTCGGCTACGAACTCGCCGACGGCGAAACCGATGCCGACATGGGGCGCCGCAAAGGACTCGAATTTCTGGAGCGCCTCAAAGGTGTCGGGTTTGCCCAGCCGAATCCCAACCCGATGTTCCCCAACCCGCCGGGCCTGCTGCGCGTGGAACCGCACGCCGAAGGGTTACGTGAACGCATTTGGTGGGGTGCGGCATCCAACGCAACCGCCGTCTGGGCGGCTGAACATGGAATGAATCTGCAAAGCTCAACATTAAAGTACGACGAGAGCGGCAAACCCTTCCACATCCAGCAAGCCGAGCAAATAAGACTTTATAAAGAAGCTTGGAAAAAAGCTGGCCACCAACGGGAGCCGCGAATTTCGGTAAGCCGCTCCATTTTCGCGCTGGTCAACGAACAAGACCATTATTACTTCGGCAACGAAACCAGCCGCACCGACAAAATCGGGATGATCGAAGCCAATAAACGCGCCATCTTCGGACGTAGCTACGCCGCGGAGCCCGACCGGCTGATCGAAGAACTGGCGCGAGATGAAGCCATCCAGGAAGCAGACACGCTATTGCTGACAATTCCAAACACATTAGGAGTCGACTATAACGTGCATGTGCTATCGTCCATTTTAGAGCACGTGGCGCCGGGGTTGGGTTGGCGTTAAAAATGAGAACCCAGGATGTACACTTTTAGAAAAGCACAACCCAACGAATTACCCCAAATTTGGGCAATTATCCAACACGCGATTGCCCGCCGGAAAGCGGATGGCAGCGAGCAATGGCAGGATGGGTACCCCAATCCGGACGTCCTGCGCCACGATATCGAGAACGGAGCAGGATACGTGCTAGCCGAAGGAGAGACCCTCGCCGGCTATTGCGCGATCATAATCAACGACGAACCTGCCTACGCAACCATCCAAGGCGAGTGGCTTACCAGCGGCGACTTCGTCGTCTTCCACCGCGTGGCGATTTCCAATAGCCACCTCGGCAAAGGGCTGGCCAAACAGCTGTTGAAACACATTGAGGGCTTTGCGCTAAAAAACGACATACGAAGCATCAAAGCCGACACGAATTACGATAACACCGCCATGTTGCGGATCTTTGAAACGATGGGATATATTTATTGCGGCGAAGTGTACTTACGTGGGCACCCCAGAAGAGCATATGAAAAAGTATTGTGGAGCTAACACATAGGCCGCCTTCAATACTGTCCCGTACTCAACAGCACCAAAGTACACGCGCGCACCACCGCTATACCCCGCTGCTGTGCCAAAGCTTCCAATTCAGGGTTTTCTGTGCCCGGATTGAAGATAATCCGTTTGGGACGGGTTTCCAGTATATAATCGTAGTGTTCGGGTTGCCGCTGCGGACCGATGTAGAGGGTCACCGTATCGATATCCGGAACAACTTCGCCCGCACGTTGTATTTCCACACCCGCAGACTCCCCCGCCTTTATGCCGATGTTCACGATCTCGTGACCAGCGGCCACTAACCGATGAGCAGCCAGATAGGCATACCGCGCCGGATTGGTCGTGGCGCCCAAGATCAATGTCTTCTTCTTTTCCATAGCCATACCTTACAAAGGTACAGCTATTTGGCCATATATTCCCCTTCGGCCGAATAGGCTCCGCGGCGAATGACGGGCATATCGAGTATCTGGTAGAGTTCATCAAGATGCAGGAGGCTGCCGTTAGCGAGATTCGCAAGGAGCACGACCGTCACGTCGTTGGTCAAATCCCGCACGTAGATGTTGCGGAAGCCGTGCCACCAGCCGGTATGGTATACCACATGCTGATTGCCCGATTCGTAGGTGCGCCACCCAAAACCGTAGTTGAATACGCTCCTGGTCGGCTCGCTATACCCCGCATAGGCCGAATCGAGCGTCTCAGGTTTGAGCAGGCGCCCATCGCGCAGGGCGCGGTCAAACAGGTACAGGTCCTGCACTGTGCTATATATCCCCTTGTCGCCCACCGGCCCATCCTGGAAATTCTGCACCACCGAGCGCCGCCATACTTTGTCATGGCCAACTACCCCGTTCGGGATCTTTTCGTAAACGGCCTTCGAATATACAGCCGTGTTTTCCATGCCTGCCGGGTCGAATACGTTTTCCTTCATATATACGGCGAAATCCTGGCCCGTCACCTTTTCGATAATCGACGCCAGCACCATATAATTTGTATTATTATAAAAGAACCGCACATCCGGGTTGGCATACTTGGCCGGCTTGTGCTTCGCCAACAACGCCATTACCTCGGCATTCGTCATCCCCTTGCGCTTATCGGGCCAGATCTCTTTCGCATCCGTAAAATAAAGATAGTTCATTAGTCCAGACCGGTGCGTAAGCAATAGCTTGATCGTCACATCCGGATAAGGAAAATCCGGAAAAAACTCATCCACCGTCTGGTCCAGCTTGATCTTCCCTTGTTCCATTAACCGCAGGATACCGGTGGCGGTAAGCGGTTTCGACACCGATGCCAATTCAAACTGAGACGTGATCTCCAAACTGTCTTTCATCAAGTAATCGGCCCAGCCAAACGCATTCTGGTATAGGATCTTTCCTTTCTTGGCAATCAACACGTTGCCATTGAACCCCGACCGCCTGTGCAGCCGCTGCATGAACGCATCCAACCGGCTATCGGCTTTGGTTGAGTCATACACCAAAGCCAAGCTATCGCGGTCGTGCTGCTTCCGTTCCGCCCGGGCGCGCTTTTTCTCTGTGGAAGTACACGATGCGCCGATGACGGCAAGGAATATTAAAAAGAGAAGGCTATGTCTGTACAACGGTTTTTCACTAATCTTCATACGCGGCTGCTAAGGTATTGCAATCAACTTGCAATAGCAACTATTTTAATACGGAAAGGCCAAATACACGAGGTTATTTATAACCATTCTAAATTCCTGTGTTTGACACAGTTCTGACAGTGGGCAGATGAGAGATGTTGTACTTTTGTTTCCGAAATTAAGTGAGCATAGTACAGCCTTGAAAAATCTCAAAGTCATAGCATTCACCCACAAACATTTGGACCTTAAGGATTTAGGAAATCTTGTCATTTGCAACGAAGAGTTGGAGAGCCGGCTGATTAACCTAAAGAATAGCTTTGACATTCCCGAAATTTTCTATGTAGGCACCTGCAACCGCGTGGAGTTTGTGTTTTATGGTGCGCATGAATTAACACCCTTGTTCATTAAAGAATTCATGCATAAACTCAACTTTTGCGTTCCGTCCGAACAGTTGGAGTGTTTTTTGGGCCAGGTAAACACCTATGAAGGAATAGACGCCCTGAACCACCTCCTCCGGATGTCGTGCTCATTGGAAAGCCTGGTGGTTGGCGAAAAAGAAATCCTCGCTCAAGTGCGCAGGGCTTATGAACGTTGCAGGCAGAGCGGGTTCACCGGCGACTTCCTGCGGATGGTAATGGACCGGCTCGTGAAAACAGCCAAAGAAGTTTATACACATACCCGTATTTCCCGCAACCCAGTGTCGGTGGTTTCGCTCGCTTACCGGAAATTGCGCGAAATCAAGCTGGAAGATAATCCGCGCATCCTCATTGTCGGCGCCGGGGAAACCAATCAGAATATCGCGAAATACCTCCTGAAACACCGTTTCTCGAATTTCGTCGTATTCAACCGCACCCTGGAAAATGCCCGGGCACTGAGTGCTGACTTGGGCGCCGAAGCCTACCCTTTGAGTGAGCTACCCCATTACAAGGGTGGATTCGATATCCTTATTACCTGTACCGGGTCGCCCGAAGCGATTATCGGAAAAGCACTCTACCAATCGCTCCTCAACGGTGATACCGAGAAGAAAGTAATCGTCGATCTGGCCATCCCGAATGACGTCCACCCTGAGGTATTGGAAGCATATCCGACACATTATATCGAAGTAAGTGGCTTGCAGGCCATCGCATCCAAGAATTTGCAAGAACGTTACGACGAATTGGTCCATGCCGAGCAAATCATCGCCGATAATATACGCGAGTTTCTGCCATTGCTCAAGCAACGCCGCGTAGAATTGGCCATGCGAGAAGTGCCCGAGAAGGTAAAAGAAATACGTTCTTTTGCACTCAATGAGGTATTCGCTACGGAGGTAGGCGCGTTAGACGCTAATTCAAGGGCGGTACTCGAAAAAGTTATGGATTATATGGAGAAAAAGTACATCAAAGTACCGATGGTGATGGCCAAGGATATCTTGGTAAAGACAAACCACCCAGACATCCATTAGTCTACCTGCATTGCCCAAAACGTATAATCTTTTAATTTATCCGTTCGGATATCGTCTTTTTATTCACTAAGTTTGTGTATGCTGACAGATGAACCCCTGACTAAAACAGCGCCTACCCTGACAAAAACGGTAGACCGTACGCTCATTATTGGCACTCGTGGCAGTGAGCTCGCCCTATGGCAGGCGAACTATGTGAAAGACCGGTTGGCGGAAATCGGCGTGGATGCAGAGCTCAAAGTCATTAAGACACAAGGCGACATTGTGCAGCACCTGCGGCTCGACAAACTGGAAGGCAAAGGCTTCTTTACCAAGGAGCTGGAGGAAGAACTCCTAAACGGAGGAATCGACCTCGCCGTCCACTCACACAAGGACCTGCCCACGGTGCACCCACCCGGCCTTACCATCGCCGCCGTCACGGCGCGCGAAGACCCCTCGGAGTTACTTATCATCCACAAGGATTGCGTAGACCTCAAGAAGCGCCTAGCACTCAAGCATAACGCCATCGTGGGAACCTCTTCAAACCGCCGGAAGGCACAACTACTGGCCATGCGCCCCGACCTGGAGTTCGACGACCTTCGGGGGAACGTGCTAAGCCGGGTCGAAAAACTCCGCGACGAGAACTTCGATGCCATCATGCTGGCCAAAGCAGGCATTACCCGCGTCAACGTCGACCTCAGCGACTTCCATGTCGAGGAGCTCCCCCCGGTGGAAATCATACCGGCTCCCGCGCAAGGCGTATTGGCCGTACAGATCCGAGAAACCGACACCCAGCTTTCGGAGGTGTTGCAATCCATAAATAATGCCGCAGTGGCCGATACCATTGCCGTTGAACGCAAGGTACTGAACCTTTTCGACGCGGGATGCCACGCCCCCTTGGGGTGCTATTGCCGCAAACAAGGTAATCTGTACGAAGTGTGGACCTCCAACGCAGAGGATAGCGATACCTTCCCTGACCGCCTTTACCTAGCTGCCGAAAGCACAGATGGGCTCGCCGAACGCATAGCCCGTAAGTTCGACAAGGACAGGAAATTACCAGGCCATGTGTTCATTACGCGTGATGTATCTGAAGCCAGCTATTTCTACCGGGCAATGGCCAAGCACGACATCAAAGTGGAAGGCCGCTCGCTGATCCGCATTTTCCCCATGATCAACAAGCTGGACCCATACATCCTCAAGTATGTCGACTGGGTCTTCTTTGGCAGTAAAAACGGCATCGAGAATTTCTTCAAGCTGGAGCCCAGGCTGAGTAAACGAACGAAATTTGCCGTCATCGGACGCGGCTCGGAAGAGATGCTCAGGCAATTTGGCCATGCCCCCGAATTTTCGGGTGAACGGTTAGGCATCAATATGGAGGAAATTGCCGAAGAGTTTGCCAAAATCGCCCGCGGCACCACGGTATTGATCCCGCGTGCCAAAGATTCTCTAGAGACTATCCAAAAGTCGCTGACAGCAGATACGAAAGTAATCAATCTCCCCGTGTATCAAACACGAATCGATACCAACGTTTCCAAGTCGAACGCCGATGTGTTGATTTTCACCAGCCCCTCTAACGTCGAGGCTTATTTCGTAGACAACCTCGTCGATCCGGGGCAACAAATCATCTGTATCGGCCGGTCTACCGGACGGAAAATCGAAGAGCTTGGATTGTCATACACCCTCCCCTACTCGCCCGACGAAATCGGGCTGGCCGAGGCCGTATTTGGGTTGGATTATTGAGCACCGAACGTACATTTTGCTGGTGTCAATTTAATTATTCTATATTAACTACTGGAGGCATGCTAATACGACCACGAAGAAACCGCAAATCCGCCGTAATACGGGATATGGTACAGGAAACGCACCTCACCGCGTCCAACCTCATATTCCCCCTGTTCATTATTGAAGGCAACAACATCAAAACAGAGGTCTCCTCCATGCCCGGTATTTACCGATATACCATCGATCACTTGCTTCGTGAAGTGGAGCACTGCATGGAGCTCGGACTGCGCGCTTTCGATTTGTTCCCCAACATCGATGAATCGCTCAAAGACAAGTATGCGACCGAAAGCACGAGGGATGGCAGCCTATACCTCCGCGCCATCGCTGAGGTGAAACGCCGGTTCCCCGAGGCGTGTGTCGTCACCGATGTGGCCATGGACCCGTACAGCAGCGATGGGCATGATGGCGTGGTGGAAAACGGTGAAATACTCAACGACGAAACATTGACCATCCTCGGGCAGATGGCACTGGCGCACGCCCGGGCTGGCGCCGATATCGTTGCGCCATCAGACATGATGGATGGGCGGATCGGTTATATCCGTAATCTATTGGATCAAAACGGCTTCACCAATGTGTCGCTGATGTCTTACACAGCCAAATATGCCAGTGCCTTTTATGGCCCTTTCCGCGATGCATTGAACTCGGCGCCGAAACACGGCGATAAGAAAACGTACCAAATGAACCCCGCCAATCAGCGTGAGGCGTTGATAGAAGCTGAACAGGACAGACAGGAGGGTGCGGACTTTCTCATGGTGAAACCGGCACTCGCTTACCTGGATGTGATCAAGCTGCTGTACGATGGTTTCGACCTCCCGATCGCAGCCTATAACGTCAGTGGCGAATACGCCATGGTCAAAGCGTCCGCCCGAAACGGCTGGCTCGATGAACGCCGGGCAACCATGGAAGTCCTCACAGGAATCCGCCGTGCGGGAGCCACCGCCATCCTCACCTACCATGCCAAGGAAGTACTGGAAAACAAATGGTTGTGAGGGGGACACGGCACACTAGACATGAAGTGTTAGACAAGAGATAACTACAATCATAGCTTGAGCAATTTATAGAAATGTTAGATGCATTAAAAAAAGCCTTCGGCGGGAACGACGAGCCACAACCTCCGTCGGGCAAAAGAAACGATATTGTACGCGACAAATCAGCCGAGTTATATGAACGGGCCCAACGGTATTTCCCGGGGGGCGTCAACTCGCCCGTACGGGCATTCAAATCTGTGTATGGGACGCCGCTATTTATCGAGCGGGGCGACGGCTGTTACCTCTGGGATGCCGACGGTAATCAGTTCATCGACTTCTGCTGCTCTTGGGGGCCGCTGATTTTGGGCCACAACCACCCCAAAATACGGGAAAAGGTAACCCAAACCCTCGAAAAAGGCTTAAGTTTCGGTGCACCTACCGCGCTCGAAAACGAGCTCGCGGAACTCATCCTCACCAATAACCGCTACATCGAGAAAATCCGGTTCGTCAGCTCCGGCACCGAAGCCGTCATGTCAGCC
>Ga0079224_100014899_pt1 | contig 10874 bp, 12 predicted proteins | sample Stecom2015_FD_80414 | JGI IMG/M metagenome (GOLD analysis project Ga0079224, IMG submission 80414) | Agricultural soil microbial communities from Utah to study Nitrogen management - Steer compost 2015 | ecosystem: Environmental > Terrestrial > Soil > Agricultural land | place: USA: Utah...
GCGGCGCGGCATCGCCGACATCATCGTCGCCAAGCACCGCAATGGCCCGGTCGGGACGGTCCATCTGCGCTTCTTTGAGAAGACCGCCCGCTTTGCCGATCTCGAGCTCTACCGCGAGCCCGATCTGTAGGCGCGAGACGAGGCCATGATGACCCCGGAGCCGGCCACGCCGCCAGACAACCACCTGCCCGCGGAGTTCCTGCTGCGGCTCGTGCGCGATGTCTGGAATCCGCTGGAGACGAAGATGGTGCTGGCCGTCGCCGCGCTGGGCGGCACGTCAAAGCCGGTGCCGGAAGCCGAACTGATCGCCGACCCGGACGTGCTGGTCGGGATGCGCGCCGACGGCTCGAACCGCTCGCCAGCCGACCGCGCGGCCGAGGCGCTCGACGCCGCCGTGACCCGCGGCGTGCTGATCGCGCTGGGGCTGGAGGGCGAGGGGCGCTGGTATGTGCTGGCGACCGAGGCCAACCGGCGCAAGGCGCATGCCGGCGGCTTCACGGTCCCCGACGTCCCGCGCCCGACGCCGCTGCCAATCGAGCGCCCGGGCGTGTACGCTCTCTACGAACAGAACATCGGCCTGCTCACCCCGCTGATCGCCGACCGGCTGGCGGATGCCCTGCACCGCTACCCGGAGACCTGGATCGTCGACGCGATCGGCGAAGCGGTGGCCTATAACCGCCGGAGCTGGCGGTACATCGAACGCATACTCCAGAACTGGGCCACGGAAGGACGGTCAGATGAAGCCCATCGGCGAGATCATGAAGCGGATCACGCTCCCCGAAAGACCATCGCAGACCAATACGAGGAGTTCCTACGCCGCCGAGGATGACCCGTCGACCGGCTCGGAGGATACCTGCCCGATCTGCAAGGGCGCTGGCTACGTGCGCATCGACGCGCCGGTCGATAGCCCCAACTTCAGCCGCCTGATCCAGTGCACCTGCAAGCGTGAGGAGCGCTGGCAGCGCTCGATGGCCGAGATTAACGACATGAGCAACATGTCGCTGGTGCGTGACTGGACGTTCGAGACCTTCAATCCCGACGTTCCCGGAGCGCGCGAGGCCTACGAGACCGCGCGAGCCTACGCCCGCGACCCCTACAACTGGCTCATCCTGGTCGGCGACTACGGCTGCGGCAAGACCCATCTGGCGGCCGCCATCGCCAACTACGCCCTCTCCGAGCTGGACATGCGCCCGGTCTTCACCGTCGTGCCCGACCTGCTGGACTATCTGCGCTCGACCTTCTCGCCGGCTGACCCGCAGGCGGCGACCCCGGCGCGCTACGAGACGCGCTTCGACACGATCCGCAGCGCCGACCTGCTGGTGCTCGACGACCTGGGCACCGAGAATGCGACCCCCTGGGCACAGGAGAAGCTGTTCCAGATCATCAACCACCGCTACATGGAGCGCCTGCCCACCGTGGTGACGACCAACGTCGCGCCGGACCGGATCGACGGGCGCATCCGCTCGCGCCTCTTCGACGTCGGTCTCTCGACCGTCGTCATCATCGACGCTGGCGATTACCGCACCCGGGGCGTCGACTTCCGCGCCATGCGCCGGCGCATCAACCCGAACCAGCGCGGCTAATCCCGAGCATTCCCTAAGCGCCGCGTTTCCCTGCCCTGAGCGCTGGCGCCGGTCACCCTGCCCGGCCAACGCTTCCTCAATGCGATTCCTGATGTGGACAGCCCCGTCGTGAGGGACCGGCGCGCCGACATGACCATAATTCCGCCCCTTTGTACTATTCATTGCTTCGCCCCGCGCTCATATACTCGCTGATAGCAACTTCGCGCACGCTCCGCGCTGCAGGCGAGCGTCCATAGGAGGAACGATGAGCGTGAATGACGTCAGGCCCGCTGAGTCCGGGGAGATGACTCCGGAATCCGTGCCGCCAACCTCGGGGATCAACGACTATGAATTGCGTCAGATCGTCGAGGTCGCGACGTCGTACCTGGAAACGGGGCTCTTCGACGACGCCGACGACATCCTCCAGGAAGTGCTCGAGGCCGGCGCGGTGTCGCCGGAGATCGAAGACCTGATCCGGCGCATCGAGGAGGCCCGCGCCAGCAGCGGCGCGCCCCGGCCGGTCGCAGCGCAGGATGGCGCGCCCGACGCGCAACGGCCCGCGCCGCTGGTTTACCTGACGACGCCCCTGCCCGGCGCCGAGCGCCTGCCGCGCTCGGTGCAGCGCCTGATCGCCGAGACCGAGCGGGATTTCCACGAGGGCCGCCGACAGTCAGCGCTCGACCTCTGCCACGTCGTCACCGCCCAGGCCCCGGACTACATCCCGAACTACCTGCGCACAGCTCAGGTGCGGATCGCGCTGGGCGACGTCGAGGGCGCGCGCGCCATCATCGCAACGGTCGAGCGCTTCTATGAGATCGAAGGCATCCAAGACGACCCGATGCTGGAGAGTCTTTATGTCGCCCTCAACCCGGACGACACCGACGCGCTGGTGCGCTACGCCCGCTATCTGCTGGCTCAGCCCGGGCCGGTAGCCGTCGAGCCCTTCGTGCCTGCCGCCATCGACGCCACGCTGGACGTCGAGCCGGACACGGCGCGCGAGCTGGCACGCGCTCTGCTGGAGCGCCGCCCCAATGACGACGGCGTGATGCGCACCTACCTGCGCGCCGCCATCGCTACCTCCGACGCCGACGAAGTTCACGACGCCCTGGCGCGCCACGTCCGCGAGGACATGACCGCCGTCGACCTCCTCTGGTGGCGTGCGGCTTCGGCCGCGACGCGCAATGAACCGGACTGGCCGCGCTGGCTGGAGCGGGTCGCCCAGCAGGTGCGCCTCAAGCCGGAGAACTACGGTGCCGCGCGCGCCGCCATCGAGCACTCGGCCGCCTATGCGCCGGCGCACGTCCGCTTTCTCGGCGGGGCGATCCTCTCGCTGGCCGCCGGGCAGTGGGACGCCGCCCAGGCCGAGCTGGACGACTGGCAGATCGTCGCCGGGCGGGATGTGGACGGCGTCGCCGCGGTGCTGGCTGCCTGCGCCCGCGTCGAGGCGATCGAGTACCTGGGCCTGCCTGACATCGTCCCGGCGCTCGACAACCTCCTGGCCGCCACGGTGCGGCTGGCGGATCCCACGCAGCTGCCGGAGGAGCTATTTACCGTCCCACTGCAGCTGGACGGCCAGCTCGAGCGTTACAGGGTCGCCGTGAGCGCCCACGACATGATCGAGCACGGCATGAGCTTCCTGCGCGAGCTGCTGTCGCACTATCCCGACGCGCAGCCGGCCCGGCGCGCCTACGCCGAGATGTTGCTCGAAGCCGGCCGCCGCAACGACGGCATCCGCGAGCTGCGCGCGCTGGCACAGAGCTACGAGCGTGCCGGCAACCTCCCGGCGATGGTCGACGCCATGCGCGCCATCAGCCAGGCCGTGGCGGACAACGTCGAGATCAAGCAGATGCTGATCGACGTCTACCTGCGCCGCGGCATCCTGGACGAGGCGCTGCGCGAACTCGAGCTCGTCGCGGCGCTGAAGCACGACAATATGGACATCGACGGCGCGATCGCCGCATACACCCGCGCCGCCGAGATCGCCTGCGCCATGGGCAACTTCGCGCTGGGCAACGAACTCTACGACCGCGGCGTCTCGGCCGACCCGGACAACGTGCCGGTGCGCCACGCGGCCGTCGCGTTCTACCTGCAGACCGGCGCCGTCGACCGGGCCGTCGAGCACCTGCGCGAGATCGTGCGCATCGCGCTGGCCGAGCAGGACCCCGACGAGGCCGTCGCCGCGCTGCACCAGATCATCGGGCTCGCCCCCGACGACCCGGCTTCGTACCATAAGCTGGGCGAAGTGCTTACTGCTATGGGCGAGTACAAGCAGGCCGAGCGCGTCTATCGCCGGCTGTCCGATCTGGCGCCGAACGACCCGGTCCTGCAAGCCAAGCAGTCTGCGCTGGCAGTGCTCGCCGCGACAGGTTAAACCGCCGTTCCGGGGGCCTGTCCCGGGGCCGCAGTGATATACAATTGACGCGGAATCATACTGACACACTCCGCAGACTGGTAACGCATGCCTGAAATTCAATGGCTATTTTCCCGGCTGGATGTACGCGCGGTCCTTGATATTCTGATCGTATCCGCGATCATCTACCTCTTGCTGGGAGTGGCCAAGGGCACGCGCTCGGCACTGATCATCCGCGGCCTGGTCATCGTCTCGTTCGTCATGTGGCTGCTCTCGCGGGCCTTCGAGCTGACCGCCGTCGGCTTCCTGCTCTCGAACCTGCTGCCGGCCATCATCCTGGCCATCCCGATCATCTTCCAGCCCGAGCTGCGCCGCCTGCTCGAACAGATCGGCCACACCGGCGGGTGGCTGCGGACGCCCTTTCCGTCCAGCAGCGGGGAAGACGCCGAACTGGCCGCCGCGGTCGACGAGATCGCCCGCGCCGCCGCCCAACTCAGCCGCTCGCGCACCGGCGCGCTGATCGTCATCGAGCGGGAGACCGGCCTGCAGGACTACATCGACCGGGGCGTGCCGCTCGACGCGAAGGTCACGGCCAGCCTGCTGATCAGCATGTTCTATCCCAAGTCGCCGCTCCACGACGGCGCGGCGATCATCCGCGGCGGCAAGATCATGGCCGCGACCGTCGTGCTGCCGTTGACCGAAAACCTCGGCCCCGACAACCGACTGGGCACGCGCCATCGCGCCGCCATCGGCATCACCGAGGAGTCCGACGCGATCGCCGTCGTCGTCTCCGAAGAGACCGGCCGCATCTCAGTCGCCTATCCTTCCGGGCGACTCATCGAGAATCTCGATCAAGAGCGCCTGCGCCGGGCGCTGCGGACACTGCTCCGGCTCGAGCCGCGGTCATCCCGGGCGCAACGCAGCTCGGATATCCTGCGCCGCTCGCGCCGCTCCCGCGCGCGAGACGAAGCGCGCCGCAGAGAACCTGTTCGTCGCACCACGGAAGCGAGTAGCGCCGTCGCATGGGACACCGAATCCGACGCATAATCAGCGCGGGGACGTTCGTCCGGCTCGCCGTCTCGATCCTCCTGGCGTTCATCATCTGGGGTTTCATCGTCTGGGAAACCAACCCGGAGATCACGCGCAATTTCCCAACCATCCCGGTCACCGCTCGAGACGTGCCCGGCAACATGCTGGTGGTCGGCAACCTGCCGACCGTCAGCGTGACGCTCAAGGGGCCACAGAGTGAGATGCGCAGCGTCGTCGCCAGCGACCTCACTGCCTGGGTGGACTTCAGCAGCGCCGAGGGCCCCGGCATCGACGAATACCCCGTGCGCGTCGCCGCCCCGGACGGCGCCCGGAAGATCATCGTCGAGCCGCCCCGCATCGAGGTCGAGCTAGACCTGATCGTGACTGAGACCTTCCAGGTGGTCATTCGCGAGGACGAGCCGCGCCCGGCCAACGTGGCGAATATCGAACTCTCCACCGAGCTAGTGTCAATCCAGGGACCGGAGGATCTCGTGTCCAGGGTTGAGGCGGTCGAAGTGCCGGTCGAAATCGGCGGCCGCAGCGAGTCCTTCTCCGAGCAGGTCGAGCCGGTGCCCGTCGACGCGATGGGCAATCCCGTCCCGGGCGTCACCGTTTCGCCAGCGACCATCACCTTGTCGGTCACCTTCGAGTCGACCTCGAAGGACGTGCCAGTACAGGTGATCTGCGCGTGCGTCGTCGACAACCGCGTGCAGGAGATCGAGCTCGCCACGGCGTCGCCGATCCCGTCGACGATCCGCCTCTCGGGGCCGGCCGCGGACCTTGCGGAGATCGATGTCGTGCGCACTACGCCGATCGACATCTCGGTGCTCAGCGAGTCGGGCTGGATTCTCAACGTCGAACTGGACCTGACGGACATCCCGCAGACGGTCACCGTGCCGGAGCGAGCCATCGATGTCTGGGTGCCGGTCGAACCCACGCGCCGCGAGCTCCGCGATGTGCCCATCGCGGTGATCGGGCTGGGGAGCGGGCTTGAGGCGTCGCTCGCCGAGCAGACGGTGTCGATCGTCATCATCGGGGGCACCGAGATCGACACGCTCGAACTCGAGCAACGCGTGACTGGCGTCGTCGACCTCAGGGGCCTGGCGCCCGGGACGTATTCAGTTGATGTCGGAGTCGTCGTACCGCCCGGACTGACCTACGAGCAGGTGCAGCCCGAGTCGGTGCGCGTGGTGATCCAGCCTGTCGCCGCGAGCCAGGCGCGCCCTGGCGACTTCGAGGAGCAGTTCTTCACCCGCGAGGGTCTCAGCTTAGACCGTTATTGAGCTGCAAGTCGTGCGAGAGCAAGATCGCTTCGGCAACTTCGCGCATCGACTTGCGATTGTCCATGCTCGTCTTGCGCATGCGTCGGAAGGCATCGGACTCTGACAGCCCGTGCACGTCCATCAGCACGCCCTTGGCCCGCTCGACCAGCTTGCGCGTCTCCAGCGCATCTTCGAGATCGAGCACGCGCTGGCGCAGCGAGCGCAAATCCTCGAAGCGCGCCAGGGCGATCTCCACGACCGGCGCGAGCTCGGTTTCGCGGAGCGGCTTGACGAGATAGCCGGACACTCCGGCTTTGCGCGCCGACGCGATCAGCTCATCATCCGAATAGGCCGTCAAGAGGATGACCGGGGCGATATCGGCCGAGACAATCGCCTCGGCGGCCTCGAGCCCGTCCATCTCCGGCATCTTGATATCGACGATCGCCAGATCCGGCTGAAGCTTGCGAGCAAGGTCAACTGCCTGACGGCCATTTGAGGCCTCGGCAATCACTTCATAGCCCTGCTGAGTAAGCATTTCACGCAAATTCAAGCGGATGATCGACTCGTCGTCTGCGATGAGTACTCGCGTGAGAGTTGGCGACCCCATTGTCACCCACCTTGCTAGCTAGTGACGATGGAACAACGCGGTCCATCATCATGCGAACGAAAGAGTAAGACGTATCCGGACTGCACGGGATACGGCAAGCGCCGGCACGACAACGGGCCGGCGCTTGTCATTTCAAACATGAGTCGGGGCGAGAGGATTTGAACCTCCGACCTCCGGTCCCCCAGACCGATGCGCTACCAGACTGCGCCACGCCCCGTCGACACTTGAGTATACCATTTTGATGGTTTTTCCCGTGAAGGTTGGGGCGGTGCAGGCAGCCTGGCGCGCATCCATGGCTACTTGATTTCGACGGTCGCGCCGGCCTCTTCGAGCTTGGCCTTGGCGGCTTCCGCGTCTTCCCGGCTGACGCCCTCGCGGACCGGGCCCGGGGCGCTATCGACGACGTCCTTGGCTTCCTTCAGGCCCAGGCTGGTGAGTTCGCGCACGGCCTTGATGACCTGGATCTTGTTGGCGCCCACGTCGGTGAGGATGACGTCGAACTCGGTCTGCTCTTCAGCCGCATCGTCCGCCGCGCCGCCAGCCGCGCCCGGCGCAGCCGCGACCGCCATCGGAGCCGCCGCGGTGACGCCGAACTTGTCCTCGAGCGCCTTCACCAGTTCGGCCAGCTCGAGCACCGACATCTGCTCGATCGTCTCGATGATGCTGTCCATCTTCGCCTGATCAACTGCCATGGTATGTGACCTCTCTCTTGTGACTACGCAGCTTGCTCAAGCTGCTCGCGGCGCGCCTGCAGCACGTAGGTCAGCGAGCGCACCGGACCCGACAGTACTCCAACCAGGCCATAGAGCGGGCTGGAAATGCCGCCCACGACCTTGGCGACCAACTCTTCGCGGCTCGGCAGATCGGCAATGTCGGCAACCTGATCGGCCGTCAGGACATTGCCCTCCAAGACTCCCGCCTTGATCTGCAGGATGCGCGACGAGCGCGCGAAGTCGCGCAGGATCTTCGCTGGCTGGGCAGGGTCATCATACGCGAAGACCAGCGCCGTCGGCCCCTCCAGCACGCTATCGAGGCCGTTGATCTCCTGAGCATCGGCCGCGATCTTGGTCAAGGTGTTCTTCGCCACGCGCATCTCAGCCTGGCTCTCGCGAAGCTGCGCGCGCAACTGCTGCAACTGCGGAACCGACAGGCCACGGTAGTCGGTGACGATCGTCAGCGCCGCGCGCCCGAACGCCTCCTTCAGCTCCGCAACGGTCTGTTCCTTCTTCGGAGTTGGCAGAGAACCCTAACCTCCCTTCTCCACTTCCCCAGCAGCTTCCTGCCAGACAACATCAAAACCGCCTCCGGCTGACAAGGCACGGAGGCGGTCCAAAGCGTCACAGGGAGACGTGCTGACCATCCTCCCGCCAACCTCGACCGGATGATTAAGTGCTGCGCACCCCGGTTGTCTTCAGCCGCGGGACAGAAAGCTATTTCGGGTTCTATCTCACGCTCGCCTCGGCTGCGGCAAGCGTCTCGGCGACATCAAGCTTGATGCCGGGTGACATTGTACTCGCTATGTAGATCGACTGGCAAAACTGGCCGCGCACGGCGTCCGGCCGGGCGCGCTGGATCGCGTCAGTCAGCGCCAGCAGGTTCTCCAGCAGCTGCTGGTCGTCGAACGAGCGCTTGCCGATCGCGTTGTGGATCAGGCCGGTGCGGTCGTTACGGAACTCGACCCGACCGCCCTTGACGCTGCGGATGACGTCCGGCAGGTCCTCGGCGTCGCGCACCACCGTGCCAGCGCGCGGGTTCGGCATCAGCCCGCGGCGGCCGAGGATGCGGCCCAGACCGCCGACCTTGCTCATCTGGTCGGCCATCGCGATCGTCGCGTCGAATTCCAGCCAGCCGTCGTTAATGCGCGCGACCAGGTCATCGCTGCCGACGTAGTCCGCGCCAGCTTCCTCGGCCAGGCGCGCCGCCTCGCCAGCCGCGAAGACCAGCACGCGAATCTCGCGGCCCGTGCCGTGCGGCAGGACGACGGTCGAGCGCACCGCCTGGTCGGCCTGGCGCGGGTCAATATTGAGCCGGAAATGGGCTTCGATGGTCTCATCGAAGTTGGCGTAGCTGATCTCCTTGAGGAGCTTGATCGCCTCTTCGGGGTGATACTCGCGGTCGCGGTCGACCTTCTCAGCGGCGTTCAGGTACTTCTTGCCGCGCTTGACCATGTGACTTCTCCTCCGTGGTTCCGACGGGGCCGTTAGCCCCTCCCACCCAAATAACGGTTAGCCGGTGACGACGATGCCCATCGAGCGGGCCGTGCCCTCGACCTGCTTCATCGCGCCCTCGATGTCGACGGCGTTGAGGTCGGGCATCTTGATCTCGGCGATCTCGCGGATCTGATCGCGCGTCACGCGGCCGGCGACTTCGGTCTTGACGTTCGATGCCGCCTTGTCGATCCCAGCCGCCTTGCGCAGCAGATCGGCAGCCGGCGGCGTCTTGGTGACGAAGCTGAAGGAGCGATCTTCGTAGACGGTGATGACGACCGGGATGACCTGGCCCATCTGCCCCGCCGTACGTTCGTTGTACTCCTTGCAGAAATCCATGATCGGCACACCATGCTGACCGAGCGCCGGGCCAATCGGCGGCGCCGGCGTCGCTTTGCCGGCCGGTATCTGGAGCTTGATGTACGCGCGTACTTTCTTGGCCATGAGTTTCGCGCTCCTCGCTAACGAACCCGAACACACAGGAATGCCGGCAACACCGTTGCCGGCAGCAACCTTTGAATTATACCGCCAACGCTAGGATTCGCGCTCGACCTGCAGGAAGTCGAGCTCGACCGGCACCTCGCGGCCGAAGAAGGACACCAGCACCTTGACCGTGCCCTTCTCGCGGTTGATCTCATCGACCACGCCGCGGAAGTCGCTGAACGGCCCGTCGTTGATGCGCACCGCGTCGCCGACCGACAGCGACATCGTGACGCGCGGCTCGTCGGAGGTCATGCCGGCGATGATCTTCTCGACCTCCTCGGGCGGCAGCGGCATCGGCTCGGTGCCGTCGCCCACGAAGCTGGTCACGCCCGGCGTGTGGCGCACGACCGACCAGGCCTCATCGTCCATGATCATCTTGACCAGCACGTAGCCGGGGAAGACCTTCTTCTGGACCGTCTTGCGCTGGCCCGACTTGATCTCAATCTCTTCCTGGGTGGGCACGACGATCTCGAAGATGCGGTCTTCGGCATCCATCGACTCGATGCGGTGCATCAGGTTCTGGCGAACCTTGTTCTCGTAACCCGAGTAGGTATGCACCACATACCACTGTGCTTCGTTTTCACCCTGCTTCTCGCCGGCCGCTTCGCGGGCGCGTTGCTTGAGCCGGTCGCGAATTGAGCGCGCCACGATTCTCTCTCCTCTGCGGTGCGACTAGAACGTCGGAATATTCTCCCAGACGCGCACGAACACGGCATCAATGCCGCCGAGCAGCGCCCCCAGGACGACGCTCAACGCGATCACGAAGATCGTCAGGTTGCGCGTCGTCTCCTTGTCCGGCCAGGTGACTTTACGAATCTCGGCGATGGTGTCACGAACCAACGACTGAGCACGGCCCGACATCGACAGGTTCTGCGCGGTTCCGCGGGTTCGCCCTCGTCGGGTGCTCGTGCGTTGTGATGCCATGATCGGACTTACCCTCCATCTGCCGGGAGTCGTGGAGCGCGCGGGAGTTGCCCGGGCATTCGTCTAAGCCACTGCGACACGCCGGACTGTCCGACTGTTATCGCTGGAAACGGGAAGATCACCAGTGCTGTCAGGACTCAGCCACGATGGACCGTGTGTGATCTGGGCAGGGCCGGCAGGACTCGAACCCGCAACCTGCGGTTTTGGAGACCGCTGCTCTACCAATTGAGCTACGACCCTCTGTTCGCGCCAGCGAGCGCTGCGTACGCTCGCCGACCTGGGCGCCCCATGGCGTCCGGTTCCATTATAGCGAAAATCGCGAGGTTTGATCGGGGGCGCGAGCGCAATCACTCCACGCCCCCGGTCTCACACATGCGATCGGTTACTCGATGATCGAGGTGACGACGCCCGCGCCGACCGTGCGGCCGCCCTCGCGGATCGCAAAGCGCA
>Ga0079224_100014900_pt1 | contig 10874 bp, 9 predicted proteins | sample Stecom2015_FD_80414 | JGI IMG/M metagenome (GOLD analysis project Ga0079224, IMG submission 80414) | Agricultural soil microbial communities from Utah to study Nitrogen management - Steer compost 2015 | ecosystem: Environmental > Terrestrial > Soil > Agricultural land | place: USA: Utah...
CACGCGAGCGCCACCGGGAACATCCACATGGGGACCATGGCCGGGAAGTTGAAAGGCGTAATGCCAGCCACAACGCCAAGCGGTTGGCGCACCGAATAGCTATCAACGTTGGTGCCGACATTCTCGGTGAACTCGCCTTTCAGCAGTTGCGGGATGCCGCAGGCAAACTCGACCACCTCCAGGCCGCGGGTAACCTCGCCAGCTGCGTCGCTCAATACCTTGCCGTGTTCGCGACTGATCGCTTCGGCGAGCTTTGAGCGGTTGGCTTCCACCAGTTCCCTGAACTTGAACATGACTCGAGCCCGGTTGAGCGGCGTCATCCCCGCCCAACTTGGAAGAGCTTCGGCAGCGGCTCGAACGGCGGCGTCAACTTCGCTTGTAGAGGCAAGGGCGACGTGCGCGGCTACTTCGCCGGTTGCAGGATTGAAGACGTCGGAGTGCCGACCGCTTTTTCCCTCTTCGATCTTGCCGCCGATGTAATGGTTGATCTGCGCCGTCATAGCGTCTTCCTCTTCGTTTGCATGATCCGGGCCCGGCCAGTGGTGGCGGTCGCGAGGCCACCATAGAGCAAACAGCACGAGCCTTTAAAGCGCTCAACTGCTGCCGTCAGGGATGACAAACTCGCTCGAACGGTAGCCTTGCAGGAACAGCAATCCTGTCAGATCGCCATGATCGAGCCTATAGCGTGCCGCACGCCGAACCAGGGGCTTTCCGCGAAAGGCAACGCCGAGACCTGCCTCGTTGAGCATCGCCAGATCATTGGCGCCGTCGCCCACTGCTGCTGCCTCAGCCGCCGAAAGGCTCAGCCCGTCACAGAGCTCCAGGAGGATCTCCAGCTTTGCGTCGCGGCCCAGAATTGGCGGTACAACCTCGCCGGAAACTGTCCCATCATCCAACTTGAGCTCGTTTGCCCGAACGAGATCGAAGCCGAGCCTTTCACCGATGGGATTGGCGAAACAAGTGAAGCCGCCGGAAACCAGGGCGCAGTAAGTGCCGTGTCGGCGCAGAGTGGCCACGAGCGTGACTGCGCCCGCCATCAGCGTCATCCTCTTGGAGACGCTTGCAAGATCCGCTTCCGACAGGCCGGCCAGGAGGGCAACGCGTTCCGTCAGCGCCTGCTCAAAATTCAGTTCCCCTCGCATGGATCGCTCGGTGATTGTCGCAATTTTCTCGCGCTTGCCGATCAACTCCCCCAGTTCATCCAGCATTTCCTGCTGGATGATGGTCGATTCCAGGTCTGCCACCAGAAGGCGCTTGCGTCGGCCGGCGGCGGGTTGAACAGCCAGATCCAAGGAGACGTCACCCAGAGCCTGCCGGAGGTCTTGCTCGAGAGATGCTGTATCGCCCTGCTCAGGCCAGGAAAAGGGTAGGTCGCAGGCGACACCCTCGGCGAGCCAGTCGACATCAACAGGCGTTGCCCCTGAGCTTCGGAGGGCAGAGCAAACAGCCTCCACATGCCGGACTTGCAGTTGCGCGCGTTGCGGATCGTCGATCAAGGTCACTACATGCTTCATGAGCCAAAGCTATAGAAGCCGCGGGGGCGAAAGGACAGGGCTATGCGTGCAGATACAGATGGTGAGACGGAGCCAAAGCCTTTGGCCCTCGTAGTCGCGGGGCCGACGGCCAGTGGCAAGTCTGCGCTCGCGCTGCATCTGGCTGAAGAGCTGAGCGGGACGGTTATCAATGCTGATTCGCTGCAGGTGTATCGAGAGCTGTCCGTAGTCACCGCACGTCCGAGCGAGGCGGACATGGCCCGCGTGCCGCACCGACTGTATGGCATCCTTTCGGTTCGCGAAAACTGCTCGGCGGGCCGCTGGCGGAGCATGGCGTTGAAAGCGATGGAGGAAGCGCGCAGCGAGGGAAGGGTGCCGATTTTGGTGGGAGGGACGGGCCTCTACCTCAAGGCGCTAGAGGAAGGCCTTTATCAGATACCGCCAGTGCCAAAAGAAGTGAGAGTTGAGGCGGAAGCTCTCCTTGCACAGGGCGAGCGCGAGCGCCTGCTTCAGGACCTGGCAGTAGGAGACCCCGAGAGTCATGCGCGCCTTCATCGCAACGATACCCAGCGGTTGCTGAGAGCGTGGGAAGTGCTCCAAGCGACCGGGCAGCCTCTTTCCTATTGGCAGCGTCAGCCTTCTGAACCCCCCGTCCCCTGGCGTTTTGCCTGGGTTCTTCTCCTGCCGCCGCGCGAGCAACTGCATTGCGCGATCGAGAGGCGTTTTCGGACGATGGTCGCCGCTGGCGCGCTTGAAGAGGTGGGGCCACTTTTGCAGGAGCCATTGCCGGCGAACGCCACCGCGGGAAAGGCTGTCGGCGTTCCGGACCTTGCGGCCTATCTGCGAGGCGATGTGGACCTTGAGGAGGCCATTGAGGCTGCGGCAGCGGCTACGCGCAGGTACGCTAAGCGTCAGCTTACCTGGCTTCGCGGGCAGGTGTTGGGCAGGAAAGAGACGCTTCTTGAGATACGGGAGCAATATTCGAACGATAACGCAGCCTTTATCTTTCCGAAAGTTCTCCAGTTTGTGTTGACCCTCCCTAGGTGAGGCGATAGGGTGCGCTGCCGCCGGGGGCCAAGCTTGGCCGGTCCGGCGGTTTTCCTGTTAATTAGTCGAAGTTGGGTTCGACTGCTGAAGTGAGGCTATAGGAGATGGAGCGCGACAAGAGTTCGGAAGCCGAGATGCTGACCGGTGCCCAAATGGTCATCAAGGCCCTTGTAGAGCAGGGCGTAGAGGTGATTTTCGGCTATCCCGGCGGCGCCGTACTTCCGATCTATGACGCTCTCTTCCAGCAGAATTCTATCCGCCACATCCTGGTGCGGCACGAGCAGGCGGCGGTTCATGCGGCAGAGGGCTATGCCCGCTCCACCGGCAAGGTCGGCGTCGTCCTGGTTACCTCAGGTCCAGGCGCGACCAATGCGGTCACCGGACTGACGGATGCCCTGATGGACTCCATTCCGGTGGTCTGCCTGACAGGGCAGGTGCCAACTCATCTGATCGGTAATGATGCCTTCCAGGAGGCTGATACCACCGGCATCACCCGCCCCTGTACAAAGCACAATTACCTGGTGAAGAGCCCGGACGAGCTCAGCCGAACGCTACATGAGGCCTTCTATGTTGCGCAGGCGGGGCGCCCGGGGCCAGTGGTCGTGGATCTGCCAAAGGACACGGTTCAGAACAGGGGCGTCTACACGCCGCGGGAAGCTGTCGTCCATCGCAGCTATCGTCCGCAGAGGCAACCGGAGCTGGACGGGGTGCGCGAGGCCATCGCCTTGCTCAAGGACGCCAAGCGGCCGATTTTCTATACCGGCGGTGGCGTCATCAACTCCGGCCCAGAGGCCTCGGCCGCCTTGCGGGAGTTGGTGCAGCTGACCGGCGCCCCAATCACCTCCACCCTGATGGGTCTTGGAGCTTTCCCCGCATCTGATGGTCGGTTCCTCGGGATGCTGGGGATGCATGGCACCTATGAAGCCAACCTGGCCATGTATGAATGCGACGTCATGGTGTGCGTCGGCGCACGCTTCGATGACCGCGTCACCGGACGTCTCAGCGACTTTTCGCCGAACTCGAAGAAAATCCATATCGATATCGATCCCAGTTCGATCAACAAGAACGTGATGGTCGACTTGCCGATCGTCGGCGATTGCGGCGCGGTTCTGGAAGCCATGCTGGCTGAATGGAAAGAGCAGAAGGTTTCGGCGGACCAGAAGGCGCTCGGCGCCTGGTGGGAGCGCATCAATGGCTGGCGCACCCGGAATTGCCTTGCCTTTGAGCAGAAAGGGTCAGCCATCAAGCCGCAATACGCCATCCAGCGCCTCTATGAACTGACCCGCGAGCGCGACGTCTATTTCACGACCGAGGTCGGGCAGCATCAGATGTGGGCGGCGCAGTACATCAAGTTTGAGCAGCCCAACCGTTGGATGACGTCGGGCGGGCTGGGCACCATGGGTTATGGTCTGCCAGCTGCGCTAGGCGTTCAGGTGGCCCATCCGGATGCCCTGGTTATCGATGTTGCAGGGGAGGCCTCGATCCTGATGAATATTCAAGAGCTCTCGACCCTGTGTCAGTACGGGTTACCGGTGAAGATCTTCATCGTGAACAACCAGTGGATGGGAATGGTCCGCCAATGGCAGGAGCTTCTGCATGGCAGCCGCTACTCTGAAAGCTATAGCGCAAGCTTGCCTGATTTCGTGAAGCTTGCAGATGCCTACGGCATCAAGGGCATCGTCTGCGAGAAGGCCGAGGAGCTGGACGACCGGATCCGCGAAATGATCGAATCCCCATCCCCGGTCATCTTTGATTGTCGCGTACTTCAGGAAGAAAACTGTTTCCCGATGATCCCCTCGGGCGCAGCACATTACGAAATGCTGCTGGGGCCGGAGGACAAGGCGCAGCGACCGATCTCGGAGGAGGGGATGGTATTGGTCTGAGCCGCTCATCAGGCTTCATCACAGATCCCGTGCGGCCTTTTGGCGCACATCCTTAATCACGAGATCAGGCAAATGCCCAACAAGACTGAAACGATGCCGATAGAACGGCGCACGATTGCAGTTCTGGTCGACAACGAACCCGGCGTACTTGCCCGCGTCATCGGGCTCTTTTCGGGCCGCGGATACAACATTGAATCGCTGACCGTGACGGAGGTGGATCCTGCGGTACATCTGAGCCGCATCACCATCGTTACCAGCGGCACAGCGCAGGTAATCGAGCAGATCAAGGCGCAGCTCGATCGCCTGGTGCCGGTTCACCGCGTATCGGACCTGACTTTGCAAGGTCCCCACGTTCCGCGGGAGCTTGCGCTGGTCAAGGTAGTGGGTGGCGGTGAAAAGCGGGTCGAGGCGCTGCGGATCGCCGACATCTTCCGCGCGCGCGCCGTCGACAGCAGTCATGAGCACTTCACTTTTGAGGTTTCTGGCGACAGCGGCAAGTTGAATGCCTTCATCGAGTTGATGCGGCCGCTTGGACTTGCTGATGTTAGCCGGACCGGCGTGGTGGCCATTGCTCGTGGGAGCGGCGGCCTCTAGCCAATTTTCTGTAGGGGGCTTCGGCCATTGCACCTCCTGCGTCTGCAAGCTAGAAGGCGCCCCTATAACATCTACAATGGCCCGGCTGCCGGGTTCGCAAGATCGTTTCAATAAAAGGGACTAGAAGATGCGCGTTTACTATGACCGGGACGCCGACGTTAACCTCATCAAGGGAAAAAAGGTTGCGATCGTCGGCTACGGCAGCCAGGGCCACGCCCATGCGATGAACCTGCGCGACAGCGGTGTCGCGGAAGTCAACATCGCTCTGCGTGCTGGCTCCGCCAGCGCGCCGAAGGCTGAGGGCGCCGGCTTTACCGTCATGACACCAGCCGATGCCGCGAAGTGGGCGGACGTGGTCATGGTATTGACGCCGGACGAGCTTCAGGCGGACCTCTACAAGGACGACCTCGGCCCGAACATGAAGGAAGGGGCCGCGATTGCCTTCGCGCACGGCCTGAACATTCACTTCAACCTGATCGAGCCGCGGGCCGATCTCGACGTCTTCATGGTCGCGCCAAAGGGGCCGGGCCATACGGTGCGGAGCGAATATGTGCGTGGCGGCGGTGTGCCCTGCCTCCTGGCCGTGCACCAGAACGCTTCCGGCAACGCCCAGGAAATTGGCCTTTCCTACGCCTCTGCCATCGGTGGGGGACGGGCCGGTGTTATCGAAACGACCTTCCGTGAAGAATGCGAGACCGACCTCTTTGGTGAGCAGGTGGTACTCTGTGGCGGCCTGACCGAGTTGATCACCGCCGGCTACGAGACCCTGGTTGACGCGGGCTATGCGCCGGAGATGGCTTACTTCGAGTGCTTGCACGAAGTGAAGCTGATCGTCGACCTCATGTACGAGGGCGGCTTGGCCAATATGCGCTACTCCATCTCCAATACCGCTGAGTATGGAGACTACAAGACGGGGCCGCGCATCATCACCGAGGAAACCCGCAAGGAGATGAAGCGGGTGCTCGCGGACATTCAGGAAGGCCGCTTTACCCGAGACTGGGTGCTCGAGTGCAAGGCCGGCCAGCCGTCCTTCAAGGCCACCCGCCGTCGCGCTGCGGAGCACTCCATCGAGGAAGTCGGTGCCAAGCTGCGGGGGATGATGCCGTGGATCGCGGACAACAAGCTGGTAGATAAGAGCAAGAACTAGAAGCCATCACGCAGGCTGATTGCGTGGAGCGCCCCGGAACCAATTCCGGGGCGTTTTCCTTTTTGAGCTTGAGCTCGATCGTCGGGACGATTGAAGGGTGGAACAAGGCTATTCCAGCCAAAAGGCCAGGATGCTGGCAGGGGAACTCTATGATGCCGGCGATCCCGAGTTGGTGGCTGAGCGGGAGAAGGCCGCGCGTCTGCTCCACCGCTTCAACCATCTGCATCCGGATGATCCCGCGTCAGCCAGCCTGCTGGATGAACTCTTAGGGGAGTTAGGAGCGAAGTGTGAGATCCGCCCTCCCTTCTACTGCGACTACGGCTATAACATCTCCATCGGTCCGCGCTGCTTCTTCAACTTCGGCTGTGTGCTGCTGGACGTTATGCCGATCACGATAGGGGCCGACTGCAAGTTCGGTCCAGGGGTGCAGGTCCTGACGCCGGATCATCCGCGCGACGCCGCGGTGCGCCGACAGGGACTGGAACGAGCAGATCCTATTGCCATCGGAAATAATGTCTGGATCGGAGGCGCGGCGGTAATCCTGCCAGGCGTCACAATTGGGACGGATGCCATCGTGGCGGCCGGCGCTGTCGTAACTCGCGATGTGGCACCGGGCTCTCTAGTGGGCGGAGTACCGGCGCGCCAACTATAGCCCGAGACTCCGGACATGGCGCTTACAGCGGATTCCAGCCGAACCTTTAAGCTGAGGATTAAACCTGTCTGGATCGACGGTTCCTGAGCCGAGGTAAGCAAGCAAAAAGACGGAGAACCTTTCTCGCGTGTATCAACGCAACTTGCTGTAATCCTTACCGGTATCCGCCTACCTAAAGCTTAGCGGTTGTGCTTGTCGCTGCCTACTCGCATCAAAGCCTCCATTGCATTCATTGCAACGGAAGGCTATTCGCAATGCACTCTCAATCACCCCTTCAAGGGAAAACCTGTCGCTAATGCTTTCCCGTATCCTCGGCTTCCTTTCCGCCGATATGGCAATCGACCTAGGCACCGCCAACACACTGGTTTACGTGAAGGGAAGGGGCATCGTACTCAACGAGCCCTCGGTCGTCGCCATTGCCGAGATCCGGGGCAAGAAGCAGGTATTAGCGGTTGGCGATGAAGCCAAGTTGATGCTTGGCCGCACGCCCGGGAACATTCAGGCCATTCGTCCGCTTCGGGACGGGGTCATCGCTGACTTTGAAGTTGCGGAAGAGATGATCAAGCATTTCATCCGCAAGGTGCATAACCGCCGGACCTTTACCAGCCCCCAAATTATCGTTTGCGTGCCCTCAGGTTCCACGGCGGTCGAGCGGCGGGCCATTCAGGAATCGGCCGAGGCCGCCGGCGCCCGTCGCGTTTTCCTGATCGAGGAACCCATGGCCGCGGCCATTGGCGCCGGATTGCCGGTAACGGAGCCGACGGGCTCCATGATCGTCGACATCGGTGGCGGTACGACTGAGGTCGCCGTCCTGTCGTTGGGTGGCATCGTCTACTCCCGCTCCGTCAGGGTAGGCGGCGACAAGATGGACGAGTCGATCATCGCTTACATTCGCCGCAATCATAATCTTCTCGTTGGAGAGGGGTCGGCGGAACGGATCAAGAAGCAGATCGGGTCAGCCTGCGCGCCGGAAGACGGCGAAGGCGCCACCATGGAGATTAAAGGGCGCGATCTGATGAACGGCGTGCCGAAAGAGCTGATCATATCCGAGCGACAGGTTGCCGAAGCCCTGGCGGAGCCGGTGAGTGCGATCATCGAGGCGGTCAAGGTCGCTCTTGAGCATACGGCCCCTGAATTGGCGGCGGATATCGTCGACAAGGGGATCGTGCTGACGGGCGGCGGCTCGATGCTGGCGAATCTCGATTTTGTCTTGCGCGCGGCCACGGGATTACCGGTTTCGATCGCCGATGATGCCCTTTCTTGTGTCGCACTTGGTACAGGTCGATGCCTTGAAGAAACCGTGGCCCTAAGGAACGTCCTGACCACCATGTACTAGCTGGCCGGAAGTTGATTTCAGGCTCAATCGCTGCTTTCGAGACTTCCATTTTTTTCGTCCCTTACCTAGCCTTGGCTCGGCTTTGAGACGACGTGCCGGTTGTCAGACTCTCTGGAGGTAGGCCTTGCAAAAACGGGCGGGCACCGTAGCGCGAATTGCTTCGCCCATGAGGGCGCTGTCCCAGCGCTTTGGCCTGCCCTTGTTGTTGATTGCAACCGCTACCACCATTGCCCTCGGCCAAATGGATGCCCGGGTGGTGGAGCGCGCCCGGGTGTTCGTGATGGACACAACGACACCGGTGCTGGAAGTACTGTCAGAGCCGGTTTATGCCATCGAACGCGCCACAGAGAGTTTTCGTGAACTGGCTGAGCTTCGGCAAATCAATGAAAGCTTGAAGCTGGAAAACGAGCGGCTGACTGCCTGGCACCATCGGGCGCGCCGACTGGAGGCGGAGAATCTCCGGCTTCGCTCGCTTCTAGCATTGGTACCCGACGCAGGCGCCAGATACGTAAGCGCGCGCGTCATCGGAGACCCCGGCGGCGCCTTTGCTCGCTCTCTGCTTGTCGCGGCAGGTCGAGCGGATGGAATTGCGGAAGGGCATGTGGCGCTTTCCGGGGAGGGCGTGGCCGGGCGTGTGGCCGATGTAGGCGAGCGGGCAGCGCGAGTGATGCTGATCACCGACCTTAACAGCCAGATCCCTGTCAGCATTGGCCTGAGCGGCGAGCGGGCGGTCATGGCGGGCGACAACAGTGCCGAGCCTCGCTTGCTCTACCTTCAACCTGGGCACCATGTGAGTGCAGGGGACCGTGTCGTTACCTCCGGCCACGGGGGCCTCTTCCCTCCCGACCTTCCCATAGGGGTTGTCGCCCAGGTGACTGAGGAGGCTGTGCGGGTGCGGCCCTATGTGGATTGGCGGGATCTGGAGTACCTGCGTCTAGTCGACTACGAATTGCCCGGGCTCATCGCACCGCTGATAGATAAGCAGCGCCCGTCGGCGGAGTAGGGAGTTTATGGCCTTGGAGTTTTTCCAGCGCCTGGATGCTGCTGGGAAGGCGCTCGTTCCGGCGTTGCTGAGCTCCTTTTTGATCATCCTGACCCTACTCCCGCTGCGTGCGCCGGAGGTCGCGCCTCTTACGCCGGCACTGGGCCTGACAGCGGTCTACTATTGGGCCGTTTTCCGGCCCGACCTTTTGCCGGCATGGCTTGCGTTCCTGCTCGGCCTGTTGCAGGACCTCCTGACCGGAGCGCCGCTTGGTACGGGCGTCATCTTGCTTGTGAGCATGCACTTCTTCGTTGCTGCTCAGCGGAAGATTTTCGTGAACCCCAGCTTCACGATGCTCTGGGTCTTCTTCGGGCTGTTCGCTGCAGCATCGCTGCTCTTGTCGTGGTCGGTCGGATCCCTGCTGGTTGGGCAGCTTCCCGACGTGCGGATGTTCTTCTTGCACTATGTTTTGACTGTCGGCGCTTACCCCTGTTTGGCCTGGCTTTTCGGCAGAGTGCAGCAGTTGCTGTTGTAAGTGCGGCGGCCTGGTCCGTTTGTATAGTGGGTTTTTGGAGAGGGTTCAGCGGTCGTGGAAAGGCCTCATAACGAGGAGCAGACGCGCTACCAGAGTTTTACCCGCCGCTCCCTGCTGCTGGGGGGCGGGATGGCCATTGGTCTGACCGCTCTCCTCGGTCGGCTCTACCAGCTTCAGGTCTTGGATGCGGAACGCTATCGTCTGCTGGCCGAGGACAATCGTATTTCCATGCGCCTCCTGGCGCCGCCCAGAGGCGAGATCATTGATCGCCAGGGCATTCCGGTGGCGATCAATCGCCAGAACTACCAGGTGCTTCTCGTTGCCGAGCAGGCGAGGGATTTTCGCGTGGTCCTCGACCGCCTGTCACAGCTCATCGAGGTGACGGACGAAGATCGAGCGCGAATTGAGCGCGATGTAAGCCGGTTTAGGTCTTTCGTCCCAGTGCGCGTGCGTGACAGCCTTACCTGGGAGGAGGTGAGCAGCATTGCCGTGAATGCGCCAGATCTCCCCGGCATCAGTATCGAGGTCGGTCAGACCCGCCATTACCCCTTTGGAGCAAGTTTAGCCCATATAGTGGGGTACGTCGGCCCGGTGTCGGAGCAGGACCTCATCGGGCAGGAGGATCCGATGCTGCAGCTCCCGGGGCTGCGGATCGGCAAGAGCGGCATTGAGCGATCCCAGGATCATCACTTGCGCGGCAACGCGGGCGCCAGCCAACTGGAGGTGAACGCGGTTGGGCGCGTGATGCAGGAGCTTTCACGTCAGGAGGGTGAGCGGGGGCGCATGGTCGAGCTCACGATCGATGCGGTTCTGCAGAACTACGTGCAACAGCGCCTGATGGGCGAACGCAGCGCGGCGGCAGTGGTCCTGGACGTTCATACCGGTGGCGTCCTCGCTATGGGTTCGGTCCCTTCTTTCGACCCCGAACTCTTTGTGCGCGGCCTCTCCGGCGCCCAGTGGCGCGCCCTGCTTGAAGATCCTCTCAATCCCCTTAGCAACAAGGCGATTGCCGGTGCCTATGCACCAGGCTCCACAATCAAGATGGTCGTGGCGATGGCCGCATTGGAGGCGGGAATAGGCGGCGGCGAAAGAGTGTTCTGTCCGGGATACTACGAGTTTGGTGGCCACCGTTTCCACTGCTGGCGGCGGGGCGGTCATGGTCACATCAACATGTCGGATTCTATCATCCAGTCTTGTGACGTTTA
>Ga0079224_100014901_pt1 | contig 10873 bp, 10 predicted proteins | sample Stecom2015_FD_80414 | JGI IMG/M metagenome (GOLD analysis project Ga0079224, IMG submission 80414) | Agricultural soil microbial communities from Utah to study Nitrogen management - Steer compost 2015 | ecosystem: Environmental > Terrestrial > Soil > Agricultural land | place: USA: Utah...
AAAAGCGCCGCCGCCGAAAAATGCCGGAATGGTTAACGGTTTGAATGTATTCAGCCAGCCGAGTTCTTTAAATAAAACAAAAAGTGGAATCATCGTTACCTGCAATGGAAGCATCATTGTTGCAATTACAAAAATGAATAAACCGTTTCTGCCCGGCCAGTTTAAACAACCGAATGCATAAGCTACTAATGAACTTGAAATAAGTGTTCCTATAATTGTTACTGCACTGATAAAAACTGAATTCTTCAGGTAAATCAGGAAAGGCATTCTATCAAAAACTTTTGAATAATTTTCCCAGTGAAGTTCATCAGGAATCCAAACCGGAGGAATTGTAAATATCTGTGTATCTCCTTTAAGTGAAGTGGAAATAATCCACAGGAAAGGCAGAATGAAAAACAGCGCAAAGAGTGCAAGCAAAAAATACACTGCTATGTTTTTAACAGATATTACAGAAGAAAAATTATTCATAATTAATAATGAACCCACTTTTTACTTAGTCTGAACTGCAACGCTGTAACTGCAAGCGTTATCAGAAGCAGTATCCATGCTAATGCAGAAGCATAACCCATATCAAAATCTTCAAAAGCTCTGTTGTACAAATAAAGATTATAAAACAAAGTTGAATTAAGTGGTCCGCCTTTTGTCATTACGTAAGCTTCAACAAAAACCTGCAATGAAAAAATAACTTCAAGAACTGACCACAAAAAAATAACGGGTGAAAGCATTGGCAGCGTAACGTTCTTAAATTTTGCCCACCAGCCTCCGCCATCCATTTCAACAACTTCATAAAGATGATTTGGAATACCCTGCAAAGCTGCAAGGAATACAAGCATTCTTCCGCCGCCGATTGACCATAAACTCATCAGTACCATCGAAGGTTTTGACCAATCAGGATCAAGCAGCCATAACGGGCCGGGAATTCCAAGAAAAGAAAGAAATGAATTCAGTAATCCATACTGCGGATTTAAAATCCACAACCACAATGCTGAGAGAACAACTCCTGTAACAATTGAAGGAATAAAATAAATCGTTCTGAAAAGCTTTACACCTTTTACTGCATTGTTAACAAGAACAGCAAGCAGCAGAGAGCCTGAAATTGCAAGCGGAACCCTTAGTGCTGTATAAAACAATGTATTCCAGATCGAAGTCCAGAAATAATTATCACTAAAAATCAATTGTTCATAATTTCTCAAACCGATGAATTGAGGAATTCTCAGAACATCATACTGGCAAAGGCTGTAATAAAGAGACATACCGATTGGATACAAACCAAAGATTAGGAAGCCGGTTATCCAAGGACTAACAAACAGGTAGCCTGTAAGCGTTTGTCTTTTTGTTACTGATTTTTGATTTTGATTTTTCAATTCAGTTTAATGCCTCTTCAAAATTCATTTTGGTTCTCACGTAGGAATCGTACTCAATAGCCTGGTTAAGCTGATATTGTATTGTTTCTTCTGCTTTACGCAGAGCAGTTTCAGGAGATTCTATTTTATTCATTGAACGCTCCCTTGCACCGAGAAACTCACGCCAGAAAATATCATGTGCAAGCGGAACAATGGTTGGTGAATGTGCATATTGCATCATATCAACTAGAACACGGAGCGGTTCTTTTCCTTTTATGAATGATGAATCACCTGCCGCAAGTTCATTAGCCGGAAAAAGAATTTCCTGCTGTGATTGTGATTCTTCCAGCTGAATTTCTTTCTGCACAGAAAATTTTATAAACTCCCATGCTGCTTCTATATTTTTTGATCCGCGCGGAATTCCAACCCACCAGCTTCCAGAAGATGATGCAGGCGGATAACCACTGAAAGTTGGAATTACTGATACACCGTAATCCAGGTCAGGATTGTATAACTCTATCTGATCTACAAAAGTATTATCAAGAATCATCATCGCTACTTTCTCAGATATGAATCCGTGCTGATCAGCATATCCAAATCCAGCCATAAAAGATGAAACGTCCTTCAAAGAATATTCATTGAAATAATCAACTTCCCATTGAAGTGCTTTTATCATTTGCGGACTGTCAAGATTCACAGTTTTACCATCTGCATCTAAAATTTCCGCACCAAGTTCCCACGCCATTATAATTGATGTTTGCAGATTTCCGTAATGCGGAATAAAGCCCATTTGAGTAAAATGATTTTTCTCATTCTTCTTTGTTAATTTCCTTGCGGCTGATTTTACTTCATTCCATGTTTTGGGCGGATTTTCAGGATCAAGTCCGGCTTCACGGAATAATTTTTTGTTGTAGAAAAACGCGTATGAATTTGAATAAAGCGGAAGTGCAAAAACTCTGTTCTGCCATTTCATTTCTTTCCACAATGCAGGGAAAAAAATAGAGTGATCGAATGAATCTTTTTTAATCAGATTATCTATCGGCGTAAGTGCCATGCGGGATGCCCATTTTGCAACCGGAGTTATAAGATTAACAACATCAGGCGGATCATCACTTAAAATTGAAGTGAGAATTTTCTTCTCATGTTCATTCCATGGAAGTGCTGTTGGCTCTACAACTATTCTATCCTGAATCTCATTAAATTTTTTTACATGATACGGTATTTGCTCTTTGGCTCCTGTAACATACCAATACCTAATGTGAATTTTTCCATCGTCCTCTCTTTCTGTTTCCGGCACAAACAACGCTAACAGAAGCAGTGCTGCAATTAAAATTCCGCCGGCATGTTTAATTTTTTTCCACATCAGGATTTCTATGATTTAGGATTTTACATTTTATTTATTATTCAATCTTTGCTTGATATTTCAATTGAATAGGTAAAAGCTTCTGCATTGTAATAACCCACGTTGTATTCAACAGGCCTGTTGCCGGGATCAAAAACAAATCTCTTTCTTTTTAAAACCGGTGCGCCTTTTTTAATCTTTAATTTTTTGGCAAGATCCGTATCAGCAAGCCGTGCGCTTATCTCCTCCTTTGAAACAGATACAACTGTTGAATATTCTTCCTCCAGCATTTTATAAAGCGGTTTGGAAAAATCTTCTTTACCTGTTAATCCAACTCTTGGATGAAAATACGAGATGAAATAAACTATCGGTCCCTTATCCAATCCTCTTAATCTTTCCATCTTTAAAATTTCTTTTCCGGCGGGAATTGAAAAGAATTCAGCTATATGATCCTCTGCCTGAACCCATTCAACTTTTATAGCATAATTTTTAAATGCAATTCCCTTCCGGCTCATTTCCTGTGAAAAGCTGTGCCAGTTATCTAGTTTGGTTGTAACAGGATTATCTGCAACCCTGGTTCCAACTCCTTTTTTTCTTGTTAACAATCCTTCGTATACAAGCTTATTCGTTGCGTGTCTTACAGTATTTCTTGAAATGCCAAGACGTTTTGCAAGATCGACTTCATTAGGAAGGAATTTGCCCGCTGTACTGTATTCCGGCTGTGCTATTAATTCTCTTAAAAGTTTTTCAACCTGAAGATGAAGCGGTTCAGAACTTTTATGATTTATTTTTAAAGTCATTTATCGATTGCTTTTTTTACTTTTTCTTCTTTATTTCTGTATGTTCATATGTTCATACATAGTTTGAGCAACTTAGAAATCAGTTTTTTTAATGTCAAGAGAAATCTTTATTGTTATGAGTTAATTTTCTCACAAAAATTATTTTTGGAAGAGCATGCAAAAAGAATTTACCGGCAAGACAGCACTTGTAACAGGCGGTGCAATGGGCATCGGGAAAGCAGTTGCACTTTTGCTTTCCGAACGCGGAGCTGATATTGCAGTTGTTGATAAATCAGCAGAAATCGGAATCAAAACAGTTGAAGAAATTAAACAAACCGGATCAGAAGCCGTATTTATTAATGCAGATGTTTCCGTTTCAGATGATGCTTCACGTGCAGTTGAAGAAACAATTAAGAGGTTTGGCAGAATTGATATCGTTTCAAACAATGCAGGTATTCAGCGTTACGGTACCGTTGAATCAACTCCCGAAAATGAATGGGATGAAGTGATGAATGTAAATCTGAAAAGTGTTTATTTAATTTGCCGCAGCGCTGTTCCTCATCTTAAAAAAACAAAAGGATGTATTGTTAATATGACATCTGTTCAGGCATTTGCAACACAAAGAAACGTAGCAGTATACACAACATCTAAACACGCATTAATTGGTTTAACAAGAAGCATGGCGTTAGATTTTGCAAGAGATGGAATCCGCGTTAACTGTGTTGCGCCTGGTACAACAGATACACCAATGCTGAAATGGGCAGCTTCACTTGATCAAAATCCGGAAGCTGTTTATGAAATGTGCAGACAAATGCACCCGCTTGGAAGAATTGCATCACCAAAAGAGGTTGCGGAAGTTGCTGCATTCCTTGCATCGGATAAAGCCTCTTTTGTTACAGGCGCGGTTTATTCTGTAGATGGGGGATTACTGCTTCCCATTGGCGGTGAACCTAAAATTAAGGATCAATAAAATGAAGATAACAGATATAAAAGCAACCACCGTTACTGTTCCATTAGAAGCTCCGCTGAGACATGCAAACGGCGCTCATTGGGGAAGATTCGTTCGTACAATTGTTGAAGTTTTTACAGATGAAGGTCTTGTTGGTTATGGTGAGATGGGCGGCGGCGGAGAATCTGCAGAAGCAGCAGTGAACGGATTAAAACCATATTTAACCGGGCATGATCCGCTTCAGCTTGAAATGCTGAGATGGAAAATTATGAATCCCGTTGCTTCACTTTACAACAACCGTGCACAGATTCACGCGGCAATTGAATTTGCCTGTATTGATCTTGCAGGAAAAAAATTAGGAATCCGTGCCTGCGATTTGCTCGGCGGATCAGTCCGGGAAAAAATTCCTTTTGCCGCATATTTGTTTTATCGTTACACAAATAAAAAATCAGGCAGAGGCGGAGAAGCTTCTGCTGAGGAGATGGTTAATCACGCAAAAGATCTTGCAAAGATATGCGGCTTCAAATCATTTAAATTAAAAGGCGGTGTATTTCCACCTGATCATGATATTGAAGTTTACCGTGCACTTGCTGATGCTTTTCCCGGAGCTTCATTCAGGTTGGATCCTAACAGTAACTGGAGCGTTGAAGATGCAATTCGGGTCGGCAAAGCAATCGAAGATATTAATAATGATTATTTTGAAGATCCAACCTTCGGACTTGAAGGAATGAGAAGAGTAAGACATTTTGTAAGAATTCCAACTGCAACCAATACTGTAGTAATAAATTTAGAACAGCTTGCTTCATGCATAAGAACAGAAGCGGTTGATGTTATTCTTCTTGATACAACTTTCTGGGGCGGATTAAGACAAGCCTACAAAGCAGGACAGGTGCTTGAAACTTTTCAATGGGGCACAAGTGTGCATTCTTCCGGTGAACTTGGAATACAGCTTGCAACAATGCTTCATCTTGGTGCCGCACTGCCAAACCTGGGTTTTACTGCAGATGCACATTATCATCATTTAACTGATGATATAATTAAAGGCGGGAAATTAAAATATGAAGATGGATTCATTAAACTCCCGGAAGGTCCGGGTTTGGGTGTTGAAATTGATTATGATAAGCTTAAACAATATTCAGAATTGTATAAGGAACTTGGCGGATATGCATATGATAGGGATCCGGGCAGAGCCGATTGGGTTTGCATAATGCCTGAACAGAATTATGCTGATCCTTCCGTAAAAAAAGAATTTTAATGATTCGAAATCAGATAACCGCAATGAAATTAATAAAAGGATAAACCGATGCTGCTTGATTCATTTATTCATTACACAAAAGTTGATTTAATGCCCGGAGTTCCGCTTTATGTTTATGCAATTAAAGGTGAACATTTCAGCCTGCTGATTGATACGGGCATTGCCAGGATGCGTGAGCAGATTTTAGATCTTTGTAAAGAAGCAGCACAAATAAAAAATGTTCTGATTACTCACGCCCACGCTGATCATATTGGCTGCAATGCTGCGGTTAAAAATTTTACAGGCGCTCAATTTTTTGCAGCCGGTGCATTAAACTGGATTGAAGATCTTGAAATTCACTACAAAGAATTTTGCATTCCTTCGGAGCATCTTCCTGATTCCAAAGAACAAAGAAATGAAATTATGGAATTGATGGATGGCGCTGTTCATGTTGATGTAATACTGAAAGAAGGAACTATCTTCCGCCCCGGAAATAATATTGAACTTACTGCAATTGAATTGCCGGGACACAAACTTGAGGAAGTTGGATTTCTTGAAAAGAACAGCGGTACATTATTCATGGGTGATTTGCTGCTTGCCCTTGCAGCACCGTTCTTTCATGGATTTCAAACATCAAGAGGATTCCGCAGCAGTTTAAATCGTATTGAAAAATTAATTCATAAGAATGTTATAAAAAGAATCCTTGCTGCACATCATCCCCCGCTTGATCAGAAAGAAGCTGTAAAAGCAATAAATGATACCAGAAAATTTTTAAATGAGGTTGAGGAAGAAGTTATTAAGCAGGCAAACGGTGTTATGTTTCATGAACTGTGGAAAAATGTTTGCAAATCATTGAACAAGCAGCTTGAATTCCGCGGCTATGCAATGCTGCAGGTGCAGGTTGATGAATTAATTGAAGAAGGAAAGCTTTTTATTGAGGATCAAAAAATATTCAGAGAATGAAAATCTACTCAATACAAAACAATAAAGTAAAAGCCGGAGTTACGGAAGAGTGCGGTCATCTCTGCCCTGTTCAGTTTTTTATTGATGATAAGATTATTGAACCGCTGAATGTTTCACCATGGTACGATGAAGAAACTGATTCATCAATTCCGCCAATGCTTAAGATGCTGCGCGGTGATTTTTTTTGTATGCCCTTTGGAAGCAGCAATGTGTTAGCTGATGAATCCCGTGATCATGGAACTTCTGCAAATGATAAATGGAATTTGATCAGACATGATAATTTTAAACTTGAGTTAGAATTAAGTAAAAGAATTTCCGGTGCAAATATTGAAAAACATATTTCACTTCTTCCTGATCATCCGGTTATTTACCAGGAACATATTATACGCGGCGGTGAAGGTGAAATTCCACTCGGTCATCATTTGATGCTTAAAGTACCGGAAAAAGTTTACCTGAGCTTTTCAGATTTTTTGTTTGGTGAAACTCCCCCTTCTCCAGTTGAAACTGATCCTGCCCGCGGCAATTCACTGCTGAAGTATCCGCAAAGGTTTACAGATCTTTCCGGAGTAAAAACTAAAGACAATATTGATCTGGATCTGAACAGATATCCTGTTTACCGTGAGCATGAAGATTTATTAATGTTAAAATCTGATGAAACACTTACCTTCTCATGGTCTGCTGCATCTGCACCAAAACATGGCTGGTTATGGTTCTCAATTAAAAATCCTAAGATTCTGAACAGTACAATTCTATGGTTAAGCGATGGAGGCAGGAAATATCCTCCTTTCTCGGGAAGACATAGAAAAGTAATTGGTATTGAGGAAGTAACTTCATTCTTTCATCTCGGACACAAAGCATCAATCGAAGAAAATCATTTGAATAAAAAAGGATTCAAAACTGCAATCAAATTAAGTCATGATTCTATTCTGCGGATAAAATATTTTTTTGGTGTAATTAAAATTCCTGCAGAGTTTAGAAGGGTTAAATTAATTCAGCCATCTGAAGATGGAATTGAAATTATTGATGAGAACAATCTAAAAGTAATTACAAAAGTAAATTTAAATTTTATAACTAATACGGAGAGCTAATGAAATTAGGAGTTTTAAAAGATGGATCAGCAGTTGCTTTAACTGTTAACGGAACAGTTAAATTAAGCAAATTGGGATACAACGGAAGCATTTCTGATCTTATTAAAGCGGGTAAATCTGAACTTAAAAAAATTTCTGATGCAATAACTAACAATTCTGAATTTGAACAAACGAATTACAATAATTTTGATGCACCGGTCAAAAATCCTTCAAAAATTCCGGCAATAGGATTAAACTACATTGATCATGCAGCAGAATCAAAAATGGAACTCCCTAAAACCCCGCTTGTGTTTACAAAATTTCCCAATTCAATTACAGGCCCGAATGATCCAATTATTATTCCTTCATCATTAACACAAAAAGTTGATTATGAGGTTGAACTTGCAGTAGTTATTGGAAGCAGATGTAAAAACGTTCCTAAAGAAAATGCACTTGAATATGTCTTTGGATATACAATTGTTAATGATGTTTCCGCCCGTGATCTACAATTTGCTGATGGCCAGTGGGTGCGCGGAAAGTCTCTTGATACTTTCTGCCCTATGGGTCCCGTTATTGTAACATCAGATGAAATTACAGACCCGCAAAATTTAAAATTATCCTGTGAAGTAAACGGCGAATTACTGCAGAATGATACAACAGCAAATATGATTTTTGGTGTTGCTGAACTCATCTCCACTCTTTCACATTCATTTACATTGGAACCGGGTGATGTAATTGCAACAGGAACACCAAGTGGTGTCGGATTCAGCCGCAAGCCCCCGATTTATTTGAAGAATGGTGATATCGTTAAAACAAGAGTTGAAGGAATTGGTGAGCTTGTTAATCAGGTAAAGGAAATATGAAAAGACTTGAAAACAAAAAAGCAGTTGTGCACGGCGGTGCAGCGGGAATAGGAAAAGCAATTGTGGAACGATTCATTGCTGAGGGAGCTTCTGTTGTAATTGCTGATATTGATGAAACTTCAGCAAAGCAGCTTTCTGATTCACTCGGGAAAAAAGCATTTTACTTTAAGGCTGATGTTTCAGTTTCAGTTGAAACCCAAAAACTTTTTGCGTTTGCACATGAAAAATTGGGAGGAATAAATACAGTTGTTAATAATGCGGGAATTGGAGCGGCAGCTACTGTAGAATTAACATCAGAAGATGTTTGGGATAAACTGATCAGCATAAATCTGAAAGGTGTTTTTTTAGGAATGAAATATTCCATTCCCTTCTTAAGAAAAAATGGAGGCGGATCAATAATTAATATTTCATCCATTGCAGCATTAGTTGGATTACCTGAACGTGCTGCATATTCAGCAGCAAAGGGTGGAATAATTTCTTTAAGTAAATCGGCAGCGATTGATCATGTTTCTGAAAATATAAGAATTAATTGCATCGCTCCCGGCACAACAGATACACCATGGGTACGGCGGATTACCGAAACCCAGAAGGATCCGGAAGCTGCAAGAAAAGCAATGCTTGACAGACAGCCGCACGGCAGACTTGTAACCCCGGAAGAAATTGCCGCAATGGCAGCGTATCTCGCTTCTGATGAATCTGCTTCCGTAATTGGCGCGGTTATGGTAGTTGATGGCGGAATGACTGCAAAATAATTTTTATAAAAATATTTAAATATCTGATTTCAATCTCAGTTTAGCAGCTGCTTAAGCCTTGCTTTCCAGTTTTGATATGCCGATTGATACAATTTAACTGATTCGTTTTGCGGAGAGATTGATTTTAAAACTTTCAATCCCCTGACGGCATCAGATTCTGCTAAAAGCCCTGCACCTATTCCGGCTCCCCTTGCCGCACCCCGGGAACCATCAGCGTTGTAAATTTCAAGAGCAACATTTAATGTATTTACAAACGCCTCCCTGAAAACACTGCTTTGAAAGAGATTAGAATTTCCCGCACGGATAACATTAAACTCCATTCCAATTTCTTTCATAATATCAAATCCATATCTGAAAGAAAACGCAATCCCCTCCTGCGCCGCACGAATTAAATGATTTTTTTCATGAAGATTAAAATTTATTCCGGAGAATGATGCGGAGAGTTCCTTATTCCTCAGCATTCTTTCAGCTCCATTGCCAAACGGAAAATAAAGCAGGTCATCGGAACCAATATTTACTGATGATGCAAATGAATTCAGTTCATCATAAGAATATCTGTTTTCAAATATTTGCTGCTTAAGCCAGCTGTACTGTATTCCTGTTCCGTTTATACATAAAAGAACACCAACATTGGGAACAGTATCACTGTAATTAACATGAGCAAAAGTGTTAACTCTTCCCTGCGTATCAAAAATATTTTTGGAAGCTATACCATAAATAACTCCGGATGTACCCGCAGTTGCTGCAACTTCACCAGAGTTAAGCACATTAAGTGAGAGCGCATTATTCGGCTGATCTCCCGCGCGGTAAGTTACCGGAATTCCTGCAGGCAACCCGAGTTCCTCTGCGGATTTCTTTCTTAATTTTCCCTGTATCCCAAAAGTTGGTACTATATCAGCAAGTAAGTTTTTATTTATTCCATAATAATCAATAATTTTATTTGCATAAGTCCGCTTGCTTAAATCCCAAAAAATTCCTTCGCTCAATCCGGAAATTGTAGTGTTAACTTCACCGGTTAATTTCATTGCTATATAATCACCGGGAAGCATTATCTTAAAAATTTTTTCATAAACTTCCGGCAGATTATCCTTCACCCATTTTAATTTTGATGCCGTGAAATTTCCGGGAGAATTAAGGCAGCTGCCAAGACAATATTCCTCACCAAGTTCTTTAAATGCTTTATTGCCGGTTTCAACTGCGCGGCTGTCACACCAGATAATGGCTGGATAAATAACTTCATGATTCGAATCCACCATTACAAGTCCGTGCATCTGGTATGAAATGCCGATTGCGGCAATCTCAGTGTTGAGCAGTGAAATTTCACTCAGCATTTTTTTTGTTGAATTAAGAACATGCTGCCACCATGTTTCCGGATGCTGCTCTGCCCAGCCCGGCTGTGGAGAGTTTATTTTCATTTCCTGTAAAGGTGAGAATGCGGAACTGATAAGATTTCCGGTTTCTAAATCAATCAATGAAGCTTTAACAGATGAACTGCCGATATCATACCCGAGAAGTAATTTTTTACTCATGTAGATTCTCCCTCAACAGCAAGTAAAATGAAAACGTTTTATTTGGAATTTA
>Ga0079224_100014902_pt1 | contig 10873 bp, 7 predicted proteins | sample Stecom2015_FD_80414 | JGI IMG/M metagenome (GOLD analysis project Ga0079224, IMG submission 80414) | Agricultural soil microbial communities from Utah to study Nitrogen management - Steer compost 2015 | ecosystem: Environmental > Terrestrial > Soil > Agricultural land | place: USA: Utah...
AGTGCCATTCAGGCGACAAAAGCTGCCAGCGGAGGCGGACTTGACGAGAAAATCGATAGTTGGATATAGGCGAATACACCCTGCACCAGCAGGATGACCACAACGAGCGCAATGCCATTGGCAACCAGCTTGGCGAGGATGAAGGCGGGCCGAGAAACTGGCTTTGACATGATCCAGGCGGCTGTACCGCTCTTTTTCTCATCAATGATCGTGCCCTGGATGGCAATGACCGTGCCGATGGTGCCAAACATTCCTGCCATCACAACGAAGACCGTTCGGGCTTCCACCGCAACCTGTTCGGGTGTGCGCTGAAGCGTGCTGGTTTCTTCGCCGGCTGTTGACAGCATCGCCAGCAGCGTCCCGTTGACAAGTACCAACCAGATCAGAATGTTGATCCACCAGCGGCGGCTGCGCCACCAGATGGCACTCTCACGGCGCAGCAGGTTGGCGAAGCCTCGGCGCCAGCCCTGTTCGTTGACCGTGTGAAATGATGCGTTAATGGACATGCTGTTCTTCTCCTACGATATTCATAAATATCTCTTCCAGATCGTACTTTTTACGGCCAAATTCCAGCACCGTCAGCTGGCGATCTTCCAACAGCAGCCGCAGCAGTTGGTCTTCCGCCGCCATTTCATCAGTCACACTCACCTGCCAGCGGCTTGCGCCGTTACTGCCGGGCAGCGAATTTACTGCCGAGACCCAGGGCTTGCTGGAAAGAAGTGATTGTGTGCCGTTGGCATCGCCTTTGAGTGCGATGTGGTAGACAACGCCTTCGTTCCCGGCCAGCAGCTCTTCGATGGGAGCCTGGGCGACAAGCTGGCCCTGTTTGAGGATCGCCACCGTATCGCTGACTTTCTGCACATCGTCGAGAATGAGGGTCGAGTAGAAGATGGTGGTGTGTTTGCGCAGCCGTTCCATCACCTCCAGCACATCATGGCGACCCATCGGGTCCAGCGAGGCGGCAGGCTCGTCCAGAATCAGCAGGTCGGGATAGTTGATCTGAGCCTGGGCGATGCCGAGGCGCTGCCGTTCCCCGCCGGAGAAACCTTTGATGGATCGATCCGCTTTGTCAGACAGGCCAACCAGTTCCAGTGTGTTCTCAATGCGATCTTCAATCGCCGACTGCGGGCCAGTGTAGAAAAAGCGGGCGGTGAAGCGCAGCGTCTCGCGGGCCGTCATGCCTTCGTAGAAGTGCGGGTCTTGGGCCAGGTAGCCGACACGTTTGCGGATTTCGGTGCTGTCGTTCACGATGTTCAGCCCGAAGATGGTGGCACTGCCGCTGGTGGGACGCGCCAGCCCCAGCAGCAGCTTGATGGTAGTGGTCTTGCCTGCGCCGTTCGGCCCCAGGAAGCCGAAGATCGAGTTCTTGGGCACTTTCAGGTTCAGTGCTTGCAGGGCATTGACTCCCTTGAAGAACTTGGTCAGGTCCTGTGTGTTAATGACGAGCGCGTTATGGTCGTTCATGCGTTTCTTCTCCTTATCTGCTTTTCCGAACAATTCCATCCATCGTACTTCTAGTCATTCATTGGTACTCTCCCCGGGTGCTTGCCCGCCTTCAACCAGGTTCACCGAGATCAACTGAATGCCCAGATCGCGCAGACGGTTGAGCAGACCGTGCAGTGCCGCCTGATCGGGCAGTGAGCCGGTCAGCAGCGACTCCCCATTGTCCTCGTGGTTGATCGCCAGACCGTCGAACCATTCAGCCCAGGTTTCATCCAGATGTCCCTTGATGCGTATTTCGTAGTATTGAGCCATTGCTTGTGTTCTTCATCGCTTTCTTGTCTATGTGCTGCCAACAATGCTTGGTTGACGAACAGTTTGTACTTCGCTCCGTCCATAACCGGCGCGGTACGCCCTCATAAGTACGAGTGTCGAAACAACAATGCCGAGTGAAAGATACAGCGAACTGGCAATAGGCTGCACATCTGCCGGGAAGACCAGAGAAGCGCGGATGCGTTGTAGATTGCATGAAATAGTGCTGTCCCAAGATAGCATTACACTCACGCTAAGCGGCAAAGGGGTTGATTGTTGGGGGGTACACAATAGTTGCCCCCTCCACCTCCCGGCTACTGCGCCAGGCTTTCGCCAGAACGGACCACCTCAACCACCCGTCTGATCGCATCAATCGTCGCTTGCGCATGATCGCGGTTATGGACGAGCGAAACATGATTGGCCCCCTCCACCGCGATGTAGATACTGTCGGTAGAGAGGCTCTGTAGTTCGCGCTGCATTTCCTGCAAAGTGCGGTTCTCTTCAGGTGACATAGCATCCTGGTTGCCGGTGGTGAGCACGACTAGTGGAACGTTCCCCAGACTGGTAACCATACGCGCCTGCTCTAATATGGTGGGAAACGCTGCATCAAACTGTTGCGCCGATTCCGCGAATCGCACGGTCGCAAAAAAGGCTCGCATGGCACGTTCGTCATGTTCCGGCAACTGCCCCGACAATTCGCTGTCTGGGGACGCAACATCCATGAGGCGCAGCAGTCCGAACCGGGCTGCAAGCGGACCAATGGCGAGCAGTTGCGGGTCTACGCCTGCGCCTTCGCGCATACCCAGTCGTCGCCAGGCATCGGGATGCGAGGCGTCAACTTGTACCAGTCCGGCAACCTCGTCGGGATACTGCCGGGCATAGACCCGGGCATACAACCCGCCCAGCGAATGTCCAGCCAGGATGTAGGGAGGGGTGATGCCTGCGTTCGCAAGCAGTTGATGGAGTTCGGCAGCGTTCTGCAAGGCGTCGTAGCCTGCCGGACTAGGATCGCTCCAACCCCACCTAGCCCGATCATAGGTGCAGACACGGGTGGTCTGAGCTATCTCGGGCTGTACCCAGCCCCAACTACTTGATGTAAAGCCGCCCCCCGCATCCAGGATCACAGTTGGGCTGCCCTCGCCGGTACAATGGATATGGAGACTGTAGCCACCAACATCAATCAACTGGCCGGGAGCCGGGTAGGCCCTTCTATCGCTTTCGGCAGCGACCTGCTGGTAGATGGCCCCTAAAATAGGCAGCCCCACGATTAGAACAACCAGCATCAGCAACCCGCGCTTGGCATAGAACAGGCAGCCGCGCTTGTGCGGGGAGCTGTCTGTTGTGGCTGTACTTTGTCGAGTAATCAAGGTTGTCATCATATTACACTCCTTTTACGCGACTTCACTTTGCCAATGGCTCACCTGTTGGGGGCGGTCAAAAGGCGTATTCCTGTGGTTGATTTTGGGGGCAGTCCAGCCCGCTCCTCCCAGTTTGCTCATCGTGTCAGAGGATTGCCGGTGCGAACGGACTGGACCACCGTGAGAATCGCCTTGCTGATTTGGGCGGCATACTGCGGGTCGCTCAGCAGCGTATTGTGCCCTGCGCCATCGATCTCCTGATACATGCTGTCGCTCGACAGTGCCGCAAGTTCGTATTGCAGTGCACGCTCGATCTCACGAGGCGGACCTTCCGGGTAGGTGAGTGCCACCAAAACTGCGAGCGGCAAATCACCCAGGTCGCCCGCAGCACGCCCCTGGGCCAGCGTCGACTCAAAGGCGGCGAGATCGGCCCGCTGGCTGTCCCAGTACTGGTTCGAGGCCATATCCGCCAACAGCGCGGCATTGGCCCATTCAGGCAAACTAAAGCTCTGTGTGGCGCTGAACAGGCGCATCAGGCCGACACGCGCGGCCACACTTGATATTGAGGCTATGACCTGCATGGTCGAGATGGATTCACCCTGGCGCTCAAAGGTATCAGGGTGCGTGGCATCCACCAGCACCATTCCAGCCACCTCATCCAGATACTGGCTGCGATAGACACGGCTGAAGAGACCGCCCAGCGAGTGCCCAACCAGCACATAGGGCGCCTCGATCTCGGCGGCTTCCAGCAGGCCGTGCAGTTCGGCGGCGCGATGCAGCGCATCACGCGCTTCGGATCTGGTTTCGCTCCAGCCATATCCGGCGCGGTCAAAAGCACAGACGCGGGTCGTTTGAGCTACTGAGGGCAGCACCCAGGCAGCAAGGGCCGCCTCGCCTGTATCAAGGATAACTGTCGGGCTGCCTTCACCCAGGCAGTACAAGTGCATCTGATGGCCGTTCACCTTATAGAGTTGACCAGGTGGTGTATACGCGCGCCTGTCCAGTTCGGTGGCGATGGCCTGGTAGCCTACGCCCAGGACGATCAGCGCCGCCAGGCCAAGCGCGAACCCCTTCAGCAGGCGTCCGACGATGAAGCGGCAGCCACGTTGCGGTAGTATCTGTGCCTGTGACTGCCTTTGAACTGCGCTAATCGTCATTGTCTGAACCTCCTAAGGAATGGTCGCTGAGCATCGTACCGGTCTGTGCCGCATGGATCACGTGCCGAATGGCTTGGCTCACCTGTGCGGCGTACTCGCGCTTTGACACCAGCGTCTCATGGGTCGCTCCCTGGATAACGCTGCGCGTCGTATTAGATGAAATTGTCACGAGATTTTCCTGCAATGCAGTGAGTTCGTCGCCGTAGAGTGGCTGTTCGCTGACGCCCAGGACGTAGACCGGAAATTGTTCAGCGGTTTGGCGCTGTTCACCTGCCTGCGGCTGGACTCGTTCCACAGCGCGGCCTGCTGCGATTCGGTAACCCAGCAGTTCCGCAGCGCACAGAAGGCTTCAACAGCCCGACCGTGATATTCGGGTAGACCCTCCGAGACTAACTTCGCCGCGCCCTTGACCACGCGGCCATAAGCAAAGCGGCATAGTTCCCCCTGTATACGCATGGACCGGGCGAGAAGGCGGTTGGCGTCAGGGATAGGCATATGCAGCCACTGGTCCGGATGCGAGGCATCGACCATCGTCAGGCCTACGACCTCACCGGGGTACAGATCGGTAAAGGCGCGCACCACCAGCCCACCGAAGGACCAGCCTGCCAGCACATAGGGGCCGCTAATCCCAGCGTTGACCAGTGCTGTATGCAGCTCGCGGGCGCAGTCCTCAACGGTGCGTGGGTTAGGGCTGACCTCGCTCCAGCCGAACCCGGCCCGGTCATAGGTAATGACGCGGACCTCCTGTGCCAGCTCGGTCTGCACCCAATGCCAGAGGATGCCCAGACCAGCCATACCGCTTTCGAGGATGACGGTGGGCTTGGCGTTGTTCTCGCCGTTGACCATCAAATGCAGCTCGAAGCCTCCGGCATCGCTGAGTACACCTGGTGCAGGAAAACGTCGGCGATCAGCCTGTACGGCGCGGTATTGAACGATGCCGCCCACGACTGTTAATCCGGCCAGTGCCAGACCCAGGATCAGCAGCGCTACCCGGACCCAGGTGAAGGCGATGGCCCCTAGGACAATGAGGATCAACAGTGCTAGACCAACCACCGGTAGAATGCGCAGGATGAGACCAAGGCGCTCTGCCTGCCCGGTCACACTTTCCGGTGTCGTGTTTTCTACTGCTGTCGTCTTTTGCATCCTGATATGCTCCCTATACATGGTCAGGGCGTACCACATGGCACGTTCTGGGCATTGTTTGCTGTCGCTACGGATTACGCACCGGGACACAGACTATCCGCAATCCCACTCTATGGGTCAAAGGGGTTGATTGGGGGTAGCCAAAAGGCGTATTCTGAGGGTTGATTTTGCAGCCAAAATAGATTGTATTCAGATAGTTCAGGCGCTATACTTCTGTGCAAAAATTATGGGGTCAGGGCAATCTTATGGTTTCCTCAGCGCCGGACCTGCTGCAAACGAAGCTGGCAATCCCCCCGGCGCGCACCGACCTTGTCGCACGTCCCCACCTCATTGAACAATTCAGTCAAGGACTGAGTCGGCCACTTACCCTGGTCTGCGCGCCTGCGGGATTCGGGAAAACCACGCTGTTGAACGAGTGGCTCGGCTCCAAGGTGAGCAGCGATATCCCAACAGCCTGGGTGTCGCTCGACGAGGATGACAACGATCCAAGTCGCTTCCTGACTTACCTCGTTTCTGCGTTGGCAGGCATTGGCAGTACCGAGAGCGAGGCGTTGTTATCGTTGCTGCGCTCGCCCCAGCCACCGCCGCCAAAGGGCATTTTGACAAGCCTGATCAGCCGCTTAGAGACTTTTCCACAGCGTTTTGTACTCGTTCTGGATGACTATCACCTCATCACCGCCCAGGCTGTACATGAGGCACTAGCCTTTTTGATAGATCATCTCCCATTGAAGATGCACCTGGTTCTCATTAGCCGCGAAGACCCTCCTTTGCCGCTGGCGCGTTTGCGCGGGCGCGGTCAACTGGCAGAAATCCGCGCCGATGATCTGCGCTTCACACCCGAAGAATCCGGACAATTTTTACATCGGATGCTAGACATCAAACTAAGCGATAAACAGGTCAGAGAGCTGGATACAAAGACTGAAGGCTGGATTGCCGGACTACAACTGGCGGCGCTGGCGATACAAGGGCGCGAGGATGTCGCGGAATTCATTTCGGCATTCACGGGTAGCCACCGCTTTATCCTGGATTATCTGACCGAAGAGGTGTTAGGCCGCCAGCCCGAAACGATCAAGCGGTTTCTGCTGCACACCTCGATTTTGAATCGTTTATGTGGACCGTTGTGTGACACCGTAACGAGTGGATCCGGGGGACAAGCCATGTTGGAACAAATCGAGCGTGGCAACCTGTTCGTGATTCCCCTTGATGATGAACGCTACTGGTACCGTTATCATCACCTGTTTGGGGATATGCTGCGCCGCCATTTACAGCAGTCAAGCCCCGAAAGCCTGCCTGATCTGCACCGCCGCGCTAGCGCCTGGTTCGAGCAGCAGGGATGGATCAGTGAAGCCATCGAACACGCACTCTTATCATGGGATAGCGAAAAGACGGCGGAGTTAATTGACCGATACGGCGATAATCTGTGGATGCGAGGTGAAATAACAACTCTGGCGCGTTGGCTAAAGGCGCTCCCTGAAGAAACCCTCCAGGCCCGACCCAGACTTACGCTCAATTTCGCCTTCATATTTGGGTTATTAGGCTCCGACGTTGAAACGGAGCAGCAGGTTTTGCGAGCTGAGCGACTGCTGTTACAGGACAAACAGATGCCAGATGCTCAGCGCACAGCACTGCTGGGCAGAGCCGCAGCCAGCCGCGCTTCACTGGCGGTCCTGCGGGGTTATGAGGCCAAGGTCGTCATTGTGGCTGGCGAACAGGCCCTTACCCAATTACCGGAGACTGATGCTTATTGGCGAAGCTGGGTCATGGCAATGGTCGGTATTGCGTACTATGTTGTAAATGGTGATGTGGCTGAGGCTGAGCGCTGGTTCGAGGAAGCTCTTACAGTGGGCGAAAATGCCTATAATAGTTTCACCAATATGACATCCCTCATCCACCTTTCAAAGCTGCATATGATTCAAGGACGCATCCAAAAAGCTGAAGCCGCTTGTGAGCGGCTGCTGGCATACGCTGGTGACGCGATCTTAAGTGGCGCGGGTCTCTTGAATCGCGCTATCGTGCGCTATGAACGCAATGATTTAGTGGGGGCACTCGAAGATGTGCTTGAAGGCCGCCGTATTCTGCTGAGCTATCCTGCGCGAAGAGTACCTCTGCCTGGCTATGTCATGCTGGGTTGGCTCAGGCACTTACAGGGCGAAGAAAGCGAAGCGCGCGATTTGATGCGTCAGGCGGTCGAGATCATTCACGAGCATGATTTGAGACAGACTTTTTTTCCTGTGGCCGCCTGGCAGGCACGATTATGGTTGGCTCAGGGCGATTTGGCTGCCGCCGAACAATGGGCGAATGAGATCGAGTCTACCACAATGGGTGATCCTAACCCGGCACTGGAGTTCGAGCATATGACCCTAGCGCGCATCTGGATGGCTCAGGGTCGTCTGGATGAGGCCCAGGTGCTGTTGAACCGATTATTCGCGGCTGCCGAAGCCGCCAGACGCATGGGCCGAGTTATGGAAATCTGTGTACTCCAGGCATTGGCGGCCCGATTGCAGGGAAGCATCGACGAGGCGCTGAACAAATTAGCCTGTGCGCTTTCTCTTGGCGAACCGAAAGGCTATGTGCGTGTCTTCGTAGACGAAGGCAAGCCCATGGCGGCGCTGCTACATGAGGCACAGGTACATGGCATTGCCCTGGAGTATGTGGCCCGATTGTTGGAAGCTTTTGACCACGAACCACCAACCAATAACGGCGCACTACCAGCACGCCGGCACACCAATGGATTGGAAGCGCTCAGCGAACGGGAGCTTGACGTGTTGCGCCTGATCGCCGATGGCGCGTCCAACCGCGAGATTGCTGAGACATTGGTCATTAGCGTGGGCACGGTTAAGAAGCATCTGAACAACATTTTCCTCAAGCTGGATGCCCACAGCCGAACCCAGGCCGTTGCTGTTGCCAGAAACTACGATCTTCTATAAGACGAATTCAATATCCACTGCTCTTGACCACCTGCTGATACTCGATTTTTTGGGGAAGAATCGCGTAGCCAGTAGAGTCCCCAACTCCTGTCGCTCCCGAATGGGGTGAATCCCGTCTAATCAGACGGATTTTTATTTTGCCTCGCGGTTTCTGCTGTGTAACGATGTCGCCCGCCGCAGCTACATGCAAGCTACCGATGCGCTGGGCACGTTCTTCTCCAGATCCGCTGGTGTTTCAATTGGTGAAACCCGCGTCACGCACTATAATTTTCTGTAATACATGTTTTGGGGAAGTGCTATGATTTTGGAAATTATCGCTGAGTATGTCATCTCGAGTCTGATCGACAAACACAGAGACAAACTGCCTGAGCGCATCGTCAATCTGATGGCGGCAGACGATTCTCTGGCCGCGCTCCTCAAGCAGAAAATTCTGCCAAACAGTCTTGATGCACTCAAGGCAGATTATCCCGAACTCCAACGCGATCAGGCACTCAGCGAACAGGTGATTGCCCCCGCCATCGCCCATGTGATCTACCAGACCGTGTTTTCGGGTGATCTGACGGATGCGGCGGCAGTGGAGGCAGAGTTTAGGCGGCTGCTGACATACGATCTATCGCGAGATCAACAGCATCGACTGCGCCACCTGCTGGACGACTTTGGCGAGCACTTCAGGCGTGAACTCGCCCAGCATCAGAGTCCGGGGGATACGCTCATCATGCAGGCGCTGAGCCGTATGCGGGCTGAGATGATGGAGCGTTTTGATGCACTCACGCAAAGCCCCGGCACCACTGCGGTCAAGGCAAATCGGCAGAGCAAACCCCGCATCTTCATCTCGTATGCTCGCGCAGATGACGAGCCGTTTGTCGAGCGGCTGTACAACGATCTCAAGGACGAGTTTGAGGTGTGGTGGGATCGCGTGTCGATGCCCAATCGCGGGCTGACATTCCTGCAGGAAATCCGCGATGCCATCGACTGGTCAGATCGACTGCTGCTGGTGGCCGGACCCGGCGCGTACATATCGGATTACGTCCGCGACGAGTGGCAGTATGCCTACGAGACGTATAAAGGCATCAACATCGCGCTGCGGCTGGGGGATTATCCTGATCTGCCGGAGCAGCTGAAAGGCTTTGATGCTCCTGACTTTCGCAACGACGATGATTACGATGAGCGATTGACAACGCTCAAGCGGCAGTTAGCCGAGCCGGTCGCGTCGGTGGGGCCGTTCCATAACGTTCCGGCACTGCCACCGCACTTTCTCAATCGCCCGGAGGCACTGGATACGCTGCGTGAGCTGGTCATCGCCGATGTGGACAAGCCCACGCTCATCAGTGCGGAGAAACGCACAACCGCTGTCGAAGGCATGGGCGGCATAGGCAAGAGCGTGCTGGCAGCCGCCTTCGCGCATGATCGCAAGGTGCGCTTTGCCTTCCCGCATGGCATCGTGTGGCTGACCGTCGGACGCAATCCGAGCATGTACGAGCTGTATCGCGCTGTCGGTATCGCGCTTGGCGATGAATTGAGCAACTACCCCGACGAGGTGACCGCCCACCAGAATGCGCAGAAGGCACTGGCAGACAAGAAATGCCTGCTCATCCTGGACGACGTGTGGGAACTCCCGGTTGGGCGTGCCTTCCGTGACCTGATCTCGGGCACGGCGGCGCGGCTGCTCATCACCACCCGTAACCTGCAAATCAACGATGTGCTGAATGCCAACGAGTATCGCCTGAAACTGATTGACAAGTCGCAGGCAGCCGATTATCTGCGCAGTTGGGTTGGCGATGATCCTGATCTGGAAACCATCGCTGAGAAGCTAGGCTATCTGTTCCTGGCGCTGAAGCTGGCCGGAGCGCGGATGAAAAAGGACGGTTTCAGTGGGGCGGATTACTTGCGCACCTTCGACCGCGTTTCCCGCATGAGGATCGACCGGCAGGCATCTGACCGCGAGGACAATCTGGAAGCCAGCATCATCCTCAGCCTGGACGCGGCGTTTGCCAATGCTGAGGAAGAAAAGCTGCTTTACTACACATTCGGTATCTTCCCGGCAGATACGCCCGTTCCACAGCAGACCGTGCTGCAATTATGGCGGCATCTGCGCCCGGATGTGGATGAATTCGATCTGCTGGAAACGCTTAACGCCCTGGTCGATCTGGCACTGGTGGAGCGCAATGTGGATGACCACACGATCACCCTGCACGACCTGCTGCACAGCTATACCCGCGAGAAACTGGGGGATCGTTATGTGCAGACACATCGTAATCTGCTGGATTCGTATGGCGTTCAGCAATGGCACCACCTGCCGCAGGCTGAGCCGTACCTGTGGCAGCATATCGCCCACCACCTGCGCGAGGCGGAAAAACTGCCCACCCTGTGCCAGCTTCTGCTGGACTTCGACTGGCTGCAGGCCAAGCTGGATGCCACCGACCCCAACGCCCTGCTGGCTGATTTTGAAGCGGCCCTCGCCTCACAGACAGCGGAAGCGGGGCAACCCCTGCGGCTGGTCGAAAGCGCGATCAGCCTGTCGGCGCACGTCATCGGC
>Ga0079224_100014903_pt1 | contig 10873 bp, 8 predicted proteins | sample Stecom2015_FD_80414 | JGI IMG/M metagenome (GOLD analysis project Ga0079224, IMG submission 80414) | Agricultural soil microbial communities from Utah to study Nitrogen management - Steer compost 2015 | ecosystem: Environmental > Terrestrial > Soil > Agricultural land | place: USA: Utah...
TCCCCAGGGCCCATGCCTTCGGATTTCCGAAGCGGGCATAAAAAAACGCCCCATGGGTCATGGGGCGTTTGGATAGGATTTATTCAGGGGGTCAATCCAGCCCTCCTTTTCGCTCTGGGGAACGTGGCGTGGGCCACTCCATTTGCTCCCCGGTCCTTTCATTGAAGGGAAGGACCGCTTTTTCACGTGGGGTCTTCTCCGGGTCCTCACTGGCCATATAGGTCAGGATGGCCGTAAGGATGGCATTGTTCCGCACATCGTCGAAGATGATCTTGTCATAGGTATCCAAATTGGTATGCCATGTATAGTTCCAATAGGACCAGTTCAGGGAGCTCAAGCTGAAGGCAGGGGCCCCAGCGGCCTGGAAGGAGGCATAATCCGATCCCCCGCGGGCCGGTGATCCCGGGAAGGTGGACTCGATTTCATCGGTGATCTCCTTGGGGACGGGCCTGAGCCATTTGGTCAAATAATCATAGGCGTGCAGGAATCCCCCACCGGAGAGATCCACCACCCTACCGGTACCGTTGTCCTGGTTGAACACGGCCTGGACCCCTTCCACGATTTTGGGATGATCCTCGACAAAGGCCCTGGAACCGTTGAGCCCCTGTTCCTCACTGCCCCAAAGCCCGACCAGGATGGTACGTTTTGGGTTGGGGTAGGCTTTTTTCAAAAGGCGTGCCGCCTCCATCATCACCAAGGTACCGGTCCCGTTGTCGGTGGCACCGGTCCCCCCGTCCCAAGAATCAAAGTGGGCGGATAGGATGACGTATTCCTCGGGCTTTTCGGTGCCCTTGATTTCAGCTATGGTGTTGAAAGTAGGCACGGCCCCGCTATGCTTGGACTCGGCCACAATGTGCAATTGGGGTTTTTGCCCGGATTCCACCAAACGGTAGAGCATCCCATAATCTTCCAAGGATAGGTCCACGGTGGGAATCTTCTCGGTATTGGCACCGAAAATCTTGTTGGCCCCAAAGCCCCTGGACCAGTTGGAGGCGACAATTCCCGCGGCCCCGGCCTTTTCCAAGGCGGCGTGAAGGGTACGGGCATTGTAGCCCGTGTTTCTCATATTGTCGTTCCAGGCCTGGGTCTGTGCTTCCCTTTCGGCCTTCATTTTTTCAAAGGATTTTTCGGTGGCGAATTCCTCCCAATTGTAGTCGGGCCTACCGGTGGGCTGTTTCATGGACACCATGACCAGCTTGCCCTTGACCGAGGGCAACCATCGTGCGAAGGCGGCGGAATCCGGAAGGGTGGGCAGTACCACCAATTCTGCGGTCAGTCCTTTTTTGGGCGTGGCGGGGCTCCAGGCCAATTGTGTCCCTTTCAGGCTCTGGATCCTGGGATGTACCATATCGATATGGGTGATGCCGCGTTCCCAGCCGCGCCATTCGCCCCATGGTTCATTGCGGGCGGGGATGCCCCAGCCCTCGAAGGTGTTGACCGCCCAGTCATGGGCGATTTTCATCTGTGGGGTACCCACCAATCTTGGACCGATCTGGTCCAGTAGTTCATGGCCCAGTTTCTCCAATTGGGAGTTTTCGTTGGCCTCACGTAGTATGGTTTGGACCACGGGATCCTGTTCCTGGGCCATCAAGGAGAGGCCACTGAGAAGGAACAGGGCAATAAAAAGTGAAATTTTCCGAATCATGCTTTTATATATTTGGCCTAAAAATAGGACAATAAAAGCATTTAAAAAAAGAAAAGAACAACGGGTAGGGCAGGGATACCGGGGAGTTAGGCCACCTTCTTCGCCAAGTCGAAACAGGGGCAGCGACCGCAGCGTTTGGCCGCTCCCTTTTTGTATTTTTCACAGCAGGAGGATTTGACCTTGCCCTTGGCGTGACCTTCCCTGAGCATCGTCTTATGCAGCTTCTTAAGCGCTTTTGCCTCCCTCTTTTTTTCTTTTTTTGCCTTCTTCTTATCCCCCATTGTGCTTGAGCAAGTCGGGCAAAGGTAGTTATTTGTAATTGTTCCAAATAAAAATTAACACCATCCCCTCGGGAATTTTCCTAAAAATTAATGGAGATCCCCAGGTGGTTGGGGGCAAAGGAAAGGTTCCAGGCCACGTCCTTGGGCCGATCATTGTATTTCCGATCGTATTTCGAGTCCAGGTACCTGTCGATGGATTCCACGATGAACACACTCAAGGCCATACTGAAGGCCACATCGGAGAACCAATGGAAATCGTCCATCACCCGGACAAGGCCGGGGACCGAACCCAAGGCATAAAGCCCCCCCTTGATCCAGGGGCTTTTGAACTGTTTGGCGATGATGTGGGCATTGGAAAAGGCCAGCATGGCATGACCCGAGGGAAAGGAATCATAGTCGAAGACCCTGTCCAGGTGCACGGGATCGAAGGTGGCATGGCCGACCCCGGCCTTGGGCCGTGCCCGGCCGATGATGCGTTTGCTTACCTGTTGCAAGAGGCCCCCGGCCGTCGCCGAGGAAATTAGGAGAACCCCGGTGCGCCTCAATTTTTCGTTCTTGGTGAAGAGTCCTGCCAGATATATCCCCCCGGTGAGCATATAATTGTTGTTGGGGTTACCGTACTGGTGGCCGTAGTCCATGATAATCCCGGGGACGTCCCCTTGAAAGCCCTGGGTCCAGGTGTTGATCTCCCCATCGACGGCAAAAAGAATCAGGGTACCGGCGGCCAGATAGCCGAGGTTCGCCCAATCCTCCCCTTTCCAATCAAGGGGCCGGGTATAGGCATGGCCCATCCCCCCAAAGACATTGCCCATATCATAGGTGAAATGGTTCCACAGGCCCTTTGGTCTGGTCCCCAGGCTATCCTGGCCGAACATCGGCAGGACCAGCAGAAAGGGAAGCAGGATTTTGAACAGCTTCATCGCAGTATATTTTGGGTACCGGCAAATTTAACCCAAAAGTCCCGTACATCTCCCCCTAGGGCTTCAGAACCCCAGGGACTGTACCCTTTTGGGAAGGGATCGGTCAGGAAAGTGGCCCTTTTCCCCCGATCTCCCTGGGTAACGGCCATTATTTTTTTGCTATTAAGGGAAGGGAGGTGTACCCTTGCCCACCAAGACCGATCGGGCAGCCTGTCTTTGACCTTAACCGGATAACAACAAAGGCGCGAGGCCCAATAGGGCATGATCTATAGGGTTGGGTCAGTTTTTTTGCATCCAGGGGGATCAGTTGATGGTCTCCCCATTTTCCACCTGGTCATTATCCGGGTTGAGGAACACCAACTTCCCCTCCCCATCCTGGGTCATCAGGATCATTCCTTGGCTCTCCACCCCCCGTAGGTTCCTGGGGGCCAGGTTCACCAGTACGGTAACCTTCTTTCCCAGGATGTCCTCTGGGCTGAAACTCTCGGCGATACCCGATACAATGGTCCGGACATCCAAACCGGTATCCACCTTGAGTACCAAAAGTTTATTGGCCTTTGGCATTTTTTCCGCCTCGAGGATGGTCCCCACGCGCATGTCCATTTTGGCAAAGTCATCGTAGCTGATGGCCTGCTTTTCAAGGGGCAGGCTTCGCGTTGTCTGGGCATTGGTTTTTTTGGTGGCCTCCAGTTTGTCCAATTGTTTTTGGATCTCACTGTCCTCGATCTTGCGAAAGAGCAGCTCGTTTTTTCCAAGGGCATGGCCCGCGGGCAACAGCTCCCTTTCGCGACCTACCCCGTCCCAATCGTCCCGGTCGTGGGGCAATTGTAAGATCGCCTTTAATTTTTTGGAGGTAAAGGGTAGGAAGGGCTCCCCCAAAACGGCCAGGGCCGCCGCGATCTGCAGGGCCACGTACATGACGGTCCGGACCCTTTCGGGCTCGGTCTTGATCAGTTTCCAAGGCTCCTCATCGGCCAGGTATTTGTTCCCCAAACGGGCGAGGTTCATCAGCTGTTGGCTGCCCTCGCGGAACCTATAGCGTTCCAAGGAGTCCGCAAGGGTGGCGGGGAAGTCCCTTAGGGCGGCCAAGGTCTGCAGGTCCACCGGCCTCAGCCCGTCCGGTTCGGGCACCCTACCCTGATAGTATTTCTCGGTCAATACGCCCACCCGATTGATAAAGTTCCCCAGGATGGCGACCAATTCGTTGTTGTTGCGGGCCTGGAAGTCCTTCCAGGTAAAATCGTTGTCCTTGGTTTCCGGGGCGTTGGCCGTTAGGGTGTAGCGGAGCACATCCTGCATTTGGGGGAACTCCAGCAGGTATTCGTGCAGCCAGACGGCCCAGTTCTTGGAGGTGGAGAGCTTGTTCCCCTCCAGGTTCAGGAATTCATTGGCCGGTACGTTGTCCGGCAGGATAAAGTCCCCATGGGCCTTGAGCATACTGGGAAAGATGATGCAGTGGAAGACGATATTGTCCTTGCCGATGAAATGGACCAGCTTGGTGTCCCTGTCCTTCCAATAGGGCTCCCAGTCCTTCCCCTCCCTTTTGGCCCATTCCACCGTCGAGGAGATATAGCCGATGGGGGCGTCGAACCACACATAGAGCACCTTTCCCTCGGCCCCTTCCACGGGCACGGGAATGCCCCAGTCCAGGTCCCGGGTCACGGCCCTGGGCTTGAGGCCATCGTCCAGCCAGGATTTGCACTGTCCGTAAACATTCGGCTTCCAATCGGCCCTATGGCCCTCCAGGATCCAGGTCCTCAAAAAAGCCTCATAGCGTTCCAGGGGCAAAAACCAATGCTTGGTCTTCTTTAGGGTGGGTACGGTCCCGGAGATGGTGGAGCGTGGTTCGATAAGATCGGTGGCGTTCAGGGAAGAGCCACAGTTTTCACATTGGTCCCCATAGGCCTCGGGATGACCACATTTGGGGCAGCTGCCCACCACAAAACGGTCGGCCAGAAACTGATCGGCCTTTTCATCATAGAGTTGTTGGGTCTCCTCTTCGATGAAGTCCCCCTGGTCATACAGTTTCCTGAAAAAATCGGAAGCGGTCCTGTGGTGCACCGGGGCGGAAGTCCGGGAATAGTTGTCAAAGGAAATTCCAAATTCCACAAAGGATCGCTGGATGATCCCATGGTACTTGTCGATGACCTCCTTGGGGGTCACCCCGTCCTTTTTGGCCTTCATGGATATGGCCACCCCATGTTCGTCACTGCCCCCGATGAACACCACCTCCCGGCCCTTGGCCCTTAGGTAGCGGACATAAATGTCGGCGGGGACATAGACCCCGGCCAAATGCCCGATGTGGAGGGGTCCGTTGGTATAGGGGAGTGCGGCGGTTATGGTATATCGCGAAGGGGACTTGCTCTGGGCCATGAAAGATAAAAATTAGGCTCCAAAAATACTGATTTTAGCGGGACTGCCCATAAAAAAGGAAACCCCCGCGGAACGGTCCCACATTGGGGGGTGGGGAGAATCTGCGAAGGCTTCCCGATTGGGGGTACCCAAGACCCGTCCACTGGGTCTAGGTGACCATAATGGATTTGCTCATTTTTTTCTCCCCCACGGTGATCCGGTAGATGTATTTCCCGGTGGAAAGGCTGTCCCGCATCCGCTCCCGAATGTTGATCTCCACCGACCCCTGTCCCATGGTCTGGTGGTATAGGGTGCCCACCCGTTGGCCCAGGATGTTGAACAGTTCGATATCCACATGGGCGGTGACGGGCATTTCCAGGTGGATGTGCGGGGCCCTGGAATTGGGATAATAGGGTGCGTGCACGATCCCATCCAGGATATCGATATCCGGATTGTTGGGATCCTGCCCCGGGGGGGTATCGGGCAAGATCGGGGGGTCGTCGTCCATGGCGATGTCATCAAAGACCTCCCCACTACAGTTGAAGCCCAGATCAATGGCCTTGTAGGCGTACCCCAGTAAATGTTGTTCGACCAAGGGTCTCGGCACACAAAGCCATTCGGCCAACACCGTGCCATAAAGGTTTCGGAAATCCATATTGTACTCCAGGTTCCCGCGGTCGTTGGGATCGTCCAACCGGGGATGTTCCCCCACAAAGGCGGAACCCTCCAGGCCCGACCCGAAAAAGAGGGTAGGGGCCGCTTTCCCGTGATCGGTCCCATTGGACCCGTTTTCGAAGATCCTACGGCCGAACTCCGAGAAGGTCATGCTCAGCACCTTGTTGTCCTGTTGGGTAAAGGCCAGGTCCTCGTAAAAGTTTTGGATGGCCATGGACAGGTTGGACATCAGGCGTTCATGCACTATGGGCTGTTCGCCATGGGTGTCGAAACCGCCCATGGAGACCATATAGACCTTGGTGCCCAGATTGCCCTTGATCAGCCGGGCCAAGAGGGCCAGCTGTCTGGCAAAGCCATTGTTCTGGTACTCCACCTGGTTCTCGCCGGCCATATAGGCCTGGTGGATGATACCCGCATATTCATAGGTGGTATTGGCCACCCCCCGCAAAAAGCGGGGCTGGTCCCCGTACATACAGTTGTCGAAGGGGGCAAACTCGATATCGTAGAAGGTCCCGGTCTGTGCGATTTGCTCCAATTGGTCCACATTGTTGGCCACAAAGGCATAATTGGTCTCCTCTCCCTGGAAGACCAGGTCGGCCAGATTGCCGATCTGTATGGCCGCTGGGGCCGGGGGCGGGTTGATCAGGTAGTCGGGGTAGAGTTCCTCAAAGTGCCGGCCCATCCAACCGGTCCTGGCCCCGGAGAAGCCGGTAGTCTCCAAATCGGTATTGGCAAAGATGTCGGCCCCGGTAAAATGGGACATGTTCTGGTTTTCATAGCCCACCCCGTGGACGGCCTTGAACTGCCCTTCCCCCCAAAGGGATTCCAGGGCACTCATATAGGTAGGGACCCCAAAATCGTTGGTGAGTTTGAGCACCTTGCTCTCCGGGATATAAATGTTCGGCCGTGCATTGGCATAGGCGTCGTATTGTTGGATCGGGATTACCGTACTCAGGCCGTCGTTCCCGCCGTTGAGTCGGATCAAGATCAATATGTTATCCGTTTCAGCAGCGGCCAGGGCGGCCGAGAGGGTGGAGGGGGCCGAGGCCGTCAGGAGATGGCTCCCCAAAAACATGGTGCCCGATCCGGCCAGGCCCAGGGCCTGCATAAAGGCACGCCGGCTCCATTGGGTGTGTTCCTGGTCATGGCCCTCGTGTTGAAGGCCCTTGTGGGGGGTGTTATGGTGATGGTGGGTATCGCACATGGGATGGGGTTATTTTAGTTGGAATTCGGGCTCCCGGCTCAGGTGGAGCAACAGTACGTATACTTGTTGGGGCGGTTCCTGGCTCAGGCGCAGCATCCATTCACTCCTCCCTCCGGGAAAATAGTCCGGTGAGTAATATTCCTCGGGCACCTCGGCGATTTTGAAGGCATCCATGGCCCGCTGGAAATCCGCATCGGTCAGTAGCCCCTTGGGGGTAAACTTCTCCACTAGGGCCCGGACCACGATCTCGGGATTGCTCGTATTCTCGTTGGCGGGGCCGACGGCATCCATGGCCAGTTGCCGGAATTGTTCCGGGTGGTTCTGGTAAAATCGTTCCAGATACACCTCCACGGTCAACCAGCGGCCGATGATGAAATTGGTGTTGATCCACTGTCGGTCCCTTTGCCAACCCTCCACTTCCGGAGGGTTGAAGAATTCCTGGCCCAGCAGGGCCGCGGAATCGACCATATTGTGCACCAGGGTGTCGTCGTAGGCAAAACCGGTCTCCTTGACCAGATTGAGGTAGAGGTCGGCTGGGCTTTTAATGATCGTCCCAATGGCGGTCTCGTCAAAAAAATGCTGGCTCTTGAGGAGCTGCCGGATTACCGGGGCAATTTCCCACCCACTGGAAATCAGGGTCTGGGCCATACCTTCGATAATCTGGGGGGCGATGCCCCCGCCCTGGGCATCCGTGGGATCGGGATGCACCAGGTACATATAGATCTTCATACAGATGAACCAGGCGCACTCATTGGCCCGCTGGCTGAAGAGAATATCCATGACATCCCCGTAACCCCAGTTCCCGGTCTGCCCGAAAATGGTCTTCTGTTCATTGGAAAAATGCTGGGGGTTGAAAGTGATCGGGGTACAGCCTTCCTCCCCCCGCTCGGTATACCCAGACAGGGCCTTGGCCGTTTCTATGATGTCCTGTTCGGTATAGTTGTTCCCCTCCCCCAGGGTAAAGAGCTCATAGAGTTCCCGGGCATAGTTCTCATTGGGGTTGTTCCCGCGGTTGCGGGCTCCGTCCAGATAGTCCAACATGGCGGCAGTCAGGCCCACTTCTGAGGTCAGGGTCCTGAAATTTCCCAGCGCATTGCGTTGCAGGCAGTTGATATAGTGGTACAGGTATTGGTTGCAATTGTAGACCTCGGTCTGGGTCACGAAATGGTTGCTCCAAAAAAAACTCATCCGGTCCAAGAGGCCATTCTCCAAAAGGGCATTGCCATAGGTGGTGGCGAATTCTTCCCCCTGGGCCCGGCGCAAGGCCCCTGCCAGGTCATCGTCCTGGGGATAATCGGCATCGGTCCAGGACGCCCAGGCCGGTGGTGGGATCGGGGTGGCCGCCAGGGCCTGGTCCACCAGTTCATCCACAAGGGCACTGGCCGATCGGCCAACAGCGGCATCGATCGTGGCCACTGGGGCGCTGAATCCCATTCTCCTGTAGAGATGGGCCGCACGCATTTTGTCCAGCGGTTGGGTATAGGGCGTCAAAGGTGAGGTATTGCAATTGACGAAGTACTCCATAGCAAAGTCAGTGGTTAATTAGATTCCGTTCGGGGTCAACCTAATGTTTATGCTATTGTTGGATGCGGTTCAATGGGGCCAACAAAGTACAATGATAACGTCAGTATGTCCCTGAAGCGCTAATTTTTTCGATGAACTGCATGAATTTTTCTGGAATTTTCACCTTTTTAAAAATAGGATCCCCTGATATTCTGGTCGTTGCCACCCAGATAAAGGATTGGGAAGCCTAGGTTCCAACCCGGGTACCCAACGCGCCCCATTCCCAGATCCAGCCTTGGAAGCCCCTTTGGATCCCAGGGCCAAAAGGCCGGGATAAAAAGTTCAACCCGTACAATATGAGCGGAATACAGTACATGGGCATCAAACCTAGCTGGGGAGGTTGGGAGGTGCCCCCTGCAATTTGGGCAAATTGCGAGCAAAGTTCCCTGGGCGATAGGGGAAGGGAAAATATAATGGATTCGGGAGCCGGCCCAGGAAATTTGCCGCTGGGAATCCATGGGATGAGGCACTTAAAAGTTTGTAACCATTTGTTTGTTTTGTAACAATATGTTAATATTGTATTTGCTAACCCTTTAAACTGCCATGAAAACAATCTCAGCCGTAGTGGAGCACTACATCAAAAAAAAACCATTTTTGCAGACGGCCCTCGCCCAGGGCATCATCAACCTGACCTCCCTGTCCCGACAGATCAAACCCGAGGTCGCCGAGGAACTGGGCAAGGACGTCAAGGACGGGGCCATCGTCATGGCCCTGAAGCGGCTCTCGGACGATCTGGAATTCCGGGCCACCCACAAAATCGTAAAGGTGCTCAAGAACATCGGGGAGATCACGGTTCGATCCAACCTCTCCGACTATACCTTTTTGGCCTCGGACAGCATCCTGCACCAACAGGCCAAGCTCCTTGAGGAGATTAATCTCAACCAGGACGTCTTCTATACGTCGTCGCGGGGCGTGAACGAGATCAATATCGTGATTAGCAATTCCATGGACAGCGTGGTCGAAAAGTATTTCAAGGATGAACGCTGTACCCAAAAGGCGGAGGGCCTCTCCTCGATCACCGTGAAACTGCCCGCGGAGAATGTTGCCGTGCCCGGCATCTATTATTTTATTTTCCAGCGATTGGCCTGGGAGGGCATCGTGCTCTACGAGGTGATTTCCACCACCAATGAATTCACCATCTTGGTAAACGACGAACAGGTCGACGTGGCCTTCAAGACCATCAAGGATCTTAAATTACTGTAAAGCCGGCCCGGTTTCTTCCCGGTCTGGACTATATTTGGACAGCATGGATGCACAAAGGGCAGCTGTGGGATATGGGCAAAAAAAGAATAGTAATCGGGATTTTATTGCTGGCCGCAGTGTACCTGGGCTATAGGGGCTACGATTTCGCCATGGCCCCAAAGACCCAATTGGCCCCCATGGACATGATTCCCGGGGATGCGGTCTTTGTCCTGGAGTCCGAACAACCCCTGGAGAGTTGGGAACAGATCGCCCAGGGCAAAGCCCTGATGCACTTGGAAAAAAAAGGGTACCTCGCCCGCCTGACCCAGAACATCCAAAAGGTGGACAAGATCTTCGACAAGAACAGTGGCCTTTGGGCCGGGAGTCCCCTTTTCTTTTCCCTGCACATGATATCGCCCGAGGATTACGGGGTGCTCTGCGTACTGGACCTGGACGGCATTTCCAAAATGGAATTGGTCAAGACCTATTGGAACAGCCTCTTTGATCGGGAGGTCACCCGACATAAGCGGACCTACCAAGGCCATGAGATCCTGGAGGTGTCCAACCGGGAGCGCGGGGAGACCATGGTCCTGGCCTTCGTCCATGACAAACTATTGGTGTCCAATGCCGCAAGGGTGATCGAGGCCTCCATCGACCAATATCGCCGGCCCTCTCTGGGGAGGGACCCGCAGTTTCTGGAAATTGAGAAATTGGTGGGGCGTGAAAGCCTTTTCAGGCTATACCTCCAATTCGATCGCCTGGATGACTATATTGAATGGTATACCGGGGAACCCTCACAGTGGGCCCGAGGGGCGAGCGCGGAATTCGGGTTTACGGGCTTCCATTTTTTTCTGGACGGCAACAATACCTTTACCGCCAATGGATTTACCAACATCAGGGCAAAAAAAGACCCCTATCTGGAGGCCCTCCAAAAGTCGGGTCGTGCACCGCGGGGGATACACCATATCGCCCCCTTAAGGACCGGGCTGTACATCAGTTATGGTTTTAGGAGTTTTGCGGACTTCTATGGGAACTATGAAAGCATCCAACA
>Ga0079224_100014904_pt1 | contig 10873 bp, 7 predicted proteins | sample Stecom2015_FD_80414 | JGI IMG/M metagenome (GOLD analysis project Ga0079224, IMG submission 80414) | Agricultural soil microbial communities from Utah to study Nitrogen management - Steer compost 2015 | ecosystem: Environmental > Terrestrial > Soil > Agricultural land | place: USA: Utah...
ATGTTGACCGGCTCGGGGGTGGGCTGAAGGGGGGCATGCTCTAGCTTTAGTTCCCCTTGGGCCGACAGCGTTAAACGCAGACGATGGGGGGTGGAGCCTAATGTGGCTGTTAGCTGCTTAATGGCTTCACCTACTGCTGGCTCGTCGTAAGGGTAGGCTAAATCAGTAGCGGATTGCTTTAAGCGTTGTAGATGATAGGGCAGCAAGGCAATGTGGCCGTCGGGGCTCACGTGCATGGTTTCGATAAGCAGTGGAGTGGGCTGGCTCATAGCGTTTATGGTAGTTGAATATCCGTACCTAAAATGCGTGCTTTCCAAAGACACTCTTGCCATTCTTGTTCCGCATCCGAGTCGTACACAATACCGCCGCCTACGCCAAAACGACCAAGCTGAGTGCCATCAAATTCCAGAGTGCGTATGGCCACATTTAAATTCAAATCGCCATTGGGGGCTAGCCAGCCCAAACTGCCACAATAAATGCCGCGCTGCCGTTGTTCCAGTTCGTGAATGGCGTGCATGGCGGCGCGTTTTGGGGCGCCAGTAATCGATCCACAGGGGAACAGCGCTGTCAGTAATGACTTCAACGAGGTCTGGGGCTGCTGTTGCGCCTGAACGGTAGAGGTCATGGTCCATACCGAGGGGTATTGCTCAAGTTCTAATAACGCGCTGACCTGTACGCTACCGGGCACGGCAATTTGCCCTAAGTCGTTGCGTAACAAGTCCACAATCATGATGTTTTCAGCACAGTCTTTAGGGCTGTTTCTTAGCGCTTGGCCTGAAGCGTAGTCTTCATGTGGGTCTGCAAAGCGTGGGCGGGTACCCTTCATGGGGCGTACCGTTAAGGTAGTACCTTGGCGTTTTACAAACAGTTCGGGTGAGAACGAAGCGATATGTCGTTTTCCATCGACGATATACGCAGCATGGCTACTTGGGTGCTGCGACGCAATATGGCGATACACCTGCTCGGGAGGGTGAGCACTGTGTACGTCAATACTAACGGTATGATTGATTTGATAATATTCGCCTTCACGAATCTGTTGGCGAATGTGGTCTATATCTTTTTTGTAGTCGGCTAGCGTGTGTTGCATACGGCAGTTCAAGTGAACCGCTTCGTTGGGCGCCTGCCAAGGCGTGCTGTGGGTTGGGCCCTTGAACATCATGGCTGTGATCAGGGGGGCGGTAGTAGGCGTCAGCGTATCCAGACCTAATAAAACCGCGCCCAGCTCGTAGTTCAGCACTAAGCTTACCCACAAGCCTTTAGCGTTAGCTGCGTCAATGGCTGCAAACACAGCGTCTACGTCTTGTGCTCGGTAGGCGGCATGGCGCTCTACCGGATGCTGAAAGACCAGTGCTTGCTGGCTGCTTCGATTTTCAAAACGACAGTACATTAATGGCGGTGTAAAAACTCGTTAAGGGCATGGCCCGTGTGCGACGAAGCGGTATTTTGCACCGCCTCGGGGTTTCCTTCAACAACCAAACGGCCGCCGCCAGATCCGCCCTCGGGGCCTAAGTCGACGATCCAGTCGGCCTCGGCGATGACATCCAAATTATGCTCGATGACCACGACGGTGTTGCCCGCATTGGTTAGGCGATGCAATACGCGCAGTAGTTTCTCGACGTCAGCAATGGCTAAACCGACGGTAGGTTCGTCCAGCACATATAAAGTGTGAGGAGTACGGCTGGCGCGACCGGTGCGGGTGATGCCTTCGTCTAAGCGTGCTTTGCTTAGTTCGGTAACCAATTTAATGCGCTGTGCTTCGCCACCCGATAAGGTTGGGGAAGGTTGTCCTAGGGTTAGGTAGCCTAGCCCTACGTCTTGCATGAGCTTAAGCGGCCGTAGAATACGGGAGTTCGAGGCAAAGTAGTCCACCGCTTCGTCAACTTCCATGTTTAGCACTTCACCCACGTTACGCGACTGCCAACGCACCGTTAAGGTGTCGTCATTAAAGCGTTGTCCGCCGCAGGCTTCACACGGTACTTTAACGTCGGGCAAGAAGCTCATCTCTAGGGTGAGCATACCTTGTCCACCACATTCACTGCAGCGGCCATCACCCGTGTTAAAAGAAAAACGTGAAGCGTTCCAGCCACGCATGCGTGCATCCCGTGTATCGGCGAATAAACGCCGCACATCATCCCAGAAGCCTACGTATGTAGCAGGGCATGAACGGGGTGTTTTGCCAATCGGGGTTTGGTCAACTTCCAATACGCGGTCAAGCGCCTCCCATCCGTTGATGGTGACACAACCCGACCAAGGGCCGTCGCTGCGTGTACTAAGGTTACGTTGCAGGTTATCCAGTAAGACTTCGCGGGCAAAGGTTGATTTGCCCGAACCGGAAACGCCGGTGACAACGCTTAAGCGACCCACTGGAATGCGTGCCGTGACGTTTTGTAGGTTATGCAAATGTGCGCCGACAATTTCCAGCATGGGCGTGTCGTTATCAATAACACGACGTTCTTGCATGGGGTGCGCAATGGGTTCACGTAGATAGCGTCCGGTAAGCGAGTCGGGGTTTTGCATGATGTCGTTCACGCTGCCTTCGGCTACAACGGTTCCCCCACGTGTGCCTGCACCCGGGCCCATGTCAATAACGTGATGGGCTTGGCGAATCGTGTCTTCATCGTGTTCTACTACCACTAAGGTATTGCCGTTGGCTTCAAGTCGCTGAATTGCGTTCAACAGAATGCGGTTGTCGCGTGGGTGCAAGCCAATGGTGGGTTCGTCCAGTACATAGCATACGCCCTGCAAATTAGAGCCCAGTTGCGCTGCAAGACGGATGCGTTGCGCCTCGCCACCGGATAAGGAGGGGGCGGAACGGTCTAAGGCTAAATAACCCAGACCCACTTCTTCCATGAAATTCAGGCGGTTACGAATCTCGGTGAGAATATCGCGGGCAATTTCACCTTCGCGGCCCCGACTGCTTAGGCCGCTGAAAAACACAGAGGCTTCCGTAACCGGCATACTGGCCAAGGTGGCAATAGAGTGTTCACGCCAGCGGAACGCTAAGGATACCGGGTTCAAACGCTGTCCCTGACACGCTTGGCAGGGAACTTCTTCCCCTTCATAACCGCTGGTCCAGTTGCTTTCTTCGCCACTTTGTTCACTATCAAAGCCGCTTAACTGCAGGCCTGTGCCATAACACTGCGGGCACCAGCCATGCTTGGAGTTATACGAGAACATGCGTGGATCTGGCTCGGGGAAGCTGGTCTCGCAACTGGGGCAAGCGCGTTTAGTGGATAACTGTGAAAGCACCGGTGTAGGCGATAAGCCGCTGCGACGACGATCGTCTAACGGGCCTTCACTGGCGTTGCTAAGCTGCGCCAAAATAATCAGCGTGCCGCGGCCATGTTCCAAGGTGTCGCGCACGGCTTGGCGTAGCTGTTGTTCATGACGCGGGTCAACAATCAGATCAGCAACTGGTAGTTCGATACTGTGTTCTTGGTAACGGTCTAAGCGTGGCCATGGGTTGACCGGAATAAATTCGCCATCAACACGCAAGTGGGTGTAGCCTTTGGCCCCAGCCCACGTTGCCAAGTCGGTGTAATAGCCTTTGCGAGCACTGACCAGTGGGGCCAGCAAGCCTATATGTTGGCCGCGATATTGGCTCATAATCTGCGCCACAATTTGATCCGCTGATTGCGGCTCTACAGGAACGTCGCAGGTGGGGCACATCTGGGTGGCCAGACGTACGTACAGCAAACGTAAAAAGTGGTGGATCTCTGTCATGGTGGCGACGGTGGATTTTCTGCCACCGCGGCTGGTGCGCTGCTCAATGGCCACGGTAGGGGCGATGCCGTAAATTGCATCCACATCGGGCTGGCCAGCAGGCTGCACAATCGAGCGTGCGTAAGCGTTAAGCGATTCTAAATAACGGCGTTGTCCTTCATTAAACAGAATATCAAAGGCTAAGGTGGATTTTCCGGAGCCCGATACGCCCGTAATAACGGTGAAGGTGTTGCGTGGAATCGTGACATCGATGCCTTTGAGGTTGTGCTCTTTGGCATTCACGATAGTGATGTTGTTGCTGCTGTAATAGTCGTGTTCAGGCTCGTCCAATACAGGGGCTTCCAGCTGCGCAAACTCGCCAACGACGCTTTGGCTGTATTCACTTAAGGCTTTGCCGGTAAACGACTGTGCGCTCTGCATGATGTCGTGTGGGGTGCCCACCGCCACAATTTCACCACCGGCTTCGCCGCCATCGGGGCCTAAGTCGATGACCCAGTCGGCGGCCAGAATCATGTCTAGATTATGCTCAATCACTAATAGTGAATGACCGGCAGCCAACAGCTTGCGGAAGGCCTGCATTAAGGTGGCAATATCATCAAAGTGCAAGCCCGTCGTGGGCTCGTCAAAAAGGAATAAATTCCCTTTTTTAGCGACTTGAACACGGGCGAGGCGACTTTTGGCGGCTTCAGCCAAGTGGCCTGCTAGTTTTAAGCGTTGGGCTTCACCGCCTGACAGCGTGGGTACGGGTTGGCCTAATTTGACGTAATCCAGACCCACATCAGCTAGGGGCGCTAAGCCAGTTTGAATGTCGCGCAATCCTGCAAAAAAGTTCAGGGCTTCGTGCACCGTCATGTCCAACACATCAGCAATGGAGGCCGAAGCGCCTAAGTGTTCAACTTTTACCTCTAGAATTTCGGGTCTAAATCGGGCTCCATCGCAGTCGGGGCAGCGTAGGTACACATCCGACAGAAACTGCATTTCAATGTGTTCAAAGCCCGTACCGCCGCAGGTGGGACAGCGCCCTTCACCGGTGTTAAAGCTGAAGGTACCCGGCTTGTAGCCACGCTCCAGTGCAAGGGGCGCACGTGCAAACAGTTTACGAATGGCATCAAAAGCGCCCACATAGCTCGCTGGGTTAGAGCGAGCCGTTTTGCCGATGGGGCTTTGATCCACCATCACTACCTCGGCAATTTGTTCGGCCCCCAGCAGGGCCTGGTGCGGCCCCGGTGCTTCGGTGGCTAGGCCTTGTGACTTACGCAAAGCGGGATACAGCACATCTTGCATCAAGGTGGACTTACCCGAGCCGGATACACCGGTAATGCACACAAGCCGGCCTAACGGAATAGAGACTGAAATGTCTTTTAAGTTATTGGCAGTAACGCCTTCCAGCAGCAGCTTAGGGGTGTTGTCCTGTACGGGCATGGGGCGGGGCGCGCTAATGCGTTTACGTCCGCTAAGGTAATCGCCCGTTAGTGACGTGCTATCGCGCAGTGCTTGGGGCGAACCGTCGAAAAGAATGTGTCCGCCGCGTTCACCAGGGCCCGGACCGATATCTAGAATTCGATCGGCCGCCACCATCACTTGGGGATCATGTTCAACCACCACCAAGGTGTTCCCGTGACGACGTAAACGATGCATGACCTCGACAATGCGATGCATGTCGCGAGGGTGCAAACCAATAGAGGGTTCATCTAATACGAATAGTGTATTAACTAACGAGGTACCCAAGGCCGTGGTTAAGTTGATACGTTGCACTTCGCCGCCCGATAAGGTTCGGCTTTGACGATCAAGTGACAAATAGCCCAAGCCCACATCGCATAGGAAACGTAGGCGGGATAACACTTCAGTGCGTAGAAGGTCTGAGGCGGCATCAAACTGCTGGCTTAATTGCAAATGCTCGAAAAAGGCCTGTACCTGATAAATGGACATGCGCATCAGGTCGTGAATATGCAAACCGGGTAAGGTATTAAGTTGTTCTGGCGACCATGTGGCGTGAACGGGCATAAAGCGTTGATAGCTGCCGTCGCTGTTATGCTGCTGCGAACCCGCGCGCCACAGCAGGGCATCCGCTTTAAGGCGCGAGCTATTGCATGCGGGGCAGGGGGTGTAGCTGCGATACTTAGACAGCATGACACGTACATGCATGCGATAGCTACGGCTTTCCAGCCAGTCGAAAAAGCGCGCAATACCATACCATTGTTGATCCCACGCTTTGCGTCCACCTTTCCAGTCGGGGTCGCCCTGAATCACCCATTGTTGTTCAGCTTCACTGAGGTTACGCCATGGCACACTTAGGCGTACGCCGGCTTTGGGGGCGTATTTTTGAAGGTCGGCCTGACATTCTTTATAACTAGCGGTTTGCCACGGGCGGATAGCCCCTTCGAGTAAGCTTTTACTTTCATCCGGTACGACTAAGCCGTAGTCGATACCCATCACTCGGCCAAAGCCTCGACACGTCTCGCAGGCGCCAAGGGCGAGTTAAATGAAAAGGTACTGGGCAAGGGCCGGTTGTAATCAATGTCGCACTGGGCACAATGCAGGCGGTTGTTGTAGCGCCACTGCTCTTCAGGCGCATCCGATGCTGCCGAGGCAAATACAATAATTTGCCCGTTACCTTGGGTTAGCGCAGCGTCAATGGCTTCCATTACGCGTTCTCGCTCGGCACTTTGCAAGCGGAAACGATCTTGCACCACGTGCAGCACGCGCTGCTGTGCTTTTTTTATTTTTTTCCCTTCGCTGATTTCAATTTCGCGGCTACTTTCGTGATGAATACGGGTATAGCCTTGCTGATTTAAAAAGCCTTCTACTTCTTCTTGAGTGAAATTCAGCGGAATCGCTACAGCGAAAGTGATGATTAAACGCGGGTTGTTATCGGCACAGCGATGCTGCAAATCTTCGGCAATGCTTTGTGGGCTATCTGGTTTGACCACGTTAGCGCAACTGCGGCAATACAGTGTGCCCATACGCGAAAACAGCACTTTCAAATAGTCGTTCAGCTCGGTCATGGTGCCGACGGAGCTGCGCGAATTACGTACTGGATTGACTTGATCAATCGCAATAGCCGGTAAGATGCCCTCGATACGATCGACTTGAGGTTTATCCATTCGATCAAGGAATTGGCGGGCATAAGGCGAGAAGGTTTCTACATAACGACGCTGCCCTTCAGCGTATAAGGTATCAAAGGCTAATGAGCTTTTCCCCGAACCGGACACACCCGTCAGTACGGTTAGTTCGCCAGTGCGAAACTCGACATCTAGGTTTTTCAGATTATTTTGACGGGCGCCGAAAATTCGAATGTGACGACTCATAGTGCAAGGAAAGCGACAGTGAAGGGGGGAATAACAAAATAATATAGCGACGTTTTGTATCTTAGCGCGGTTTACGGTAGAATTCTGGATTGTCTTTTGTGGTGGCCTCGTCTAATTGGGCTACCAGCTTCTATACCCGTTCGGAGAACACCATGGCAGAAATCAAACGCACACGCCGCAACACGCTTGAGCGTCGTTGCTTGGGCAAAGCATTTAAACGCCTTTACGTGCGTTCGCCTAAAAGCGTTTTCAAAATGCTTGAGAAAGTAAAACGCGCTTAACGCGATCTACGTAACGTCTTATGGTGCAACACTTAGGTTCCTAAGTCACGTTACGTACTGTTAAAGAAAAAACCACAGCTCTACAGGCTGTGGTTTTTTTTGTCTGTATGCTTGATGAAGAAAAAATAAAACCGCGTAGAATCAAGTCGTGAGCCCGTGAAACGGGCCGCTAAATAGTCTCATAGAATAGTGGGGCATTTATGAGTAAAGCGTTCAATGTACCAGAATCATGGCTGTATCAATTTACGGTATTAACGCCTACGTACAATCGGGCGCATACCTTGGAACGAGCCTATCAGTCTTTATGCTTGCAAAGTTACCAAGACTTTGAGTGGCTGGTTATTGACGATGGTTCCACCGACAATACACGCGAGCGGGTCTTGGCGTGGCAGCAAGAAGCTAACTTCCCCATTGTGTATCAGTGGCAGGCCAACCAGCATAAAAAAACAGCCTTCAATCACGGGGTGCGCTTAGCGCAAGGCGAGTTAATCGTGGCGCTGGATAGTGACGACACCTTAGAGCCTAATGCCTTAGAGCAAATGGCGGCGGTTTGGCGGGATATTCCCCAAGTGCAACGCCACAATTACGTGGCGGTCACGGGTTTGTGCCAGCGACCGGATGGCAAAGTGGTGGGTGAGCTATATCCCTATGATCAGTTTGATGCCAGCTCGTTGGACATCAATTTCAAATATGCGGTTAAGGGTGAAAAGTTTGGTTGTTTAAGTACTGCCGTGCTAAGACAATTCCCTTTTCCTGAGCACATAGATGGCTTTGTGCCAGAAAGCTTGGTGTGGCGTTCAATTGCCCGAGCCGGTTATTTAACCCGTTTTGTGAACCAAGTGTATCGGGTGTATTACGACAGCGCCGATTCGTTGTCTGAACAGGGGCAAAACAGTACACAGCACGCGCTAGGGCTGTGGTTACTGGCGCACGATACCGTGGTGAATTGCTTGCCGTGGTTTAGGTATCAGCCCAAGGCCTTCTTGATGGCAGCAGCGCGCTACACGCGCTTTGCTTTGCATATGCGGCACAATAAGGTGCCACGGCCCGAAGGCTATCTCTTAAAAGGCGTGGGCGCAAGGGCATTGGTGTTGCTGATGTGGCCTGTTGGTGTGGTTTTGTACATACGTGACAGGCTGCGTGCACCCTAGCTTAGTGCAGGGTGTCGGGGTTTGGGTTGGGCTGTACGCGGGCGGCGTCGAAGTCGTCATCAATATCGTTGCTGTCTTCGTCATCGTCGCCGTACACATCGGCTTCTATCTGAAACGGCAGTAAGTCGTTTAGGTCGTTGCTCCATGCGACATCGTCACCTTGATCATCCAGCTTGATATAGCGTACATTTTCGATGTCAGACAGCTGCACTGCCCATAAAAACTGGCACGAGTAGGTTTCATTGGCGGCAATATTTAGCCCACCTTGGCTACCCAGTAAACGGGAGTTCGCCCCACCAATTTGTACAATCGTTAATTCGCTGTCATCATCGTCGGTGCCTAGTGGAATAGCAAACATGACCCATTCAAATCCGGTCTCGCTGGCGTCCATGACCTCAGCCAAAACAGGCTTGCCTAAATAGGCGCTTAAGGCGTCTGCTGTACGGGCTAAGAGTTCCAGTTCGTCGTTGGTGAAAAGTAAGGCTTGGGACATGGTCAGATTCTGAAGCATAGCAATAATTAATATAGTGTTAGTTTAACGAGAGTTGCGCCGTCGGTGCAGTTCTTTAGTCCATTACTTGTGCTGAATCGTCACGAGTACACCTTGAAGATGCAGTGGTTGCCTTACAATCAGCCATTGCAATGATGCGTTTTTCCTCTTATTCGAGTATTTATGGCTCAATACGTTTACACAATGAATAGGGTGGGCAAGATTGTGCCACCTAAGCGCCAAATCTTGCGCGATATTTCACTGTCTTTCTTCCCGGGTGCGAAAATCGGTGTGCTAGGCCTGAATGGTTCTGGAAAATCGACGCTTTTACGCATTATGGCGGGTGTCGATAAAGAAATTGAAGGTGAAGCCATCCCGATGCCGGGTATTCATATTGGCTACCTACCACAAGAGCCTCAACTGAACCCCGAGCACACCGTGCGTCAAGAAGTTGAAGCAGGTTTGGGCGAGGTCTTCGCTGCTAAACAGCGTTTGGATCAGGTGTACATGGAGTACGCCGAACCCGATGCTGACTTCGATGCGCTTGCGGCCGAGCAGGCCGAACTTGAAGCCATTATTGCGGCAGCGGCTACCAGCGGTTCAGATGATATTTCCACACAGATGGAAATTGCTGCTGATGCGTTGCGTCTACCCGCGTGGGACGCGATGATTGGCAATTTATCAGGTGGTGAAAAGCGTCGCGTCGCGTTGTGCAAACTGCTGCTATCTAAGCCCGATATGTTGCTGCTTGACGAGCCCACTAACCACCTTGATGCGGAAAGTGTGCACTGGCTCGAGCAGTTCTTAAGTAAGTTTCCTGGCACCGTCGTGGCGGTTACCCACGACCGTTATTTCTTGGATAACGTCGCCGAGTGGATTCTTGAGCTTGACCGTGGCCACGGTATTCCATGGCGTGGTAACTACAGTTCGTGGTTGGAGCAAAAAGAAGACCGTCTGAAACAAGAAGAGTCGACCGAGTCGGCACGCCAGCGCACCATTAAGAAAGAGTTGGAATGGGTGCGGCAGAATCCGAAGGGCCGTCAGGCGAAGTCCAAAGCGCGTCTTAGCCGCTTTGAAGAGTTGGCTTCGCACGAGTACCAGAAGCGTAACGAGACACAGGAGATCTTTATCCCTGTGGCCGAGCGCTTGGGTAACGAAGTGATTGAGTTTAAAAACGTAAGCAAAGCTTTTGGCGACCGCTTGTTGATTGATGACCTTAGTTTCAAAATACCGCCCGGGGCGATCGTCGGTATTATCGGCCCTAACGGTGCCGGTAAATCAACGTTATTCCGCATGATTGCTGGTCAGGAGCAACCCGATAGTGGTGAGGTTCAGCTGGGCCAAACGGTTAGCTTGGCCTATGTGGATCAATCGCGCGATTCCTTGCCCAACGATAAAACCGTCTTTGAAAGTGTGGCAGATGGCGCGGATATTCTAACTGTCGGCCGTTTTGAGATGCCATCGCGTGCTTATATTGGTCGGTTTAACTTCCGTGGATCAGACCAAAACAAAATTGTAGGTGAGCTCTCCGGTGGTGAGCGTGGTCGTCTGCACTTGGCTAAAACGCTGATTTCAGGTGGCAACGTACTGCTGCTTGACGAACCGTCTAACGACCTCGACGTTGAAACCCTACGGGCGCTTGAAGATGCGTTACTCGAGTTCGCCGGTAGCGTGATGGTGATTAGTCATGACCGGTGGTTCTTAGACCGTATTGCCACACACATTTTGGCCTTTGAGGGTGATTCGCACGTGGAATTCTTCGATGGTAACTACCAAGAGTACGAGGACGATAAGCGTCGTCGCTTAGGTGAAGAAGCCGCGAAACCACGTCGCATTCGTTATAAAGCATTGAAATAAGGAAAAGCATATGGCGTTGTTAACTGCGCACCAAAGTATGGTTCTGGCGATTGATTTGCAGGA
>Ga0079224_100014905_pt1 | contig 10871 bp, 9 predicted proteins | sample Stecom2015_FD_80414 | JGI IMG/M metagenome (GOLD analysis project Ga0079224, IMG submission 80414) | Agricultural soil microbial communities from Utah to study Nitrogen management - Steer compost 2015 | ecosystem: Environmental > Terrestrial > Soil > Agricultural land | place: USA: Utah...
CAGGACCAGGGCGGTGCAGGTGGTCCCGACTATCTAGATACTAAACACGGTAAGATTTTTGAATTTTCTTATTGGTATCCGCGCTTATGTGTCTATGATTATTATTATGCCTGGAATACGTTACCTTTTATGGGTAGCGGAGAAATGTATCTCGATTATGGAAATATTGATTTTTCGATAACCGCACCCGCCGGTGCCTTGGTCGTTGCTACAGGCGATCTAATCAATAAAGAAGAAGTTTTAACAGAGAAAACATTAGCTCGGCTTGCCAAAGCTCAAGAATCGGACGCAACGGTCATGATACGCTCGGCATCAGAATTAAAAGAAGGCTTAACAAAAAACAAACGTGGCACGGTAACCTGGCATTTTAATATGAAAAATACGCGCGACGTAGCCTGGGCGTTATCCTCTGCTTTTATTTGGGACGCAGCGCGCATTAATCTACCGGATGGTAAAACAGCCTTGGCACAGTCGGTATATCCTATTGAATCTACAACCGACTCGATTGCTTGGCCAAGGTCAACGGAAATGATCAAAGCTTCAGTGGAACACTATTCGAAAAAATGGTTTGCATTTCCATATCCGGTAGCTACCAGCGTCGCTGGGCCTGTTGGCGGCATGGAGTTTCCCGGCATGGCTTTTAATGGTTATCAAGCGAAACCCTATATCATGTATCTTTTGGCATCACACGAAATAGGACATACTTGGTTTCCAATGATCGTAGGATCTAATGAGCGTCGTTATCCTTTTATGGATGAAGGATTCAATACTTTTCTTAATATTTTGGCGCAGGAAGAATTTAATGATGGGGAATTTGCTCCCAAAAGAGACGGTGAGTATGCACCGGGAGGTGGACATCCGGCGGATGAAATTGTTAAAGTGATTGCGGAAAGCGGAGAAGCTAATACGCTAATGACGCCTCCCGACGCCATGGATCGTAAATATGTGCATCCTCTCGCCTATTTCAAATCTGCTTTTGGTTTGGTTTTACTTAGGGATGTCATTCTCGGACCGGAAAGATTCGACTACGCATTCCGACAATATATTCATAATTGGGCTTATAAACATCCACAACCGGCAGACTTCTTCCGTTCGATAGAAAACGGTGCAGGAGAAGACCTATCCTGGTTTTGGAGGGCTTGGTATTATCATAATTGGCAGTTAGATCAAGCCACTAACGGGGTGAGCTATGCAAATGGAGAACCAAAAAACGGAGTAATTATCACGGTGGAAAACAAACAACAAATGGCTATGCCTATTTTGGCACGCATTAAAGAAAGTAATGGTACAGTTCACAATTTCACCGTTCCTGTAGAAATTTGGCAACGGGGAGCTGATGCTACGTTTAATGTGAGCACGCAATCAAAAATAATAAGTGTTGAATTAGATCCCGAGCATAAAATTCCGGACATCGACCAATCAAATAATAGTTGGAAATAAATTAGAGGACAATGGAATTTTTAAATTTAAGGTGGGCAGATCTCGATCCTAATTTTCATTTGAGACATAGTGTTTATTATGACCTTGCAGCCCAGGAAAGAATTGCAATTTTAGATCGTTACGGCATAAATGCTGCTGTTATGATCGATCAACATTTTGGGCCGGTACTATTTAAAGAGGAGTGCGTATTTAAACGGGAAATCCGATTATCTTCCCGTATATATATTGACACAAAAGTTCTGAAAATGAAACGCGACGGTTCTTTTTGGGTAATTCAACACAGCTTTATAGCGGAAACGGATACATTACACGCCCTTCTTAAAGTGGAAGGAAGTTGGATGGATACCATCAAACGAAAATTAGCACGCCCTGTCCCTCCAATCGTACTTGAAGGTATGGAAAACTTCCCTAAAACAGCAGATTTTGAATACATCTAAACTTGTAGATGTACGCTTAGCCGCGAAGTCTTCATTTACTAAAGATTTCGCGACTAGGCGTTAGAAAGTACGCATTAGAAAAAAGAAGCGTAATCTTGAGCAAAAGTTCGAAAATTCCGGGGCGATCTGCCTGTTATTGTTTTTACCGCAGCACTTACTCCTGCGGCCTCTCCCCTAGCGTAATGAGCATAATCTTCTATTAGCCCCGCCGCCTGCCATTGAGGAAACCCGAAGCGAATTAGCTCGTGATACATTTCATCGGGTCCTACATTTATAAATCGGATGGGCCGACCCAATTCTTCTGAAAAACAAGCAGCTATTTCCTCATGCGTGATTGCCTCTGGGCCTGTAAGATCGTAAATCCGATTTTCGTGTCCTTTACCAGTCAGCACTTCGCCAGCCACCATAGCAATATCGCGGATATCGATTAAACTTATACGAGCATTGCCAATGGGCGCAAAAAACAATCCTTGTTCGGAAATGAGCTTTCTAAAACCTAATAGCCCCTGCATATATAAATTAGGTCGTAAAAAAGTATAAGATATGCCACTGGCCGCTATTTTCTGCTCAACCACAGCATGATATCTTAAAAAACGCACAGGGGAAACCGGATCTGCTGCAAATTGGGACAATTTAACCAAGTGTTCAACACCTTCCTCTTTCGCCGCTTTCACTAAATTTAACTGCAAGAATTCGGCCTGTTCAGAGGAATCTGTTAGCAGAAATACTTTTTTTATCCCTTCTAATGCTTTTTTGAGACTATTCATATTGGCAAGATCTCCGTAAACAATCTCCGCCCCTTTATATTGAATTAAGCTTGTTTGTTTTGCGCCTTCCCTTGTTAGCGCTTTAAATGAGACATTTTTTTTAGCTAAATAAGCGGTTAATTGTGTGCCTACCGCGCCCGTTGCGCCGACTATTAAAATAGATGCTTTGCTTGTCATAACGTTATATTTATATCGCAAAATTCGGCTTGATGAACCATTCAAAATTGTAAGAAAACGAAATGTTTATTTTACCAATGTTGCTTTATCGATAGAAATATTACACGAATCATCTAAACATAAAATAATCATTTCGTGTTATGGATATTGCTCGGGCGAAAAGCAATTGAAATTTTTGGATTGAAAATTGTTTACGTTCGTTCTGAACATGTTTAAAACAAAGAAGAATATTTTGAAATTTAACAGCTCGTTTAATTCCCTGAAGTCGCTTCTTCGTAAGCACCAAACGTTTAAAAAACACTTAAAGACATGGCTAAGCATGTTCTGTTTGTTAAATGTATATGTATTTAGCTACGGACAAGATACAACTGCAGTGAGAATAGATGAACCTAAGCAGAAAGCTGATTCAACTTTTTATCAATATGATATCAGTGATTTAATAAGGAACATTATCCATCCTAAGAGAAAACCTGATTCGCTTAAGAAGAAATCAGGTATTACCCCTATGCCTAATATAGCTTACAATCCAAGTATTGGAGCCCAGATTGGAATTAAGGCAGTGGCAGGAAAAGTTTTAGGAAACGACCCCAACACGTTGATGTCGGTTGCTGCTACTTCAGCTTCGATTACTACAAAAGGCATCATTTACTTTTACTTAAGTCATAACGTTTACACACCCGGGAATAAATGGAATTTACAAGGAAGCTTAGTAGCTGCAAGAACCGTATCACCCGACTTTGGGATTGGAATTGGGCACGCAGGCGGTAACACTGATGAAGACCGGGTATTGACCAATCCCGAACGTAGAGGATATACGCAACATGCACAATACTATAACTTCCGAGAAAAAATCTACAAACAGATTCAGGAAAACCTATTTCTCGGAGCAGGCGTATCTTTTGATATCCGTAGGAAAATTGTAGACAGACAAATAGATCAGGGACTTACTCCTTATCATATCTATAACGAGCGGTATGGTTTTAAGCAAGAAGACTATATGGCGAATGGCTTCCTGTTCAATGTACAATATACTACCCGCGATAATCAAAATCGTGCGTATAAAGGTATTTATTCCGACGTTGGCATCCGCGTTAATCAAACATGGATAGGAAGTAGCCAAAGTGCTGTACAGATTACGACCGATTTTCGCAAATATTGGAGCTTGTCGAAACGCAACCCTGAACATGTTATCGCATTCTGGAATTGGGGCTCTTATCTCGTCAGTGGAGCCCTACCTTATTTGGAGCTACCTGGTACAGGTAAAGACCCAAGTTTCCGGAGTGGCCGGGGTTATACCGTTTCATATTTTAAGGGTCCATTGTATTTTTATTCGGAAGTTGAATATCGTTTCCCCATTACACGAAACAAGTTCCTGAGTGGTGTTACTTTTTTCCATGTACAAACTGCGAATGACGATCTAGGCACTAAGCTATTCCAGCGTTGGCAACCAGGGGGAGGAGCAGGACTTCGTGTACTCTTCAACAAAGCGACCCGCACCAATCTTTGCCTCGATTATGCTTTTGGTCGATATGGCGCCCGTGGTTTTTTCCTCGGACTGAACGAAGCCTTTTAGCAAATTCTCAAGTCAGTCCAAGGAAATAACCTATTCCGATAGGCAGAAAAAAGTTAGGCAGCTGCATTCGATGTATCGGTTATTCCAAAAATTTCCGATACATCCAAATCAACAAACTTATAAAAACAGATAAGATGACCATGCTGGTAATGGGCATAAAAAAAGTGAATCCCGGTTTTTCTATGCGAATATCCCCAGGGAGCTTTCCGAACCAATTCAGATTAGAATTGGTAAAGTACATAATACAGCCTATAACTACCAAAAGACTTCCTATGTAGATTACTACCTTAGCCATACTTTTTTTTTAAATTTGTTAATTTATTTCATCCTGTTCGACTTCCGATCGTTCTTTCCGGCGTCCAAGTGCCATCAACGGAGATACCGTAAAAGAAATCAAACCTATTAATACAATTGCTCCGCCTAATATAAAAAACGTGCGGCCGATTCCAATATAATCAGCTATAAACCCCGTGCTCAACAAACCGATGACCGAGGGTAATATCGCAATACTATAGAACATGGAAAATACTCTTCCCATCATAGCGGGATCAATTTCCTCTTGAATAATCGTCGTAAAACTCGCGTTATAAATAGAGGCGGCGACACCGCCAATGGCGGTTAAAATTGCAAAGAAAATAAAACCGTTCATCGGTAACATACCGGAAATAGCTAAAGAAAGGCCCAACAGTATGTGCATGTAGTTAATTAAAATAACTTTACTGGCATTGGGTTTAAAAACCCCTAATAACCCGCCTCCCACTAACATTCCTATTCCCCATACGACTTCAATTAAGCTCATTTCAAATTTGCCACCTCCAAAATGCTGTAATGTCAACAACGGAAAAAGGACGGCTACCGGCATAATGCAAAACGTGGCTAAAATGGAAAAAAGAAACAAATAAGATAGTCCTCTATTCTTTGTAACGGCACGGACCCCAATCACGATATCCCGTCCTACTTGTTCAATACTTGCTTTATCTAATATTTGTTGAGCTGGATTTGGAATACGTATAAACAGTAACGACAAAATTGCAATAAAAGCGCCAACAACATCGAGTAAAAGAACATGACCAATATCTAAAAGACCGATGGCAAATGCGCCCAATGCGGGTCCCGCAATATTGGAAACAGATTGGATAATTTGATTAATACCCGCTATACGTAATAGCTGCGATTCAGGTGCCAACAAAGGCACAGACGCTTGCATGGCTGGCATATGAAAAGCAGACCCAGCCGAGCGGAGTCCCAACAACAAATAGATATATATTAACTCAAAATGACCTGCATAAAAAAGTAAGGACATAACGATGGTGCAAATGCTTATAAAGCCGTCTGCAAAAATCATCGTCTTTTTTCGGTCCCACCGATCGATGAAGACACCGGCAAAGGGCCCTATAATAGCTTGTGGCAAAAGACCGGCAATAGCCGCATAAGCTAACACCTCTGCGGAGCCCGTTTCTATGCTCAACCAAATGATAACCGCAAAATTAACTGCTGAACTACTTAATAAGGATATAAATTGACCCGTCCAGATAACGAGAAACTTTCTTTTCCAAGAGATTTCCATAAAAAAATGATTAATACCTCAAGAACCTATTGAACTCAAGGATGTTAAACAGAATCTAAAATAAAAGTAATGTTCCAGGAGATGTCCTGAAATAAGATAAGTGTTAAAGAAGTGCTCTTGTTAAGCCCTATCTCTATACATAACAATTCTAACGGAAAAAATTAGCCTCATCGGTTATAATTTTAATTGAGAGCAAAATTAACTAAATGCTCCTTATCTCGCAAGTATACTGAACTACGTTAAAATTCGTCTTTTAATTTGATATACAATCGCTCGAAGATTTTAAAATTATTCATATAAGCCTCATGGTCCACTTGTTTTGGCAAAAAAGAAGAAATCGTTACATCTTGATCATTATAAATAGAAAAGCCATCGATTAATTGTAATGCATTCATACCAACAATGGTCGCTCCCATCGCTGAACTTTCAATGGTCTTTCGAACAAACACTTGTTTGTTGAATATATCTGCAAGCATTTGTACCCAATCACTTGATCGGGCAAAACCGCCGCTCACGAAAATGCAACGGAAAGAACCGGAGGCCTCCTCCAAAGCCCGCGCCACACTGTACAAGCCAAAGAGTACACCTTCCATCATGGCTCTAATAAAATGGGCTTGTTTATGATGCTTTTGAACACCAAAGAAGACGCCTTTTGCATTTGCGTCCCAATGGGGAGCACGTTCGCCTGTCAAATAAGGCAGGAAAACCAAACCATTGGATCCGGGGCTTATCGCAGCGGCTTGTTGAGTCAATAAGGGAATTGTTTCCTCCAACGCTTGTCCATTTGAAGACACAAAGCCTTCCTGATACCACTGCAGAATATTAGCGCCGTTATTCACTGCCCCACCCAGCACATAGGTTTCAGGTGATATTACGTAGCTGAAAATCCGTTCCTTTTCATCCCGTGCTGGTTTGTCTGATACCACGCGTATAGCCCCACTGGTTCCAATCGTAACAGAGGCAACGCCTGCATCCATGGCTTGTGCACCTATATTGGCTAAACAGCCATCACTTCCACCTACAATAAAAGGAGTATCGATCGGAAGCTTCATAAAATCGGCATAGTGCGCGTTTAGGCCTCTCGAAATATGTGTAATAGGCACCAATGAAGATAAACGTTCGGAAGAAAGATCTAGTAACGACAATGCAGGAGTATACCATTGCTGCTTAGCAGTTTCCAATAATCCCGTGGCAGAAGCTATGGATACGTCAACGATATAGGTTCCAAATAATTTAAAGAATACGTATTCCTTAATAGAGATAAATTTATATGCCGCCTTAAAAATATCACCCTGGTTTTCTTTCATCCACCCAAGCTTGCAAAGTGGCGACATGGGATGAATAGGTGTACCTGTCTTCAAATATATATCGTGGCCTAAAGATGTGCCCTTTAATTGCGTCGCAAATGCTTCACTCCTGGTGTCCGCCCAGATAATACAATTGGTTAGCGGCCTTCCCGCTGAGTCTACGGCCATAAGGCCATGCATCGCACTACTGAAACTGATACCGCGTAATGCCGTCGCTGCCTGATTTCCATTCATAACTTGACGCACTGCGGCGATACAGTTGATGACGGCTTCGAACAGGACTTCGGGATCTTGTTCACTATAAGTGGGTAAAGGAGAAATAATCGGATAGGACATGCGGTGTTCGGTTATCACCTGCCCTTGTAAATTAAAAGCCAAAGCCTTTGTACTCGTAGTTCCAATATCCACGGCTATAATATATTCCATATGAAGTAAGCTCCTCAGCTTTAAAATGATTTTATCTCTCCATTAAGAAGAGAAAATTGTAAAATATAAATATAGTGGTTAGTCCTTTATTCGAAGAGTTTTATAGCAGAAAATATTACACATAATGGATTTTCCGAAATTGCGTGCTCTTTACATTGCAATATTCAGCAATCTCTTATTTCCTCCCCGAAATAAGAAGCATATTTTTCTCATCGGACAATCAAAAAATTACGTATATCACAACAGCAGCAGTCTGTCAAGTATTTACTTAGAACTAACGTTGCGAGAAACACAAAATCACTTCAATAACAGAGAAAAAAAAACTATTTATCGCCAACTACACTTCTTTTCGATAAAAACAAGCAAACAAAAAACCATGAAAACACCGAAACATCGCCAGATTCTCACATTAGCTAAATAAAATTTCATATCTTTATTTTTTCCTGCATTCAAACATCGTTTTTTCGCATATGACAAGATTTATCAAAATAATGCATCCAACAGGATTGACTGAATGGATACATATTGATCAGATTTTTTCGTTTTATCCCTTAGAAAACCCCACACCCACACAACAAACCATACTAAACTTAGTCAATGGAAATAAAGTAACCATTTCACAAACAGTGGACGAAGTATTAAAGCAGTTAAAAGATCTTCGATAAAATACGGTCGCTGGTCTGAGAGAAGAATAGCAACAAGCTGACCATCTCGCTTTAAGCTCATTGCTTCCTTAAAAACCCCTAAAAACAGCGATTTACACGTACTAAATGCGAAATTATCTTTGCCCTAAAAAAGTATTTATCTTAAAAGAATTTCCATGAAAAAAGTATTTATCGGTTTATCTATGATCTTATGTTTACTGACCGCTTATAATTGCAGTCAACCAAAAGATCCTGCGGCGTATAACAATGAATTAATGACCGTAATTAATGACAACGAAAAGCATATTAATGACATGAACGCTGCCATGACTGCTGCCGATTACAGCAAAGCATCAGAGGTAAGAAAAGCTTGGGAAACAAGTTTAAGTGAGCAGATTGCAAAAGTAGAAAAAGCGGGCGATTTTAATGGTGACGAAGTGCTTCAAAAAGGGATATTAAGCGGCTTGAAAGCTTATCAAAAAATTGTAACCAACGATTATCCGAAGCTAATTGATATACGCGCCAATAAAAAAGAAGACCCTCAAACCGAACAACAATTGCTAGAAAATATTAATAACGCCTTCGAAACCGCTGCCAATGACGTCAACAAAGCTTCGAACGATTTCGAAAGTAAATACGCGAAGTAATATTTCTATTGACCCTACACTACCTATTGCTAGAAAAGAAAATCGTACCTGAATATAGGGGCCTGTTTTCCAACACAGAAGACAGCCCCTTCTTCTGCTACCGGCGCGTTACTTAATTTCTATTTGGATGTTGCGTTGAAAGCATCAAACAACTTTTTTAGCTCTTTTGCTTTTTCAGGGAATTCGTCGATAACATTGGTTCGCTCACTCGGGTCATAGGAAACATTAAAAAGCTCTTTGGCTGCAGGATAAGCTTTTCCTGAATTATTATTTATGCCAGCTGGCAACTCCCGATATTTCCAACTACCACTTCTTACTGCTTCCACGTTGCCATGATTAACCAAGTAAATAGGACGGTGTTCAAAATCCAGATCTTTAGCTTTTCCCATGAGCAATGGGGCGATTGATTGCCCATCCAATTCGCGTGCTTTAGGTAATGAGGCATCCGTCAATTCAGCTAAAGTAGGTAATACATCTACGTTGCTAATCGCACTTCGCAGTACGGCTCCTTTTGGTGTGCGTCCTTTCCAGTAAACAATAAACGGCACACGTACCCCGCCCTCATAAGTCTGTGCTTTAGACCCCTTGAACATGCCCGCAGTGCCCACATGCCAATTTCTTGTAACACCGTCGCCACTCATTCTAATAGGATACTCAATCCATGGTCCGTTATCACTGGAAAAAATCAACATGGTATTATCGGCCAATCCTTGCTCTTCCAATGTTTTCCACATCAAAGCCAGCTGCTTATCCAAATCTTCTACAACAGCACCCAAGGCTCCTCCAAAGTGCAACGCTTTCATCCGATCGGCTTCGGCAGCTAAAGCGACCGGTAAGTGAGGCATATTATGGGCGTAGTATAGAAAAAAGGGTTGATCTTTCCTTTGTTCTTTAATAAAACGGATAACTTCTTCGCTGTAAATCCGACTCAAATTAGAATCGGCGGGACCTTGTATCGCAGGCTTTCGGTTTCGAAAAATTTTAATTGTCGTATCTGTTTTCACGTAGGGATCGCGATAATCATGGCTATACAACATACCAAAAAATGAATCAAAGCCCTGCCCCGTTGGATAGTTGAAATCATGCTTATCTCCTAGGTGCCATTTTCCTACTAAAGCGGTGCGATACCCCACTTCTTTTAACATCTCGGCGATGGTTATTTCTTCGTCCGGCAGCCCTAATGTTGATCCAGGGCCTATCGGATCCGGAAGATTATAACGAGAAGCATAACGTCCGGTCAATAAGGATGCACGTGAAGGCGTACAGGAAGGACTCGTCACCATGAAATCGGTAGCACGAACCCCATTAGCAGCCATTGAATCCAAAAAAGGGGTTGATATGCTAGGGCTACCATAACAACCTAAATCGGAGTATCCCATATCATCGGCCAATACAAGAATAATATTGGGACGCTCTTGCGCGCTTCCGGAACCGAACAGATAAAAACAATATAAGGCTGTAAGAATTATTTTTTTTATCCACATAGGCTGTAAAATTATAGATTCAGTCGTTAAGACCCAATCATTTTTGCAAGAATCTATAAAACTTATTATCCTACATCAAGAACAGACAATAAACGAGTTCTTACCTTTGATTACAATTAACAGTAAAGCCCTTAATGATGGCAATACCTTACAAAGGGTACTCTTAAGGCGATTACGTTTAGGAAATTACGAAAAATTACTATGGAATTAGGCTTAAGCATGTTTGGCGATTTATCGTATAATCACGATACAAAGACCTTTCAATCCGCTCAGGAGCGGATAAAAGAGATACTGGAAGAAATAAAATTGGCAGATGAAGTCGGACTAGATGTTTTCGGCATTGGCGAGCACCACCGCCCTGATTTCGCTGTTTCCAGTCCGGAGATTATACTGGCTGCGGCA
>Ga0079224_100014906_pt1 | contig 10871 bp, 11 predicted proteins | sample Stecom2015_FD_80414 | JGI IMG/M metagenome (GOLD analysis project Ga0079224, IMG submission 80414) | Agricultural soil microbial communities from Utah to study Nitrogen management - Steer compost 2015 | ecosystem: Environmental > Terrestrial > Soil > Agricultural land | place: USA: Utah...
CATAGCCCAGGGCGACGATGTCCTTGGGAAAGGCAAAGGGATCTTCCCAGCCGTGAAGGACCAGGATCTTGGCCTTGATGTCCATTTCCTGTTCCAAGCCAGGGGGATCGAAGATTCCGTGGAAACAGACCGCGGCCTTGAGATCCACCCCGCTGCGGGCCAAATCCAGGGCACATTTTCCCCCAAAACAGAAGCCGATGATGCCCACATTTTCCGAATCGGCCAATTCGTGCTCCTTAACCTTCTCAAAGGCCAGGAGCAAACGGTCCAACAGTTCCTGTCGGTCCTTTAAGGCCTCGTTCATCAAAATCTCGGCCTGTTCGTTGTCCTTGGCCCTTTTTCCCTTTCCATAGACGTCCACGGCAAGGGCCAAATAGCCCATTTTGGCCAACTCAATGGCCTTTTCCTCTTCAAATTTGGACTGTCCCGTCCAAGTGTGCGCGATCAGGACCACCGGACGTTTGCCCTTTTTCCCGTTGTCGTGGGCCAAAACGCCCTGAAAGCTCCTTTCGTGACCGGAATAGTTGAATTTTTCAGTCTTTATCATAATAGGTCAGTTGTTGCTCGGACCCCTAAATTAGGGTATTTTTCAATAGGTTCACAGAACCTCCACATTGAGGATGTAAACACTCTTCCAGGGCCAATCCCCATCGCCGACCGGGACCTTGTTGATGGCATCGACGACCTCCATGCCGTCCACCACACGCCCAAAGGGGGTATAGGAACCGTCCAGATGGTAAGAACCCGGGGAGGTCACTACAATAAAGAACTCATAGGGGGATGCGAGTTTATGGGGGTTGTCCCTTTCACTGCTGGGCATGGAGATGGTGCCCCTGTGGTGGCTATGCCCCTTTCGGGTATCGGGGGGAAGCAGATACCGGCCTATGTCCGTCCTTTTTTTCATGACCTTGGGATCGTCGGTGCTGCCCCCTTGAATGATGAAATCCTTGACCACCCGATGGAACTGCGTACTGTCAAAATAATGTTTCTTTGCCAAATAGATGAAGTTGGCCTTGTGGTAGGGTACATTGTCATAGAGTTGCAGGGTGAAACTGCCCATGGAGGTGTTGATCCTCACCCTGTTTCCCTTCAACTCCTTGGCGTATTCGAAGAAAAAGTCAATGGCATTTTCCTCGGTCAGCACAAAGGGTTCCTCCTTCGGTTCGATTTCTTCGGGCACGGAATCGACTTCCATCGGGGGGATGCTGTCCCGGACAATGATTTTTTCCCCAACTTTGTCGGGTTCTTTCTTTGGGGATTCCCCACAGGAAACAAGGATCAGGAACAACAATGCGGTAAATGTGGCAGTAGACCTAGGCAACATGAAATTTGATGAATTTAAACAATTGGCCCTAAATTTAAAAAAACTCCCCCTACCCGGGGAGCCCTCCCATCATAAAATGTCCCCGGAACTTCGGATCCAATGGATGAGGGACCACAAAATAAGGGATTTCAATCCAAGGATGGCCGGGGTCATGGCACTATTCTTTCCTGATTCCCAGGGCCAGACCCGCCTGCTCTTGATCCTGAGAAAGATCTATGAGGGGGTGCACTCCGGACAGATCGGCTTTCCGGGAGGCAAGGCAGAGGAGGGAGATCGGGGAATCCTCGAAACGGCCCTTAGGGAAACCCATGAGGAGGTGGGGGTCCCTCCCCATGCCATCGAAGTGATCCGGGAGCTCAGTGAAGTATATGTGCCCCCGAGCAATTTTCTGGTCAAACCCTTTATGGGCCTTTACCAAGACCCCAGGCCCTTTGTAAAGGAGGAAGGGGAAGTCGAAGAAATCGTGGAGGTGCTTTTAAGGGATTTCATGGATGAATCCAATCGCATTGTTGAAAACTTGACTACTTCCTATGCCGAAAACATAAGTGTACCTGCTTATAGATTAAATGGTTATACGGTATGGGGGGCCACGGCCATGATGTTGGGGGAAATCCAGGAACTATTGCGGATGGCACATTGACCGCTATTTTGTAAATTTGGGATCAATTCAAAATCATGGGTATTTTCAAGAAAAATCCTTTCGGCCATTATTTGTTCTTGAAACGATGGTTGATCCTGATCGCCGGTATGGCCACGCACCAGCGCTATAAAGGATTCAATACCTTGGAAATCGAAGGCTCCCAGGTCATTCGGGACCTTCCCGATACCAATGTGCTCTTTGTGAGCAACCACCAGACCTATTTCGCCGATGTTGTGGCCATGTTCCATGTGTTCAACGCAAGCCTGAAGGGCAGGGACGATTCCATCAAGAACATGGGCTACCTATGGAACCCCAAACTGAACATCTATTATGTCGCTGCCAAGGAGACCATGAAAAAGAGCCTCTTGACCAAGATATTGGCCTATGCCGGTTCCATCAGTATCGAAAGGACCTGGAGGGCCGATGGGCATGATGTGAACCGACAAGTGAAGTTCAGTGATATCAGCAATATTGCCAAGGCATTGGACGACGGTTGGGTGATCACCTTTCCCCAGGGAACCACCACTCCCTGGAAGCCCTTGAGAAAAGGGACCGCCCATATCATAAAAAGGTACAAACCGGTGGTGGTCCCGGTAGTGATCGATGGCTTCAGACGTTCCTTTGACAAAAGGGGCCTAAGGGTCAAAAAGAAGGGAATCCTCCAATCCATGCAGATCAAGGCCCCCTTGGAGATCGATTATGAAAATGAATCCATCGAGTCGATCCTGGAAAAATTGGAATATGCCATAGAGCAACACCCTTCCTTTCTCAAGGTGGTTTCCAAAGAAGATCTCATGGCCTATGAGGCCGAGAACGAAAAGAGGCGCTACAGCTATAAAGGGGATTGATCCAAAGATTTTTCAAGAAATATTTGTAAGTTTATATTGGCATTTGTTGCCAAAAACCCGATTTAGGGGCGACCGAACCATCAAGCTGACCAGACCGAGGACATAGGGATACCATGGACTTCCGGCCACATCCATAGCTTGAATTGTCCATGGGTATCCTCCATGCCGCCACGCCCGGTCCACCCGGACCTGGTGTGGATTGAACCCATTTCGATGGGTAGGACAAAGAAGTTAATTCCCAAGCCGAAGATGAAAAGGTCCTTGCTGCTGTCATTCTTGTGCACCTGTGCGATCCATTCCCAGCAATGGATTGAACTGACCTATGCAGCGGAGAATGGAACGATCACGATCCAAGGGGAGGCCCCCAAGGTCAAGGTTCCCATGGAATATGCCCTGGTGTTGACCGGAATCAATTCGGCCCATGTCGGGGCAATCGGTAGATTGCAGGCCCGGGAATTTGTATCCGACATCCCGGAATTGCTTCGGCCCCTCTTCCCCGGGATCGGGGACAATTCGGTTTTCGAGAGTATTGAAATGGAGCCGGAAAAAGAGCGAAGCCCCTTCCTCCATGCCGTTGGGACCTTTGGGAAATTGGAACGGATCGGGGAACTGGGGGACGCCCTATACGCGGAAACCCGTTTTGCCCCCGACACGGCAAGGGCCCGGGCCCGGTGCGATCAATTGTTGGAGGAGCTGCAATCCAGCTCCTTGGAAAGATTGAAGCTGGAGGTCGAGCAGGCCCAATATTATATCGAGGCCCTTATACAGAGCTATTCCGTACAGATCGAAACGGTAGGGATATCCGATTCCCTGCAGCACAAATTGGTCCAGGAATATTCTGTCCTCAGGAGAATCAAGGATAGGCTGGAGCGGCGTGACCATCTTGAAATCCTGGGTTTTATGGAGCGCTCCCTCTATGCCACGGATTCGATTTTTATTGGAAGGTTCAGGGCAGAAGGGGATGTGGTGGACCTCGAATTGGAACTGACGGACACCTATACCGGGGAATTCCTGTACGAAGGCACCCTGAGCTTTATGGCCCACGGCAATTTTTCCTTTGATTTTTCGACTGGTTTTTTCTATACCGATCTTGTGGACCATCGGTATTATCAAATGCCCGAAAGCGGAATCGACCGACTGCACCTTGAGGAGCAGGGGGAAGTGGACCTCTCCATTGGGGCCCTGGCCCATTTCTCTTACAAACTTTCCCCAGGATTCGCTGCGGGCATTGCAGTGGGAACCTCCCTATCCCCCTTGGACGGAAACCTGCGCTACCTTTTGGGACCGAGTATGACCCTCGGACCCCAAAAGCAATTTTCCCTCAGTTTTGGATGTGCCCTGTCCCGCTTGGATCGGCTATCCGATGGGGTGGCCCGGGATGCCCAAGGGCATTTCCTTCCGAGCGGGCAGCCGATACCGATGGTCAAAAAAACGGTCACCGGCCTTTTTGTCGGGGCCACCTACAACCTAAACCGTAAAAGACCATGAAAAACAAACAATTCCTGATCAACCTCTTGGTGGTACTGGCCCTGCTCGGCTTTTTGGCCTCCTCGATCTTTATCTTCCAAAAAGCCTTTGCACTCTTGGATTCCCAAGGACATCTCCCAGGGGGGTATTCCATGGGCCTGAACCCCGCCCTGATCCATATTGCCAATGGGCTCACCGGCTTGGTCGGGGGCATCGTGGCCGCGGCCTTTGGGACACAAGCCTCAAAATCCCCTCCCTCCGGAGCGGATTCCACGCAGCACCTCAAATTAAGGAGCCTGGGAAACCTGGTCTATTCCGGCACAGAAGAGGCCCAAACCCCCAAGCTCGGGATGGCAAAGGCGAGGTACGGATTTTTTTACGCCCTGGCCTATATCCTGGTCGGGCTTGCCGCCCTGGTCATATGGGCGGTTTTGGGGGAAAATACCATTCCCGTGGTCTCCAATACGGCGGTCACCTTTCTAGGCATGATGATCCCGATCGTGGCCACTTATTTTAAGGATTGAACAAAAAAAATACAGCTATGGATAAAAAAACAGTTGTTTTGGAGAGCTACCCCGATTTCCTTCAGGGCAGGATAGAAAAGAGGGAACGGGAACGCAACAGACATATGCCCAACTATGTCAATGGGAACATTTCCCAATTGGTGATCGATGACCTCAAGCTTTGGCGGGTGGGGGTATTGAAGGTCAGTTTTAAAGGTGGGGACCCAAGTTTGCACAAAAAGTTGGCCGAAGCCGCCAAGATCTGGTCCCAATACGGAAACATCGAATTTGATTTCGGCCATGACCCAAAGACCCAAACCTATCGCAGCTGGACCCCTACGGATACCAGCCATATCAGGGTAGGATTCGACCAGGAAGGATATTGGTCCCTTGTGGGTACCGATAGCTCCGATCCTGAAATCGTGGGCCCCGGGGAAATTACCCTGAACCTCGCCGGTTTTGATGGGCGGCTTCCGGTAAATTGGAAGACCGTGGTCCTGCATGAATTTGGCCATGCCCTGGGTTTCCACCACGAACACCAAAGCCCGGATCTCGAATGTGATTTTGATTGGCCAAAGGTCTATGATTATCTGGCCGGTCCGCCCAATTATTGGCCCAAATGGAAGGTGGACCACAATTTGAGGCAGCTCAATAGGGGCAATTTGACCTATTCGGCCCACGATAAGAATTCCATCATGCACTACAGTTTTCCCGCGTGGATGTTCATCACAGGGGAGAAGTCCCCATGCCATACCCCGGAAAACCTGGAACTTTCGGCCGAGGACAAGAACATGATGGCGGAAGCCTATCCCATGGAGCCTGAAAGGATACAACTATTGGATGCCTATAGGATGGGCAATCTGGAATCCCTGGCCCAAAACCGTTCCCTGACCAAAAGCCTACGACAGCAGCACAGGAATCATCTGGAATACTATATGGGGTGCCAATGAGTGTCTTGGAACCCACGGTGGGACCGCAAGTTCAAAATTCCAATTTTTTGAGTTCGTTGTAGTTTCCCCTGAGCCTTTTGAGGAGGATTCCGTAGAGCAATTTGTAGAACAACCAGATCAGCAAGAGCACAAAGCCGGTGAACACCACCGATACGGCGATGACCATGGCCCAAAATGCCAGGGTGTTGACTTCCTTGGATGCTGCCTCCACGATTTGTTTGCCCTGGGGGGAATACAGAAGGGCCCCGTACATATAGGTTATGGAACTGGCGGCAAAAATGATCAGGTTGAACCATACGTATTGGGTCACGGTCCGTTTAACCTTGAGGATGGTCATCATGAGTTTACTTGAAGAATCCGTAACGGATATTTTTTTGTAGTTCACGTAGAACTTATAAATGAAATAAAGGATGACCACATAATTGAAGATATTCAGGCCGACGACCATTTTGTGGATGTGCATGGCCTTGAGTTCCATAATGGACTCGGGATCATTGAGCAAAATATTGATGCCTGCCCAAAATACGAACTCGATGATGCTGATCAGAAAGATCCACTTCACCAGCGAAGAGGATTTTTTCCAGATCATTTTATAGAGTTCATCATAAGAGAGTTTGGGAAGATCGGCTTCCCTTTTTTGCCAATCTCTCTTCAATAGTTCCAATTCATCCAAATCATCCACCATATCTAGGGATTTAAGATGGTTCTTAATTTATTTTTCACCCGATTCATTTTCACTCTGGCATTTACCTCAGTGATTCCCAGGGTCTCGGATATTTCCGAATAGTCCTTGTCCTCCAGGTAAAGGAACACAAGGGCCTTGTCGATATCCCCGAGTTGCCTGACCGCATCGTACATAAGTTTCAATTGCCGCTCTTGGGTATCATCGTACTCATGGGCCTTGATCTTATGGATCACGGAATCATAATCCTGGGTGGCCACCCGTTTCTTGGATTTACGGTACAGGGTTATGGCCGTGTTCAGGGCGACCCGGTACATCCAGGTACTGAACTTGGCGTCCCCCCGAAACTTGGGGTATGCTTTCCACAATTGTATGGTGATTTCCTGGAAAAGGTCGTTATGCGCCTCCCTGTCGTTGGCATATAGGCTGCACACCTTATGAACAATGTTCTGATTGTTCTCAAGCTCGGTCACAAAACGATGTTCCAGTTCTTTATTCACCAAAGGTCGGTAGGTTTGTTCAATTAGTATATAATGGGTCGGATTTGTTACAGTCCTGGGTAAAAATACCCAATTCCGATTATCGGTGGTCCGCTGGGGTCCACCACAGGTTCAGAAATACAATGCACTGGTCCCTTTCGCTTCCCATGGCCCCCTTGACTCCTTTATTCGCCCATGATCCAGATATTTTTGATCGGGAATCTAAAATTAACAAAAAGCGGTCCCAAAATGATAGAGAGCGGGGAGGATTGATTAATTTTGTATCCATGTCCAACAGTATGAATATCCCACAGTCAAGTTCCCCAAGAGTCATCATAATCGGTGGCGGGTTCGGAGGTATAGCCCTGGCAAAAAAACTGAGTAAAAAGGAGGCCCAAGTAATTTTGTTGGACCGTCACAACTACCATACCTTCCAGCCCTTGCTCTATCAAGTGGCCACAGGCGGTCTTGAACCGGATTCCATTGCCTATCCCATCCGAAAGGTATTGCAGGGCTATCCGAACTTCTATTTTAGGCTGGCCCAAGTCCTGGAAGTGGATGCCAAGGGCAAGAGGGTGATCACCAATATTGGGGAGATCCAATACGATTATTTGGTGGTGGCCACGGGTTCACAGACCAACTTTTATGGAATAAAGGGGATTGAAACCTTGGGCATGGCCATGAAATCGATACCACAGGCCCTGAATCTAAGGAGCCTGATTTTGGAGAACTTTGAACAGGCCCTTCTCACCGACGACCTCCATGCACGGGAAGCCCTGATGAACTTTGTGATCGTTGGGGGAGGCCCCACGGGGGTGGAGCTGGCCGGAGCCCTGGCCGAGATCAAAAAAGGAATCCTGCCCAAGGATTACCCGGACTTGGATACCCGTCGGGTACAGATCAACCTGGTCCACGGTGGGGAACGACTGCTCGATGCCATGAGCGTGAAAGCCTCCAAGAAGGCCGAGAAATTCCTTGAGAGCCTGGGGGTCAATGTATGGAAGGATGTTCAGGTCACGGATTATGACGGGAATATCGTAAGTACCAATACCGACATTACCTTTGAGAGTGCCACCCTGATCTGGGCGGCCGGGGTGCATGCCGTATCCCTCAAAGGAATGGATGCCCCGGAACTTCTGGCCAGGGGAAGACGGTTAAAAGTGAATTCCTATAGCCAAGTGGAAGGTTTTGAAGAAATTTTTGCCATCGGAGATGTGGCCCAAATGGTTACGGAGGCCTATCCCAACGGACATCCCATGATGGCGCAACCCGCCATCCAACAGGGGAGAAACCTTGGGGACAATTTGGTCCGCCTGCTCGAAGGAAAACCCATGAAACCCTTTGTGTACAGGGACAAGGGCAGTATGGCCACCATAGGAAGGAACAAGGCCGTTGTCGACCTCCACCGGTTCAGGTTCCAGGGCGTGTTCGCCTGGTTTGTATGGATGTTCGTGCATCTCTTCTTTCTGATCGGATTTAAAAATCGGATCGTGGTGTTCATCAACTGGGTATACAATTACATCCGCTTTGATCGGGAGGCCCGTTTGATCATACGGCCCTTCAAAAAACAAAACCAGGTCGATCGGGACAAATTGATTCAAGAACAGGTACAGGGCCCGACCACCACATCCTAGGTATCGATTCCTTTATCGCCTTCGAGCTGCGTGAAACCTGGATCCATGTTCTTTCTCGGATGATGGTCATTTAGGATTTGGGCCAAATGGGTCCGGTCCAGGTGCATATAGATCTCGGTGGTGGTAATGCTCTCATGGCCCAGCATTTGTTGGATGGCCCGCAGGTCCGCACCGTTTTCAAGGAGATGGGTGGCAAAGGAATGCCTTAAGGTATGGGGGGATATGTTTTTTTTAAGGCCAATCTTTTCGGCCAATCCTTTGATCAGGGTAAAGACCATGGCCCGGCCCAGCTGTTTGCCCCTGCGGCCCAAAAAGACAAAGTCACTGTGTTCCCGCTCAATGGGTAGGTGGGGCCGGACCTCCTTCCTGTACAGATCTATATATTTTATGTTCGTTTTTCCAATGGGAACAAATCGCTGTTTGTTGCCCTTCCCGGTGACCCGGATGAACCCCTCGTCAAAAAACAGGTCCGAAAGTTTGAGATCCACCAATTCGGAGACCCGCAGGCCACATCCATAGAGCGTTTCCACGATGGCCCGGTTGCGTTCCCCTTCGGCCTTGGAAAGGTCTATGGCGGCTATGAGATTGTCGATTTCCTTTGTGGACAGGGTGTCGGGAAGCTTTCTTCCGATCTTTGGGGTCTCGATAAGGGCCATGGGATTGTCCTCCCTGTAGTTCTCAAAGATCAAATAGTTGAAAAACCCCTTGAGCCCCGAAATTATCCTGGACTGTGTCCTGGGATTCAGGGTTTTGGCCACTTCATAGTTGAACTGTTCCAACAACTCCCTGGAAACTTCCACCGGGCTAACCTGGATATTGTGCCCATGGAGGTAACCCACCAGCTTTTGAAGGTCCAGAAGGTAATTCACAATTGAATTTTTGGAAAGCCCCCGCTCGATCTTCAGGTAGTTTTGATAGTCTTCCAACGCCTGTTCCCAGTTCATGGACCAAAGATAACCACATTCAGGGATCAAATAAGTATGGTTTTTGGACCGTCAAACCGCAATTAATAGGATTTTTAACACAAATGGACACTAATGTACTTTAGAAAGCGTTTAAGTCTTACTAAAATTTTAACAATGGGAAAAATAAGAATTGGAATTTTGTCCATGGCCATGTTGGCCCTAGGGTATACCGCCATGGCACAGGATGTTGACCGAACCAGCTTCAAAGCAGGTTTTTACGCCGGACTGCCCATGGGGGATGCCAAGGATTTTTCAAGCTTTGGGCTGGGGCTCGACCTAGGGTACCACTGGGGAGTCTCCGAACTGATTGATGTGGGAGTGGTCACGGGATTTATGAACGCCTTTGTGGATACCGATTCCGCTGCTGGAGCGGCAGGTTTTGACGATTTTCAGATTGTGCCCGTGGCGGCGGCCTTCAGGATTTATCCCACCTATAGCTTTAAGTTGGGAGCGGATGTGGGCTATGGTGTGGGCATCAACGAGGGAAATGAAGGTGGCTTTTACTGGAGGCCCACCATGGGATACAACCTCAGTGGCAACACCGAACTCAATGTGTCCTATCTCAATGTCAGCAACGATGGGGATTTCTCCATGCTGACCTTGGGGGTGATCTTCCTGTTCTAAAGGGGCATCCCTGCTGGGGATTCTAGGGTGACAAAAGCAGTGATTTTCAAAATTCGGGGGATCTTTTTATAGCTCTTTTTAGACGGGTAGTCAGGATTCTCATTTTGACTAAGACCCCTCCAATGTGCAATTCATCTTAGTACACGACAAAAATTTAAACTTCTGAAAAAACGTTCAAAAAAAGTAAGAAATAAATAGGATAAACGTTGATGTTCAGTATATTAAAGGAAAACTACCACGTCATGCCTTTAAAAAGAACACCAGTCCAAGTACCGAAGATACACAATTGCTGATGATGTTCAGGGACCATTTCGGAAGCTTTCTCAATTTGGCCAGGATCCGTCTTGTCTGCCATTTTATCACGGCCGCGAGCAAGGTTCGCACTGTGAACTATTCCAAGCTTTCGGCCGGATTCCTCGCCGGGGCCGATGCCCTGAGCAATTACCGGCGTATCCAGCGCTTCATGGCCGGTGCGGCATTGCCCATGGAATGGGTGGCCAGGTTCATTTTTGCGCTCCTGCCCCTTAAGGGTCCCCTGGTGCTGGTGATGGACCGTACCAATTGGAAGCTCGGTGAGAGCTGGCATCAACATATTGATGCTTGGGGTGGTATACAAAAACGTGGCCTTCCCCCTGATGTTCCGTATGCTGGACAAACGTGGAAACTCCAACACGGCGGAACGTATCGCACTGGTCAGGGACTTCATCGCCTGGTTCGGCAGGGACCGCATCGACTGCCTGTTGGCCGACCGGGAG
>Ga0079224_100014907_pt1 | contig 10871 bp, 5 predicted proteins | sample Stecom2015_FD_80414 | JGI IMG/M metagenome (GOLD analysis project Ga0079224, IMG submission 80414) | Agricultural soil microbial communities from Utah to study Nitrogen management - Steer compost 2015 | ecosystem: Environmental > Terrestrial > Soil > Agricultural land | place: USA: Utah...
ATGGGCATCGCGCTGGAGCGGCTGGCGTACTGCCTGCGCCGCCGGGTGCAGAACGAGGTCGGCGTCTACATGTCCTCGTTGTCCTGCCGGACCCTGGTCTACAAGGGCATGCTGACCACCGAGCAGCTGGAGCTGGTCTTCCCGGAACTGCACGACGAGCGGCTGGCCAGCGCGCTGGCGATCGTGCACTCCCGGTTCTCCACCAACACGTTCCCGGCCTGGGAGCTGGCGCACCCGTTCCGGATGATCGCGCACAACGGCGAGATCAACACCGTGATGGGCAACCGGAACTGGATGCGGGCCCGGGAGGCGCTGCTGCAGAGCAACCTGCTGCCCGGCGACCTGGACCGGCTGTTCCCGATCTGCGCGCCCGGTGAGTCCGACTCGGCCTCGTTCGACGCCGTGGTCGAGCTGCTGCACCTGGGCGGCCGGTCGCTGCCGCACGCGGTGCTGATGATGATCCCGGAGGCCTGGGAGAACAACGCCGAGATGGACCAGGCCCGGAAGGACTTCTACGCCTTCCACTCCTGCCTGATGGAGCCGTGGGACGGTCCGGCCTGCGTGGTGTTCTCCGACGGCACCCAGGTCGGCGCGGTGCTGGACCGCAACGGCCTGCGGCCAGGCCGGTTCTGGGTCACCGACGACGGCCTGGTGGTGCTCGCCTCGGAGTCCGGGGTGCTCGACCTGCCGGAGGAGAAGGTGGTCCAGAAGGGCCGCCTGCAGCCGGGCAAGATGTTCCTGGCCGACCTGGCCCAGCACCGGATCATCTCCGACGACGAGGTGAAGGGGTCGCTGGCCGCCGCCGCCCCGTACGGGGAGTGGCTGGTGGCCGGCCGGATCAGCCTGAACGAGCTGCCGGAGCGGGAGCACGTCCGGCACAGCCACGCCTCGGTCACCCGGCGGCAGCAGATCTTCGGCTACACCGAGGAGGAGCTGCGTCGGATCCTGGCCCCGATGGCGAGCTCGGGCACCGAGCCGATCGGGTCGATGGGCACCGACACCCCGGTCGCGGTGCTGAGCCAGCGGCCGCGGCTGCTGTTCGACTACTTCTCCCAGCTGTTCGCGCAGGTGACCAACCCGCCGCTGGACGCGATCCGGGAGGAACTGGTCACCTCGCTGTACAACACCATCGGACCGGAGCACAACCTGCTCGAGCCGGGCCCGCGGTCCTGCCGCCGGGTGGTGCTGCCGTTCCCGGTGATCGACTCCGACGACCTGACCAAGATCCGGCACATCAACCGCGACGGCGACATGCCGGGCTACGCCACCCACGTGATCCGTGGCCTGTACGACGTGCACGGCACCTCCGGCGGCCCGGGCGGCGCGGAGGCGCTGGCCGCGAAGCTGGACGAGTTGTGCGCCGAGACCTCGGCCGCGATCGCCGACGGTGCCCGGATCATCGTGCTGTCCGACCGGCACTCGACGGCCGAACTGGCGCCGATCCCGTCGCTGCTGCTCACCTCGGCGATCCACCACCACCTGGTCCGGGAGAAGACCCGGACCCAGGTCGGCCTGATCGTCGAGGCCGGCGACGTCCGCGAGGTGCACCACGTGGCGCTGCTGATCGGCTACGGAGCCGCCGCGGTGAACCCGTACCTGGCGATCGAGTCGGTGGAGGACCTGGCCCGGCAGGGCGACTTCGTCGACCTGGAGCCCGAGGTCGCGGTGAAGAACGTGATCAAGGCGCTGGGCAAGGGCGTGCTCAAGGTGATGAGCAAGATGGGCGTCTCCACCGTCGCCTCCTACACCGGAGCCCAGATCTTCGAGGCGCTCGGCCTGTCCCAGGAGCTGGTCGACCGCTACTTCACCGGCACCACCTCCAAGCTCGGCGGGATCGGCCTGGCCGAGCTGAGCGAGGAGGTCCGGCAGCGGCACCTGCGTGCGTACCCGGCCGACGGCATCCCGCTGGCGCACCGCCGGCTCGAGGTCGGCGGCGAGTACCAGTGGCGCCGGGAGGGCGAGCCGCACCTGTTCGACCCCGAGACGGTGTTCCGGCTGCAGCACTCCACCCGCGCCGGCCGGTACGACATCTTCAAGACCTACACCCGCGCCGTGGACGACCAGTCCGAGCGGTTGATGACCCTGCGCGGCCTGCTGCGGTTCAAGAGCGACCGGCCGCCGGTGCCGATCGAGGAGGTCGAGCCGGCCTCGGAGATCGTGAAGCGGTTCTCCACCGGCGCGATGTCGTACGGCTCCATCTCCAAGGAGGCGCACGAGACGCTGGCGATCGCGATGAACCGGCTCGGCGGGAAGTCCAACACCGGCGAGGGGGGCGAGGACCCCGACCGGCTGTACGACCCGGAGCGGCGCAGCGCGATCAAGCAGGTCGCCTCCGGCCGGTTCGGCGTCACCTCCGACTACCTGACCAACGCCGACGACATCCAGATCAAGGTGGCCCAGGGCGCCAAGCCGGGGGAGGGCGGGCAGCTGCCCGGCCCCAAGGTCTACCCGTGGGTGGCCAAGACCCGGCACTCGACGCCGGGCGTCGGGCTGATCTCGCCGCCGCCGCACCACGACATCTACTCGATCGAGGATCTGAAGCAGCTGATCCACGACCTGAAGTGCGCCAACCCCGCGGCCCGGATCCACGTCAAGCTGGTCGCCGAGGTCGGCGTCGGCACGGTCGCGGCCGGGGTGAGCAAGGCCAAGGCCGACGTGGTGCTGATCTCCGGCCACGACGGCGGCACGGGCGCGGCCCCGCTGACCTCGCTGAAGCACGCCGGCGGCCCGTGGGAACTGGGCCTGGCCGAGACCCAGCAGACGCTGCTGCTGAACGGGCTCCGGGACCGGATCGTGGTCCAGGTGGACGGCCAGCTGAAGACCGGCCGGGACGTGGTGATCGGCGCCCTGCTCGGCGCGGAGGAGTTCGGGTTCGCCACCGCCCCGCTGGTGGTCAGCGGCTGCGTGCTGATGCGGGTGTGCCATCTGGACACCTGCCCGGTCGGCATCGCCACCCAGAACGAGACCCTGCGCCGGCGCTACACCGGCAAGGCCGAGTTCGTGATCAACTTCTTCCAGTTCATCGCCGAGGAGGTCCGGGAGTACCTGGCGCAGCTCGGCTTCCGCAGCCTGGAGGAGGCGATCGGCCACGTCGAGGTGCTGGACACCACGAAGGCCGAGAACCACTGGAAGGCGCACGGGCTGGACCTCAGCCCGATCCTGCACCTGCCGGAGCTGCCCGAGGGCACGGCCCGGCACCGGGTGGTCGAGCAGGACCACGGGCTGGAGGCCTCGCTGGACACCGAGCTGATCCGGATCTGTCGGCCGGCCCTGGAGCACGGCCAGCCGGTCCGCGCGCAGGTGCCGGTGCGGAACATCCACCGCACGGTCGGCACCCGACTCGGGCACGAGGTGACCAAGGCGACCCAGGGGGTCGGGCTGCCCGACGGCACGATCGACATCACGCTCACCGGCAGCGGCGGCCAGAGCTTCGGCGCGTTCCTGCCGGCCGGGATCACGCTCCGGCTGGAGGGTGACAGCAACGACTACCTCGGCAAGGGTCTGTCCGGCGGGCGGATCGTGGTCCGGCCGTCCCGGGGCGCGGTACTGACCGCCGAGGAGAACATCATCGCCGGCAACGTGATCGCCTACGGCGCGACGTCGGGGGAGCTGTTCCTGCGCGGCGTGGTCGGCGAGCGGTTCTGCGTCCGCAACTCGGGCGCCACCGCCGTCGTGGAGGGCGTCGGCGACCACGCCTGCGAGTACATGACCGGCGGCATCGTGGTGGTGCTCGGCCCGACCGGCCGCAACGTCGCCGCGGGCATGTCCGGTGGGATCGCGTACTTCCTCGACCTGGACCCGAACCGGCTGAACACCGAGCTGGTGGACGCCGGGACGCCGACCGAGGCCGACCTGGAGGTGCTGCGCACCCTGGTCGCCCGGTACCAGGAGGAGACCGACTCCGCGGTGGCGGAACAGCTGCTGGCCGACTGGGCGGCGGCGGAGCGGCGGTTCACCAAGGTGCTGCCGCGCGACTACGCCCGGGTGATCGCCGCCCGGGAACAGGCGGAGCGAGACGGCCTCGACGACGCGACCACGACGACCCGGATGATGGAGGCCGCTCATGGCTGATCCCCGAGGCTTTCTGAAGCACCCGCGCCGGGTGGCCGAGCGGCGGCCCGTGGCCGAGCGGATCAAGGACTGGAACGAGGTCTACCCGGGCACGCCCGGGCGGGCGCTGCTGCCGATCATCGGCGACCAGGCCGGCCGCTGCATGGACTGCGGCATCCCGTTCTGCCACACCGGCTGCCCGCTGGGCAACCTGATCCCGGAGTGGAACGACCTGGTCTGGCGGGACGACTGGACCGAGGCGATGGAGCGGCTGCACGCCACCAACAACTTCCCGGAGTTCACCGGACGGGTCTGCCCGGCGCCCTGCGAGGACGCCTGCGTGGTCGCCATCGCCGACGAGGCGGTGACGATCAAGAACGTCGAGGTGGCGATCATCGACAAGGCCTGGGATGAGCGCCGGGTCGACCCGCAGCCGCCCGAGTGGCACACCGGCAGCACGGTCGCGGTGATCGGCTCCGGCCCGGCCGGGCTGGCCGCGGCGCAGCAGCTGACCCGCGCCGGCCACACCGTCGCCGTGTTCGAACGGGACGACAAGCCGGGCGGCCTGCTCCGCTACGGCATCCCGGAGTTCAAGCTGGAGAAGAAGGTGCTGGACCGGCGGATCCGGCAGATGCGGGACGAGGGCACCAACTTCCGCTGCAACGTCCGGGTCGGTGTCGACGTCACCGGGCAACAGCTGCGCGAGCGCTACGACGCGGTGGTCGTCGCCACCGGCGCCACCGTGCCGCGCCAGCTGGAGGCGAAGAACGCCGACCTCGGCGGGGTCCACTACGCGATGGACTACCTGACCCAGGCCAATCGGTCCGCGCTCGGTGAGGAGGTGCCGGACCAGATCACCGCCGAGGGCAAGAACGTGATCATCATCGGCGGTGGCGACACCGGCGCGGACTGCCTCGGCACGGCGATCCGGCAGGGCGCCAAGTCGATCCTGCAGCTGGAGCACAACGTGATCCCGCCGGAGCAGCGGCCGGAGCACGAGCCGTGGCCGACCTACCCGCGGATCTTCCGCACCTCGGCCGCCAACGAGGAGGGCGGCGAGCGGCTGTTCAAGGCGGCGACCACCGAGCTGGTCGGCGACGAGGACGGCAACGTGCAGGCGCTGCGGATCGTCGAGGTGGTCCGGCAGAACCGGGTGAACACCCCGATCGAGGGCACCGACCGGGAGTTCCCGGCCGACCTGGTGCTGCTGGCGATGGGCTACACCGGCCCGGAGCCGGACCTGCTGGAGCAGCTCGGCGTGCGGACCGACCACGGTCTGGCGCAGCGCGCGCCGGACTACAGCACCGACGTGCCGGGCGTGTTCGTCTGCGGCGACGCCGGCCGGGGCCAGTCGCTCGTGGTCTGGGCGATCGCCGAGGGCCGGGCCTGCGCCGCGACCGTGGACGAGTTCCTGTCCGGGTCGACCAAGCTGCCGCGGCCGATCCCGTCGACCGCCCGCCAGATGGCGGTCTGAGCCGCTCCGTCGCCGGCGGCGGAGCGGCGAGGGGATCGCCCGGGCGGCGTCTTTCCCGACCGCACGGCCTCCGGCGACGTCCCGACCGGCTCGCGCCTTGCCGACCGTCGTCCCGAGGAGCGGGCTCCGCGCCCCGAGCTCGTCGAAGGGCTACCCGGACGAGGGTCCTCCGACGGGCTCAGGACGCGATCGCCCTGGTAGCCAACCAACGAGCACCGCACCTGGGCTCGTCGACGGGCACCGCTCCCGGACCGTGTTCGCTCAGTTCGGGCCGAGCGCCGTCACCGGCGGGGTCGCCGTCCGCGGGGTCTCGACCAGCAGTCGCCAGTCCCCGGTGTCGGTGTCCAGCCAGCGCACGTCGTCGCGGTGGTACTGCAGGGCGTAGGCGACCCGGGGCTGATCGGTGACGTTCGGTCCGGACCCGTGCACGGTCCAGCGGCTGAACGCGACCGCGTCACCGGCCCGCATCCGGATCGGCAGACACTGCAGCGGGTCGACCTCGACCTGGCGGTGGGTGTCGCCGTCGTCGCTGGTCCGGGAGTCGAGCTGGGCCTGGTGGGAGCGCGGAACGATCTGCAGGCAGCCGTTCTCCGGGGTCATCTCCGACAACGCCACCCAGAGGTTGATCGAGCCCAGGGCCGGGTCGTGCCGGGTGTAGTTGTTGTCCTGGTGGAAGTGCATCGTCCCGCCGCCACCCCCGGCCTTGACCGCGGTGAACGGCAGATAGCGGTGGGCCGGACCGCCGATCAGCCGGGACGCGACGGCCAGCGTCGCCTCGCCGTTGATCAAGGTGTCCAGCGCCGACCCGGCCAGGTACTGCGAGCACTGGCGCAGCTTGTCGGCGGTCTCGGTGGCGCGGTCGAGCCGGGACCGCGGGAACCCGTTGGCCTCCAGCACCTCGAACACCTCCTCCCGCAGTCGCTCCACGGCGCCGCCGTCGACGAATCCCGGTAGGCACAGGTAGCCTTCGCGATTGTAGAATTCGACCTCGCTGTCGGTCAGCGTCAACGGGCTCACGATGGTGGTCTGGGCGGATTCGATCATGCGGGTTCGTCCTTTCCCGGGCGACAGAACGGGCTGTTGCCGAACCATCCTGGCCGGTCCATGATCAATTGACCATGGAGGTTGAAGCCGCTGATTTGCATGATCCGATCGGACGAGGTGAGGCCCGGTGCTGGACGACCTGATCTTCCTCCACGGGGCCGGCACCCCGGAGTGCATCGCCTCGGTGGACAAGCGGTTCAGCTACTACACGCTGCAGCTGCTCACCTCCGGCGGGGTGGAGCTGTTCTACGACGACCAGCGCTGGGAGCTGACCGACGGGGTGTGGACGTGGCCCTGCTACCCGGGGCCCTGGATCCGGTTCCACGAGTGGCCGCGCGGCCGGCCGTGGCACCACCGGTACCTGTCGTTCACCGGTCCGCGGGTGGCCTCCTGGCAGGCCGACGGGCTGTGGCCGCGCCGGCCGGCCCGGGCCGGGCCCGAGCTGGCCCGCTCCCTGACCGGCCTGCTCGACGACGCGATGGAGCTGGCGCAGCGCCCCGACACCTGGTCGCACCGGCGCGCCGCCAACCTGATCGAGCGGATGCTGCTGGAGCTGGCCGAGGCCGCCCGGGCGCCGGGGCCGGGCCGGCCGCCCTGGCTGGATCGGGTGCTGCGCGAGCTCGCGGTCGTCGACCGCCCGCCCGACTACGCCCGGCTGGCCGCCGAGGTCGGCATGTCGGTGACCACGCTGCGCCGCCGGTTCCGGGAGGTGACCGGTCGCTCCCCGCACCAGCACCACCTGCAGTGCCGGGTGACCGAGGCGAAGCGCCGGCTGAGCGACACCGACGAGCCGATCAAGAGCATCGCCCAGCGGCTCGGCTACCGGGACGTGTTCTACTTCAGCCGCCAGTTCCGGCAGTTGGCCGGCACCTCGCCGGCCTCGTACCGGCAGAGCCGGCAGGCCTGACCGGGCAGCGGCGGGGGATCGGACCGGCTCGGATGCCGAATGACCCGGCCGAGGCGATACCCGGCCGGCGGCTGCCGGTCGTATAGTCACCGCCATGGATCCCGACGCGGCGGTTTCAGGGCGAGAGGGATCCGGTGTCGTGGCCCCGGCGCAGGTCGAGGAACTGGTCGCGGCCTACGACGAGGAGCGGCCCGCCCGCCGGCTCGGGCCGCGGCTGGACCTGATCATCGGCGTTGCCTGCTTCATGATCGCGGTCTGGGTGCTCTGGCAGGTGTTCTTCCCGCTGCCGCAGGGCAACCAGTTCACGTTGATCATCTTTCTCGGTGTCACGCTGCCGCTGGTCTTCCTCTGCTTCCGGTTCCGCAAGCGGCGTCCGGCGCCGACCGGGACGGGCGTCACCGGGCCGCCGGCGGCCGCCGGCTCGGACAACCCGGGCGTGGCCGACTGGGTGCTGGCGGCGGTGGCGCTGCTGGTCGCCCTGTACCCGGTGCTGCCGGTGCCGGGCGGCGGCTTCAACGCGTTCCTGGACCGCCAGGGCCAGCTGTCCACACCGGACGTGATCGCCGGCACGCTGCTCACCCTGCTGGTGCTGGAGGCCTGCCGCCGGACCACCGGGCTGGTGCTGCCGATCGTCTGCCTGGCCTTCTTCCTCTACGCCTACTACGGCGGGTATCTGCCGATCAGCTGGCCGATCAGCCACGCCGGGGTCGACTTCGACCAGATCATCAACGGCTTCTTCAACGACCAGAGCGGGTTCTTCGGCACCCCGCTGGACGTCGCCGCCTCCTACATCGTGCTGTTCACGATCTACGGCGCGGTGCTGGACGCCACGGGTGCCGGGCGGTTCTTCATCGATCTGAGCTTCTCCCTGTTCCGCCGGTCCCGGTCGGCGCCGGGGCGGACCGTGACCCTGTCCGGCTTCCTGCTCGGCACGGTCTCCGGCTCGGGCACCGCGACCGCGGTCAGCCTCGGCGCCGTCACCTGGCCGATCCTGCGCCGGGCCGGCTACCCGCGGGAGAACGCCGGCGGCATGCTCGCCGCGGCCGGCATCGGAGCCATCCTGTCGCCGCCCACCCTGGGCGCCGCGGCGTTCATCATCGCCGAGTACCTGGGGGTCTCCTACCTGCAGGTGCTGCTCTGGGCGGTGGTGCCGACGATCCTGTACTACCTCGGCATCGTGCTGGCGGTGGAGATCGACTCCCGCCGGTTCGGCGCCCGCGCGGTCGACCTGCCGCGCCGGCATCCGGGCCGGCTGCTGCTCCGGTACGGCTACCACCTGCTGTCGCTGGCGATCATCGTCGTCTTCCTGGCGGTCGGCATCCCGCCGTTCCGGGCGGTCGTCTACGCCACCGCCGTCGCCGCACTGTTCGGGCTGATCGAACGGCTGGTGACCCGGCACGACCCGGCCGACCCGGACAGCGATCCGCTGCGACTCGGGCCGGCGCTGATCGGTTACGGCCGCAGCCTGGCCAGGGCGCTCAGCAGCGGCATCCGGTCCGCGCTCGGCGTGGTCACCGTCTGCGCCGCGGCCGGCGTGATCACCTCGGTGATCGTCAAGACCGGCCTCGGCCAGAACCTGGCCGACATCCTGGTGGCGGCCGCCCGGGCGCTGACCGACAACGCGACCGTGGTGCTGATCCTGACCGCCGTGCTGGCCGCGCTGGCGGTGCTGTTGCTCGGCCTGGCCGTCCCGGTCACCGCCTCGTTCATCATCGCCTGGGTGGTGATCGGCCCGGCGCTGCAGCTCCTCGGCGTCAGCCCGCCCGAGGCGGCGATGTTCATCTTCTACTACGCGGTGCTGTCCGAGGTGTCCCCGCCGACCGCGCTGGCCGCGGTGGCCTCGGCGGCGATCACCGGCGGCAACCCGATGCAGACGATCTGGCAGGCCACCAAGTACACCCTGCCGGCCTTCCTGGCGCCGCTGGCGTTCGTGATCACCGACAACGGGGGCCACCTGCTGCTCCAGGGCTCGCCGCCGGACGTGCTCTGGACCACCGTGGTGAGCATGATCGCGGTCGCCGCGCTGGCCGTGGTCACCGGCGGCTGGATCGTCCGCGAGGCGACCCCGGTGCAGCGCCTGCTCTGTCTGCCGGCCGCGCTGCTGCTGCTCTACCTGCAGCCGGTCTCGATCCTGGTCGGCCTGGTCTTCCTCGCGGCCGCCGTGGTGCTGAACCTGATCTCCGCCCGACGACAACCCCTGCAAGGAGTCCCCGATGCATGATCAGATCAGAGCGGTCCGGTCCCCGCGGCGCGCGGTGGCGGCGGTGGTCGCGACGCTGTCGGTGCTGGCGCTGCTGCTGTCCGGCTGCGGCGGCCGGCAGGAGCGGACCGAGCCGAGCACCGACGGCTCGGCCGCCGGCTGCGAACCGTCCGAGGCCCAGCTGACCATCGCCACCGGCAACAGCACCGGCGTCTACTACGTACTGGGCGGGGGGATCGCCAGTCTGGTCAGCAACGAGACACCGATCCGGGCCACCGCGGCCGAGACCGGCGCCTCGGTGCAGAACATCCAGCAATTGGTGGACGGCACCTACGACATCGCCTTCTCGCTGGCCGACACGGCGGCCGACGCGGTGCAGGGCAAGGGCGCGTTCAGCGAGCCGCAGCCGGTCCGGGCGCTGGGTCGGATCTACTCCAACTACACCCAGGTGGTGGTCCGCAAGGGGGCCGGGATCACGTCGATCGAGGACATGCGCGGCAAGCGGATCTCGACCGGCTCGCCCAAGTCGGGCACCGAGGTGATCGCCAATCGACTGCTCCAGGCGGCCGGGTTGGACCCGGCCAAGGACGTCAGCGCACAGCGGCTGGACCTGGCCAAGACGGTCGACGGGCTGAAGGACGGCGCGATCGACGGGTTCTTCTGGTCCGGCGGGCTGCCGACGCCGAACCTGACCGACCTGTTCACCTCCCAGCCCGACGCGGCGGAGTTCATCGACATCACCCCGCAGCTGGCGGAGCTGCAGAAGATCAACCCGGTCTACGACGAGGGGACCATCCCGGCGGCGACGTACAACCTGGACCGCGACGTCGAGACCATCGTCGTGCCGAACGTGCTGCTGGTCGCCGACGACTTCCCGGCGAACAACGCCTGTGCGATCACCAAGCTGATCTGGAGCAGCAAGGACAAACTGGCGCAGGTGCACCCGGCCGCGGCGGAACTGGATCCGAAGACGGCGCAGGAGTCGGCTCCGATCGAGCTGGCCGCCGGCGCGAAGGAGGCGCTGACGGAGCTGGCCGGCGGCTGACCGGACCGTGAGCCGGGTCGCCGACCCGGTCGCCGCGCTGCGTCCGCGAACCCGGACGCGGCGGCCGGAACACCGGTCGAGGTCGGGATGACGATCGCGGTGACCTGGAGCCGGCCCGGTGGACCGGGGTGGTCACCGCGGCGGGGGAGGG
>Ga0079224_100014908_pt1 | contig 10871 bp, 7 predicted proteins | sample Stecom2015_FD_80414 | JGI IMG/M metagenome (GOLD analysis project Ga0079224, IMG submission 80414) | Agricultural soil microbial communities from Utah to study Nitrogen management - Steer compost 2015 | ecosystem: Environmental > Terrestrial > Soil > Agricultural land | place: USA: Utah...
CACTCGTCTTACAAGAACAAGAAGTTCTTCCAAAGCCGCGGGTGTGGTGAAATTGGTAGACACGCCAGACTTAGGATCTGGTGCCGCAAGGTGTGTAGGTTCGAGTCCTATCACCCGCACTTTAAACCCTTACTTTTAATAAGTTAGGGTTTTTTATTTAAATATTTCCCGACATTTTCTCAACAATTTTGTTTTTCTAAAACAAAAAATCAATTTAGCTTAAAAAGTGGACTGCCAAGAAAATTAATTTTTGTTATTACGAAAAGACCTTTCAATAATTCTAAAACCCAGTGGCATTAAAAATTTATCTAATGATTTCAACGCTTTTAATTTACTAGGTGGTTTTAGTAATTTTAAATGTTCGTCCAGTATGTTTTTGAAATTGTTTTCTCGTTCCTTCAAGAAATAAGTGCCAAATATTAATGTGTCTATATCCATTACTATTAAACCTCTAATTAGGTGTGGTTTAAAATTTCCCTTTAGTTTATTTAAAATTTCATTGATATACCATTTATTGAGTAGAAAATTTAAACCTGGTATTTCCAATGTTCTATCTCCTAATAAAAGAATTGGATATATTTGAATGTTGTTTTTATTATTAACATAATCATCGAATTTAAAAGACTTATTGTTAATATTGACTACGGAATTTACTAACTGACCAATTCCCACAGCTTTACCGTTGGTTAAAAATTTAGATTTTAGTAAATTAATAATTTTAGAAATGTTTCCTGAACCTTTTATCTTCTTATTAAAAAGAACGTCCTTATTTTCAAAAATGAATACTCTATTATTGTGTCTGAAATAAAAATCAGGTTCACCATTATTGTCTCCTTCCTTATCCAACTTTTTAAAATAAGATTTGTCAAAAATATCATTTAGAATGATTTTCATAATAAACTCTTCTGAAATCTTTTTTGCATAAAAACTAAAGAAGTCTATTGATGTATTATGAAGACCATTATAAGCATTATAGGAAGGCTTTAAAATGAATTTTATACTTTTGTAAAACTTATCAACAACAAAGTTAAAATCAATTATTGAGTAAGTTTTTTCATCAATTTTATAAAGAGGGTGGTTTTTTAAAAAAGTAAAATCTTCATCACTTTCAATATTTTCACTTACTAAAGCATTTACAAAAAAGATAAGCTCTTTATTTTCTTCTATATTGAATAGATATTGATTTTTTTGTTTTAAATCAAGTAAAATATAGAATAATTCTTTTAATCTTATTAGAAATTCATCCCTATTATCTACCTTAAAATATAAAAGTAAAGTTTCTTCAAGATAAGAATATTGAATATTTTTTTTAAAGAATTCAAATAGTAATTCTATTTTTTTTAGAGTTACCATAATTAATTTAATAAAACTGTTATTATCTCCTTCAAAATGCTCTAATTCAGCAATACCAAAAGAATGTACAATTGATAATTGAGCAATTTTTTCAATATTCTCAACATCATCAGACACAATAAAACTTTCTTTATGGTTCACAATTTTATTAATTGCAAGAAAAGCTTTAAATAAATTTAAATCATCATCATTATGACAGTTTTCGTTTCCGTCAATTAATTTAGTTTTATTAGATAATATGATTTCAGCTATCCTTAAACTGCTTTCTCTTGAAATGATTCCAACTCCAAAAATGGGTGTTTTTAATTTATTCAAATATTTTTTTACTCGACTATTAATATCGTCCTGAATTTTTTGATCTGAAAAAAAATTATAATAATTTGGTTGAGGAATTGTTGTAGTAAAACCAATAATTTTTATTAAGGAATTTTTAGATACCTTTTCAAGGTAATAAATCGCTTCTTGCTCTTCCTGTTCTGGAAAAACATCCATAAATTCCAGTCTTAAAATATTTTTCATAAATTCTAAAAAATTCTATAATTTGAAACTTTAATAAAAATATCTACTATATCTTTATTAGGGTTCTCTTGTCCTTTTAAATATTCACATATAAGTTTGTAAAAATCGTCTGATTTAGAAAATTCCATTAAAAAATCATTTAGATTAAAGTTTTTCAACAGTAACCAATTTAAGTCAAACAGGCTATAATTGAATAAGAGCGGATTTATAAGAAAATTTATAAAATTATTAGTTGTTTTTACTTTAGATATTTTATTTCTACTAATTAGCCCTTTATAGACCAAATGCATATAACAAACAATATCCAGCACCTCTCTGTCTGTAAAATTTAATTTATCAAAAACTTCAATTTTTTTGATTCCTATTGTATGAAAATTTCTTATATGCTTTGACGGAACTTTGATCTTTGAAACTAACATTTGATAAACCAGAGAAAACTTCATTTCACCTTCTAATATTGAATTTAAACATATAAGAAACTGTTTATAAATATCGTCATCAAACGTTTTATTAAATAAATGGATATAATTATAACTATCCTCATTCTCAAAAAGACGATTGATACTGATTTGATTAATTTTAAAATCCGGATCAAGCTCAGAAATTCTATAAAGTAATATGTAAAAAGTATTATCAAATATATTTTTATCTATAAAATAAGTAAGACTATCTTTTAAAAGAAGTAGATCTATTTCTTTATATCTATTTTTTAATAAAGAATTAAAAGCTTTAAAGGAGTCTGTATTTAGGAATCTATTTTTTAGAATTGAATTTATCTTCTTATAGAAGTTATTTAAAACTTTATTATCAAATTCGAAAAAACCTAATATAAAAAATATATTCTGCATTTCATTCTTTAATTGCAATAATAGATCATTATTAATCTTTAAATAATTAATATAATTTGACTTAATATGATCACTACTATAACTAGTATTGTCTTTATCAATATAAAAACAATCCAAAAAATTATTTATGTAACGTATGACCTCAAAAATTGAATCTGAACTTATTTGAACTTTTTGCAATTTATATTCATTAAAATAATCTACTAGTTCCGAGGCATTTCCGTATTTAATAATTAATCTTATTATTTCTTCGTTAACTGTATCTATGGTTGTTGATCTAAAAAAATCGTGATCACGCTGTACGGGTATTTTGTTTATATAAACACCTAGAAAAAAAGATTTTATGAATTTGTTGACTATAAAATGAATATCTTCATTTATAATAATCAAATTTGCTTGAAAAAAATTTTCTAACCTTGTGATTTCATTATATAAGTTCTCGAAGTCCCCAGTAACAACTGCTCCCCCTTTCTCAATTTTCTTTGTATTCTCTTGAATTTTAAAAAACAAACTATCAATCTTATTATTCGTTTTGTGAATATAATTTTCTTCTTTAAATATCTTTAGTAATCTAAAAGTATCAAAGTCAACAAAGTTCTTAATTCTATCTAAGTCTTTATCTAAATTGATTAATAGATGTTCATTTTCAATATTTGCTAACTCCTTTTCATTATTTAAATATCGTTGATAAAATGGGATTCTTCTATCGCTAATTTTAGAAATATTTAATTTACAAATAAAACTTACATGCATTAGATTACGTCTATTTGCTTTTATCTGAATCGCTTTATATGCGGTATAGGACTTATAATATTCATAGCTTTTATATAGGCTAAATGCAAATTGTAAATCTTCATATATATCTGAATCTTCGTGAATAAAATAATCATTATGTCTTATAAAAATATCTGTGTATTTGAATTCAGCTGATGTACAGCCTAAACAATTACATAAATTTCCGCTACTATTAAAAAATTTTTCAGACAACTTAATTGATTCTTTTCTCGCTTTTTGATAGTTCAACCCATTATATGATAGGTTAAATATGCGTGCTTGCATAAGCATTAGAAAAATAAAGTTCAACTGTTCTTTTATTTCCAATGTATATCTTTCATCACTTTCTCCCTTATATTCCTGTATAATGTCAAAAAACTCTCTATCTGGACAGAAGATATTATCTCCACTTAAAAACTTGACTCTATCTGAATTTTTATTAAAAGGAAATATAGAAGCTATAAACAAATTAGGAAGTGTTTTAAAATATTTGAATCTCTGAAAAGAATAAAAAACTTTTTCAATTAAAATCTCATTCCTTTCTTTTTGTTTGCTTCTTTGATTATAACTATAAATTTCGAAATTCTTAATGTCGCTTAGTTGAGTGTGTAAAACTTTTCCTTTATTTGAGAGATTCAATAAACTATTACTTTCTTTATTATTTTTCACATAGTTAATGATTGTTATACCTAAATTTTCGTAATAAGACAATTCAGAATTTGAAATTTGATCCTTGTTTAATAAAAGAAATGCTCTTTGATGATGTTTTTTTAAAATATACTGTAAGTCGTTTATAAGTAATTTTAAATTTATATCACCTACACTATAACCTACAAACAAAATAACATTGTTACTAAAAAGTGCTTTAACAAAAATCTCTTTTAATGTGTTATTTTTTGAAAATTCTAAATAGTCATTTTCCTTAAAAACTATATTTTTATTCTCAAAATCACCGTGGTATTTAATCAATAAGTTCTTATGAACCGCATAAGGTAAATCTATATCTTTTGAGATTATTGAATAAGGGAGTCCTTTATTCATTATAACTTCTTCAAAGAGACAATCATAATTTGTAGTAATTATATGTTGAGGGTTTAATTCAAAAATTAATTCATGGAGTTGGTTACTTTTATAACCAATTGGAAAAAGATTATTTTTGATTATATCATAATATTCTTTTTCTCCTTTTTCATTATATAGAATCTGCCCAATTTTTAAATAATCTCTCTCTGTTTCGAGATTATCATTTAATGTATTCTTTATTTTATTTATAAGCTCACCCCATAATGGTATTCCTGAATCGGCAGAAACACCTGCTCCTGCAAATATTACCAATTTATCCGAGTTTGAAGCCTTTTTTAATATTGATAAAGAATGAGTGTTTTTATCCTTCATAAGAAATTATGTAAATTATAAAATTAAACAAAAACATTTGAAATTGGATTTGTTATGTATTTAAAAGGAGATTAATTATTATTATTTTTGAGTATTTACATATTAATACAGAAGTAACAATAATTTAATCGTATTATAAATGATAGAAGAAACCAAATATTTACAAAATCAAAATTTATTTGAGAATAAAATTTTTGAAAAGCATGTTATTGAAAAAGATTCTTCTATTATTGGAGATGTGGAATTTAGAAATTGCACATTTAAAATGCCTTTTGTATTAGAGAATATTGATATTAAAGGGCGTTTAATATTCTATAAATGTGTGTTCCATCATCATACATCTATTAAAAACTGTTCCGCAACGGTGATATCAATTTCCGATTGTGAACTTGGAACTAAATATTTTAAACTAATTTCTAATAAATCTAATTTTTTAGACTTAAAATATTTAAGAGCAAATGAAATTTACATCAATGGAGACTATAACTTAATGTTTTTTAAAAACATTATTGCAGATATTTTGTTGTTAAAAGATGTAAATTCAAGTTATTCGGGAAACGATTCAAAAGTGGAACTGACTAATTTAACTATAGAGAAACTGGAACTTAAAGGGAATTCTATTCATGCAGATATATTACTTGATAGAGGAAATTTTAAAAATATTTTTTTGATTGGACATTTCAAAAATTCTATCAGTATAGAAGGAGATATTAAAGTAGAAAGCTTATTTTTAGAATCTTCTGTTTTCTATGATAGGATAGATATTAAAGAAGGTAAGTTTCAATATATATATTTTTATAGGAGCTTGTTTAAAGGTTTAATATATATAAATAGCTTTAATATCTCAAATAATAATAGTAATGACCTACAAATAAAAAACCTAACAGTACATGCTAATTCATTTGAACAAAATATAAGCCTTTATTTATTAACAATAGAGTCAATAAATTTATCAGATAATCAATTTAGTAGAACTTTTCATTTATATTCATCACAAGAGCAAATGTTAGAAGCTCAAACTCCATTAAGATTCGGTTTTAGTGGAATAAATCATGGTAACATAGTTATAAGTAATAGATATTTAGATATCGATATAGATGGAATTAATTTTGGAAATATATCATTTAAAGATGTTAAGATAGATTTTTTATTAATTACTGATTTTCAGAATACAGGAAAGTTATCTTTTTCTAATATAATTGATGGAAATTATTTTGTAATTCAAAACTCTAATATTGGTAAGACTTTATTTTTAAATACCAATATTAATAACTTTCAAGAAATTGTTATTTCAAATAGCAATATTGAAGATACATATTTCAGTATTTATCCTAAAAAGATACGATCATACAGTAAAAATCCAACATTTGGTTTTGGAGTTAGTGATAAATCAAAAAACATAATTAATCTGCGAAATACATATAATCAATTAAAACAAGTTGCTAAAAAAAGTGGAGATATAGATGTAGCCAATCAATATCAATCCCTTGAACATAAAAATCTTTTATTAAGCAAAAAAATCAGTTTAGACTCTATTCTTTTAACTCTTAATTGGGTTTCAAATAATAATGGTCAAAGTTGGTTTAGAGGAATCTTATTCACACTTTCTATTACGCTGATTTTCTTTTATCTATATATCATAGTTTTGAATGTACCTTATGATAATACTTCTTTTTTTCAGGATTATATTCTTTTTCTAACTTCGTTTCCGAAATTACAACTTGATAAGTTCTCTGAACTGAATAATATGTGGAAAGCCAGTCTCTTGATTTGGCTATCTAGAATTTTTATAAGTTATGGTATATATCAAACGGTATCAGCTTTTAGAAAATATGGAAAAAGTTAAATTACTATTGTTTTTAAAGGATAATTACTTTTTTAAACTAAATTATTATATTCGCATTATAAAATAAAACTCCTCAAATAGGAGAAAAATATAGTACTTTTTAAAGTCCTTAGTTTTAGAAATCGGCAAAATTTAAGAAACACAAAGGGGATGGAGAAGGAGTACGCCGTTTGGCGTACCCGTTCCGTTATTTGTGTTTGGGCTTTGCCGAGCCTCTAAAGCGTAACGTGAAATGTGGTACGCTTTTTTTATGCGTTACGGTTTCCCGTAAAGATTTTGTTAGTACTTAATTTAAGTTTGTAACTCAAAAAATTTAAATATGAATACAACAAATCAAGAGCAAAAGAAATGGTATGACAATATAGGTATACTAATTGTTTTTTTCTTTTTCTTGCCTCCAGTTGGAATTTATGGAGTAATAAAGCGTAAAACCTCGACATTTAAAAAGTTACTATATATTATTCCTGCTTCAATTTCTACAATATTTGCTTTTATACTTATCCTAGGGACTATTTTAAGTATTGCATTTCCTATTGATTATTATAAAAAAGGTTTAGAGTCATACAATAAACAAGATTATAAAATAGCTATTGAACATTTTAGAAAAGTAAAATCAAATGAAGAAAATTATGAAGATGCTCTTCTAAAGATTAAAATAGCAAAAGAAGAACTTGCTGAAGAAGAACGTTTGTTAGAGGTTAAAAAAAGTTTAGAAGATACTGAAAGAAAAGAATATCAATTAAAAAGAATATCTGAATTAAAGGATTTTCAAAAATCGTGGGCTGATAGTATTGTAAAAAGTGAAAGTCAGGAAGGAAATCGTCATTTAGTAGCAGTTAAATTGTCATTACCTGATTCTATTCTATTTGAATATACAAAAGGTGTAACTATTAACGGTTTTGATGTGAATATTAAAAATGATACGGTAATGTACAGGAAATCATATAAAGAAAGTTTACGGGAAAAATTCGGAAATGAATTTGATAATACAAAAGTTTATATTTCTTGTATTCCTAATTCAAAAATAGATTATCAAAAAGTTCTAGCAGAAAAACAAGCTAAAGCAGAAAGACAGGATAAAATCAATAGACAGTTTTCTGCTTGGGATGGCTCCCATAGAAAATTAGAAAGATTCATAAAAAGTATAATGAATGACCCTTCTAGTTTTAAACACGTTAAAACTACATATGCAGATAAAGGGAATTATTTGTTAGTTCAAATGACTTATAGAGGGAAAAATGCTTTTGGAGCTTTAAGATTGGAACAGGTTGTTGCCGAAGTTGATTTGGATGGAAATGTACTTTCATATACTGAAAATTAATTAAAATATAAAGATAAATATAAATATATGAACTGTTTTATTTGCAATACAGAGTTAAAAAGCCTGAATACGCCTTTATTTGGAGCTACAACAACAATAGATAATCAAAAAGTATGTACAAAATGTCATAGAAATTTGGCTTTGAAAATTCCTAATATAAAGTATGGTAAGTCTTCTTCAGAGGAAATTAAATCTAAATATGATGCCTATCTTAAAAAGAAAGAAAGCGACAATAAACCCTTAAATGATTTAAAACAAAAAATATCAAAAATAAATCCTTCTATTGTCCATAAAAGAGAGATTAAAGAATTGCTCAATATATTAACTCCTAACGAAATTGTAGAAAAAGCAGATTCAGGTTATTTAAAAGAAGGTAAAGGAAGTACAGGCAACGGATTATTAGTTGCTACAAATTACAGGCTTATTTTTATTGATAAGCCTATGTTGGGATTTGGTATAAAGATGGAAGATTTCCCCTATAAAAATATTTCGTCTGTTACTTTAGATACTGGTTTCCTGAAAAGTGTTATTAAAATTATATGCTCAGGGAATACAGCAGAAATAAATCTTATCTCTGGAGCTAAAGAATTTTCTGAATTTATAAGAAGAAAAACCTTTGAAGTGGATAATCAAACTAACAAGCAACCTAATATTATAGTTGAAGATAACATATTAGAGAAAATAGAAAAATTAGCAGTATTAAAAGAGAAAGGTATTCTGACAGAAGAGGAATTTATAAGTCAAAAAGCTAAATTGTTAGAGAAGTTATAAATATACTTGGACTCAATTAATTATTTTGGAGGGGAATTTGCCCTCCTTTTTTATTGTTTAGTATTGCGAAGTTATATTAAAACTAAAAGAAAAATGTTTTCTTTATTCTTTAAATATTTTATCTTCCTTAATTAAATATTACTTTTTATTTCCCAGTTTTTTTCTGTGGTATATATCTATCCTAGTTCAAAGAATATTAAGAATACTTATTTTTAAAGGTGGGAGGTCTTTCTTTATAAGCTTCTTAATTAAATTATTTTTATAAGAAATAAAGTGTAGAAGTCTTACAATCTTTTTCCTAGAAAGAAATTGCGGGTAACCGTTTGAAAGTTATCATATATTGAGTATTGTTCTACCCAAAGACTTCTAGGAAATTAATATTCTAAAATAGCCTAATTAAGAAATGAATTAATGATTCTATATATTCATTAAATATTGATATGAGAGAAATTGTTTTAAATTTTTTGTAATCGACACCTAGTCTAGTTGTGAAGATATAAGAGTGTACCTTTATTAAGGGATTAGAGCACTTGTCTCAAGTAGATGTTTTGATAATCAGATAGTTATATAAATACAAAAAAAGACGATTTTTTACATTTTAAAAATCGTCTTTTTATTACTTGTCCCCTCTTTGAGAGAGATTGAATAAAGATATAAATTCCTTATTTTAAAGCATTTAAAATCTTCTCTTGTTGGGTAGAGGTAGGGTTTAGCTGTTTTACAAGATTTAGTAAAATTTGTGCTTTTTTATCGGGTGGAATATGATTTAAATAAGATTGGAAATTTCTATAAAAAGGTAATGATTTTTCTATTAATATATTTTGAATTTTACTTTCCTCATATGTAAGATTGCCTTTCGGTAAGACATAAGGTAGCATATCTATTAATAATCTTACTCGCTTTTCATTATCCATTGTATAGAAGTTTTTTAAACTAGGCTCTATTTTTTTAAGAAATATGGATGTAAATTCTTTTTTAAGATCTTGATTGATTTTGTTCTTTGAACCTAATTTTCTACCTGCATTTCTATTGTTCCTTTTTTTGTCCATTATATATTTATTTAATTCATTAAAATCTCTTCTTATCCTGATTTATTAGGATAAGGCATATAGGGTGTTTTATTTACTATTATTTATTGTTATATATGTATGCACTTTTTATTATTTTTAGTATGCATTTTTTAACTAATTATTGTGCATTTTTTGATTAAGAGGTATGCACTAATTCATCAATTTAAAACAGAAGAATCTGAGATGATATAATCATTAAATAATTTTCTAACCCATTCTTCTACATATATTTCTTCTGTATAAGGATGTTTTGATATGTATTTTTCTTTAATTAGTTTGCTTTTGATGTATTTAAATTGCCTCTCTTTAATTCTAAAATAATAGAGGAAATAACCTTTGCCAATTCTAGCATACCCCGTTTTTTTACTTAAAATAAAGTAAGAATGTAATATTGCATATTGAGTTTCATTTAGTTTTAAAATTTTCATTAACTCAAAATTAAAATTTGTATGTCCACTACTAACTGAATAATAAGAGCTACCTCTTTTTCTTTTTTTTTCTGTAATTATATCATCTAACATCTCTTCAACAGAAATGGCACTAGCAGTTAAATAGATTTCTTTACCATTAAGAATATTAATGACATCCATATTTCTTAGCCTGATTAAAGCTTGGATTACTGTATTCCTAGCTATACCTGTTTCCTTTATAATTAAAGAAATTTGATAAGGAAATTTGTTTTTCACCCTACCATCACATTTTAAAAGAATCAAACTTAAAATAACAGCTTCCTTAAAAGTAAATAAGAGTAGATTGTAATGGTGAACTATAACAAAAGTTGGAAATTTCTTGTAAAAAGTCATATTTAGTTATTTTAGAGGTTTCAATTTTTCTTCTATATCAGAGCGTAGATAATAAACACGTGAACCAATACCATACGGTTTTAGTGTTCCGTTTTTGCTCCAGCTATGAATTGTAGAAAGATTTACTTTAAAAAGTTCAGCTACTTCCTTTCTAGTTAAATACTGTTCAGG
>Ga0079224_100014909_pt1 | contig 10871 bp, 7 predicted proteins | sample Stecom2015_FD_80414 | JGI IMG/M metagenome (GOLD analysis project Ga0079224, IMG submission 80414) | Agricultural soil microbial communities from Utah to study Nitrogen management - Steer compost 2015 | ecosystem: Environmental > Terrestrial > Soil > Agricultural land | place: USA: Utah...
CCAATGGCGACATTATCGAGGGCGAGTACCAGGATCAGACCCGGACAGACCGCGATCGCCTCGAAAAAAAGTGAAAAATTTTTCGTTCAGGGGTGTTGAAAACGTTTCCGGCAACCCCATTAACTCACCACAGATTCGTCTCAGGCTGAAAACCACTGTCTATCAGTGGCTTGGATGCCGAGGCAATTTGTCGGGTCCGGATCTCCGGCCAGACATTTTTAACATGCAATTGTCATTGCCACATTAATCTGACTATTGGAGAAACAGAGCAATGAAAATTCGTCCGCTACACGATCGTGTTGTCGTACGCCGTAAGGAAGAAGAAGAGAAAACTGCGGGTGGCATCGTGCTGCCGGGTAACGCCAAAGAGAAGCCTTCCCAGGGCGAAGTGATCGCTGTGGGTAACGGCCGCATTCTGGATAACGGCGAAACCCGTGCACTGGCGGTCAAGGTGGGTGACACCGTGGTCTTCGGCCAGTACGCCGGTAACACCGTAAAGGTTGACGGTGAAGAGCTTCTCATCATGAGTGAGAACGACATCTACGGCGTGCTTGAGTGATCGCGACAGCGACAGGCACGAACGCTCATTAATCCGATTGGTTCAATTTTCGGTTTAACGAACAGGAATAGAAGACATGGCAGCAAAAGACGTTAAATTCGGTGATAGCGCCCGTAAGCGCATGGTCGCAGGTGTTAACATCCTGGCGGACGCAGTCAAGGTAACCCTGGGCCCCAAAGGCCGTAACGTGGTTCTGGAGAAGTCTTTCGGCGCTCCGACCGTGACCAAAGACGGTGTGTCTGTGGCCAAGGAAATCGAGCTTAAAGACAAGTTCGAAAACATGGGCGCCCAGATGGTGAAAGAAGTGGCTTCCCAGGCCAACGAAACAGCTGGTGACGGCACCACGACCGCGACCGTACTGGCCCAGTCCATCGTGAATGAGGGTATCAAGGCCGTGACTGCCGGCATGAACCCGATGGACCTGAAACGTGGTATCGACAAAGGTACCGCCGAAGCTGTTAAAGCCATCCGTGAAATGGCCAAGCCCTGCGACGACAGCCGCATGATCGCTCAGGTTGGCACTATCTCTGCGAACGGTGACGAGACCATCGGCAAAATCATCGCCGACGCGATGGAAAAAGTCGGTAAAGAAGGCGTCATTACCGTTGAGGAAGGCCGTGGCCTGGAAGACGAGCTGGACGTGGTTGAAGGCATGCAGTTTGACCGCGGTTTCCTGAGCCCGTACTTCATCAACAACCAGGACAACATGTCTGCCGAGCTGGAAGACCCGTACATCCTGCTGGTTGACAAGAAGATCTCCAACATCCGCGAACTGCTGCCGGTGCTGGAAGCGGTTGCAAAGGCTGGCAAGCCGCTGCAGATCATCGCTGAAGACATCGAAGGCGAAGCCCTGGCTACTCTGGTGGTCAACAACATGCGCGGCATCGTGAAGGTCAACGCTGTGAAGGCGCCGGGTTTCGGTGACCGTCGCAAGGAAATGCTGCAGGACATCGCCATTCTGACTGGCGGTACTGTGATTTCCGAAGAAGTGGGCCTGACCCTGGAAAACACCACTCTGGATGACCTGGGTACCGCCAAGCGTGTCAACGTGACCAAGGAAAACACCACCATCATCGGTGGCGCTGGTGCCGAGGCTGATATCAGCGCTCGCGTTGAGCAGATCCGTAAGCAGATCGAAGACAGCAGCTCTGATTACGACAAAGAGAAGCTGCAAGAGCGTGTAGCCAAGCTGGCTGGCGGCGTTGCCGTCATCAAGGTAGGCGCAGGCTCTGAAGTTGAAATGAAAGAGAAGAAGGCTCGCGTTGAAGACGCGCTGCACTCCACCCGCGCTGCTGTTGAAGAAGGCATTGTGGCCGGTGGTGGTGTTACCCTGATCCGTGCCATTGCGGCCCTGGACAAGGTAGACGCTATCAACGAAGAGCAGAAAGCCGGTGTTAACATCCTGCGCCGCGCCATGGAAGCGCCGCTGCGTCAGATCGTATTCAACGCAGGCGGTGAGTCTTCTGTCGTGGTTGCCAAGGTCAAAGAAGGCGAAGGTTCCTTCGGCTTCAACGCTGCTACCGAGCAGTATGGTGACATGCTGGAAATGGGTATCCTGGATCCCGCCAAGGTAACCCGTTCTTCCCTGCAGGCAGCGGCTTCTGTCGCTTCTCTGATCATCACCACCGAGGCGATGGTTGCAGATGAGCCAGAAGACGAGAAAGCCGGCGGCGGCATGCCGGATATGGGTGGCATGGGCGGAATGGGAGGCATGGGCGGCATGATGTGATGCCGGCCAGATCCCGAACAGGTCTCAGTTTCTGAGGCCTGGCCCGATCTACCCCTGAAAAACCCCGCGCTGGTTCACACTGGCGCGGGGTTTTTCGTTTTTTTGTCATGAACTTGCCCAATGGCTTTGTTAGACTCGGCTACCGGTTTTTAAATGTGCCAATTGCAATGACTGAATCCCGACCAAAATCCTTTCTCGGCCCTGGCAAAGTGGTTCTGCTGCTGTTGCTCGGTCTGTTGGTTTACGGGATCACTCTGATTGTTCTGGTTCCGGCTGGCTGGCTTTGGCAGCAGGCATCGGCGCAGGTACAGTTACCAGACCAGGTCCGGGTGCAGCAGGTATCCGGCCGCCTGTGGGACGGAGCCGCCGGCGTGGTTGTGGCCGGTTTTCCGGCGAGGTTGCAATGGCAGCTGGGCTGGCCCTCGCTGACTGGGTTGACGATACCGCTGGAGTTTTCTGTGTCTTCGTCACAATCCCGCGTGGAAGGGGTTGCCAGTGCCGGTTGGCAGGGTAATTTTGAAGTCAGTGCCAATGGCGTGGTAGCGGTTGCCGAGTTCGAGCAGCTGATACGCCAGAGCGGTGGCGCCATGATTGAGGGAACCGTGTCTGTGGATCGCTTCGAGATGTCCTGGGCAGACGGTCGCCTGAAGTCAGCAGACGGGCTCGGGCGCTGGGGCGGTGGCACGGTTACCTGGCCCATGGGTAATCAGACAGGCCAGGCTGAGTTTCCACCCATGCAGGCGAACCTGGATACCGTGGACGGAGGCGTTGCGCTGGTGGTGGCAGAGCAGGGGGCAAGCGGGCCGGCGGCTGATGCCAGCATTCTCTGGGATGGCATGATGGAGCTGCGGGTATACAAACGCATGGTCGATCTGGCGCAACAGCCCTGGCCAGACTCCGCAAGGCCGGGTGACGTAGTGTTCCGGGTCCGGCAGCCATTGCTGCCCGGAGGGCTGTAATATGATGAAGCTGTCCGTCCGGAGTCAGGAGCGTTTCTCGCGTACATTGGCAAATGTGCTGTTGCTTGCGCTGGTGCTCTACCTGGCGGTTGAGCTTGCCAAAGTGACCTGGTTGTTCGCCTGGAATGACCGGCCCGTACCGGAAATCTTCGGGCAGGCGGCAGCCGGCACCGAAGCCCGAAACCGGGTGTCTGAGGCTCCGATCGCCGGTTATGAATTCTTCGGGCGACCGGAAAATCAGGCTGGTGTCACCGAGGTGGTGCGTCGATCGGCACCGGAAACCGGGTTGCGCCTGAGGCTGGAGGGTGTGCTAGTCGGGCAGCGCCCGGAGGACTCCGGTGCTATAGTTGCCGGAAGTAACGGCGAAACCGAATACTATCGGGTCGGCGACCAGTTGCCGGGCAATGCTGAGCTGGCGGAAGTCGAAGCTGGACGAATCCTGCTACGCCGGGGAGGAAGGTATGAATCCCTGGCGTTTGAGGAACAGATGGATACCGGAGCTCTGGTTGCGGAAGAGCCTGTGCAGGCGGCAGAATCGCCGGATACCTACCTGGAGGACGCCAGAGCACGGCTTGACAGTGAAGGCGTAGCCGCACTGGCAACCTACGGTCTGCAGCCTGCGGAGGATCGCGGTGGGTATGTGTATGATGGTTCGAACGCCATGCTGAACGCCGTGAATCTGCGCCCGGGAGATATCATTACCTCGGTGAACGGTCAGCCTCTGGGCGACATCGAGCAGGACAAGCAGCTGCTGGACAGTTGGCGCAGCCAGCCGCAGCTGGATATAGAAATTGAACGTGACGGAACCCTGCTGACGGTCAGTTACGCCATACCCGAACAATGGCGCTGACAGGGTACTCAAAATAACAGGACGATATCGCCAGATGTATAACCACAAGATCAACCTCCTCCAGGCACTCATGTTTGCGCTTCTACTGCCGCTGGCCTCGCTGGCGCAGGCGCAGGAAGAAACCTGGCGGCTGAACCTCAAGGATGCGGACATTCGGGCTTTCGTCACACAGGTGGCAGACATAACCGGCTACAGCTTTGTGGTGGATCCCCGGGTTAAAGGGAAGGTCACGGTGTTGTCCAGTGCCCCCATGAACAAGGACGAAATCTACGATCTTTTCCTGGCAGTGCTGAATGTGCACGGTTTTACTGCGATTCCCGGGGAGGAAGTGGTCAAGATTGTCCAGCAGGTCGACGCGAAACAGTCCGCTGAGAATCTGGATCGGTTTCCGCAAACGCCTTCCGAGCAACTGATCACCCGTGTTATCCAGATTGATAATGCCAATGCTCTGGAACTGGTGCCGATTCTGCGTCCCCTGGTTGCCAAATACGGCCATCTGGCCGGCGTGGCGGCGGCTAACGCCCTGATTGTCAGTGATCACGCCTCTAACATCGCACGCATTGAGCAGATCGTTCGGGAGCTGGACAGCCCCTCAAAGTACGAAGTGGAAGTCATTCAGCTGCAGGAAGCCTGGGTCGGTGACATGGTGACCCTGCTGCAGGAGCTGGCACCGGAAGAGCTTGGCCGCGCCGGCGGTGAGAAGGCCGCACGCAAATACAGCGTGACGGCCGACGAGCGCAGCAATCGGTTGATTCTGCGGGGCGACGAGACCTTCCGGGACAAAATGCGCGGTTTGATTCGCCAGCTGGACCAACCGTCTGCCAGTGGCGGAACCACCAAAGTAATTCGCCTTCGTCATGCCGATGCCAAGACCCTGACCGAAATACTCAAAGGTGTGATGGGTGAGGTGGTGAAAGAGGGCAGTGCGGGCGGCAGCTCGGGTGGCTCTGCCGGGAATCCGGGCAGCAGCTTTTCAGTCTTTGCAGATGAAGGTCTGAATGCTCTCGTCGTCCGAGGAGATCCGTCCCTGATGCAGGAAGCCGAGCAGATTGTGGCGCAACTGGATGTACGCCGTGCCCAGGTGATGATTGAAGCCGCCATTGTCGAAATCAGTGATGAACTGGGCGATCAGCTCGGGGTGCAACTGGCGGCCGGCGACGAGTCTGCGGGTTCGTTTCCGGTACTGGGCACTAACCTGACCAGTGGTCAGGGCATGGTTGGCCTGAACTCCGTGATTGGAGCGCTGGTGGGCGACACCATTCCACAGCTTGCCGGGGGGTTGACCGTTGGTGCAGGGCAGCGTGATGAGGATGGGGTGACCTGGGGCGTGTTGATTCAGGCTCTGTCGTCGTCTTCCGCAGCGAACCTGTTGTCCACGCCCAGTATTATTACCCTCGATAATCAGGAATCTGAAATTATCGTTGGCCAGAACGTACCGTTCCGTACCGGCCAGTCTACCGTTACCGGAGACGGCACCACCAACCCCTTTACCACCATCGAGCGGCGTGATGTAGGTTTGTCGCTAAAAGTCACGCCTACCATCAGTGCAGATGGCTTGGTGCGTCTGGTGGTTGAGCAAACGACCGAGGACATTTCCACAACCAGCGTTGATGGTGCATCCGATCTGATCACCAACAAACGTGAGATTAAAACCACCGTGCTGGCGGATGACGGTGAGACCGTGGTACTGGGCGGTCTGATCAAGGATGATTACCAGGTCAGTAAGAGCAAGGTGCCGCTGCTGGGCGATATCCCGGTACTTGGCCGGTTGTTCTCTTCCGAATCCGAGACCCGCGTTAAGCGTAATCTGCTGGTTTTCCTACGCCCCACGATTATGCTGGGCAAGGCAGATGCTGTGGCGGCGACCACTGAAAAGTTCAACCGCCTCTGGGATGTGAACCTGGAAGTGCGGGAAAAGCTTGGCTTGCCGCAGGAAGAATCTGATCCGTCGGTCGATATGCTGTTTGAAGGGCGCCGGCAGTAATCCAATAGTTTTGGTCAGACAGCGTGGATAACTACGCTGTCTGGTAATCCCGTTGGCGGGTAGCGGTGGTGCGGTGCTTTCGATTGCCCTCAGAGCGGGGGCATGGGGCAGTCCAGCTGGTCCGCTACCAGTCTCATTAATTCGTATTCCTTAACTTCCACCTTACCGTCGTGGCTGATGCAATGTCCGCAGGCATCAATAATGGCAGGCTTCAGCAGTGGTGAGAGCTGGCTGAGAACATTCAGAGCAGCTCTCAGGTTCTGCAGGGTGATCTTGCTGTGCAGGGTTTCGTCGTTTCCGTTGCCAAACCCTGAAATAGCCTCCTGATAGAGCGCTTGAGCCTTTTCCGGTGCTTCGGTGCCGGCCCGGGCGAACAGGCTCAGCACTTGTTCTATGGCGGGTTTGACTTGCCGGAAGCTTCGGTATTTCACGGGCACGACCTGCCCGGAACCACGGCCCAGATGCCGCCACAAAAACGTGGTGAGTGCGAGCTCGAACAGTGTCACCCGGTTGTCCGCCTGAACCAGCTTCTGAACGTTTGCGATAAGGGTATCCCTCTCCTCCGGATCGAGCTTTCGCAATGCCGGCATCGCCAGTTCAAGCATTGGAAAACGTGCACGTTCGCCAAGTTCCTTCAGGGATGGCAGCAGTTTGCCAAGCAATTCGGGTTGGGCGCCCAGCACGGAGTGCTCTGGAATGAGAGCAAGCCTCTCGGTTTGCTCGACGTCCGTCAGTTCGTAAATCACCAGGCCATAGCAAAGCTGTACAGCACCAGCCCGGGTGTATAACAGGTTGCGCAAGGTCGATGGCAGCCTCTGCAGGAGGTTGCTGGCGAAGCGCTCGCTGTCCGCGGAAACCGTGCCAACGCGGCTGGACAGCGCAGGGGCTGCCGTCGGAGATTCGTTGCTCAGGGAGCTTGCCAGAGGGGACAGGCTGTACTTTCGAGCGCCTTGAGCGGGTTCGACCACCTGGCTTACCAGGTCTCCGATGCCTGCCTTCTCCGGACTGGTGCCTTGCCCCTGCAAACGTGATCCCGGTTCGGTATCCCTGAGCCTGCTGCGCAGGCGGGCCATCAGCCCTGGCTGGATGGCGTTGATCCGCTCGTCAATGGGAGGGTGGGAAGCCAGCAGGGAAGTGAATTTCATCCGTGCCGCCTCGCCGAAGCACATGTGGTTCATATCGCTGGCGTGGCTGGTGGTGTCCAGATACCCGCCTTTCATTCCGATTTTGAACAGGGCTGCGCCAATGCCTTCGGGGTTACGGGTGAACTGAACGGATGAAGCGTCGGCCAGCATCTCCCGTTGGCGTGAGACGGCCGACTGAATGAGCCGGCCAAAGAACACGCCGACATAGCCGATCACCATCAAGGCCAGCCCGATAAGGCCCATGGCAGCCTGTGCCCGGCCGTCCCGATTTCGGCTGCGTCCACTGCTGTAGAAGCCGGCTCTCAGGAGAAACTGGCCAATCTGGCCGATCATCAGGATGCCGGCCAGCAGGGCGATCAACCTCACGTTGATGCGCATATCGCCGTTGAGGATGTGGCTGAATTCGTGGCCTACCACGCCCTGGAGTTCGTCACGGTTCAGCTGTGTCAGGGCCCCATGCGTGACCACCATCACCGCTTCACCAGGGGTATAGCCGGCGACAAAGGCGTTGATGCCGGTTTCATGGTCCATCACGTAGAGTTCCGGTACCGGCACGCCGCTGGCAATTGACATTTCTTCCACGATGTTGCGCAGTTTGCGTTCTTCCGGATCGCGGGTGTCCGGATCAATAGCCCGAGCGCCCACCATTCGTGCTACCCGGGTGCCGCCTCCGGCCAGATCCACCCAGCGTACCAGGGAACCGATGCCAATCAGCGCGACCACCGCACCGGCGGTCGTCAGGCCGTGGCTGGACAGCAGCCAGTAATGGAAGGGCAGGGCCGAGGTCTGGCTGCGGGTGACCATGTAACCCACCACGCAGACCGCCAGAGTAATCAGGGTGACTGCGGTTAGAAACAGAACGACCAACAGGCCAGTGTTGCGCCGGGCATTGGCCTGGCGCTGGAAGAAACCGGGGCTCGCCATGAATCTGGCCTCAGAAACTGACTTTCGGAGCCTGGCGGGCCTCTGGAGATTCGAGCTGCAGCTGGGCGGTTTCCTTGAACGCAAACAGGCCGGCCACGATATTGTTAGGGAACTTCTCGCGGAAGATGTTGTACGTCATCACGCCATCGTTATACGCCTGGCGCGCGAACGCTACGCGGTTCTCGGTGCTGGAGAGTTCTTCCATCAGTTGCTGGATGGTCTCGTTGGCTTTCAGCTCAGGGTAGTTTTCGGCCACGGCGTAGAAGTTGGCGAGGGCTTTGGTCAGCAGGTTCTCGGCACTTCCAAGGCGTTGGATCTTGGTACTGTCGCCTGGGTCTCGGGCGGCATCTTTCTGAGCACTGACCGCGTTATTGCGCGCTTCCATCACCTGGGTGAGGGTGGACTTTTCATGGTCCAGATAGGCTTTGGCGGATTCCACCAGGTTCGGGATAAGATCGTGGCGGCGCTGCAGCTGGACATCAATCTGGGCAAAGCCATTCTTGAACTGGTTGCGCAAAGAGACGAGCTGGTTGTAGATAAACACCAGGTAGAGGATGACAACGGCAATTACGACAAGACCGATGACAGTCGTTCCCATGACTACTCCTAAGGGCTAAAGGTTCAGGCGTTATTTTCCACGATCCGGGCGTGGAAAGTCTGTACGAAATTCTCAAAATCTCTGGGTAACAGGGGCTTGGAGAAGAAATACCCCTGGGCAAGTGCACAGCCGCGCTGGCTGAGGTAATACTCCTGCTCTGCTGTTTCCACACCTTCGGCGACGACCGTCAGATTCAGGCTCTTGCCAAGATCAATGATGGTGTTGGCAATTCGCGTATCTTCCTCGTTGATCAGCAGGTCCCGAATAAACTGCTTGTCGATCTTCAGATGCTGTACCGGCATCTGCTTCAGATAGGTCAGCGATGAATAGCCGGTGCCGAAATCATCGACGGCAATACTGATACCGGCCCGATGCAGTCGGTGCAGCTTCGCGACCGCATCGGTGAGGTTGGTCATGAAGCTGGTTTCGGTTACTTCCAGTTCCAGACGTCCCGCCGGAATATTATGCCGTTTCAGGGTGTTGAGAATATCGTCAACGATGGACTCCTGGCGTAGCTGGACCGCTGACAGATTCACTGCGATTCTCAGGTGAGTGCCTTCACTGGCCCAGCGTGCGGCCTGCCAGCAAGCCTGATCCAGTACCCATTGGCCAATTTCGACGATGGAACCGTTCGCTTCGGCTACCGGAATGAAGTGGTCCGGGGGAATCATGCCGTGTTCAGGGTGTTCCCACCGCAGCAGTGCTTCGGCGCCAATAACGCGCCGGGTCTCCAGATTGATTTGTGGCTGGTAGACCAGGTGGAACTCGTGGTTTGCGAGGGCCTGGGCCAGGTCCTTTTCCATCTGTTTGCGTTCGCGAATTTCCTGGTCGATGCTGGCTACATAGAACTGGAAGTGGTTGTGTCCGGTTTGTTTCGCCAGTGCCATGGTTTGCTCGGCACTCTGGAGCAAGCGGTCTGCCTGGTCGGCATCTGACGGGAACAGGGAAATCCCCAGGGTGGCGGTCATGGAAATCCGGTGGTTACCGGAATTGATCGGCGACCCGATGGTGGCCAGGACCTTCTCGGCGGTTTCTGCTGCCTGGAAGCCATCGCGCAGGTGCTTTTCAACGATGACAAACTGGTCACTGCCCAGCCGGGCGACATTGAATCTGTCTGAGGAAAGATTGGCGGTCAGGCGACTGGCGACGGTTTGCAGGATGGTGTCCCCGGTACGGAAACCGCACTGTTCATTGACGGATTTGAAGTCATCAATGCCACAGACCATGAGCGCGATCGAGCTGTGTCCTTCTCTGGCCCGTTCGATAGCGCCCTGCAGATCTTCCATAAAGGCATCCCGGCTGGGCAGGCCGGTCAGTGTGTCGTAGCGGGCAAGGCGGGTGACCCGGTCTTCGGCTTCACGATGTTTTTTCTGGGTGTCGCCGATAGCCACAAGCAGATTGTTGGTGGCGTTAACCCAAAGGCCAAGCTCATCGGCCCGGTGTCCTTCCGGAATCGACACCAGACGATCGTCCGGGTGTGCCGGGTCAACCTTCTTGACCGACTGCACAATACGCAGCAGCGGGCGAGTGAGCAGCAGATGGAACACCACAAACAGTACGATACCGAGAATGAGCGCCAGGGCGATGCCGGAGGCAAAGGTCACCAGGGCCCGGCTGAGCCAGGTTCGGGCGAAGGGGGCGGTGTCGTAGTGAACCTCAAGATAGCCATAGACAAGATCGGGATTGCTGCCTCGGGTGAGGCGTTCGCGGTATTCACGAACCTGGCCAAAAATCGGATCGGTCAAAGGGCGAAACGCGGAGTCCTGCAGAGGGCGTAGTCGATCACCCAGCTCATCACCATCGGGATGGGTGATTTTGGCCATGTGAATGGGTTCCAGAGCGAACAGGCCATCCACCACCTGTTGGGCAAGGGTGTCATCAATGCTGAATACGGCCTGGGTGGCAGAGTCCTCTACCATGGCCAGGGTCTGGGCCGCCTCGCGTTCCAGTTCAGCCGATACCCGCTTGGCATCCAGCACCACCTGTACAGCGCTCATCAAAATACCGCTCAGCAACGCGACGAGCAGTACCCATCGGAGAATCCGGTATCCGAGGTGGTTCTCTACTTCAAAGGTGTTTTGCATCCGCTGTTCTTGGCTCATCTGTCTGATTGGTTCTGTCGG
>Ga0079224_100014910_pt1 | contig 10871 bp, 8 predicted proteins | sample Stecom2015_FD_80414 | JGI IMG/M metagenome (GOLD analysis project Ga0079224, IMG submission 80414) | Agricultural soil microbial communities from Utah to study Nitrogen management - Steer compost 2015 | ecosystem: Environmental > Terrestrial > Soil > Agricultural land | place: USA: Utah...
ACTGTGGGCAAACTGTCCTCCAAATCTGAATCTGTTTTTAGGAAATCTGTAAAAGAAGTCTCCGCTAATAACTTTTTCATTATAATCAGTTGTTGCATTGTCAGAATAAATTAACATTGAGCCAATCTTAAATTCATTAGTTTCATAGTATGGCCTCCCAAAGAAAACTTTTCTATCCCTGCCACTAAGTTCCTTATCCTCCTGAACAAATATAGCACCTCCTTTGAGCTTATCGCTTCTAAAGGTATAATTTAATCCATATAATATGTTCTTAATTGACCTTGAATAAAACAAATTGATGGGTGAACTGAAAATATCAATGTCTTTGCTGAAGAAGGTTCTTCTTTCTTCAAGAAAGGTATTATTCCTATTAAAATTAAATGTAAAAGGATCGGCCTCTAAGGTTGATTCATCTGTGAAGAAAGTACCTTTCAGCTTATGCTTATCTATACTTGCATTAAAATCTCCCCCGAGTTTGGCTTCGGGATCCTTACCGTTGAAGGACTCCCCCACCACGTAGGGTGTCGCCTCAAATTTTATATCCAGCTTTTCCTCGAATGGCTGCTTAAGGTCATACTTATACATTTTTTCTACTGAAAGAAGCTCAGAATCAGGTATTAAAGAATAATAATAATAGTTTCCATCCGGCTTATATGAGAATAAATGGAAATCGAATCCTATCTGTTTTGTATTCTTATTCTGCAAACGGTCGACAGGAATAATGACTTCAGTTTCAATGTAACCCGGTTCACCATTTTTAGCTTCCCTGTGAATGGTCGATTTTACGTCCCACTTCCAGTCCCATTCCGAAGATTTATTCCGCTGATTATAAACTAACTGGTCTCTCTGATTATTTAGAAAACTGAAAGCGAACACATAGCCATTCTGGTTTTTATTTTCTAGGTCGAGAACTATGAAAAACTCGTTTTCATCCTCAGTGCTTCTGTCACGAGTTAGGGATTTTGATATTACCTGTCCGCGAGGATAATATTTAAAGGCGAAATAGAGAGCAGTCTTTGATTGTTTTACATATATAATTGTGCTGTCGTAGTCCTTTGAATCACTTCGTGGTATCATCATATGAAATGAATCAAATACAGTGGCTCCCTCCCATTCAGAGGCTTCGATTTTGCCGTCAATCTTTGGAATGGCTAATGTATTTTCCTGGGAGTTAGCTATGCCTGAAATGGTTGAAATAATAAGCAACAATAGAATGAAAATTTTGTAAGCTTTTCTCATATTCGATTCATTTTCGTTATAAAATCAGGTTCGCAGGCTGTTTAATGAATTTTTACGGGAGAGATAGCGAAAAGTTATGTATTAGAATCCTCAAAAAACGAAACTACCTCTTTCGTTATCTCTAAGATGTCGGTATCAGAAGAAAGGTTTACCCAGTTTATTCTTTTATCTTTTCTAAACCAGGTCAACTGCCGCTTGGCGTATCTGCGGGTATTCTGCTTGATGAGGGATATCATTTCGGATTGTGTTATTTCATTGTTCAGATATCTGAATACTTCCTTAATTCCTACAGTATTTAATGAATTACATTCTTCGGGATTATATCCGTTATTTTTTAGTTCACGGATCTCATCTTCCAATCCGGTTTCAAACATTTCATCTACTCTTTTATTGATACGGTCATAGAGCTCCGCTCTATCCCACATTAATCCTATCTGCACGGTTTTGAAGTCAATGTCGATCTTTTTTTGCTGAAGTTCGGAAATCTTTTTGCCTGTAGCGTAGTAAATTTCGAGGGCTCTTATCACCCGCCGGATGTTTGTTGGAAGCATCGCGGCAGCGGCAATTTTATCTATTTCCTTAAGTTCATTGTATAAGAATTCTTTTCCCTTAATCTTTAGCTTGTCGTAAAGTTTCTCCCTTATTTCCGTATCCTCCACTTCTTCCTCAAATAACCCGTCAATTAATGATCGGATATATAAGCCGCTGCCACCGGCTATAATGGGTAGCTTTCCCCGTGAGAATATATCTTCTGTCCTCTCTCTGCCAAGCTTTCCGAAATCTCCGGCATTAAAATCTTCGGTCAGGTTCAGCTCCTCCATAAAATGATGTTGAATTCCCTGTCTTTCCTTTTCCGGTGGTATAGCTGAAGCAATGGGAATGTGTTTATATACCTGCCTCGAATCCGCGGATACAATCTCTCCATCAAGCATCTTTGCAGCTTCGATAGCTACTGCGGTTTTTCCGGAGGCTGTGGGACCAATAATGGCAAGAACTTTTTTCATAAACAAAAATAGGGATGTATCATCATTTATTCCATTACAATATCAGTATTGGTGATAGTTTCCGAGGCTTTCAAAAAGTAAAAAATAAATTACTCAAAAGCATCCTGTTTTCTTCAGTAAGGAAGGGAAACTTAATACCGAACCCTATGGCATTATCAGGACTAATAGCGTATAAAAAATTTGAATTTATCAGCAGCCCTGATACAAATCCACCTGCTCTTTTAGATTCGTGCCAGGATATAAAACCGGTAAATAAACCTGCGCCAACTGTTAGAGTAATATTTTTGCTGAAAGAATGCACATATGCCGTATTTAAATTCAGCTGGCCGATCATCCTGTTTTTGTAGTGTGGCAGGGAGTAAGCGTCGATGCCGCTGGAAACATTGAAATTGCGGGAAATTCCCTTTGTAACGCTCGCAGTCAGATAATATCCGAATATCCTTCCGTGAGACTCTATATCAGCCGGACTAAAATGCGCTGACGAGCCAAATCCAATTGAATAATACGTATGAGATTTATAGTTTTCTTCAATTTCGGGGATAATGGTAGTATCTGAAATCACCTGGGAAAATGAAACAGCCGGAATAATTAAAAAAAGAATAGAAAAGCTTATAAAACTTTTTCTAATCAATAATTAATGTTAATTTATTGTAAAAATATATAGCTGTAATGATTTATTCAAGTTTATTTCAATTGATATAGATTATTTTAATTTAATCCACCGCTACCCGAAATAAATTCCACCGCTAAAGCAGAGCAGGCGGGACTTCGCTACGCTACGAAAGCGGGACTACTTGTCATAGCTTTGCTATTTAACAAGCAGCATTTTCTTAGTTTCCGAAAAATTTCCTGCCTGTAGCTTATAAAAATATACTCCGCCTGAAATATTCTTAGCGTCAAAAGTAAATTCGTGTATCCCTGAATTCAGTGATGTATTTACAATATTTGCGACTTCCTTTCCAAGCACATCAAAAACTTTAAGAGAAACCATAGTCCTCTCGGGGATGCCAAACTTAATCACCGTAGATGGATTGAAAGGATTTGGATAATTTTGATAGAGCTCATAATTTGATGGCGCATTGACCACCGGGTCTATAGTGCTAATTATCCCATCACCTCCATAGAAACATATCACCCTGCCTTCCCTGTTTCCACCAAGAAATTCATTAATGCCATTTGTGTCTATGTCATTCAGGACTGCTGCCCTGTCACCACGTTGATTTATTCCTGCGCCGAAGCTGTAGTTGAACATCAGGTTTCCATTCATTCCATTTAATACTACCAGCCTGGGCGGATTTTGAGTAGCAATGACCACTTCGTCAATACTGTCTCCATTCAGATCACCGGGGTTTGCTATTCCCCGTAGGTATGACGAACTCAATGGTGCTGACCAGAGAATATCTTTAGTTTTTGTGTCTATCCTGTATGCCACCTGCGGCGCGGAAAGAGTAAAATCAATAAACCCGTTTCCATCGGCGTCATCAAGAAGCTCAATTTTTCCATTATTGCTTGAACCAAGTGTACCGTTCCATATCTGCGCCCCGGCGTCACCTGTAATGCAGAATATAGCCGCGCTGAACCCGCATAATCCGAGTATATCCTTACCATTGTCATTATTCACATCGGGTATTTCCTTCAGGCTCCATAGTACTCCGGGAGCTCCATAGTTCCAGGCATTACCGCCGTTTGTTGTAAGCCCGTTCACTCCATAGGGCGCGCCGTTATTACTAACGCCAATCGCGCCACCGGATTCTGTCGCTATTGCATCATCGGTGAACGGCTGCGGCTGAGTCATATTGAATATGACGTTTCCATTGACAGCATTAAGGCAAATAGCAGCGTGCCTTCCACCCATAGTTGTACCACTTGCTGATACCAGGACGTCCTTTATTCCATCATTGTTAAAATCGTACTTTATGCTTACTGCTTCAATGTCGCCGTCATTTGTAGTGGCTGGGTTTCCATAAGACCATTTAAGGGCACCGGTCTGACCATCGAGAGCGTAAACCATTTCATTTCCTCCGGCGCATCCGATCACTACGTCATATATCCCGTCATTATCCAGGTCCGATATGTCGAGCGCGTCTTCATAATCAACCGAACCTGTATTTATTGTACCAAAATGTGTGCTGAACTTCCACAAAGTATCACCCGTCAAACCGTTAAAACATATAGTCCAGTAATTTCCGGTGCAGGCAATGATCTCATTAATTCCGTCACCTGTTACATCGGGCATCTGCTTCAGGCTTTTGATCTGTTTGTCTTGTATGGAAGTTCCGGGATTATCAGGTACCTGCGCCTGCCAGATTATATCACCGAATTCCAGTCCGCGTGTCTGTGAGGATAAAGGAGAGATCAAAAAAACAATAAGTAATAATGCGTAAATATATTTCATAATATTCATTGGTTGTGATGATGTTTAGAAAATGTATGGATAATGGTAGAAAGTTAAAAGTAAAAAAGGTTAATTTTTCCCGGTTATGTAAAACCAGGTGTTTAGAGAAATTTATTAAACCATTCAAAAAACGGATTTGATTTTACAAGAGTTTGTTTGTGGTCATCCCTAACTGAGTTTTTTTGATCATTATTGGAAAAACAGAATTTAAGAGATGTATACGAGTTACACCGATTGAATTGTAAGGAAATTATTTGAAAGATTATCATTGTGGCAGATAATTTATTTTACGCTACACTAATATAAATATAGTAATATTTACGTTTAATGTCAAGGGGTTGTTTAATCCACTATACTAAAATGTAATAAATACATTATATGAAAGAAATTTAGCTGCGAAATTATATTTAGTTTCTATGCCCAGAGCATTTTTTTGTGTGAGCTTGTACATTACTCTTGTTCCCATAAGCAGGTCAATAATTACACCTCCTTCTCTTCCATTTGATGCAAAAACCGCCACACATCCCCCCGCCTAAAAGCCAGGTAACTTTTTTGGATGTAAGGGGAGAAAGCCAAAAAGAAATATTTGCTATGCCTCCAACTCCTCCCCTGCTATCCGGATCACTAAGCAGATCAAGTCCTAATGAAAATTTAACTAATTTTGAGATACTAGAGTTTATGTTAAAAGTTAAAAAAATACCTACACCATCATCTAACTCAAATTTCAATTGTTTTAGTTGAAATTTGCTCACAATCCCTGCACCTGCGGAGAAGTAGCTTTCAGATTTGGTATTAGAAGTATCAGTATACTCATCCACTTCATTTCCAAAAGTATCTGATTGTGAGTGAGAATCAGGGGATAAGAAAAGGAGCAAGAATATTATTAAACTAATTTTTCTCATTTATCAACTGACTTAAAACCATTGAACAGAATACCGGTTTTGAGTTCAAGGGAAGTATTTTTTATGTTTTCTTCAGCCATATAAGTTAGGTCAGGATTAATTGAGACTTCTAACAGCAAATTAGGATATAGCCAGGTAAACTGGAAGCCTATACCTGCGGAAATTCCTAACGTGGAATTAAAGATACTTGATTCTGCAATAGATCGAAAAAATCGATCATATGTGGTTAAAATTATGTCATACCTTCCGGCAAGCAGTAAATAAACGTCAACTCCTTTTGTTAAATTGAAGTAAGTTTTGGCAGGAAGTGAAAGCTCTAAAAACTCAACAGGTGACTCTGAACGTATTGAAGAATATCCGTGTGGCAGATAATTATAAAATTTACCTTTAGAGTTATATCCAATACCTAAACCCAATTCAAACCGTTTATAGGTTAAGGGATAGTAAGAAACGCTTAAATTTAAACCATTATTACTTGTATAATACTCTTTGTTTAGTAAATATGTCAAACCGCCTTTGATTTCGATGGAATTTTGGGCAAAGGAAGTTTTACTAAAACAAAGCAGAAATAAGACAATAATGAGTGTTTTATACATTTTCACCTCCAGTGATAGATTTTTGATTAAAGTAAAAATGTAGTATTTATATCATAGTCTGTCCGAACCTTAATTCGCCTGATTTAAGGATTTACTTGAGAAAACTGTCTTAACCACAGTCTTTAAAAAAAGGCGAAGTCGTCCCGATAAATTGAGGACAAGCTGTGACTTCGCCTGCATATTCTGGTTGCACTTTGCTATTTAACAAGCAGCATTTTCTTAGTTTCCTTAAAGTTCTCTGTTTCTAAAGTGTAGAAATATATTCCGCTCGAGAAAGCTGAGCCTTGGAATGTGTATTCATATACTCCGGCATTGAGCTCTGAATTTACAATATTCGCTACTTCCCTGCCAAGTACATCATAGACTTTTAGAGATACCTTTGCATTCTGAGGTATATCAAATTTTATCTTAGTTGTTGGATTGAAAGGATTCGGGTAATTCTGCTGTAAAGAGAATTTATCGGGGATTGAAGATGATAATTGATTAATCGAGACTATGTCACCATATGTGACACCATCAATAACTGCTCCTGTGAGTGTTAATACGTATTGATATCCCTCAGATCCTTTAAAACCAAAAAATTCCATATACGTCTCAACCTGTCCGTCTATATGAACCGGATACTCCATCAATGAGATAAATGGAATACTTTGCACACCTAAATAATTTTGGCGCACACCCTTATTGGTTACAATTCTTGGACTACAGGATTGAAATACCGAACCTGAATCCAGCATAAAATTAGCTTTGATCGTATTTCCATTAGAATCAGCAGTGCTACAAGAGGGATTGTAAACAAACCATTTCAAATTCTGAGTATTAATGAATTCATATGAATATGAAACGATTCCACCGGTATTCACATTTTTAATTTTGAAATAATTTAATCCATTGCTTAGCAGTGTGTCGGATACCACTTCTTTTGTTTCATACTGATTTTGCCCTCCAAAATTGAAGTAAGTATACTGAAAGTAATTTCCAACTTTCAGAGGATTCTGAAAAGAATAACTTAAATCACTACCCAGAGAAATTATCATTAAAAGAATTAGTAAATAATATCTTTTCATAGCAATAAATTTTATTTACTAAAAAATAACATACTCATTTAACAATTTCAATAGGCTATAAAAAAAGCGGGATAAAACCCGCTTTTTTATCAAAATTAAATTTATTTCAACACAAATATACGACCCGCTATTTAACAAGCAGCATTTTCTTGGTTTCCTTAAAGTTCTCTGTTTCTAAAGTGTAGAAATATATTCCGCTTGAGAAAGCTGAACCTTCGAATGTATATTCATATACTCCGGCAATAAGCTGTGAGTTAACAAGGTTAGCTACTTCCCTGCCGAGTACGTCATACACTTTTAGAGATACCTTCGCATTCTGAGGAATGTCAAATTTTATCTTAGTCGTTGGGTTGAATGGGTTCGGGTAATTCTGCTGTAAAGAAAATTTATCCGGGATAACATTAGAGATAGTCTGGATACCTACGGTTCCGTCCGGACCTCCAGAGAAGCAAATTACTTTGCCATCCCGAGAGCCCGCGACAAATTCGTTGCTGTTATTGTCATCCACATCACCAAGAGAAGCTATCCTGTCACCACGCTGATTAATGCCTGCACCAAGCGAGTATTCAAATAATACCGCTCCTTTTGAACCATCCAGTACGATCACCTTTGGAGGGTTTTGCATAATAACCGCAACATCAGCAATTGAATCCCCATTTACATCGCCGATATTATCGATACCCCTGGAATATGAAGCAGACGGAGAGTACGACCATTGTACTGAATCGGTTTTGATGTCGATCCTGTGAATGGTCTGGGGACCTGAAGAAATAACTTCATCGAAACCATTACCATCGAGGTCAGGGAAAAATGCCATATTACCGTTATTACCCTGTCCAAGGTCTTTTGTCCATAACTCTGCTCCTGCATCCCCTGTTACAGCAAATAAGAAACCGCTCCCAAATGATTGTGTATAATAACCCATCACATCTTTAATACCATCATTATTGAGATCGGGAACCTGTCTCATACACCATACTGCTCCGAGCACCGGATAGCTCCACGCGCTAACACCTGAGCTATTAAATCCATTAACAAGATATGGAGGACCGTCATTGCCCAGTGAAATTGCACCGCCAAAATCCGTTGCTACGATATCATAAGTAAAACCTGCTGTCTGGGTGACATTAAAAATTTCGGTTCCATTAAGGCCGTTAACACAAATAGCTGCATGCCTGCCTCCATTTTGAGTACCGCTTGCAGAGATCAAAACATCCATTTTGCCATCATTATTATAATCCCTGTCTGTTCTGATACCCATTATATCACCATCATCGGTGGTGGAAGGATTTCCGTATTCCCAGATCTTCTGACCGGACCGTCCTGAGATGGCATATACCATTTCATTTCCTCCGGCGCATCCTATTATGACATCCATTATTCCATCTCCATCGATGTCAGGGATTGTCTGCATTGCGTCCTGCCAGTCGACAGAGCCCGTATTTATTGTTCCAAAGTGAGTATTATATATCCATAAAATATCTGCCGTTACTGAAGAATTACCATTATAACAAATAGTGTGGTAATTCTCAGTGGAGACAAGAATATCATCTACACCGTCTCCATTCACATCAGAGATCTTTTTCATGCTCATTGGCTGGATGTCATTGAAGCTTGTGTTTGGATTGGCAGGATTAATTCCCTGCCACATAATATCACCCAGCTGTGTAACCGCCGCATTTCCTGTTCCTGAAATATTGAAAGTATATGTTGGAGTGTTTGAAGCATTTGACTGGATAGTAACAACATCCGAGAACGCGCCAACGGCATTAGGATTAAACCAGATCCTGAAGGAAGCCTTTTCTAATGGGTTAATACTTACCGGAAAATTAACACCAACCGTATCAAAATAAAATCTTGCAGTTCCGGTGCTTATGGAATTAATTTGTAAAGCAGAGACACCCTGGTTTTCAATCTCAAATATATAACCGCATAATGAATTTACTCTGCGGCTGCTATAATCATAGCTTGAAACAGTTGAGATATGTCCTCCTGCATTAACGCCTACACCTCTAAGACCAATAGTTTCTACAGGCTGTCCTACATCATTGCTTGATATCTGCAATGTGCCGGGTGTATTACCAAAAGCAGTCGGTGAGAAAGTAACAGTGTAAGCCGCATTCGATGAGGGAGCAATCGTATCAGGTAATGAATTTGGATTAATGGTAAATGCCGGGTTTGACATATTAAAATTCGTAATTATCAAAGGAGCATTACCGTTATTTGTAATAGTCAGAGGGAGATTGGATGACTGTCCAATCACCACATTTCCATAAGATAATGAATCAGCAGAAACACTAATTATGGCGTTTCCCGAACCTCCGAGTTCGTACTTATACAATGTTCTTGATGTTACCGCGCCAACTCCCTGCGCAATGTGCCAGAGATATTCACCGTCCCAGTGCAATCCCCTGGGGTCGCAGCTTCCATCAGGATCAGGAGCAGGGAATGAGAATATCGTATCACCGAGTGAAATGCTATATGCGTAAATCCTCTCAGGTTCGGACTGGAAATTATCATTTACATAAAATATAGTATCGCCCTTTACGGTAATGCCCTGAGGCTGTTTACCTCTAAGAGGAATAGTATCTGTAATGGCTTTAGTAGTGAGATCAATTTTATATGCATATGAGTAAGGATACACAGTATAATCAGGGAAATATACACAGAACCACATATCATTTCCGCGTATGTCGATACCGCCAAGGCCTATAGTAGAACTTCCACCAATTGAAGGAATGGTTATCGAGTCAACGACAGCTCCGGAAAGATCAATTTTATAAAATCTTCTTGTTGTTCCGCCGGCTGCTCTCGCAACCCAGAACCCTGAGCCGTCCCAGTCGAGACCGTGATTGAAATTTATAGTAGGCGGTGGTGTGACAGCAATGCCGTGCACCGTACCTGTTTTAGAAACTTTGTATATTGCACCGCTATTATCGGTAGCAACAAACAATGTATCATTTAATTCTGTAATTCCCCAGAAGGAATTATATTGAGGATCGCTGGGAAAAGGATAAGTATTAATCAATGTCTGCGAATAACCTGCAGAAACAAACAAACTCCAGATTAGAAAAGACTTTAGTATAAACTTCATCTACATCCTCCTGAATGCTTTTAACGCAATTATTGAATTATCTTTATTGAAAAAATATGTTAATATAATGTTAAATATTGGAATAAAATAAAAGACATTTGATACGGATTATTCTAATTCTCATTTTTACCACACTTACGGCAAATCCCCTGTTTTCACAGCAGAATAGCAGTATTCTCGAAGATGCCATCCGGTACCGTGGATTGACCCCTGAAGACATTACGATTCCAATAAACTTTTCCGATACCACAGCCACAAACAACAGCCGGCTGCTGCTTCCAATTGTAGAAAGAATGATGAAAAATCCGCTGCAGTATGATGGGTGGGTAGATAGTGTGGGGGGGATGACAGGGATGGATATTGATGAGATATTTTATTTTATTTTTCAACAGAATGGGTATTATCAACCTTGGGGTGAATCGAGAACTTCATTTCAAATAATCATTGATCACGGAACAGATGGCCCTAAAACAGAAGACCTTGTAAAGGGTTTAATGAAGTTAGTTAAAGAAGAATATGAGTTTCAGTTTTCAATTCTCTCAAAATTATCAGAGAAAGAAAAACTTTATTTAAA
>Ga0079224_100014913_pt1 | contig 10870 bp, 12 predicted proteins | sample Stecom2015_FD_80414 | JGI IMG/M metagenome (GOLD analysis project Ga0079224, IMG submission 80414) | Agricultural soil microbial communities from Utah to study Nitrogen management - Steer compost 2015 | ecosystem: Environmental > Terrestrial > Soil > Agricultural land | place: USA: Utah...
CGGCTGGCACGGCTGGCTGCCGCCGGAGGACTATCCGCGCATCGTCAACCCGGCGGACGGGCTGCTGTGGACCGCCAATAACCGTGTGGTCGGCGGCGAGATGTTGAGCATCCTCGGCGACGGCGGCTATGCGCTCGGCGCCCGGGCGCGGCAGATCCGTGACAGCCTGCGCGCGCTCCGCAGCGCCACGCCGGCCGACCTGCTGGCCATCCAGCTCGACGATCGCGCGCTGTTTCTGGCCCGCTGGCAGGCGCTGATGCTGGAGCTGCTGGACCAGAGGGCGCTCGAAGGCGAGCCGCGCCGGGCAGCGCTGCGCGCCGAACTGGAGCAGTGGCACGGGCGGGCGCTGCCGGAGTCGGTCGCCTACCGGCTGGTGCGTGCCTTCCGGCTGTTTCTGCACGAGGCCGTGTTCGGAGCGCTGACCGCCGAGGTGCGGGCGCTCGACCCCGGCTTCCGCTTCGACCTGCCGCAGGCAGAGCAGGCGCTCTGGCGGCTGGCCACCGAGCGCCCGCCGCACCTGCTCGATGCCGGCTACCCGAACTGGCGGGCGCTGCTGCTGGCGGTGGCGGATCGTGTGGCGGAGTATTTCTGGGATGACGAGACCGGTTTCAGCGACGCCACCTGGGGGAGCTACAACCGCCTGCGCATGCAGCATCCGCTGAGCGAGGCGCTACCCGGGCTGGGTCGCTGGCTGGACATGCCGGCGCAGGCACTGCCCGGCGACAGCCATATGCCGCGAGTCCAGGCACCCGACCACGGCGCCTCGCAGCGGCTGGTGGTGTCGCCCGGGCGGGAGGAAGACAGCATCCTGCACATGCCCGGCGGCCAGAGCGGCCACCCGCTGTCGCCCTACTACCGGCAGGGCCACGCTGCCTGGGCCGAAGGCCGGCCGACGCCTCTGCTGCCGGGCGCGGTGCAACACCGCCTGTTGCTGCAGCCGGCAGGGTAGGGAGGCTTGAGCACTCCGCTTTCCCGGCCTGCTTTACTTACCGCTCGCAATGACGGTCGGAGCAGCGGCGCAGCGACCGCTCAGTGCCGCTGTTCCGCCAGCGGCAGGGGATGGCGCAGGCGGACGGTGCGGCTGTTGCCGAGGGCGTCGATCACCTCGATGCTGTGCAGGCCGTCGTCGCCGGCATCGACGCAGAGCGCACGCGGCTGCGGGATCAGGTGATCGAGGTCGTCGGTCACCAGCTGGAAGGTGTCCTTGTCGGGGCTGTAGGTCAGGCTGCGCAGCTGGCTCCAGTCCAGCGGGTAGGGCGTACCGAGGTCCAGGCCGTTCACGTCGACCTCGGTGCCGTGCAGGGTGAGGCTGCGCGTGATCTGCTCGAAGTAGAGCTGGCACTGGGATTTGTCGAGATGGCGGCGCGGCATGGCGGTCTCCTGTGATCGCTCGCGCTCGGAGCGCGCTGCCCCAGGGCAAGGGCATCGTAGGCTTAAAATTGGGGCGTCGCCGCATCGCCCAAGCCGCCGTTGCGTTTGGCCAACCGTGCACAGGCACCATCTGTGGCGGTACATTAGATTTACTTGTTGTCTGTCGCGAAGCCCGATGGGAAGGACGTCATGCCGACACGCGATCCGAAAAACTGGATGTGGGCGGAGGCCTGTGAACTGCTGGAGCGGGCAGAGCGGATCCAGCGCCAGTTCTTTCAGCTAGGTCTGTCGAGCGCCAGCCGGCCGAGCTGGGAGCCGCCTACCGACATTTACGAAACCGAAGACATGCTGGTGATCCTGGTCGCGCTGCCGGGCGTGGCGCCAGCGCAGATCCAGGTCGTGATCGAGGACCCGGGCGTGCTGGTGGTGAGCGGCGAACGACGGCTGCCGCCGGAGGCGCGCTCGGCCGGCATCTACCGGCTGGAGATCCCGCACGGCCGCTTTGCCCGGCGCATCGAGTTGCCGCCAGGCCGGTTCCGTATCGAGCAGCAGGACATCGTTGACGGCTGTGTGTTGCTGCGGCTGCGCAAGTTGCCATAGGAAGGAGGCAGGTAATGGCTGATTCCGACCTACATGCTGCCGAGCCGCAGACGGCTCAGGCGCAGAATCCTAACGAGAAGCCGCTCGCCGAGATCCCGCAGGATGCCATGATCATCCTGCCGGTGCGCAACGTGGTGCTGTTTCCCGGCATCATCCTGCCGCTCACGCTCGGTCGCGGCGCCTCCATTGCCGCCGCGCAGGAGGCGGCGCGCAGCAACCGGCCGCTCGGCGTGCTGCTGCAGCGCGACCCGGAAGTGGAAGTGCCGGGGCCGGACGACCTGTACCGGGTCGGCACGGTCGGTTCCATCGTCCGCTACATGACCGCGCCGGACCGCAGCCATCACGTGATCTGCCAGGGCGAGCACCGGATCCGGGTGCTGGAGTTCCTGGAGGGCTACCCCTTCCTGGTGGCGCGGGTGGAACGGGTCAGCGAGACGGAGGTGATGACCCCCGAGCTGGAAGCCAGCATGCGCACGCTCAAGCAGCGCGCGGCGGAGGCGCTGCAGCTGGTGCCGCAGGCGCCGGGCGAGCTGCTTGGCGCCATCGAGGGCATCCGTTCGGCTTCGGCGCTGGCCGACCTGATCGCCAGCTTCATCGACATCGAGCCGGGCGACAAGCAGGAGATCCTCGCCACTTTCGACGTTTCCGAGCGCATCGAGCGCGTGCTGAAGCTGCTGGCGCAGCGCATCGAGGTGATGCGGCTGAGCCAGGAGATCAACCGCCGCACCAAGGAGTCCATGGACGAGCGCCAGCGCGAATACATGCTGCGCGAACAGCTCAAGGCCATCCAGAAGGAACTGGGCGAGGACGAGGGCACCGGCGCCGAGATCGAGGAGCTCAGAGCCGCCATCGCCGAGGCGAAGATGCCGCCCGAGGTGGAAGAGCAGGCCAACAAGGAGCTGCGCCGGCTGGAGCGCATGCCGGAAGCGTCCGGCGAGTACGGCATCATCCGCACCTACCTCGACTGGCTGATCGCGCTGCCCTGGAGCAAGCTGTCCGAGGAGAACATCGACATTCCCGCCGCCCGGCAGGTGCTGGACGAGGACCATTACGGCCTGGAGAAGGTCAAGAAGCGCATTCTCGAGTACCTGGCCGTGCGCAAGCTCAATCCGGAGGGCCGCAGCCCCATCCTCTGCTTCGTCGGCCCGCCCGGCGTCGGCAAGACCTCGCTGGGCCAGTCCATCGCCCGCGCGCTGGGGCTGGCGTTCGAGCGGGTGAGCCTGGGCGGCGTGCACGACGAGGCCGAGATCCGCGGCCACCGGCGCACCTACATCGGCGCTCTGCCCGGCAACATCATCCAGGCCATCCGCAAGGCCGGCACCCGCAACCCCGTGCTGATGCTCGACGAGATCGACAAGCTCGGCGCCGGCGGCTTCCACGGCGATCCGGCCTCGGCCTTCCTGGAAGTGCTGGATCCGGCGCAGAACCAGACCTTCCGCGACAACTACCTGGCGGTGCCGTTCGACCTCAGCAAGGTATTCTTCATCGCCACCGCCAATGTCATCGACAGCATCCCCGGGCCGCTGCGCGACCGCATGGAAGTGATCGAGCTGTCCGGCTACACCGAGGATGAAAAAGTCCAGATCGCCAAGCGCTACCTGCTGCGGCGGCAGAAGGAAGCCAACGGCCTCAAGCCCGAGCAGCTGGAGGTCAGCGACGCCGCGCTGCACCGGATCGTGCGCGATTACACCCGTGAGGCCGGGGTGCGCAACCTGGAGCGGCAGATCGGCGCGGTCTGCCGGCACGTGGCGGTGCAGGTGGCCGAGGGAGCACTGACGCAGGCCCACGTCGACGCCGACGATCTGCAGGAGATCCTGGGCGCGCCTCGCTTCGAGAACGAGGTGGCGCTGCGCACCGCCATTCCCGGCGTCGTGACCGGCCTGGCCTGGACCGCCGCCGGCGGCGACATCCTGTTCATCGAAGCCAGCAAGGTGCCGGGCAGCGGCCGGCTGATCCTCACCGGCCAGCTCGGCGACGTCATGAAAGAGAGCGCCCAGGCGGCGCTCAGCCTGGTCAAGAGCCGGGCCCAGGAGCTGGGAGTGGATCCGGCCTCGTTCGAGAAGAGCGACATCCACATCCACGTGCCAGCCGGCGCCATCCCCAAGGACGGCCCGAGCGCCGGGGTGGCCATGGTCATGGCACTGGTGTCGGCGCTGACCGGCAAGACCATGCCCTCCGACATGGCCATGACCGGCGAGATCAGCCTGCGCGGCCAGGTGCTGCCGGTCGGCGGCATCAAGGAGAAAGCCACCGCCGCTGCCCGGGCCGGCATCAAGACGGTGCTGATGCCGGCCCGCAACCGGCGCGACCACGACGACATCCCGGCCTCGGCCCGCGAGCAGCTCGACTTTGTCTGGCTGCAGCACGTCGACGACGCGCTGGAGGCGGCCTTCGGCTATCAGAAGGGCGAGGACGCCCAGCGGCTGGCGGCGCGTCAGTGACGCGCCGCGCTTGTCCGGCCGGCAGCCGCCCTCACCTTGGTAGCGCCCCAAGCGTGAGCGGAGACAGGACATGCCGACCGAAGCACAGCCGATTCCCGGCAACTGGTATCTGAACCGCGACGACGGCCAGTCTTTCCTGGTGGTCGGAATCGACGACGAGGAAGACAGCGTCGAGATCCAGCTGACCAATGGCGACCTCGACGAGATCGCCCGCAGCCGCTGGTACGAACTCAACCTCGATCCGGCCGAGCCCGAGCTCGATGTCGAAGCGCCCACCAACGACGTCGACGACAGTCCGCTCGATACCATGGCCGACGATCCGCATGCCGCGCACCTGCCGTCCTACCAGGAGCGCTACCGGCGTGAGAATGTCGAATTCGCCGGCAAGGCCCGTCCCCGGTATCCGGATCCGCGTCCCGAGCACGGCCCCGATCGAGGTCCCGAGCGCGGTTCCGAGATGGGCATCGAGCAGTGGCCGGAAACGCGGGAAGGGGAGTAGCCGGCTAGGCCGCCGCCAGATCCGGCTCCGGCTGGACCACGGATGGCCCTGCCGGCGCACGGCCTTGCGTCAGCCCGTTCGTTATTTCGCCTTCGGTTCGTCCTTCTTCACGAAGCTGATTTCTCCGTCCGCCTCCAGGGAGGCCGAGTCGATCTGCGACAGATCGTTGACTCCCTTCTCGCGCAGCACCGCCATCAATTCTTCCTCGGTGACCATTTCCCGCCGCATGTTGGCGCGCAGCAGGCGGCCGTTGTCGATCAATGCCGTCTGCCGGTCCCGGAGGAGTCGGCGCAGGGGCGGGAAACGGTACTCCAGGGCGTCGAGCACATAGCCCCAGCCGATGATCAGCCCGATCATCAGCAGAATGTCGCCGAGCGACGTTGCGCCGCCCATGATGGCATCCGTCCCCATGGTGCCGATCACGATCAGGAAAAGCATGTCGTTCGGCGAGATGTGGCCCGCGTTCCGCTTCGGAATGACGCGCACCAGCACGACGAGGACGAGATAGGCCACCGTTGCCCGCAGGACGATCTCCCAGAGCGGTTTCGTGAGCGCGAACACCTCGGTCATCGCCACCAGTCTCCGGCACTGCCTGTCCAGGTGATGCGTCCGGCGTTCTGTATTTGGAAGGTTGCGGCGCCGGCGGTCGGCGCATGCCCGGTCCCCCAGGACGCGGCGTTGGCGCATCCCCATATGGAGAGCAGGGACTGCCGGAGGCGGCGGCGCGCAGGCAGGAGCCGGCCGTTGCAAGGGCAGCTCGCCCGATCGCCGCTACGCGCAGCCCGGCGTATCTGGCCGGCTATCGGCAGATCCTCGCTGCGCGTAGCATGCTGTCTCTGTCCTGACATCCCCGACCCATGAGAGCGCAGCGCAACATCGTCCTGATCGGCATGCCGGCAAGCGGTAAGAGCACGGTCGGCCGGCTGCTGGCCGAGCGGCTGCGACGGCCCTTCGTCGACACCGACGCCGTGCTCGAGCAGCGCCATGGCATGCCGCTCGCCGAGCTGCTGCAGGCGTGCGGAGCCGCCGGCTTCGTCGCCCGCGAGGAGCAGGCCGTGCTCGACCTCGACGTCCAGGGCGCGGTGATCGCCACCGGCGGCTCGGTCGTCTACGGCGGCCGAGCCATGTCGGCGCTGCGGGAGCACGGCATCGTGGTTCTGATCGACTGCCCGTTGCCGGTGCTGGCGCGGCGGCTTGGCGATCCGGCGGCGCGGGGAATGGTGATCGCACCGGGCCAGACGCTGGAAGAACTGCTGCAGGAGCGCCTGCCGCTGTACCGGCGCTATGCCGATATCACGGTGGGCTGCGATGCGGAGCCGGAGGCGGTGGTGGAGGAAGTGATCGAGGCGCTGCGGGAGTCCGGCTGAGGCGGCGGCCATGACCGCCTTTGCAGGAGCGGCGTCCTCGCCGCGATGCTTGCTCGCCTCTCCTGCGCGCAGATAGATGGCGGGGGGAATTTGCGCCGGTGACCTGGACAGCGCTCTCCTTGCCAGATCCGTCGCTGGGTGAAAGAGTTAAGATCAGATTGCTCGATATTCCAGCGCGGTGCCGGCATATCGACGACAGGAGCGTTCGCACCGGCTGTCGGATATCGGCAGGGGTCTGTTGCGAGAAGGACCGTGCATGGAATTCAAGGACTACTACAAGATTCTCGGCGTCGCGCGTGACGCCAGCCAGGACGACATCAAGCGCGCCTACCGCAAGCTGGCGCGCAAATACCACCCGGACGTCAGCAAGGAACCGGAGGCCGAGGCGCGGTTCAAGGAAGTCGCCGAGGCCTATGAGGTGCTGAAGGATCCCGAGAAGCGCAAGGCCTACGACCGCTTCGGCGCCAACTGGAAGGAAGGCCAGGAATTCCGGCCGCCGCCGGGCTGGGATCAGGGCTTTGACTTCAGCGGCGGCTTTGCCGGCGGCGACTACAGCGATTTCTTCGAAGCCCTGTTCGGCCGCGCCGGTGGCCGCCGCGGCGGCTTCCGCATGCGCGGGGAGGACCAGGTGGCGCGCATCTCGATCAGCCTGGAAGACGCCTACCAGGGCGGGACGCAGACGATCACGCTGAACGTGCCGGAGCTCGCCGCCGACGGCAGCGTCGTCGCCAGGACCCGCACCCTGAATGTCCGCATCCCCAAGGGCATCACGGAGGGGCAGCGTATCCGCCTGGCCGGCCAGGGCGGCCCCGGGCCCGGTGGCGGGCCGGCCGGCGACCTGTATCTGGAGGTGCATTTCCGGCCGCATCCGTACTTCCATGCCGAGAAGCGCGACATTTTCCTGGACCTGCCGATTGCGCCCTGGGAAGCGGCGCTGGGGCAGACAGTGCCGGTGCCGACACTGGGCGGAACGGTCGAGCTGCGCATCCCGCCCGGTTCGCAAACCGGCCGCAAGCTGCGGCTCAAGGGGCGGGGGCTGCCCGGCAACCCGCCAGGCGACCAGTACGCGGTGCTCAAGATCGTGACCCCCGCCGCGCATACCGACGCGGCCCGGGCTTTCTACGAGCGGATGGCGCGGGAGCTGCCGATGAATCCTCGCGCCGATCTGGGAGTGTGAGGACATGGCCAAACGGACGACGGTCATCAGCGGTGTGGTTCTGGATGAGAGCGTCGACTTCAGCCTCGGCGAACTCTGCCAATATTGCGGCGTCGGCGTCGAGGTGCTGATCGACATGGTGGACGAAGGGCTGCTGGAGCCGATCGGCAGCGGGCCGGACAACTGGCGCTTCCCCGGCTCGGCGCTGCAGCGTGCGCAGACCGCGCTGCGGCTGACGCACGATCTGCGGGTCAACCTGGCGGGGGCGGCGCTTGCGCTGGAGCTACTGGACGAGCTGGACAGCCTGCGCCGCCAGCTGCGCCTGCTGCAGGACCGTACCGATATGGGCGGCGCGCCGCTGCGCTAGCAGCCGGTGCCGGCCCGCCTGCCGGCGACGCCGCGGCGGCGATCGGCCACGCTGCCACGTCGGTCCAACACGATATGCGTTCGCCTGCTGCCGCCGGCGCATAGCGCCTGCAGTCGACCTTCTGCCCGGCCACGAGGAGCGCCGCCCCTGAAATGCTGCTCAACATGCTGATCGTGCTGATCCTGATCCTGCTCAACGGCTTCTTCGCCATGTCGGAGCTGGCCGTGGTCTCCGCCCGCAGGGCGCGGCTGCAGGACCTGGCCCAGCAGCGGCGGCGGGGAGCCGCCGCCGCCCTGCAGCTGGCGGCGGAGCCCGGGCGCTTCCTGTCGGCGGTACAGATCGGCATCTCGCTGATCGGCGTGCTGGCCGGCGCCTTCGGCGGCGCCGCCCTGGCCGGGCCGCTGGCGGGGTGGCTGGCAGGCACATTCCCGGCGCTGGCGACGGCAGCGAGCGAGCTGGCCTTCGGCATCGTGGTCGGCGGCATCACCTATCTGTCGCTGATTGTCGGTGAGCTGGTCCCCAAGCAGCTGGCGCTGCGCAATGCCGAGCAGATCGCCTGCCTGACGGCGCCGGTGATGACGGTGCTGGCGCAGGTGGCCAGCCCGCTGGTGTCGCTGCTGGATTTCTCCAGCAATCTGGTGCTGCGCCTGTTCGGCGGTCGCGGCCGGCCGCGCAGCACGGTCAGCGACGAGGAGATCCGGCTGGTGCTGCGTGAGGCGGCCCAGGCCGGCGTGGTGGAGCCGGAGGAGCGGGAGATGATCGCCGGCGTGATGCGGCTGGCGGACCGGCCCGTGAGCGGCATCATGACCCCCCGGCCGGACATCGAATGGGTGGACATCAACAGCCCGCCGGAGAAAGTGCGGGAGGTGCTGCGCAAGACCAGCTACTCACGGCTGCTGGTCTGCGACGGCGATATCGACGAAGTGCTCGGCGTGATCCAGGCCAAGGACCTGTTCAACCGCTGCCTGCAGGGGCAGTCGCTGGACTTGCAGGCGGCATTGCGGGAGGCGCAGGCAGTGCCGGAGACCATGAGCGCGCTCAAGGTGCTCGAACTGCTCAAGCGCTCGCCGGTGCACATCGCCCTGGTGGTGGACGAATACGGCAGCCTGATGGGCATCGTCACCACCGCCGACATTCTCAAGGTCATCATCGGCGGTTTGCCCGAGCATGGCGGTTTCTCGGAAAGACGCGCCTACCGGCGCGCCGACGGCTCCTGGCTGCTGGACGGCGGCATCGCCCTCGACGAAGCCAGCGAGCTGCTCGGCCTGCGCGACCTGCGGGCCGACGAGGGCTACCACACCCTGGCCGGCTGGCTGCTGGCGCGGCTGGATCACCTGCCGCAGGCGGGCGAGCGGCTGCCCTGGAGCGGCTGGGTGTTCGAAGTGGTCGACATGGACGGCTATCGCATCGACAAGATCCTGGCCGTGCCGCCGCCGGAGCGGGAATTGCCGATCGAGCTGTAAGCGGCGTGGCCGCGGCTGGAACCATGGCAGGGACGGGTCGGAACAGATGACGGATCGTACGCTTTCCCCGCAGCGCCAGCACGGCGTGGCGGCATGAGCTCGCTGCTGCTGCACCTGCTCGGCATCGCTCTGGTCGCGGGTTCGCTCGCCTATGGTGCCTATCTGCTCGGCATCAGCCCGCAGTGGATCGGCGTGGTGCTCGCCTTCATCACCGGCCTGGGGCTGATCGGGCTGGCCAAGAGCCGCCGGCCGTAGCGCGCAACGGCCATTTGCTGCGGCTGCGGGCGGTTCAGGTCGTGGACGAGGGCTTCAGGTGGCGGGCGACTACGTCGAGGATGTCGGCGACGTCGGCCGGCTTGCGCAGGTAGCCGGCCACGCCGCTGTCGGCCAGCTGCAGGTCCGGGCCGCCGTCGGCCGACATGATGACGACCGGGATCGACATCAACCGCGGGTTGCGGAGCTGCTCCTCGCGGAATTCCTTGCCGCCCATGCCGCGCATCAGCAGGTCCAGCAGGATCAGGCTGGGGAGGTCGCGGCTGGATTCGAGCAGATCCAACGCCTGGCGGCCGTCGGAAGCGGTGCGGACGGTGTAGCCTTCCATGTCCAGAAGATCGAGGAGAGAGGCCTGAATGTCCGGGTCGTCCTCGACCAGCAGTATCCAGTTGTTCATATGGTTGTCTGGCCCTGGTTTTGGTCGGAGCCAGGGCAGATGCGCCGCTCCGCTTACATCTCTCGATGCCGCACCGCAGGCCGCCGGTGGCCGGGCCATCCGCGACCTGGGTTGCTGGAAACGTAAATAGTTTAGCACTCTCGAATGGATTGCTGCCGCTTCAGGCCGGCGTCGTGAGGATCTTGTCGAAGGTCCGCTCCATGGCCTCGAGATCCATCGGCTTCAGGTAGAAGTCGTTGAAGCCCGCCTGGCGCGCCTGCTCGCGGTACTCGGCGCTGTCGAAGCCGGTGAAGGCGACCAGCCGCAGGCTCTCGGCCGGGTGGCGGCGGCGCAGCTCCTGGCCGAGCTCGAAGCCGTGCATATCGGGCAGGCCCAGGTCGATCATCACCAGGTCGGGCGCATGCGCCGCGTCCAGCTCCAGGGCCTGCCTGCCGTTCTCGGCGAACAGGAAATCGTGGGGATAATCCTCCAGCAGGACTTGCAGGATCTCGCGCAGCGGCGCGTCGTCTTCGACGATCAGGATGGTGCGGCGGCGATTTGGCATGACGACAGTGCTATGTGCTGATGGGTGCCATCCCCCGAATGGGGATGACCGATTGTTGTGATGTTATAGCCGATCCGTTCTTATTGGCTGACTTGGGGGCGGCGGCCGAGGGTTTCACCTATGTTTTCACGGAACCGACGATCTAGGATCTTCCCTTGATGCGCGCGCCCAGCGCACGCGCTACCATGCGCTCCCGCACCGGTTGTCCTGCTTCGGAATCGCTTTGCAATCGACCGGCATGAGCTCATAGGCTACCAGCAGCATCCTGCACGAGCGTCTCCAAATTTGATGAAGATTCTGACGATGAAGCCGCAGGGCGGCAGTTCCAGCAGCGCTACCCTGCGGCCCGCCGCGGTCCGTTCTCTAAGGTGCATGTCCTGCGATCGGCAACG
>Ga0079224_100014915_pt1 | contig 10870 bp, 10 predicted proteins | sample Stecom2015_FD_80414 | JGI IMG/M metagenome (GOLD analysis project Ga0079224, IMG submission 80414) | Agricultural soil microbial communities from Utah to study Nitrogen management - Steer compost 2015 | ecosystem: Environmental > Terrestrial > Soil > Agricultural land | place: USA: Utah...
CACTTCTTTTACAGACTCGACGCCTTCCGTAGAGAGCTGCTCTACCGCTTTGGAGGAATTGATCTGATCGCCCGCCGCCAACACATCCTGAATCAACAGGTCTGCCGAATCATCTTCGGAACGATAAATAATTCCACCCTGAGCATAGACGGAATTCGTCCCTTTGATGACGGAATGGTCTTTAGAAACCACCACCGAATGAATCCCCTGCTGGGCTAACCGATAAGCCGTCGTCAGTCCTGCGAGACCCGACCCAATAATCAAAACAGGTGTTCGCATATTCATAGAGTTGGCCCTCATTGTATCAAAGAATAAAGAAAAACCCAGCAATGCTGGGTCTTTCCTAAGAAGCTAATGACCTGTCTTTCCGAAGCTCCTCAAGAGCGAAGGAAGAAGCTAATTCCTAACCTCCTACTTTTTCATTTCACACATCATCATTCCCATAGCTGAAGCACACTTCGTAACAGACACCATAATCACCACAGCCAAAGCCCAGGTTGCTCCCAACAAGTTGCCAGCCCACATGTGTCCGAGCACGAAGATAAGCATGTACAGATAAATCAATTTAGTCGCCCAGCATTTCTTGAAGCAGAACAGGTATGAAAGACCGATCAAAGTCGCTACAACTGGCCAGCTGTATCCGATCGCCATCAGCAGATTATTGTGCAAATACGGAACCATTGCTTGCGCTTTTGCTCCTTCCGCCATCACCATCTGCACCACCGCGTCATAGTTCATGAGCATGGCGACTCCGGAAAGCAAGAAAAACAAGCCAATAAATATTTTCATCGGCCAAGACGGACAACAACGCATGGACATAGAAGACTTCCCTTTCATGTCAGAAGATTTCATACCTTTCATAAAATGTTGAATAAATAAATAATACAAAAAAGAGAATATAATCAGTCCTCTGCTTTTATCTAGGGATTGCTCTTGCGCAGCTTACAAAAAATGGTTGTTTATTCAGCTTCCGGAGGAGTGGAGGCCGTAGTTTCTTCTGAAAGCACCCACTGAGAAAAGAGCTCATCTCCCGAATAGGTATTGAGGAATGATTTCACTTGTTCCATTTGCTGCTGTAACTCCGGAGTAATTTCTACCGCAATATCCCCGATTTTTTTATCTTCATAGGGAACTTGATCAGTAATCATCATCTGGTAGATAAAGTACTTTTTCTTTGGTACTTCTTCTTCGGAAACTTCCTCAGATGTTGCTGGAGTTTCCTCATCGATCTCAGGATTGACCACCTCAGAAGATTTCATGCCACCCGTTTCGATCATGACGAAAGCACTGGAAGCCGTACTCTTGATACTTTCATAATCGGTGCGCTTTACCAATTCAAATGGCTGATAGGTGAGGAGGCTCAAAAAGCGGTCATAGACCGAAACACCATATCGGTACTTCTGACAAGTTTCAAAAGAATAAGCCTCGTAAGAATAATTTTCTTTTTCGTAATCCACTTCCTTCAGATAATCACACAACGGTGTCTCCAGTTCGGTATCGTAGGAATACATCAAAGTAGGACGGGCCACGACTATCTTGCCTTCTTCCTCTGGGATCCAAACAGATTCATAGATGGGGCGGAAGGAAAACCAAGGCAAGCTCGAAGAAACATACCAGCCGCCCTTGACCAATTGGAACTCACCAAAAAGACTTGTTACCTTGTCTTCCAAGGTCAGCTTGGTCGAACGGATCGTGAAATACTTCCTGGCAACGACCTCTTTCGCTTCATCCACCGCCTCAATCACATACTCATTTTCACCAATGGAAAAATTTTCCAACTTTTCGTCGACGAAATATTCAAAATTCTTTTCCTGAGGAACATACTTATTCAACACCGTGAAATGAGACCGACCATCTCGCGGATGAAAGGAATACACTCGTACTTGATCGACTCCATTGCGCAAGACACCCCTTACCGCCACCGAAGCGGAATCTGTTTCCGTCGCATATGGATAAAAGGTAAAGAATGAAGGCTGGATTTCCGGATATGACTTGAGATCAAACTCGAGCTCAAAACGGGTCTTCATTTCTTGCTGGACAGACGTATCCTCGCCTCCTACTCCTATGACCTCATAGGTGTTTTTCCCGGGAAGTAAATTCCCCAGCGACGCACCGATATGATAGGTTGCCTCGGAGGTATTGGGCTGAAAGGATTTGAGAACATACCTTTCTGCAGGCGGCACCGCTGGATGACTCCAGAGTACTTCGATCCGATCAACCGGTTTTAATACTTTCATCTGGAGAGTCCATTCAGGATTCACCACTTGCTTAGGAACAGAAAACGAAACCCAATCGGATTCAATGATTTTTTCGACCTCTTCCACCACTGGCGCAACGGGTTCTTGAGGAATCTCCGTTTCTTGCTTCAACTTCAAATAATACCAAACGGCAGTAAGCCCAACAGCCAACAAAACGACGAGGATATAAGAACCACGAAAGCGCATAAATTCATGAAAAATTAACACCGCTAGTGTCTATGAAATCTGAGGAGACAGCAAAAAGCTACACTTGCAAAAAACATGAACAATTGACAATTGACATTTAACCACGGACGAACTTGTCAAATGTCAAAGGTTACATGTCAAATGTGCATCTAAGAAATCTTGAAAGTAAGGTCAAAAGCCTTCGGGCTGTGCGTCAAAGACCCTACCGACAAGAAATGAACTCCCGTTTCAGCAATGGTCCGAGCATTTTCCAAAGTGATCCCACCGGAAGCCTCCAAGAGAATTTTCCCGGAAGAAAGAGTAACAGCTTCCTGGACCATCTCTACCGTGAAATTGTCGAGCATGATGCGGTTGAGTGATTTGGAAAATTCCATGGCATTTTGGAATTCTTTGAGATCTCGTACCTCCACAATAACTGGTTTTTCCACACCTTTTGCCAAGAAAGCCTGAACAGCCAGCTTAACTCCACCCATTCCATCGATGTGCGTATCCTTTATAAGGGCTACATCATGAAGTCCCATGCGATGATTGATCCCTCCACCGGTTTTCACCGCCAGCTTATCGAGATATCGCCATCCAGGGACCGTCTTGCGCGTATCGAGAATAACCGCTCCTGTACCTTCAATGGCTTTCACATATTGAGAAGTCAGGGTCGCAATGCCAGACAATCGGCTCAAAAAATTCAGAACAATCCGCTCTACGCGCAAAAGAGACAGCACATCTCCTTGCAATGCCGCCACCATCATACGCTGCTTCACTTCATTGCCATCGAACAAAAACGGCTCCACCACAATATTCGGATCAACTCGATGAACGATTTTTTCCAGGAACTGTATACCGCAAACAACACCGTCTTGCTTGGCAATGATCACTCCTTCTTTCGTAACACCTTTCTCAAACAAAGCTTCCGAGGTGACATCAATATCACCGTCTTCCCGAAGCGCCAAATCCAACAAAGCCTCTAATTGTGTTTCAATATTCACGATAGAAAACTAAAAAAGCGGAGATATCCTATCCGAAAAAGACGGGCTTGCAAAGAGAAGTTTGTTTCAGGTTTGCTCATTTTACCAGACACAAACTCACCAGCTTACCAGAGTTCTATCTCCAATGCCCCCTCACCACCTCGGTCCCTTCTCGCCTTCACCACTGATTTCACCGCATCGAGAGTTGGCAAAAAAGACTCTAGCACCGGCCCTACTACCGGCCCTTTCTTCGAATGCAGCCCCTTGCCCGTCACGATCAGGACCTTTTTCAATCCCTTTTGAAAAGAAAATTTCACGAAATGGGCCGCCTTTTCACAGATTTCCTCCGGCGTAACAATCCCCATACCATGAAAATCAAAAACCGCCTGTGGCTGGCTCAAATGAGCATATTTGTTTCCGACGGGTTTTTGCTTCTTGACCATAAGAAAAGGTGACTATGGAAAGTATAAAGAAGCTCGAAATCAGAAAAAAGAAATTCGAAAAAGTTTTACTAATATTTTTTATTTCGAATTTCAAATTTCGGATTTATTGCTCTAGACCCACGTGCCTTGATCCTATAAACAACATACGAGTTGATAATCGTCGAGAACTCACATAAAGTATCTATGCTCTTATTCCTGCACCCCATGAATAAACCCGGAAAGCTGGTTTTGGTGAGACACGGTGCCTCAGAATGGAACCTGAAAGACATGTTCACGGGGTGGGTCGACGTTCCGCTCTCCGAACAAGGAAAAGGAGAAGCTCATAAAGCTGCTGAAAAACTGAAGGGCTTTGCCTTTGATATGGCCTTTACCTCAATGCTCAGCCGAGCCAGCGACACACTCAATATCATCTTAAAGGATCTAGGACAGGAAAATATACCGATTTCCAGGGATATTGCCCTGAACGAACGCCATTACGGTGACCTCCAAGGGAAAAATAAAGAGGAAATGTCCGAAGTCTTCGGAAAGGACCTGGTGCAGATCTGGCGCAGAAGCTTCGATGTCGCCCCACCGCACGGAGAAAGCCTGAAAGACACCTGTGAACGGACCATTCCCTACCTCAAAGAAGTCATCATCCCCGAAGTACAAAAAGGAAAAAACGTTATTGTTGCCGCCCACGGAAACAGTTTGCGCAGCATCATGATGTATTTGGAACTGTTGGCCCCCTATGAAATCATTTTGGTAAACGTGGCAACCGGTATACCGTATGTATACGAATTTGACGAAACCATGCACATCTTAAAAAAAACCATTTTGGAATAGACTCCTTTTTGCATTTTTCATTTTGCATTTTAATTTTTCAAATGAACCTCCAATTCCACTTCCAAAACATCAGCGATGTCTTAAAAGAAGACCTGAAAGAGTACGCCAGCAAGCGCTTTGAACACCTGGAACGCTTTGCCAGCACCTTTCAGGAAGACAACAAAATGCTCAACATCCACCTCGAACACTATGAAAAGCACAACGCTTACGAAATCAAAGCAACCCTCCAATTAGGAGGCAAAACGCTTCACCACGAAGAAACAACCCACGATCCGAAAGAAGCCATCGACAAAACCGAAGCAAATTTGATTCGCCAGATACAGAAACATATTGATCTGCTGCGAGAAGGAAAACAGCAGTAGAAATACACCTCTAACCCCTTTCAAGGGGAAGTTCCACCTCAGGTGAAACTCAAAAAATGAAATTGCCTCGGCATCATAGAAGTGGAACGCATTTCATCTTCAGGTTGCTTGGAAAGCAACTCCCCCCTTGTAAGGGGGCTAGGGGGTGGTTCCCTCGCATTCCTTATTCCGTCACCTTCCTCACCGGAGCGACATTTAAAGCAATCTTCTTGGTACCGAAGCTGGGATCTTCAAATTGCACTTCGGCGACATCGCCTTTCAAGGTACGGATGACTCCACGGCCAAAGGCCTTGTGCTCGATCAGATCGCCTTCTGCAAACAATGTTTCGAATTTCGAATGTTGAATTTCGAGTTGCCGCATGAATTGCGGTACTTCATCCGAAAAGACCACTTCTTCCCGGTTTGATCTGACGTGTTCCCGGATGCGAAGCACAGTCGTTTCCTCAGCTTTCTGAGCTAAGAACTCACCATCAGCCGATTCCGGCGGAATCGCTTTCAAAAAGCTCGACGGCGGATTGTACTGGGTCTCTCCGAACAACATGCGCCGTCGCGCCCACACAAGATGAAGGTTTTCCTTAGCGCGCGTCATCGCTACATACATCAAGCGCCGCTCCTCTTCCATCTGCTCGGGATCAAAAGCCGCACGAGAGTGAGGAAATACTCCTTCCTCAAGACCGACGATATACACATGATCAAACTCCAGCCCTTTTGCGCTGTGCACGGTCATCAAGGTCAAATAATCCTCTGATCCTTGCAGTTCATCGGTATCACTCACCAAGGCCACCTCTTCCAGAAATGTCGCCAAACCGACCCCTGGCTCTAGATCATCATATTTTTGGGCGACGGTGATCAGTTCCTGGACATTTTCCAAACGGGTCTGTCCCACTTCTTTTTCCTCCAGCAGCATCTGGTCATAGCGGGTGCGGTGCAGCAGCTCTCGCAGCAAAGTCGAGACAGAAAACTCCCGGCTAAACTGCTGTAATCCCCGGATCAGCTCGACAAACTTTTGCAATTGTTCATACTTCGAGCCTACCAGTTCATGGGCCAGTTGACCCTCCTCACCACTCATCACCTGGAAAAGAGACGTCACATTTCGGACGGCCATTCTTTGAATGACTTCCAGAGTCTTCGCCCCAATTTTACGCGAGGGCGTATTGATGATGCGGATCAGCGAACCATCATCGCGAGTGTTGTGGATTAAGCGCAGGTAAGCCACCATGTCTTTAATTTCCTTTCGCGCGTAGAACTTCACTCCTCCGATGACTTTATAAGGCACCCCATAACGCAAGCAGGCTTCTTCCAGAGAACGAGACTGGGCATTGGTGCGATACAGCACGACATGGTCGCGCAAACGTCCGATATGCCGGCTGACCCGTCGAATGACATAATCTGCCTCAGCCCGCTCATCATCGACATCGATCATCTGAATCTTTTCTCCCTGCTGCTTATCCGTCCACAAGGTTTTTTCGATGCGGCCCTTATTCTGCACGATCACCGCTTCCGCTCCTTGCAAAATATGTGGCGTGGAGCGATAGTTTTGTTCCAGCTTCACCACCTTGGCATCCGGATATTCCTGAGAAAAATTAAGAATGTTCGTGATATCCGCTCCTCTCCATGAATAAATATTTTGATCAGGATCGCCGACCACGCACAGGTTTCGATTCAGCTTTGCCAGCATTTGTATAAGTCGATACTGGGCCGTGTTGGTATCCTGATACTCATCGACGTGAATATATCGCCAGCGGTACTGATACTTTTCGAGCACATTGGGGAATTCTTCGAACAGCACCACCGTTTTCATGATGATGTCGTCGAAGTCCAAAGCCGCCAGTCGGGTCAGAGCCTTTTGATAAGACTCATACACCAAGCCTACTTTTTCCTGAAAGGAATTCATGGCCGAACGCTGCACATCATCTGAGGTCTGCAAAATATTTTTCGCATCGCTGATCGCCCCGCGGATGGCTTTAGGATTATACTGCTTCTCAGAAATCTTCAGCTCATCCATCACTCGCTTGATCAGCGCCAGGGAATCATCCGCATCGTAGATCACAAAAGACGATTCCATCCCCAAATGCTGGATCTCGCGGCGTAAGATCTGCACACAAATCGAATGGAAAGTCCCCATCGTCGGCATACCAGCATATTTTGCATTTTCTCCGAACTCCGAACTCCGAACTCCCAACAGCTCCTGTATTCGATCCTTCATCTCCCCCGCTGCCTTATTGGTAAAGGTCACCGCCAAGATCTGCCGCGGATCAACGCTTTTTTCTTTGATCAGGTAAGCAATACGGTAGGTCAACGCCATCGTCTTCCCAGTCCCCGCCCCTGCCACGATCAAAACCGGCCCCTCCGTGGAGGTGACCGCTGCGCGCTGCGCTTCATTGAGAGAGGCTAAGAGATCCATAGAAAAGAAAGACTGGCCAACAGTATCTCATTTTAGCACAAAAAAACAGCCCCGAACGGGGCTGCTTTTTGAAGACTTCTTAACGTCGTCGTCCCCGTAGCATTTCTTCCAGAGGGGCTTCCTCATCAGACATTTCGTCAGTAGGTTCCGTCACGGTTTCTTCAGCTGGCTTCCATCGCTCCTGGAGTCGCGCGCGGCATGCATCAGCATCGGACACACGATCACACCAGCGCAGAAGTTCTGCCTGCTTTCGCTGCTCTACACGATCTCGCATATCCTGACGGTCGAGAAGTCGTTCTCGGCACTCGCTTGGATTTTTGAGACACCAGCTGCGGAATTCATCCCGGGTTTCCTGATACATTTCAGCTCGCTGTTGACGCACCATTTCTCGTTGTTCTCTCGCGACGCTTACCAAGCGTGCAACTGCCTCTCGTCGTTCTTCAGCCGACAAATTAACCAGTTCACGAGCTACATTTCGGATCTCCTTTCCGACCATCCGTCCAGCGGCCTGCACGCGCATCTGTGCTTTGCGAATCATTTTGACCGCACGTCGGTGATTTTTTTGAATGGTGTTAACATGCTTTCTCATCAACTTGACCTGATCTCGTTGTTCTTTGGTAAAGCGGCTGCTGTACTGCTTGAGAATATCTCGGACTACTAAAAACTTATCAAACCGTCCATTTTCAAAAGCTTCATTCAATTGTTCGTCAGAAAGTACCGCCAGCTGGGAAGCTTCCAAATCCACCGCGTCGAGCAAAGTATTAATGGCAGCCTCATCCAAACCCGTTTCAGAATTTTCATCGACGATCTCCTGGAGTACATCCTCTACATCTGGAAGCGCTGATTCCGCTTCCCCTTCGCTCAAAGCCATCTCCAAATCCACATCCACCTGCGCCTCCAAATCGTCCTGGGCCAGGGCAGGAGCAGTCCACATCGCTGAAGTCAGCAGCAATGAAAAACTGAACAAAAACAATCGTTTCATAGAGAAAAATTAAACGAATATTGGTTCTATTGTAATAAAAGCTGCTTTAAATACCAAATCCTTTTCGGTTTAGAAGTAATAGATCAAAATGGAACGAAGAATATCGATCAAAAGGATGGCAATCAGCGGCGACCAGTCGAACATGCCCAGCACTCCATCCGTCCGCGGGATCAGGCGGCGAATCGGCGCCAAAATCTGTTCGGTCGTCTGGTAAATAAAAACAATAATGGGATGGTGCGAACCAGGAGCCACCCATGACAAAATAATCCGAATGACGATCAGCCAAGTGAGAATTCGAAGGAAGTAATAGATGCCGAGGATAAGAAAAGAGAGGTCAATCATGGGGGGTAGGTTGTAGTTGGTAGTTTGTAGTATACTCCAATCACATGAATTTCCCCTTCATATTTTACGTTTTCCGTTATCCGTTATTCGTTATAAACCATGCTCACTTCCGAACTCGAAAAACTCCTCATAAAGGCGGTAAAAAAAGTCGCCGATAAGGAAATGAACTCCGTCCATATCGAACCGACATCTGATGAAAAATTCGGAGATTTCGCGAGCAATATCGCGATGATGCTGAGCAAAGAAGCCAAGAAAAATCCTCGCGAATTGGCCCAAGCGATCATCGACCATCTTCCGAAAAATGAACTCATCGAAAAAACCGAAATCGCCGGGCCGGGATTTATTAATTTCTGGCTGAGCCCTGCAGCATATGCGTCTGCTTTGGAGGAATTAGGAAACCAGCTCGAAAAAAATACCTTTGGCCAACTCGACATCGGAAAAGGACAAAAAGCCGTCACCGACAGTTCTCATCCGAACGTCGCCAAACCAATGGGAGTGCATCATCTTCTTTCAACAATTCTCGGACAATCGATCAATAATCTCCTCAAAAAATCCGGCTACGAAGTCGTCCGCGACAATTACCTGGGCGACTGGGGAACGCAGTTCGGCAAGCTCACCTACGCCATCAAGACCTGGGGCGACATGAATCAAATCGAAGGCGATCCCATCCCTGAACTTTTGAAACTCTACGTCAAATTCCACGAAGAAGCCGATAAAGATGCAGCCCTCGAAGAACGCGGACGACAAGAATTCAAAAAACTCGAAGACGGTGACCAGGAAAACAGGAAACTCTGGACCTGGATCTGCGACATCAGCCTGATCGAATTCAAAAAAATCTGGAAGCGCCTCGGCGCGGAATTCGACATGATCCATGGTGAAAGCTTCTACGAAGACAAAATGCCGGCGATCATCAAAGACGGCCTAAAGAAAAAAGTAATCATAGAAGGACTCGTTAAAGAAGAAGCTGGAGAGGATTCTCCCCTTTCAAGGGGTCGGGGGTCGAAGGGAGCTTCTCTCATCATTCCCATGAATGACGAAAACGTGCCGCCCTGCATCCTGCAGAAATCCGATGGCGCCACGACTTATGCCACACGCGACCTTGCCCGAATGAAATACTGGCAAGACGAGGTCAAAGCTGACCTCGGGATCAACATCGTTGATGTCGCGCAAAAGCTGCACTTCGATCAGATCTTCGAAGCGGCCGAAAAACTCGGCATCAGCAAGATGAAACATCTCCACATCGAATTCGGCCGCATGGAATTCCCGGAGGGCGGCATGAGCACGCGCAAAGGAAAAGTCGTCCTCCTCGAGGACGTTCTAAATGAAGCCGAACGCCGCGCCGCTGAAAAAATCAAAGACCACAACTCTGCCCTTTCCGCAGAAGAACAAGCCGAACTCGCCCGCATGATGGGCATCGGTGCCGTGAAGTACAACGTGCTCAGCCAAAACCGCCAAAAAAATTACACCTTCGTATGGGATCAAATGCTCAGCTTTGAAGGAAACTCAGCGCCTTATTTACAATACGCTTACGCGCGCACTCGCAGCATCTTTAGGAAATCATCTGAAAGCGAGGATATCCATCCCCGTCTTCAGATAAATAAATCTGAGGAAAAGAATCTGCTAAAAAAAATCTTCTCGTTTGAAGAGGTTATAGAACAAGCCACCAAACAATACAAACCCAACCTCCTCTGCACCTACCTCTTCGAACTGGCTCAATCCTTCAGCCACCTCTACAACAACCTGCGCATCATCGATGCTGAACCAGCAGAACGAGCCACACGTTTAAAACTCGTTGAAGCGACTTCGTACGTCCTCAAGAACGGCCTGGAAATTCTGGGCATCGAAGTACCAGAACGAATGTAAAACTTATCGAGTTTTCTGCTTCTTATTGTAAGCAATAAAAACCTGGGCTTCGACGAATTTCCCGATTTCTTCGTCGCTCAATTCTTTTTCATCATCGTAGCCGTATCTCACCACTCCATACTTCATCCAATCCAGGAAAGCCACGACTTCCTTAAGGGTCGCCTCATCCGGTGGAGTAAACACGCTTTTGATTTGTTCTTCGATTTCATCGCGATAGCGCTGCCAGGCAGCCCTGCCCACCTCCTG
>Ga0079224_100014916_pt1 | contig 10869 bp, 9 predicted proteins | sample Stecom2015_FD_80414 | JGI IMG/M metagenome (GOLD analysis project Ga0079224, IMG submission 80414) | Agricultural soil microbial communities from Utah to study Nitrogen management - Steer compost 2015 | ecosystem: Environmental > Terrestrial > Soil > Agricultural land | place: USA: Utah...
CAGCGTCGAGCATCCTCTCGACGTCGTCCACGTCGCGGAACGAAACAACTCCCTCCAGATCCTTTCCCGGAACGGGAATGACGATCGGACTCGATCCGGTGGCCAGCAGCAGCCGGTCGTAGCTGACCTCGTGCCCGGCACGGGATCGGACGACCTGCCGTTCGCGGTCGATCTTCACCACCGGATCGCCCTGGTGAAGGACGATGCCGTTTGCCTCGTACCAGCCGGCGTCGTTGATGACGATCTCGGGGAACGATTTCTCGCCGGCGAGCAGCGGCGAGAGCATGATCCGATTGTAGTTTACCCGAGGCTCCGCGCCGAAGACGGTGATGGCGTATCGGCCGGGCGCCCGCTCCAGCGTCTCCTCGATGGCCTTCATGCCGGCCATGCCGTTGCCCACAACCACCAGGCGCTCAGGCCGTCCGTGCGGGCGTGGAGAAATGTAGGTCATGGTGCTGCTCCATCCGCGGTCAGCGGGTCACGCAAACAGAAAAGGCGTCCGAAAGCCGCCACCGCATCTGCGGTGAAGCTTCGGACGCCATTGTCCCAAAGGCCCATCGGGAGCCGGATCACTGCCGCCAGCGGCGGCAGCACGCGAGCGCCATTGCCCGCTCCCCTTCCCTTACAAGTGCCGTGCCACAGGGTCCCGCCGCACCGGCGCCCGGGAACGGCGGGATCGCGCTCGCAACCGATCGCGGAGAAGCTGCACACAATCCGCTCATGCGCAGAAAATGTGCAAGAGCGTGAGAACGGATTGTGCAAGCACGTGCGCAGCGCCAGGATCAACTGACCGTTCCCGGCGTCTCCGGCTCTCTCCGGACTTCGCTCCGTCGTTCCCTGGAGCCGCCTGGCCCACCGATTGCTAAGAAGAAGCCGCCCTTCCCGAAGCTGGGAGCCGGGCCTTCGTCCAACGGCGGACGAGCAATCGAAGAAGCGGAACGGCCGGCGCCGCCAGCCACGCTTCTTTCGCTGCGGCCGCCGGCAACGGACTGAAGCCCGAGACGGCCGTGCAACGAAACCTCACGGCCGGGTCCCCTGAGGCCGGCCCCTGCGTCGAGGGCTCCCGAATGGAAACTTCAAAGGCGACGCGCATCGACCTCTTCAGCCTGAAGACGGTGCAGATGCGAACTTTTCACCTCACCTGGCTCGCCTTCTTCCTCTGCTTCTTCGGCTGGTTCGGAATCGCCCCGCTGATGGCGGTGGTGCGCGAGGACCTCGGTCTGACCAAGGCCGAAATCGGCAACACGATCATCGCCTCGGTGGCGATCACGGTGCTCGTCAGGCTGCTGATCGGACCGATGTGTGACCGGTTCGGCCCGCGCAGGACCTATACGGTACTGCTCGCCCTCGGAAGCCTGCCGGTGATGCTGATCGGGCTCGCCGACAGCTACGAATCGTTTCTGCTCTTCCGCCTCGCGATCGGCGCGATCGGCGCCTCGTTCGTGATCACGCAGTATCACACGTCCGTGATGTTCGCGCCGAACGTGGTCGGCACGGCGAACGCGACGACGGCGGGCTGGGGCAATCTCGGCGGCGGCGTCACCCAGATGGTGATGCCGCTCCTGCTCGCGGCGATCCTGGCGCTCGGTGTCGAAGCATCCCTCGGCTGGCGGCTCGCCATGGTCGTCCCCGGCCTCGTCCTGCTCGCCGCGGCCGCGGCTTACTGGTTCTTCACCACCGACTGCCCGGAAGGAGACTACAGCGACCTTCGGGCGAGCGGCCGGACCGCGGGAGCACCTCGTGCGGCGATGACGGTCGGCTTCCTTGAAGCGGCACGCGACTTCCGCGTATGGGCGCTCTTCGTTGTCTACGCCGCCTGCTTCGGCGTCGAGCTGACGATCAACAACATCGCCGCCATCTACTTCTTCGACAACTTCAGCCTCGACCTCAAAACCGCAGGGCTGATCGCCGGGCTTTTCGGCCTCATGAACATCTTCGCCCGCACCCTCGGCGGATTCTTTTCCGACCGCTTCGCAGCGGCGGGCGGGCTCCCGGGACGCGTGCACTTCCTGTTCGTCGTTCTGCTTATGGAGGGGCTGGCCCTCATCCTGTTCTCGCAGATGGCGGCGCTCGGCCTCGCCATCGCTGCGCTCATCTTCTTCTCGCTCTTCGTGCAGATGAGCGAAGGCGCGACCTTCGGTGTGGTGCCGTTCGTAAATCGAAAGGCGCTGGGAGCCGTGGCCGGCATCGTCGGAGCCGGCGGAAACGCCGGTGCGGTCGCGGCCGGCTTCCTCTTCAAGTCGGAGGCGCTCACCTATCAGGAAGGTCTGCTCTATCTCGGCTTCGCCGTCGTGGTCTCGTCCTTCTTCGCCCTTGGGGTGCGGTTTTCGCCGTCCGTTCTCGCGGAGGAGAATCGGCGTTACGCGGAAGCGGCCGGCGGAAGCTCCCCCGCCCTGGCGGCGGCTGAGTAGAAAGAGCTGGTCTCTCGGGGGCCATGGCGCTAAGCCACCCGTCGTCGCGAGGCGGTCATCGCCGGAGCTGCCCGAAGGGTCGTCGGCCGGCGGATCTGGGGTTCGCCGCGCTCCCTGCCGCCGCTCGCAGAGAAGAGAGCTGCTGGTTCGATACATGCAGGCCCCGCCGCCGCCGGGCCTGCTCGCTCGTCCGGCGCAGGACACTACGAATTTGATCGCAACAGGAAAGGCCGCAGGATGAGTGCGCAGGATCTGAAGATCCTCGTCATCGACGAGCATCCGGACCGCGCGGCCATCGTCGAGCGCGGCCTCGTCGAAGCCGGCTACACGCGCGTCAGCCTGATCAGCGCTTCCGTCAATCTCATAGGCCGGGTCCAGGCGCTGGAGCCGGATGTCATCATCATCGACCTCGAAAATCCCGATCGGGACACGCTCGAAGAGATGTTCCAGGTCTCGCGCGTCATTCAGCGCCCGATCGCGATGTTCGTCGACCAGAGCGACACGGCCTCCATCCATGCCGCGATCGAGGCGGGCGTCAGCGCCTACGTCGTCGACGGGCTCAGGCAGGAGCGGATCAAGCCGATCCTCGAACTGGCGGTGTCGCGCTTCAATGCTTTCAGCCGCCTCAGGCGCGAGCGGGACGAGGCACAGGCGAAGCTCGCCGACCGGAAGGTGGTGGAGCGGGCGAAGGGACTTCTGATGAAGAAGAAGGGGCTGGACGAGGAAGGCGCCTACAACCTTCTTCGCCGTGCGGCCATGGACCGGAACCGCAAACTGGCGGACATCGCCCAGAGCGTCATCACCGCCTTCGAACTGGAGATCTGAAGCGATGTCCGAGCCGGTGACGATCAACTTCGGCTTCACGCCCCTGGTCGATTGCGCCATCCCGGTCGTCGCGCACGAGATGGGCTTTGCACAGGAAGAAGGCATACGGCTCAACCTCGTGCGCGAGGCATCCTGGGCGGCGATGCGCGACAAGCTGGCGTTCGGCGTGCTGGATGCGGCCCACATCCTCGCCGGCATCCCGATCGCCTCCTCGCTGGGTCTCGGCGGCGCGCCTCGGGTCGCGATGATCGCACCCATGGGTCTCGGACGCGGGGGCAGTGCGATCACCGTTTCGAACACGCTCTATCAGCGAATGCTGGAGGCGGAGCCGACCATCATGACGGGGCCGCGCGCCCAGGTCGCACGGGCCTTGCGTACGGTCATCGAACAGGCCCGGCGAGCCGGTCGCCCGCCACTCTCTTTCGCCAGCGTCTTCCCGGTCTCGAGCCACAATTACGAGCTCCGCTACTGGCTGGCCGCCGGCGGCATCGACCACGCCCGCGACGTCAATCTGGGCGTAGTGGTTCCACCGCGGATGGTGGAGAGCCTGCGCATGGGCTGGATCGACGGCTATTGCGTCGGCGAGCCGTGGAACCTCAGGGCCGTGCAGCAGGGGCTCGGGGCCATCGTCGCGACCAGGGCCGACATCTGGCAGGACGCCCCGGACAAGGTCCTCGGTGTCAGAAAGGAATGGGCGGAACAGAATCCGGATCTCCTTCTGGCGCTGATCAGAGCCTGCGTCCGGGCGGCGCGGTGGGCCGATGCCTCGGAGAACCGAACCGTACTGGCCGACATGCTGGCGACGCAGCACTACGTGGCGGCGCCGGTGGAGTTGCTGCGCGCCACGCTCACGGGCAAGCCGGTCCTCCGGCGCGGCGCCGAGGCGTCCGACCTCCCCGACCGACACGTCTTCTACAGGCAGCAGGCTGCTTTCCCCTGGCGATCGCACGCACATTGGCTGCTGACGCAGATGCGACGCTGCGGCCAGGTCGGTGCCGATATCGACATGAGGGCGGCAGCGGAATCGGTTTACCGGCCCGATCTGTACCGCCGGGCCGTCGCCCCACTCGGCCTCCCGGTCCCTGCGGGCGACTGGAAGTCGGAAGACCGAGAGGCAACAGGTGAGGAGGCGGTGTGACCGGAGACGTACCGCTCCGCCTCGAGCCTACAACTCAATGAATGGCCGCACCCCGGCGTTCCATCCGCAGCTCCTATGTTGATGTTGGACCGAGATCCTGTTCGGACGTATCCTCGGGTCGTCTTGTCCGAACGCGGCGCGGCGCGAACAAACGAGCGTCAGCGTCGAGCGGGCCCATCACGAGCAACGGAGACCCAAATGGCCAAAGGCGGACGCACCGCATTGATCACCGGCTCAGGACGGAACATCGGCCGCGGTTGCGCCCACTACCTTGCGCGTGCGGGCTTCAACATCATCGTCAACGGCTCCTCGAATCGAACCGCCTGCGAGCGCGTTGCGGACGAGGTACGCGCGATCGGGCCCGATGCCCATGTCGCCATCGCCGACATCGGGGACAAGTCGGCCGTGGAGGCCATGGCGGAAGACGCCCTGAAGACCTTCGGCCGGGTCGATGTGCTCATCAACAACGCAGCCATCCGCCCCGTCTGTTCGTTCCTCGACATGAGCGATGACGATCTGGCTCACGTCATGAACGTGAACTGCTACGCCGCCGTCTGGCTGTCGCGTGCCTTCCTGCCGGGCATGATCGAGAACGGGTGGGGCCGCATCGTCAATTTCAGCGGCATGAACGCTCAGGAGGGCAAGGCAGGACGGCCGCACGTGACGATGTCGAAGCATGCGGTCTGGGGACTGACGAAGGCGCTGGCACGGGAATTCGGCCCGAAGGGCGTCACCGCCAACATCATCTCCCCCGGCACGTTCCCGGGCGAAGGCACGAACGTCCAGCACGACGGGCGGCTGCGGGAACTGACCGAACAGACGCCGGTCGGCCGACTGGGCAAAGCCGATGACATCGCAGCTCTCGTGGCGCTGCTTTGCTCTGAGGAAGGCGGCTTCATCAATGGCCAGCTCCTGCAGGTGAACGGCGGCGTCGTCACCTAAGCGGCACCCGCGCAGGCGGATGGGGCACAAGGCGCCCGCGAGCCGCCTCCGGTCCGCCTCCGATCCGTCGAGGCACCTGCCGTTATCGGCACGCACGATTGAACCGGGGACGGCACCGCCCAAGTCACGGCGCCCCCGAGATCCGGCGCTCGCCAACCATCGGGGTATAGGCAGTGCCGATGCGGCGCGGTCGCGGAACGCATCTCGGAGGTCGTGCTTCGTCCGACTTATGAGGTTGACGATCTTCCGCGCGATTTGTCAGGCTTGCCGGAGAGTTCGATAAAGAACCGCAAGACGTTCGGTAAAAACAAAATTCTATCGGGCCGCTTACGGCGACCGATCTGGAGGAAACATGAGAATCCGCTTCTTGAAGGGCTGGGCCATTGCCGGTCTGGCGGTCGGTGCTTTCTTCGGATCTGCGGCGGCGAGCGCCGAGACAGTCCTGCGCATCGGCATGACTGCTTCGGACATTCCGCTTACGGCTGGCCAGCCGGACAACGGTTTCGAAGGGTATCGGTTCACCGGCTACACGATCTACGATGCCCTGATCAACTGGGACCTCTCGTCGGCCGACAAGGCCTCCGACATCCGGCCCGGCCTGGCGACGGAGTGGTCGGTAAGCGAGAACGATCCGACAGTCTGGACGATCGAGTTGCGGCAGGGCGTCAAGTTCCACGACGGCTCCGACTTCGACGCGGACGCGGTCATCTGGAATCTGGACAAGATCTTCGATGAGAATTCGCCGCAGTATGCCCCGGACCAGGCCGCCCAGGTACGCGGACGCATTACCTCGCTCGAATCGTACCGCAAGGTAGACGACGACACGGTCGAGATCACGACGAAGGAGCCCGACAGCTTCTTTCCATATCAGCTGACGTACGTTCTCTACTCGAGCCCGGCACATTGGGAAGCGCTGGGCGGCGACTGGAACGCCTTCTCCGGGAAACCGTCCGGAACCGGGCCCTTCAAGGCGGTGAACCTTGTCCCGCGCGAGCGACTGGAGCTCGTTCCGAATCCCGACTACTGGGATCAGGACCGCATTCCGAAGACCGACAGGATCGTGCTGATGCCGATCCCCGAGGCGAGCGCGCGAACCTCGGCGCTGCTCTCGGGTCAGGTGGACTGGATCGAGGCCCCGGCGCCCGACGCCATTCCGCGCATGGAGGCACAGGGCTTCAGCATCGTCACGAATCCCTACCCTCACATATGGTCCTGGCACCTGAGCCGCGTGCCCGACTCGCCATGGAACGACATCCGGGTCCGCAAGGCCGCGAACCTCGCCGTCGACCGGGAAGGGATGAAGGTGCTGCTGAGGGACCTCATGGAACCGGCCAAGGGGCACGTCCTGCCATCCAGTCCCTGGTTCGGCCAGCCGTCCTTCGACCTCCACTACGATCCGGATGAGGCCAAGCGGCTTATGGAGGAGGCCGGTTACAGCAAGGACAACCCTCTCAAGGTCACGATCAAGATTTCACCGAGCGGCTCCGGCCAGATGCAGCCCCTCCCGATGAACGAATTCATGCAGGAGACGCTGAAGGAAGTCGGGTTCGATGTCGCATTCGAGGTGATGGAATGGGAAAGCCTGCTCAGCCACTGGCGTGCAGGCGCGGGCGATCAGATCAACAAGGGCATCGACGGTTTGAACGTCAGCTACGCCACCGTCGACCCGTTCAGCGCCTTCGTGCGCTTCATGCAAAGCAGCCAGATTCCGCCGAACGGTCTCAACTGGGGACACTTCTCCGACCCGAAGCTCGACGAGCTGATGACCCGCGCCCGGGCGACGTTCGACGAGACGAAGCGCAACGAAATCCTGGCCGAGGTGCATACCTATGCCGTGGACGAGGCGCTGTTCGTGTGGGTCGCGCATGATGTGAACCCCCGCGCGATGTCCCCGAACGTCCAGGGATTCGTACAGGCGCAGAACTGGTTCCAGGACCTCACGCCGATACGGATGGAGTAAATGCGCGACTTTCGCGGGCAGAGACGCCGCCGTCGCGCCGATCTCTGCCTCCACGAGATGCTCGCGAGCGTCCGGGTGGCTCCTGCAGAGGCGCCATGACCGCGTACGTCATCCGACGTTTCCTCTACGCGATCCCGATCGCGCTCGGTGTCGCGGTCATCATTTTCTCGCTCGTCCACATAGCACCCGGCGATCCGCTGAGCGCACTGGTGCCAGCGGACGCACCCAGCTCGGTGGTGGAGCGGCTGCGCCGGGATTATGGAATGGACCGCCCCGTCCCCGCCCAGTTCGTGCTCTGGCTGGGGCGAACGCTGAGCGGCGATCTCGGCGTGTCCATTGCGACCGGCCGACCGGTCGCCGGAGAGCTCACGCGTGCGGTCGCGAACACACTCCTCCTCGCGGTTTGTGCATCGCTTATCGGCTTCCCGCTCGGCATTCTGCTCGGCGGGGTCGCCGGCTACTTCAACGGCCGGGCAATCGACCGGATCGCCACGGCCACTGCGATCACGGGCGTCAGCGTGCCGCACTACTGGCTCGGCATGCTCCTGGTGATCGTCTTTTCCGTCGAGCTGAACCTCTTGCCGGCAATGGGAATGGGGCCCGGCGGCTCCTCGGCCTGGGCCTGGGACTGGACGCATCTGCGTCACCTGGTGCTGCCTGCGGTGACTCTCTCCGTCATTCCGATGGGCATCGTTACGCGCACGGTGCGAGCGACGGTGGCGGAGATCATGAACGAGGACTTCGTCGAGGCGCTTCGGGCGAAGGGCATGCGGGAGAGTCAGGTCGTTCGCCACGTCGCGAAGAATGCCGCCCCGACGGCACTCGCCGTGATCGGGCTTCAGCTCGGCTACCTGCTGGGCGGCTCGATACTGGTAGAGGTCGTCTTCGCGTGGCCGGGGACCGGGTTCATGCTGAACACCGCCATCATTCGCAGAGACCTGCCACTGCTCCAGGGCACGATCCTCGTGCTCTCGATGTTCTTCGTTCTCGTTAATCTCCTGGTCGACATCCTGCAGACCATGCTCGACCCCCGTATGCAGCGCGCCTGAGGGAGCCGTATGGCCGAACCGACCGGAGCAACGGCACTCGGAACCCCCGCGGACGACACGGCATCGCGCAGAACGTCTCCACGGGGCTATTGGACCAATGTCGCGAAGCGGCTTCGCCGCGACAAGCTCACGCTCTTCTTCGCGCTCCTGCTCGCCCTGGTGTTCCTGAGCGCGATCTTCGCCCCATGGCTCGCTCCCGCCGATCCATACGCGACGAGCATGCTGAAACGGCTGACCCCGATCGGAACGCCGGGATACCCGCTCGGCGCCGACGAGCTCGGCAGGGACATGCTCACGCGGCTTCTCTATGGCGGTCGCCTGTCCCTGCTGATGGGCATCCTGCCGGTGGTGAACGCAACTGTGGCGGGCTGCATTCTGGGGCTGATCGCTGGCTTCTTCGGCGGACGCGTCAACATGGCGATCATGCGCGCGATGGACGTGTTCTACGCCTTCCCCTCGGTCCTCCTCGCCATCGCCATAGCCGGCGCCCTCGGGGCGGGGGTCGTGAATACCATCGTTTCGCTGACGGTCGTGTTCATTCCGCCGATCACGCGCATCACGGAAAGCGTGACGACGCGCATCCGCAAGCAGGACTTCGTCGAGGCGGCCAGGGCAACCGGCGCCGGCAATCTCAGCCTCATCCGCGTGCACGTGCTCGGCAACGTGCTGGCGCCGGTCCTGATCTATGCCAGCAGCCTCGTCAGCATCAGCATCATCCTTGCCGCAGGGCTGAGCTTCCTCGGCCTGGGCGCGACCCCGCCCGAGCCGGAATGGGGCCTCATGCTGAACACGTTGCGTGACGCCATCTTCGTCAGCCCGTGGGTGGCCGTAGTCCCCGGAGTGATGATCTTCATCACCTCGATGTCCTTCAACATGCTGAGCGACGGCCTTCGGCACGCGATGGACGTCAGGATGTGATCGGGCACGAAGGGTGGTGGAAGCCGTGAATCGAGAGCAACCGCCAAATGCCGCGCCTTCGACGCCGAGCAGCGCCCCGGCGATCATGGAGGTGCGGGGCCTCGTGAAGCATTTCCCGATCCGCGGCGGCCTGTTCCAGCGACAGGTGGCGGCCGTCCAGGCGGTCGACGACGTATCCTTTACCGTCCGCCGCGGCGAGACTCTCGGCATCGTGGGTGAGTCGGGCTGCGGCAAGTCCACAACCGCCAGGCTCCTGATACGCCTGATCGAGCCTGACGCCGGCGAGGTGCTGATCGACGATAGGCAGGTCGGCTCGAAAACAGGGCTCTCGCTGAAGGCTCTGCGCCGCGACATGCAGATGGTCTTCCAGGACTCCTACTCGTCGCTGAACCCACGCTTGCCGATTCTGGACACGATCACCTACGGCCCGATCGTGCATGGTATGCCGAAATCCCGGGCGCGGGAGAAGGCTCTGGATCTTCTCCGAAAGGTGGGGCTGGATCCGGACACCTATGCGCTCCGCTATCCGCACGAGATGTCCGGCGGACAGCGGCAGCGCGTCAATATCGCGCGCGCGCTCGCTCTCGATCCGCGGATCGTGATCCTGGATGAGGCTGTTTCCGCCCTCGACAAGTCTGTGCAGGCGCAGGTCCTCAACCTTCTGATGGAACTGCGGCGCGAGCTGTCGCTGACCTATCTGTTCATCTCGCACGATCTGGAAGTGGTCCAGTTCATCAGCGACCGGGTGCTGGTGATGTACCTCGGGAAAGTCGTCGAACTGGGGCCAGTCGCCGCCCTTTATCAGGCGCCGCAACATCCCTACACGAAGGCGCTCCTGTCGGCGATGCCGGAGATGGACGTCGATCGGCGCAAACAGGAGCCGCCGCTCACAGGCGACCCGCCCACCCCCATCAACCCGCCATCGGGCTGCCGCTTCCATCCGCGTTGCCCGTTTGCCGAGCCGGTCTGCGCACGCGTGGAGCCCTTGCTGACCCGATTGGCCGGATCTCCGGACCATGTTTCAGCATGTCACATGGCAATCGCGGGCTCCGGACATTCCGCCGCACCCGAGACGCAGAACAGTTCGACGAGCCGAATCGCCGAGCCGCCGAAGGAGAGCGCCAGACCATGAATGACGATACGCGACACACCCTTCACGCCAGCGCCAGAGTGCTCCAGGACATCGAACTCGGCCCCGAGGATGTCGAGGTGATGCTGCCCACGGTCTCGAAGGGCCTGATGGCGGTCTCAAAGCTCGCGCCGCGGATCGCGTTCGAGGACGAGCCGGCGCTCTACGTTCCCTTCATCGAAAGGGCAAAGGGATGAGCGGCACGACGGATGAGCTCTGCGAGTTGGATCTGGTGGAGGTCGCGGAGGCGATCCGGACACGGAAAGTGTCGGCCGTGGAGGTGACCGGCGCCTGCATTCAGCGGATCGAACGGCTGCAGCCGACCCTCAACTGCTTCATCTCGATCGAGGCGGAGGAGGCTCTGAAGGCGGCCGAGCGGGCGGATGGGGAGACAGCACGCGGCGTCGTTCGCGGTCCGCTCCACTGCGTTCCCATCGCGCACAAGAACATGCTGTACCGCGACGGCAAGATCACGAACTGCGGATCGAAGATCCGGA
>Ga0079224_100014917_pt1 | contig 10869 bp, 8 predicted proteins | sample Stecom2015_FD_80414 | JGI IMG/M metagenome (GOLD analysis project Ga0079224, IMG submission 80414) | Agricultural soil microbial communities from Utah to study Nitrogen management - Steer compost 2015 | ecosystem: Environmental > Terrestrial > Soil > Agricultural land | place: USA: Utah...
TATACCAATAATTATAAAGCAATTTCGAATTGGTTAATGGGACCAATACGTTCTTATTTGAACGAAAATGGTTTGGAAATTAAAGAGTTTGGATTAAGTCCAGCCCGTTTAGTTGAGATTATAGCCTTAGTAGAAGCGAATAAAGTTTCGAATACGGTTGCAGTTAGCAATATATTCCCAGAAATGATTGCCGACTTAAATGCAACTGCTTTAGGCATTGCAGAAACTAAAAACTTAATTCAAGAGTCGAATGCCGATGCATTGAATGAATGGGTAGAAAAAGCATTAGCCGCATATCCTGATAAAGTTGTAGAATATAAAGGTGGTAAAAAAGGAGTAATTGGTTTATTCATGGGAGAAGTGATGAAATTCTCTGGTGGTAAAGCCGATCCGAAATTAGCAAGTGCCATGTTACGCGAAAAATTAGATGCATGAAAAACTCATATTTGACATCAGTACTATATAGATTGGAGCAAGTGAGTAGAGATGCTCACGATAACTTCTTCAATTTAACTGATGAACAAATTCTATGGCAACCAGACGAAAATTCTTGGTCTATAGGTCAATGTTTACTGCATTTAATTTTAACTGATACTATGTATTTTTCGCAAGTACAGAGTGTTTTAACGCATACATATCGACGTCCACTTTTAAGTTATGTTCCCTTTTTGCCTGAATTTTGGGGTAGAGTGGTGGTAAAATCGGTACAACCTACGGTTGGTACCCCCTTGGTAGCACCTAAAATTTTTGTGGAAGGTAAACCTTTAAATCCGTCAACCATAGTACGTGAGTTCGAAACCCATGTAGCAAATTTAACTCAGTTAATTAGAGATACAGACCATTTCAATCATAAGAAAATATATTTTCGTTCTCCCGTATTTAAGACGATAATTTATCCACTTTCGGCTACTTTGGAATTAATGGCAAATCATCATGAACGCCATTTGAATCAAGCTCTTCGAGTTTATAAGCACCCAAAATTTCCTAAAATCAGGTTAAATGAGGAAGAGTAAACTATAAATTCCGAAATTTCTATTATTTTAGAAGCCTAAATGAAAAATCTATCTATAATGAATACTTTTTTGTTATTGTCTCTCAGCCTATTTTCATGTGGCTCAGGTACCTCTACATCTTTAGATTCTAAAGATGCCTTTATTACAGGTAATTATCCTGCTGCTGCTGGAAATACTATCTATTTCGAAAAAGTTATTCCAAATGGAGCTGAAAGAATTGACTCTGCCCTTGTAGGTAAAAAAGGTGAATTCTTTATCATGAAGAAAGCGAAAGAAATGAATTATTATAGACTTCGCTTTAATGATAAACAAAATAATAAGGTTGAAAGTTTATTTTTACTTACTGATTCTACCGAAAAGATTAATCTTCAAGTTAAAGGAAATAGTTTCACTGAGAATACGATCATAAAAGGAAGTAAAGAGTCGGTACGATTGGCTGAATTAATCCTACGTGTTAATGCACTTCAAAAATCTGGAGATTCGTTAAATGTTATATTTAATAATGCTAGCGATGTAGATAAAAATCAATTAGCTCCACAATTTAACGAAATTATGGGTAAAAAGAACGAAAAGCTTCAGACTTATGTTCGTAAAGTTATCGATGAAGATCCAACTTCTTTAGTTGCATTAGAAGCAGTAGGACGTTTAGATAAAGTGCAAGACCGTGCTTACTTCAAAAAAGTAGCTGATGGTTTAGCAAAAGTTCATCCTAAAAACCCATTTGCTGCAAATTTTATTGCTACAGTTAATGTACCAGGCCAATTAAGTATAGGCGACGAAGCCCCAGAATTAGCATTACCAGATCCAGAAGGGAATATCTTTAAACTATCTAGTTTAAGAGGAAAATATGTTTTAATCGATTTCTGGGCATCATGGTGTCGACCTTGTAGAATGGAAAACCCTGTGGTAGTTGCAGCTTATAATAAATATAAAGACAAAGGTTTTACAGTTCTAGGTGTCTCTTTAGATAGAGATAAAACTTCGTGGACTAATGCCATAGCTCAAGATAATCTAACTTGGAAACATATCAGCGACCTGCAATTCTGGCAAAGTGAAGCTGCTAAATTGTATGGAGTTTCTAGTATTCCTAAATGCTTCTTGTTAGATAAAGAAGGTAGAATTATAGCTATGGACTTACGTGGTCCTGCCTTAGATGCTACTTTATCCCAAATCCTTAAATAAATAATATGATAAGTAATATTTTTAGATTCGGTCGCACTCTTGTGACCGTTTTTTTTTGTTCTGCCCTGAGCTTTGCTCAAAATGATTACTTTCAACAAAGAGTTTATTATAAAATAGATGTTTAATTGTTTGACGAAATTTGAACTCTTAAAGGCAATTTAGATCTAACTTATACCAATAATTAGCCTCATGAATTAAATGAAATTTATATGCATTTATGGCCTAATGCATATAGAAGTCGTTTAACTCCACTTGGAAAACAAGTATTAGAAAACGATAATACGCGTATCCCTAAAAATGAAGGGTATATAGATCAATTGGATTTTAAAGTTAATGGAAGCCCTGTTTCTGTTGAGTATAAGGATAAATTTGAAGAAATCGCTGTTTTAAAATTAAATACACCGTTAAAACCGGGTCAATCTATTCAAATAACCACTCCATTTAGGGTAGTAGTGCCCGATGGTTCCATTTCGCGCTTAGGTTACACTGTCGATATGGATGGTTCTATTGCTTACATGATTACTCAATGGTACCCTAAACCTGCGGTGTACGATATTAATGGTTGGCATCCTATGCCTTACTTATCTCAGGGAGAATTTTATTCAGAGTACGGCTCTTTCGACGTAAGTATTACTTTAAGATCTGATTATGTAGTTGGAGCTACCGGTGAATTGCAAACAGAATCTGAAAAGACTTTTTTGACTCAAAAAATTAATAAAATAAACCCTACCGTATATTCCTACGGAAATAAAAAGACTATTCGATACACTCAAGATAATATTCACGATTTCGCCTTTTTTGCGAATAAAAATTTTATAGTACAATCGGATACTGCAATTTTGGATAATGGTAAACAAGTGGTTTGCTTGGCCATGTATACACCTAAAAATGCGAAATATTGGACCTATGCAGCTAGAATGATTAAGAAATCAATTCTTTATTATTCGAATAGAATTGGAAACTATCCGTATTCATATTGCACAGCTGTAGATGGAACCATTTCAGCAGGTGGTGGTATGGAATACCCAATGGTAACTGTTATTGGTGAATCGGAGGTGGAACGTACTATTTTACACGAAGTAGGACATAACTGGTTCTACGGACAATTAGGCTCTAACGAAAGAATATATCCTTGGCTTGATGAAGGTGTAAATAGTTATTTTGAAAATGCGTATTTCAGCGATTCTACCCAATCAACTCAAGGTAGAGGTTTGTCGTTTACCATAAACCAGTTCCTATCAGGTAACTCAGGATTAGATTTAGTGCATTTGTTTTTAAGTCGTCATAATAAACATCAATCCCTTTCATTACCTGCTGAGCAATATTCTTATATCAATTATGGAATAGAAGTCTATATGCATACTGCTGCAATGTTTAAATTCTTAGAGTCTTATTTAGGACGTGAAACCTTTGATAAGGCTATGAAACATTATTATTCGAAATGGGAGTTTAAACATCCTAGTCCGGCTGATATGCATTTAGCTTTTGAAGAAAGCACTGGGAAAGACTTAAACTGGTTCTTTAATGGATTAATGAAAGAAACACAAAAGCCCGACTTTAAAACGGGTTTTAAAAATGGAGAGATGTATGTAGAAAATAAATTTCCGCATGCATTACCTGTTAAAGTAAGTTATTATAAGGGTAATGATTTAATAAATGAAGTTTGGTTAGAACCATTTAGTGGTATAGCTAAAATTAAACCTTATGAAGGTGCGGATAAGATTGTAGTGAACGATAAAGGGCTTTGGGAAAAGGAAACCCATAATAACGAAATAGAGCCTAATAAAAATTGTAAGACTTGCGATCCAGTAAGATTTTCTCCTGGATTGTCTTTACCAAGCTTAACAAAAAATTATTTTTCAGTTACTCCATTGTACTTATGGAATAATTACAATAAGAGCATGGTAGGTATTCAATTTCATAATAAGGGAGTAATACCTAAGCGTCATGAATTTTATTTAGCGCCATTACTTAGTTTTAATAAACTAAGTTTTGCAGGAATAGGAGATTATAGATATAGAATTTGGCCAGATAAATCGCACATAGCATTTATGGATTTGGGCTTGGGTTATAAGCGTTTTGCTTACGATTATTTTGAGAAAGCATGTAATTATCAAAAGCTTGAATTTAGAGCTACAGGTGAATTTAAACGTAAGTTTAAAAATAAGCCAAGAAGAAGTGGGATGGACCTTCGTTATGCTTTACTACATAAACAATTAGAACCATATTATTCTATAAATAAAATAGGATATGGAATGCTTCAAGGTCATTATTGGTACGAGAATTATCACCGCTTGTATCCATTTATAGTACGTGTGGGATTAGAATCTAAACAAGAATTCCCAGGCGGAAGAGGTAACGAAGCCGTTTCTTTTAAATTCTGGGCAGAAGCAAAACAAAATGTAACTTATTGGAGAAAGAAAAAAGTACAATTAAGAGCATTTGCTGCCGCTTATACTGAGTTAAATTCTGGATTTATTGATAATAGAATCCGCCTGAATGGATGGAGTGGTACCGACGATTATGCAATGGAGTATTTCTATTTTGGAAGAACTGAACGCCCTGGAACCTTTATGGGGAATCAGTTCATAGAGCGTGAAGGAAACTTCAAAGTAAATGCGCCAAATGGTAAAGCCAATGTATTTATGGTAGCACTTAATTTAAAGCTTGATTTCCCAATTCCATTTTTCCCTGTTGGATTTTATACAGACTTTGGTGTGAGTGGAAACAAAGGAATTAATGTTGGTTCTGGAACTACTTTTAATTCGGTAGACATATTCTCGAATTCAGGTCTGTATTTGGATATTTATCCTGAAGTATTAAGTATTTACTTCCCAATTCCACAAACCTCTACAAATAATTTGGGGTTCGTGAATAATGACTTCAAGAACCCCTATTTTTCGTATGTTCGATTTAGTTTAAATCTACTGAAATTAAATCCTACGAACTTTAAAGAATATGTTCGTATGATTAAATAATTAAGGTTTGATAATCAAACCTTGTCCATCTTGACTTATTACTAGACTTCCATCTTGATTATTGTGGAAGTCTAGAATATGTCCAGTATTATTTGAATTGAGATAGAAAGGAGATGTAACATCTTTTTGGAATATTCTATTATCTGAAGATAGATAGAATTTGTTATTATTATACTTTAAATTTTTGACATTAATACTTGGAGTAATATTAATGTTATTCCAGAATATTCCCATTGATGAATTAAAGTTAGTATCGGTAGTTTGGTAGATAGTTCCACTTTGAGTTCCGATATAAAATTTATCTTGAACTGATATACCAACCGTTAATTGAGAAACTTCTCTGCTTAGAATTATACTGTCTTGTTCGAATCTATAAATAGCGTCAGAACTAATTCCAATTACGTGGTTATTAGAATTAACTAATAATTGATTGATACCCGTTGCAGTGCTATTTCCTTTAGCAATGAACCAGTTAGTTCCTTGGTCGTTACTTACATAAATATCGCCATTAGGTTGTGCAACATACCACATATTCCCTGCTTGAGAGAATGCAGTTGTTGAAATAGGTGTTGCTTGAGTCCAAGAAATACCTTCGTTACTAGAACGGAAAATACCTGCAGTACCAACTGCATATAGTGTATTTCCGAATTGATACATTTTTAAAACAGAAGCTGGTCCACTAACATCGTACCAATTAAACCCACCATCGTCGCTTGCATATAGAGATGTATTACCTGTAAATAATTTACCAGTACTGCTGGCAAAAATAAATCTGTAATACAATGAATTAGCAGGGATACCACAAGGTTTAAGTGTTTGGCCTGGTTGTAATTCACTAGTAGCCGAAACATTTACTGTGGCTAAAACTTGACCAGGTTCTAGTGCAGTAATTGTTGCAGTTTGCCCGCCTAATGAACAATTCAATTCCCAATTGAAACTTGCTTTTCCTTCGTTATTAGTATTTTGTGTTATAACTTGTCCGGATGAAGTTTCGAATTTTATGGATTTGTATTTTATAACTTCGTTACCTTTAAGTAATTGAACTACTATAGGTTCGGAAAGGGTACTATTGGGTTCTCCAATTTGTTGGTCACCACTTACAACAATTAGGGTGTAATTTCCGCTAGAGGTTTTATCCTTACACGCAAAAAAGTTGCAAAGAATGAATACCGTGAAAATTAGTTTGATTTTATTCATGGGTGTATTTTTTTCCTTTAATATAAACTGATTGTATATGGTTTGTGGTGAATGTGTAAGGTATAAAACTAATAGACGACATAGGATTTGTTATTATGAAATCAGCTTGTTTACCTACGGTAATAGACCCAGCCATATGATTCCATTCCATTGCTGCAGCAGAGTTTAAAGTAACTGCATTAAATGCTTCTTCAGGTAATAACTTCATTCTGATACAAGCCAATGAAATTATAAATGGAATAGATCCAGATGGTGAAGAGCCTGGATTATAATCAGATGCCATGGCTATAGGTAAGCCACTTTCTATCATTTTACGTGCCGGAGGGTAATGTAAACCTAAGAAAAAGGCAGTTGATGGTAATAGGGTAGGAATGGTATTAGAATCTAAAAGTGTTTCAATTTCTTCATCTCCAGTGCATTCTAAATGATCTACACTAACAGCTTGATGTTTAACACCTACTTGTATACCACCTGAATAATCTAATTCGTTTGCATGAATCTTAGGTTTAAGACCGTATTTAGCCCCTGCATCAAGCATTCTATCGGTTTGTTCTACCGTAAAGAAACCTCTATCGCAGAATACATCAATATAATCTGCTAATTTTTCTGCGGCAATATTCGGAAGCATTTCGTTGATTATAAGGTCAACATAAGCATCAGGATTTGTTTTGAATTCTAAAGGAACTGCATGAGCTCCTAAGAAAGTACTTTTAATATGATGGGGTGTTGCTTCTTTAATTCTTTGAATTACTCGAAGCATTTTAATTTCATCTTTCACGCTTAAGCCATATCCACTTTTAATTTCCATAGCCGTAGTTCCCATGTTGGCCATTTGGCGAACACGAGTCATACTTTGTTCGAAAAGTGAATCTTCGCTTGTTTCAGATAATCTTTTGGCAGATTGTAGAATACCACCACCTTTTTTAGCAATTTCCTCGTAGCTAAGGCCTAATATCTTATCTCTAAATTCAGTTTCTCTCCATCCCGAAAATACTATATGAGTGTGAGGGTCGCAAAATCCAGGTAAAATATATCCACCTTTAGCATCTAATTTTTCAGATTGATTGTAGATTTCAGGATCTAAATCAGATTTTGGGCCAATAAATGAGAATTTTTCGTTTTCAATAAGAATAATAACATTTTCTTGGGAAGGGAAATCTTTCATTTGTTCTCCTTTTACAACAAGAGTATCAGGAGTATGCAAGCCATAAACAGCTTTGGCGTTTTCAATAATAATTCTCATTACTTAATATGGTTATCTACTCTAACGTCTATAATTTTTAAATCGTAAACTAAGGTACTAAATCCTGGTATTTTATCTAAATCGCCTGTTAAACCGAAGGCCATGTGAGAAGGAATAATCACTTTAGCTCTATCACCTTGGTGTAGGTGTTTCAGAGCTTCATGCAATCCACTTTCAACTATATCTTTATCTACAAGTACAGTTTCAGTTTCACCTTCTTCAGTTTTAGAAATAAGGGTACCATCTAAAAGTTCAAGGGTATATTCTAGTTCAACTATATCGCCCGATTCAATTTCTACACCGTCTTCACTATAATAAATTCCATAGCGAACCCCAGTGCCTGTTTCGGTCATGTCCCATTGTTTACGGTGGACAAATTCGTTAATAAGCTCTCTTTCATGTTGACTAATCATTTGATTAGCTTCCATAGCAGGAGCTGTAATATTATCTTTTAGAGGTTCAATAGTTTCATTAATATGTGTTTCATTTCCACATGCGTTTAATAATAACATGCCGATAATGATGTAGATTAAGACAGAGAATTTCATATCTTATTAGGAACGTAATTTTTCAAGATTCATTTTAATAAGCTGGGGAATATTTTTAAGTAGGTATTCAGTTGCAGCAGTAATGTTTCCGTGGAAAGCACCACCAGCGGCATTTTTATGGCCCCCTCCATTAAAATATTCATGAGCAAAAGTATTTACTACAAAATCGCCATGCGAACGGAAAGATAATTTAGTTAGTTCTTCATTAAGTTCGGTAAGTAGAACAGCTGCATTTACGCCTTCAATACCTAAAGCAATGTTTACAAAGCCTTCGGTGTCGCCTTTTTTATACTCAAATCGTTTTAATTCTTCTTGAGAAAGAGCTATATATGCCACTCCAGTCGAGAAATCTACTTGTAATTTTTCAGAAAGAGAATATCCTAATAATTTGGTTCTATTAAGAGAGTTACTATCGAAAATTTCGAGCATAATTTGTTGATGATCGGCACCAGCTTGAAGGAGTTTACCTGCGGTAAGATGAGTTTTTTCGTGCAAATTATGACGGAAAGAACCAGTATCAGTAACTAAACCAGCGTACAAACAAGTTGCTGCTTTAGCTCCAATATTTATTTTAGGGTATAATTTTTGAGCGAATTCATAAACCAATTCACTAGTAGAACTAACGTTAATACGGTGATAGGTGTATGGAGTTTTAATGTCGGGTTCTGGGTGGTGATCGATGAGAACAATCGGACAAGGATTTTTAGCGATGATATTTCCAATTTCATCAATACGTTTTAAGGTATTGAAGTCGAGAATGAAAATTAAATCAGCACTTTCAAGAGCTTGAGTACATTGTTCTTTCATCTTATCAAAGAACCAAATAGATTTAGAGTCTGGTAAGAAACGAAGGAAACCCGGAAAAGAATCTGGAACAATTACTTTCGCCTGTTTTTGATTTTTGAATAAGATAGAGCGTAAACCAAGAGAAGAACCAATGGCATCGCCGTCTGGATTCTTATGAGATACGATTACAATGTTTTGTGCATTGTTTATAATGTCTGATAGACGAGAAAATTGTTCACTAGTCATGTCCGAATGTTTGGCTATACAAATAAACCTATTATTTTTGTGCAAAAATAGTAAAACACAGGAAAATGTCAGGAAACAGAACTTTTACAATGATTAAACCAGATGCAGTGGCAGATGGTAATATAGGTAACATAATCGCTATGATTGAGAAAGCGGGCTTTAAAATTGTTGCCATGAAGCATACTCGTTTAACAGCTGAATTAGCTGGTAAATTTTGTGAAGTACATAGCGCTCGTCCTTTCTATGGCGAATTATGTTCTTATATGAGTTCAGGTCCAATCGTTGCAGCTATCCTAGAAAAAGATAATGCAGTTGAAGATTTTCGTAAATTAATTGGTGCTACTAATCCAGCTGATGCAGCTGAAGGTACTATCCGTAAATTATATGCGAAAAGTATTGGAGAAAATGCTGTACATGGTAGCGATAGCGACGAAAATGCTCAAATTGAAGGTGCATTCTTCTTCTCTCAATTCGAAAGATTCTAATCTTATTTTATACTTTTTGTTAAAAATAGTTGCATTTTAACGATGCAACTATTTTTTTATCCCCCATTAACCGTTAACTAAAAAGCAATGAAAATCCTTAACTTATTGAAATGAACTGCATTTCTTCTATTGCCTATTTTTGCAAATGCTCAATGTACCTCAACTGCAGATCCCTACGATAACAGTGTTTGTGTAGGTGATGTGGTAAACTTAAGTGTAAGTCCTCCTTCTGTTATTAATAATCTTCTTACTACTTCAGCAGGAGGAAATCAACACTCGGGGAATATGTTCGAAATTAGAGCCCTTACTCCAATTACTATTGATAGTTTTCACGTGAATCCTCAAAATGCAAGTGGAACCGTAATGGTGTATTATAAAGCAGGATCTTATTCAGGTTATGAATTGCAATCGAACGCATGGACCTTAGTTGGTAGTGCTTATGTAGTTTACACGGGCAATCTTACTTCGCTCCCTATACATATTAATGTTCCTATTCCAGCTAATACGACATATAGCTTTTATGTTACTTATAACTCATCCACTGCACTTAAATATACCGTCGGAAGTAGTGAAGGAAGTGTTTATGCCAGTAATAGTGATTTAGAATTTTTACAAGGTATAGGACTATCTTATCCATTTGCAGGTGGTTCTTCGAGTAATTTGTTTAGACCAAGAATATTTAATGGTCGAATTTTTTACAGTAAACCCATGAATATTACATATAATTGGAGTAATGGTTCTAATGCAAGTTCTATTTCTCCTGTAATTACTTCAGATACGAGCTTCTCGGTAACTGTAAATGCAAATGGATGTCAGCCGCAAGTATTAACTTTTGACATTGAGGTAAATACCCCAGATATAGATGCCGGTCAAGATGTAATTTCATGTAATGGAGCTGAGGTAGTTCTAAATGCAACTTCAAATGAAGTCTTTGTTTGGAATAATGGTGTAGTAAATGGAGTGCCATTTGTTCCTACTCAATCTGACTACTATACTGCAACTGCCGTAAATTCTGATGGTTGTATAGGCCAAGATAGTGTTTATGTTTCAGTAGAAACTTTAAGTGCAAGCATAAGTGCCGATTTAGTAAATAATATTTTAACGGCTAATCCATCTAATTTGGATTATGCATGGTTTAATTGCGATTCTAATTCTGTAATTTTAAATGAAAATGCAATTGATTTCCAAGCA
>Ga0079224_100014918_pt1 | contig 10869 bp, 9 predicted proteins | sample Stecom2015_FD_80414 | JGI IMG/M metagenome (GOLD analysis project Ga0079224, IMG submission 80414) | Agricultural soil microbial communities from Utah to study Nitrogen management - Steer compost 2015 | ecosystem: Environmental > Terrestrial > Soil > Agricultural land | place: USA: Utah...
TATAATACCATTTATCCACCGGGAAATCCAATCCTACCGCAGCGAACTCCTCTCGCAATCCGTCTTTGAAATAATTCGAAGAAATATGCGCCAACACATAATCCATGTCGTTGGGGTCGAGATTGTGTTTATCAAAGGAAGCACGCAAAGATTGCGCACCTTTTTTCAAAATGTATTGATCCAGAAGTCGTGTGTCTTGTTTCAGCGCAAAAATGGATTGATTCAACCATTCATCAGCCGGATATTCCGCCCAGGACTTCAAACTTCCGTCTTCCTGTTTTTCACTTCCTGAATACATACATGCTTCGATTTCGTGGGCATACGAATAGAAATCAATGAATTCAATCCGTAAACTCAACTGGTTTTCTCTGGGTTTATTTTCCAAAAGAAATGCACCCGAACCGTCGGAAAGCATCCAACGCAAAAATTCTCTTTTAAAAGCCACAATGGGTTTCTCTTCCAAAAGTTTCAGATTTTCCACTTCATGGTTGAATTTATCGGCCGTCATCCAGATTGAAAATCGTTCTGAACCTGCTGCCACTGCATTCTTAACTGTTCCGGCTTTTACCGAAAGAAAGGCATAATTCAAAGCATTCATCCCCGAATTACAAAGTCCCATCGAAGTATTGATTTCAATGGATTGATTGGGTTTTAAAACGCCATGCACCATGGAAGCGTGCGAGGGCTGAATCTGGTCGGCCGAAGTTGTTCCACAAGAAAGCAACTGCATATCGTCTTTGGTGAAATTTTCGTCAAATAGTCCTTCGACGGCTTTGGCAGTAATTTCAGCATTGGTATGCGTGGGTTTTCCGTTTTTGTCCAGTGCGTAATAGCGGGTTTTGATTCCGTTATTGCGCAAAATCAAAGCTTTGGCTTTGGAGGGTTTTCCGTTGACCAATCCCAAATAATCTTCCATTTCATCGTTCTGAACCGGGTCATTGGGTAGGTAGGTGGACGCTTTGGTGATATATACTTCATTCATCTTTAAAAAACTAGGTTTTAAATTCCTTGATAATATTTGATTTGATTTTTCCTTTTCCACCAAAAAATCGGAGTGGTAAGGTTAAACAATATTAAAACAATTGGTGAAATTACCCAAATCGCGAGCATCAAATAAAATTTGTAAACGCCAACCCAAAACTTACGTTTGTTTGGGTTTTTATGGATAACTTTTGAGAAAACCGTAAACAGACGATTTCCTACTTTTTCTACTTTGATTAAAAACGGACGGATTTCCACTGCACCGTTTTTGACCAGTACCGCCTGCATCCCTTCGTAATTCTCTGATTTAGCAAAAGGCAAAATAATTTCTCCGAATTTTGAAGCGGAATTGATTTCTTCGTCCGAAACTCCTGCTTTGGGAAAAGGTTTGGGCGATACTTTGTTTCCGGTTTGAAGCCAATTCAGAATGGTAATCACACTGGTGTAATTGTCGTGACGATCCACCAATGCAATATTGCCCACCAATTTTATATTTAATTCTTTGAAATAAACTTTGAGTTTTTCCTGTGAAAGCATCCACATATTTCGGGTGCCTGAAACCGTAATCAAAGGCTTTCCGGACAATAATTTCGGAGCGAAATCACTTTTTAGAAAGGAAATAATCGGGATGGAGGGCGTTAGAAACCAAACCTGATATCCAAAAATAATCAAATCGTAATCCTTGTTGAGAATTTCCTCGGAAGGCATTTCCAATTCCACGGGAATTTGGAGGTAAGACTCTGGGAAAGTATTGTAAAACACATCAGAAGGCCAAGGAAAAGGGAAATCTTTTTTGGGCTTGATCTGGTAATAAGTAACCTTGAATTCTTCCTGATTCTCCCAGAAAGGTTTTGTTAAGTTTTTAACGATTTCTTCTAATTGTCCTGTTTGAGTGTAATAAGTAACAAGAATATTTTTAGCCATTTCGATGCCGGATTTATACAAAAATAACCAATAAATTATAGAATTGGCCGGTTTTGGCGGGTTGGGATTCGCTATTTGAAGAGGCAAATCTAATCAATTGATTTATTTGAATTCTTTTTTTTTATAAAAATGAGAGGATTTATTCCATTTCTTTGGCTACAATCGTTCGCATTTCGCCTCGGGCAATGAGCTTTCCGTTTAGAAAAACCTCCCCTGAAACCATGGTTACCCCCATGATTTGTTGCAGTACCTTGATCCTTGTTCGCAGTTCTTCGCCTACTTTGGGCAGTTCGAAAATTTCTATATTTTTGATGGATCCAATGTAGCCAACCGGCGCCGGTTCATTTCGTAAAAAGAAATTATAACCCTGATGAAGCGCTATGCTTTGTGCAAAATGTTCAATAACACCCGACTCCAGCAATTCATTTTTATGGTTAACCAGAATATGACCTTCTGGCACAGTAAATCCCGATAAAATCTCCCGTTCGTTATGTTCATAAATGCTGTCCACCAATACAAAGGGCGGACGCTGAGGGATAAGGTCTGAGATTTTTTCGGATGATGAAACAATGGCTTGGGACATAGAATTATATTAAAATGTAAACATAAGAAAATCTCAGCCTATCTGGAATTGGGGAATGGTTTTTTCTTTAGTTATGAACTTCATTTGTGAAAAATAAATTCAGATTCTTTTCGACCAAAAAACCAGGCTTCCTTTTTGGGAGAAAGGGAAGCCTGGATGAGGGACAACACAAATTCAGCGAGCCTATCGGGTAGTGATTGGCCTTGATTAAGGAATAACTTCGTCGCCGTTTCTCAAACGGGTGTGTCCGGACTCCACGATGATGGTTTCCAAATCAATATCAGCTAAGGAACACCATATGGAGGTTTGTTTCAACCAAATGGCACTTTGATTTTTGTTTGAGTTTCGGAATTGAATATTGTTGATTTTCGTAAAGTTACAAGGGTCTCCGGCTTCTACAACGATGTGTTGTGGGTTGGACACTAGACCTGTGTATTCTATAATCGCATGTGAAATTTCATTGTTGGGATAAGGTGATTCGAATACAATTCCATCCCAAAAGTTCATTGTGTTTTCCGTACCCGTAAACAAAATCGGATTATTGGGCGTCCCTTTTGCAATCAAACCACCTTGTCGATTGACAGCAGGCAAATAGCTTACTTGAAGCTTTGAAGCACTTGGGAATTTAAGAACGGTTCCCTCTTCGATGGTGATTTTACTCAATAAATAAGAACTCGAACTAAATATATAGGGAACATTGTGATTGTACCAAGTTCCATCCAATGAAGTAGCATCCGTTGAATTTCCCGCTCCTAAAACATCAATCTCATCGCGGTCGTTTCCAGTGAAACCATTGGAAGAATGCAAAAGTCGCAAACTGTTTTGAGTCGCATAAGCCGGGGCTTCGTTTTCGGTAAATACATTGTCGCGAATGATGATTTGTTCTGCCGTCGAATCGTCCTTTTGAAGGATTTGAAGCCCATATTTCCGATTGTTTGTCAGTGTACTATTGGTCAGCTTTAAGTTACCATAACCAGCTCCGCCATTTCCAAGAAGCAACCCCGCTTGACCGCCATAGGTATAAGGCTCTTTTCCAGCATCTCGAATTACTACATAATCCAGCTCGTTCTGATTATTATTGGTTCCGATGAAAATTCCGCGCCAATGACCTTTGGTTTGAGAAGTTCCTCTGAAAATAATGGGCTGAGAAGCAGTTCCTTTTGCAATGATCGCTCCCGAATGATCATCAAAATGACGCTCTACGCTAATTCGTCCATTGTCGGTAAATTCCAAAACCGTTCCAGGTTCGATGATCAATTTTCTTCGTTCAATTGTTACTTTACAGCTGACAATATAATCCACCGGACGTTCGGGGTCATTGGTCAAAATCAAATCCCCATCCATGGAAAGCAAGTCACATAGCTCCAGAGGTGGTTTGTTTCCTACGACCTCATCGATTGTCGCATCATCGTCACTGTTACAGGAGCTTACGAGTCCTGAAAACAAGAAAAATAAAAGCAGATTTCTAAATAAATTCCTTTTCATAATTAATTATATTTTAAAATTTTGAAGTCTTTCGGTGCAAAACTATAGACTAAGTCCATGGAAGAGGGTAGGGAAATCCCCAAGTGAGATCTGAATTTTTAAAAACTTTGTCGGACGAGGGGAATCCCTACCTTATGAAAATCTTAAGTTTTCTAATTTCGTATTTCTTATTCGAAAATTTCCTTTATCATATAAGGGTAATTTTAACTTATTGATATGTTTGGTTTTCTACGTTTTCTACTGTTCAGCACACTGATTTTATTTGGGATAGGTTTGAAGGCTTCCGATTCCGTTCGAATTTCCGGTCTTTTTCAGCAAATGAGTATCCAACCAGAATTAAGGGATAGTTTTTTGGGAGAAGCAGAAAAAATGATCCAAAAGAATCCGGATTTACAGGAAGTTTTCGATTACAATCAAGCGAGGTTTTCGATTTTGACCGGTGATCACCAAAGTGCAAAAGAACAAATCGAAACGAAAATTGAGAAATTAAAAGATGAGAAAAACTCTCTTTATTTAGCAAGGTATTATAATTTGTTGGCTTCGGTTTATGCGTACCTGAACGAACAGGAGCAGGTCATTGAATTTTATCAGAAAGCCATTGAAATTTTTGAAAGCAATGGCGCCAATGATGATGCTGCCATGATTTATTTTAATTTGGCCAATATTTTCTTGGGGCGACTTGATTATTTGTCGGCAAGAGAAAGTATAAAAAAATCCAGGGAATTACTCGATCCCAAAGGAAATCTGGAATATAATTCTTTTGTTTATGCATTGCTTGCCGTTACGAGTTTAAAGGTGGAAGAAGAAACCGAGGAAGCTTTGAGGAATGCCAATAAAGCTTTGGAAATTGCAGAGAAGATTCAAAGTTTTCAAGGACTAATTTTATCGAACTACGCCTTAGGTGAAGCTTATAATTTCAAACATAATTTTAAGGAAGCGATTCACCATTTTGAAGTGGCCGCAGACTTGGCGGAGAAATACCGTTTGTTGAATATCTTGATTTCAATTCAGGCAGGATTGGTTCAGAGTTATATCAATACCGATGATTATCAAAGCGCCATTCGATACGGAAAACTTGCTTTAAACAATGCCGAGAGAATTGAAAACAACGAAATCAAATTCAATCTCTATAAAAACATTGCTCTTTCTTATGCGCATTTGGGTCGGCATGACTCGGCTTACTATTATTCGACGATTGCGTTGGACGAATATTTATACAAAGTAAATGAGGATAATCAAAGAATCATCCAGGAATATTTGGTGAAATATGAAACGGAAAAAAAGGAAAATTTGATTTTAAAACAAGATCGTGATCTACGACAAAAACAAAATTGGATTTTACTTTTGAGTAGTGTCATCATTTTGGGTTTGATTGGCTTTGTTTTCTATCGCAAATACATTCATTTAAAAACATTGAAACTCAAAGAAGAAAAAGAAAAGGAAGTTTTACTGTCGATTGATTTGGGTGAAAGGAAAGAACGTAAGAGGTTGTCGAGGGAGCTTCACGACGGTGTAGCTTCTCAACTAACTGCTGTGAAATTATTGCTGGAATCGGGCAATCCGACTCGTCAGTCGCAAAAAGCACTTGAGGTTATAAAGGAAGTACAAAAGGAAATCCGTGACGTGGCTTATAGTATTTTGCCGGTTGATTTCGAGCGGGTTCCTCTTCATCAAGCCATTCGTAAATTTTGCTATCAGATTAGTATTCCCGAATTAAAGGTCCATTTTTTTAGCAATGTAGAAGAATTGGAATTGGAAAAAACCACTGCACATAGTTTGTACCGAGCGGTTCAGGAAATCATTCAAAACGCAATTAAACATGCGCAGGCGAATTCCATTCATGTGCAGTTCATAGAGAAATCGGGTGAATTGGAAATTAGTATTGAAGACAATGGACTCGGTTTCGATACTGAAATTTTAAACCAAGAAAATACCCTTCGGTTTTTGATTGACCGATTAAGTTTGATCGACGCTCGCTTGGAAGTGGAATCTTTTCCCAACCAAGGAGCGGTTTTTAACATAACTAAAAAATTGTCAAAATGAATATTTTAATTGCAGATGACCATCATTTGGTTTTGGAAGGTTTGGCCAATATTTTAAGTGAAATCAAAAGCGCAAATGTTTATCAAGCAAGCCATAAAGGCTTAGTGACTTATCATTTGCGTAATCAAAATATTGACATTCTCTTCCAAGATTTATTGTTCGGCGATCATAATGCAAGAGAATTTATCCAAGATTTGATTCGGGAATTTCCGGATTTGAAAATCATTGCGATTTCTTCCGTTTCCGATTTGGAAATTGTTGAATCTTTGTTTAAACAAGGGGTTCATGGCTATTTGCTGAAATCGGATGATTTGTCAGAGATTTTGGAGTCGATTGATGCTGTGATGAATGGAGAAATTTATGTGTCAGCTGAAATCCGAAATTTAGCTTTGCGTGAGAAAAAATTGGAACTCAAATCAAAAGTGGTTTTAACACCGCGAGAAAAAGAGATTTTAAAACTGATTTTGAAAGAACAAACGATAAATGAAATCAGTGAACGTCTTGGGATTTCCAATAAGACGGTCGAAAAGCACCGTGGAAATCTTTTTATCAAATTCCAAGTCAAAAACGTTGTCGGATTGGTTAAAAAAGCCATTATGGAAGGCTATGCCTAAGGGATTCTCCTCATTTAACCTCATTCTTTTTCCCAGAATTCATAATAATTAAACCATTGGAGTGGATAGTTTTCAAGCATTTTTTCGATGCTTTTTGTATAAGCTCCCAAAAGTGATTGTGCATCCCGATTTTTGAATTCCGCTTTGCGTGCGTAGAGGTGGTAATGACGATTTTTTTCGCGCATCACATAAACAAATAAAACAGGCGTATTGAGTCTTGAGCTCAACAAAAAAGGTCCGGCAGGGAATTTTGCTTTTTCCCCAAATAGTTCGGCTTCCAGAGTTTTGCTTCCGGAAAGAAAACGATCACCGGTAAAGCAGATAATTTGTTGATGGTCAATCGCTTTATGAATGTCAAAAATATGTGACATATCGTCTTTTACAAGGATGAACTCTACTTTTGGCTTTGCCATCACGCTCTCGAGTAATGATTTGATGGCTTCTTGTTCTTCGTCAGTAGTGACCAGATGAATCTTTTTGTCAAACTCTCCCATGAAATGTTGAGCGAGTTCAAAATTTCCCACGTGGGCACTGATCATAATTCCTGCTGATTTGTCTTTTGCCAACTGATAGATGTTTTCAATCCCGTCAAATTCATAAGTGTATTTCCCTTCCAGACCTGCAGCAATTGCCACTTTGTCTATGAGGGTTTGCCCAAAGATATAAATGTTCCGATAAGTATTGATCAGGCTTTTTAATCGGTTCTTTTTGTGTTTTTCTCGGAAATATTTATAAATAATCCTGGTTTGTTCCCAGTTAAAAAGAAAGTAATAAAACGAAACAAAAACCAATAGAAAATAGGCGGCGCGAATTCCGGCTTTTTGGATAAGGGCAATAAAAATTCTGTATCCCGTAGCTGTGCCTTTGGACTTTCCTTTCCATTCAGCCATCATTTATTCTTTAGGCAACTGCGTGAAATTTACTTTCCACCACGTTGTAGAGATCATTGAATGTATGGATATGTTCAAAATCTTTTCCTTCCAGTTTTACTCCAAAGTTAGATTCGATAATCACTACAAGGTCAACGTAATCAAGACTATCCAGATCCAATGTTTGCTTCATGTTGGCGTCGGGGGTGATTATGCTTTGTTCTACTTCAAATTCATCAACCAGAAAATCATTAATTGTCTGAATAATTTCTTCTCTGTTCATAGCTCTTTTATATACTTATTGTTTTAGTTTCTTTATGATTAGGGCCGAATTAGTACCACCAAAACCAAAAGAATTCGACAAAAATACATCAAAATTTTGGTTTAGGGTAGTTTTAACTAAATTCAGATTTTTTGCTGCATCATCTACTTCTTCCAAATTTATATTCGGAGCAATATAACCGTTCTGCATCATCAGCATCGAATAAACCACTTCGCTGGCTCCAGCCATCCAGCATTCATGACCGGTCATCGATTTGGTAGAACTGACGTAAGGATTACTGCCAAAAACCTGATCAATGGCGCGGGCTTCGTTGGCATCCCCGATGGGTGTGGAAGTCGCATGGGCATTGATGTATTGGATTTCTTCCGGACGCATTCCCGATTGAAGCAAAGCCAATTCCATCGCGCGTTTCGGGCCGTCAATATTGGGCGTGGAAATATGTTCTCCATTCGATGAAAATCCATAGCCTACCAGTTCTCCCAATATCGTTGCGCCTCTTTTCACAGCCGATTCATATTCTTCTAAAATGAGCGTAGCTGCACCACCACCAGGAACCAGTCCGTCTCTTTGGGTGTCAAAAGGACGTGATGCTTTCGTGGGCTCATCTTCTCGTACCGAAAAAACACCCAAGCCGTCAAAACTTCCCATCGAATATTTATTGGTTTCCTGAGCTCCTCCGCAAATCACTAGGTCTTGTAATCCTTGTTTAATCATCAAAAATCCAAGACCCAAGGAATGGGAACCGCTCGCACAAGCCGCGCTAATGGTCATATTGACACCTTTGATTTTATAAATCGTGGACAAATTCATTGTGACAGTTGAGTTCATCGATTTGAAAATTGCACCCGAACCCAATAAAGTGGTGTCCTTTTTCTCACGTACAATTTCAATTGATTCCCAAACGGATTTAGAAACTGAATCGTTTCCATACAAAAGCCCTACGATGTTTTTATCAAGAAATTCGGGAGAAATACCAGCGTTTTTCAAGGCTTCTTCCGTAGCTACAAAAGCATATTCGCTTTCTTCTGCCATTGAAATTCTTTGACGACGAGAGAGGATGCCCTTTAAATCAACAGGATCTACTTGACCGGTCAAAGCCGACCGAAATCCAAAGTCTTTCCTCTCTTGAGAGAAAACGATTCCTGATTTTCCCCGAATCAAAGATTGGTTTACTTCATCAAGATTTTTCCCCAAAGAAGAATAAATTCCCATGCCTGTGATCACAACTCTTCTCATCCTGCATTTTATTCGTTAGGCGTAAATCCCGCCATTGATGTTTATCGTTTCCCCGGTAATGTAGGAAGCTTTGGGCGAAGCCAAAAAACAAATCAGGTCGGCCACTTCTTCTGCTTTACCGAAACGATTTAAAGGTACTAAATTTTTTAATTGGGATTGGTCTAAATCCTGTGTCATATCGGTCTCAATAAATCCCGGAGCCACTGCATTGACTGTAATATTTCGTTTGGCGATTTCCTGTGCCAAAGCTTTTGTAGCACCGATCAATCCTGCTTTGGCAGCCGAATAGTTCACTTGGCCAGGCGTCCCTTTCATCCCCGAAACGGAAGCAACATTGATAATTCTCCCGTAACGGTTTTTTAATAAATCCTGAATTAAATTTCGAGTGACATTGTAAAATCCATTCAAAGTTGTGTTCAAAACTTTCTGCCAATCCTCTTCTTCCATCCACATCATCAATCCATCGCGCGTGATACCGGCATTGTTGACAATGACTTCGATGAGCGCATCGGGATTTGCGTCCTTCCATTCATTTAATTTGGAATTAACTCCTTCGGCATTGTTTACGTCAAACTGAAGCAGTTCCGCCTTTCCGCCTTTGTCGGTAATTGCTTTGAGGGTTTCCTCGGCTGCTGCCTGATTGGATTGATAATTAATCAAAACGGCATATCCCAATTCTTCTGCTATTTTTATGCATGTTTCCCGACCGATACCTCTCGATCCCCCGGTCACAAGTGCATATTTTGTTTTTTTCATAATCGATTTATTTTCTTATGAATTCTTTAATGGAAGCAAGATAAGCAGACAAAACCACATCCTCCTTGAATGGAGGGACGATTGCCCGAATCTCCTTGTAAAGCTTTTGCCCTTGAGGAGATAAGTTTTCGAGACAATTCAAATGGTCAATGGCTTGAACCAAAGTCAATAATTGGATTGAAATCACTTCAAATGAATTTTCAATTACTTTTCGTGTAAGCAACGCCGAATTGGTGCCCATGCTTACAATGTCCTGATTGTCCTTGTTGTTGGGAATGCTATGAATGTACATCGAAGTCGCCAAAGTCTGGTTCTCAGCCGTGGTCGAAGTCGCCGTAAATTGTGCGCCCTGAAGCCCGAAATTCAACCCGAGTTTCCCCAAATTGACGAAGGCAGGAAGCATTTCATTCAAAGAAGGATTCAATAAATAATTCAATTGACGCTCTTGCAACATGCTCAATTTCGTAAGCGCAATCCTTAATTTATCCATTTCAAATGAAACATAATCCCCATGGAAATTCCCACCATGGTAAACATTCCCCGAGTTCACATCTACAATTGGATTATCATTGGCCGAATTGACTTCTTCCACCAAAATCTTTTTTGCATTTTCTATACATTCATAAATCGGACCTAATATCTGAGGTACACATCGAATAGAATAATATTCTTGCAATTTATCCTTGAAAATTTCTTCCTGATTTTTCCCATTGTACAAATGTTCTTCGCGTTTGCGAATCAATTGACTTCCCGAAAGAAATTCTCTCATTTTCGAAGCAACTTTTTGTTGTCCGGAATGTTTTTTTGTAGAATTCAATGTTTCGGAAAGATGATCATCGTAAGCACGCATGATTTCATTGATCAAAGAAGAACAGGCAATTGACCAATCGAAAAGCTTCTGAGCATACAAAATATTGATAATCCCAATTCCAGACATCACCGAAGTTCCGTTCATCAAAGCCAACCCTTCTCGCAGATGAATTTTCATAGGTTCCAAATTTTCCAGCTCAAACACCTCTTTCGTTGCGTGTCTTTCACCTTTGTGAAAAACCTCCCCTTCACCAATCAAAGTTAAAGCCAGATGAGCTAATTGCA
>Ga0079224_100014919_pt1 | contig 10868 bp, 6 predicted proteins | sample Stecom2015_FD_80414 | JGI IMG/M metagenome (GOLD analysis project Ga0079224, IMG submission 80414) | Agricultural soil microbial communities from Utah to study Nitrogen management - Steer compost 2015 | ecosystem: Environmental > Terrestrial > Soil > Agricultural land | place: USA: Utah...
CAGGCGGCATGGCTGCGGCTGCTGGAGAACCTGCACGGCATCCACGATGCGGCGGGGCTCGGCCGGTGGCTGATCACCACCACCCGGCGGGAGGCCATGCGGATCTCCCGGGAGCGGCGGGGCGCCCGGCTCGACGCCGACCCCGACGCTCCGCGCGCCGGGCGTGCGGTCCTCGCGGACGCCGACGCCGCCGAACGCGTGCTCGACGCCGAATGGCGGGCGCTGCTGTGGAAGGCGGTCGACGCGATGGGCGAGCCCTGCCGCACGCTGCTGCGGCTGCTCGCCACCGGCCCTGCCACGAGCACCCTCCAGATCGCCGCCCGGCTCGGCATGCCCAGGGGGAGCGTCGGCCCCACCCGCGCCCGCTGCCTGCGGCGGCTGCGCGCGGTGGTCGGGGAGGCGGCATCGTGATCGACGACGAGTCCCTGATCGCCGCGTTGCGGCTGGCCGCCGGGCACGACCGGATCCCCGACCACGTGGCCGCGGCCGCGCGGCACGCCTACCGGCTGCGGGTGCCGGGGGCGGTCACCGCCGAACGGGTCGACGTCCCGCCCGCGCGGGGCGTGCGTTCGGGTTCGGCACCGCGGCTGTTCCGCTTCGCCGCCCCCGACCTGACGGTCGATGTCGAGGCCACCCCCTGCGGCGGCCTGCTCGACCTGGCGGGGCAGGTGACCCCGGCCCCGGACGGCGGACTGGTCCGCGTCCGCACCCCCCATCTCGACGAGACCAGGCGGTTGCCGTCCTCCGGCCGGTTCGCCGTGACCGGCCTGCCGTTCGGGTGGTTCAGCGTCGTCGTCGACCGCTCCCCCGCTCCGCCGGTCGTCACCGCGTGGACCCGCTTCCGGCCGTGACCGGCCCGTTCCTCCGCCCCCTTCCCCGCACCCCGTCGGAGCCGTGACCCGTGCCGTCCCCGTCGCCCGCGTCCCCCGTCCCCTTCACCAAGGACCCGCTGCTGGCCGAGGCGGAGGCGGCCGTGGTGCTGTCCGGGGCCGACCCCGCCCGGGCGCTCGCCCGAGGCCGCGACACCGCACGGCGGGCCGGCCGGGCGGGGCACCGGGAGGCCGCCGCGGTCGCCCTGCGCGCGATGGCGCTGGCCGCCCGCGAGATCGGTGACCTGCCGCTGGCGCGGGAGTATCTGCACGAGGCGATCCGCACGGGCGAGGGGCATCCGCGGCGGGTCGCCCAGGCCCGCATGTCGCTGGTGGCCGTGCACACCGAGCTGGGCCGTCCGGCGGAGGCGCTGCGGATCGCCGACGCCGCCGAGCCGTACCTGTCACCGCTCGAACGGGCCAAACTCGGCGCGCAGCGGGCGGTGGCGCTGATGCGCCTGGGCCGCCACAGGGAGGCCGCCGAGCAGTGCGACCGGGCGGTGGCGGGCCTGCGCGGAGCGGGCGGAGCCGACGAGGCGCGGTTCCTGGCCGGCGCGCTGCTCAACCGGGCGCTGGCCGCCGCGTGGCTGGGCGACCACCGCCGCGCCGAGGCCGATCTTTCGGCCTGTCTGGCCACCGCGCGGGCCGCGGGCCTGAACCATCTGGCGGCGCTGGCCGAGGCCAACCGGCCCTTCCTGGCGGCCAGGCGCGGCGACATACCCGCCGCCTTCGCGGGCTACCACCGGGTCGCCGCGGCGCTGGAAGGCTACCCCGAGCGGTTGGCCGCCCTGCGGTGCGACCTGGCGGGCGCGCTGCTCGCCGCGCATCTGCCCGGAGAGGCGCGGGCGCTGCTCGACCTGGCGGTGCCCGATCTGGAGGCGGCCGGGGCGGTGGGCGAGCTGGCCGACGCGCGGCTGCTGCTGGCCCGGCTGGAGCTGGCCTCCGGCATGCCGCACCAGGCGGCGGCCACGGCCGAACTCGCCCGCGCCGAGCTGGCCGCCCAGGGGCGGGACACGAGCCGGGCGGATGAGACGGCGCTGCGCGCCCGGCTCGCCGTGTCCGAACCGGACCGCGCCGTCTTCGACGCGATGCTCGCCTGCGTGGATGCGCTCGCCGCCGCGGGTCACGCCGCGGCGGCGGACGGGCTGCGGCTGACCGCCGCCGAGACGGCCCTCCGCCTCGGCGACACCTCCGCCGCCCTGCACCAGCTGGCCCTCCTCACCGGGGAGCGGAAGGGAGGCGGCCGCACCCCCACCCGGGCGGATGCCGCGCATCCGCCCCGGGAACGCCGCGCCGCCCGCGATCACGCGGGCGCCCATGACGCGGACGGGGCAAGGCACGTCCCGCCCGGCCCCGGCGGCGGGGACGCCGACCGGGCCGGGGACGGCGAGGACCGGGTCGTGCGGGAGCACGCCACGGCCCTGGCGTGCGCGCTGCGGGGAGACCGGCGGGCGGCGTTCGCGGCGGTGGCCCGCGGATTGCGCGCGGCCGGGAGGAGCGGGATGGGGTTGCGGGATCCGATGGCGCGGGCGCACGCCGTGAAGGCGGGCGAGCGGCTGGCCGCGCTCGGGGTGTCGCTCGCGGTCGGGACGGGACAGGGCCGTACGGTGCTGGCCTGGGCGGAGCGGTGGAGGGGTGTCGCCGCCGCCGGCCGTCCCCGCACCGTGGACTGCTCCGCCCTCCGGGCGGAACTCGCCCGCCTCCCTCCGTCTCCCGCCCCCGAGGCGGCCCGTCGCGACGGCGCCCTCCCCGCCGATCCGGGTGCGGCGCTGGTGGAGTACGTCCAGAACGGCGACGACCTGGTGGCCGTCGTGGTGTCCGGCGGCACGGTGAGCCTGCACGCGCTGGGACCGGTGCGGCAGGCGGCCGAGTGCACCGTGCGGCTGCGCTACGCCCTGCGCCGCGCGTGCCTGCGGGACGGCGCCCCGGCCCGTGGATCCGTCGCGCGGGAAGCGGAGGCCGCCGACCGGCTGCTGATGCGCCCGCTGGCGGGTGCGCTGCCCGGCGGCTCGCTGGTGATCGTTCCCTCCGGGCCGTTGCACACGCTCCCCTGGCCGGTGCTGCCGTCGCTGCGCGGGCGGCCGGTGTGCGTGGCGGACTCGGCGGCGGCGTGGCTGCGCGCGGTACGGCGGGCCGCCTGCCGGTCCCCGCTCCCGGCGGGCGTCGCCGTGGTCGCCGGCCCCGGGCTCGCGCACGCGCGTGAAGAGGCGACGATCGTGGCCCGGTGCCACCCTGGGGCGCGCGTGGTCGAGGCGCGCGCGGACGGCGTGCTGCGCGCCCTGGCCACCGCGCGGATCATGCACCTGGCCGCGCACGGCACCTTCCACGCCCGAAGCCCGCTGCTGTCGGGCATCGAGCTGGACGACGGGCCGCTCATGGCCTACGACCTGCGCCGGCTGGGTACGGCCCCGCCGCTGGTGGTGTTGTCGGCGTGCGAGTCGGGCATGGCGCACGCGCCCGCGGACGGCGCGCCGCTGGGCTTGGCGGGGACGTTCCTGGAACGCGGCGCGACGTGCGTCGTGGCCGGGATGACGCCCGTCCGCGACGAGGACGCGGTGGAACTGATGGCGGCCTTCCACACCGCGCTGGCCGCGGGCGCCACCCCCGCCCGGGCGCTCGCCGAAGCGACGGAGCGGACGGGCGTGGCGGGGTTCATGTGCTTCGGCGCCGGAGACGTGCCGGTCAGCCCACCGCCACCGGACGGTCGGGAGAGCTGATCCACTCCGACCAGGAGCCGACGTAGAGCGCTGCGGGGATGCCCGCGAGCGTGAGAGCGAGGACCTCGTGGGCGGCGGTGACGCCGGAGCCGCAGTAGGCGCCCACCGGAGTGCCCGGCGCGACGCCCAGCGCCGCGAACCTCTCCCTCAGCCGCTCTCGCGGCAGGAAGCGCCCGTCGGCGCCGACGTTCTCGGTCGTCGGAGCGCTCACCGCGCCCGGGATGTGCCCGGCGACCGGGTCGACCGGCTCGACCTCGCCGCGGTAGCGCTCGGCGGCGCGCGCGTCGAGCAGGATCCCGCGCCGGGCCAGCTCCCCCGCCTCCTCCGCGGTCAGCGCGGGCATCCCGCCCGGACGCGCCGTGAAGTCGCCCGGCGGGGGCGAGGTCCGCTCGGTGGAGGTCTCCCGGCCCTCGGCGGTCCAGGCGCGGTAGCCGCCGTCGAGGACCCGGACGTCCTCGTGGCCGAAGTACCGCAGGGTCCACCAGGCCCGAGCCGCGGCCGTGGAGTCGGCGTCGTCGTAGACGACCACCGGACGGGAACCGGACACGCCCAGCCGCCGCATCGCCGCCTGGAACGCCTCCGTCTCCGGCAGCGGATGGCGGCCCGCCGCGCCGGGCGGCGCGGCCAGGTCGGCGTCCAGGTCGCAGAAGACCGCGCCCGGAATGTGGCCTTCGGCGTAAGACTCGGCCCCCGGCGGTCCGGCGAGCCGCCAGCGCACGTCGAGCACGGTCACCTCGCCGAGGACGGCGGCCAGCTCCGCCGGTGTGATCAGTGGTGTCATCGTCCCTCGCAGCTTGGACGTCGTTTCCGGCCTTCGGTTCTCCGGTCACCGGCGCGGCGACCGATCCGCCGGGGCGCGCCCGGCCCTCTCACGCCGACCGCCGTACCGGTCTTCCGGACTGCGCGATCTTCGAGTCTTCGGAATCGCGAGCCTCAGGCGGAGGTCGCCTCAGACAGCGCCTGGGCGAACTCCAGCACGTGGGCCACCGCGTCGGGACCATCGGCCGCCTCGCTCACCCGCAGGGAGAGGTCGTCGGCGGTGATGGCGCCGGTGTAACCGTGGTCGGCCTCGCAGTTCTCGTCACCGCAGGTCGCCGGCTCCAGATCGACGTGGGTGATGGCGCCCCAGCCGATGGTGAGCGTGACCTCGCTCGGCGGAACACCGCGCACGTACGCCGCGGGGTCGGGCACCACCCTGGTGACGGCCACCGACCGGATGCGGCTCAGGCTGACCGCCTCGGTGGTGGTGGAGGCGTGCGGGACCGCCGCGCCCTCGGCCGGGGGCAGCTCGTCGGTGTGGCAGACGAGCAGCCGAGTCGGCGTGAGTACCAGCACCGTCACGTGCCTGCGGACCTCCATGGCGGGGTCGAAGGTGGCCTCGTGATGCACCACGTAGGCGGTGACCGCCTCTTTGCCCAGCGCCGACTCGACCGCGTCGGCGACGAGGTCGGGATAGTAGCCGCTGCGCTGGATGGCCTGATGCAGGCCCTCGGCCGAGACTCGGGTTTCCCTCATGGGTCCATCCTGCCCTGTCTCGGGCGGCTCTTTCACTCCCCTTGCTCCCCCCCGCCCGTCCGGGGAGGACGGCGTCATGGGTTCGGCGTCGCCGTGACCAACCGGCGGGGACCGCCGTACGGGCGGGGGCCCTGCGGCTCGCGGAGCACGGCACGCGCGCCGAGCACGGCCACGCCCCACTCCCCCACCAGCACGGGGTCCAGCTCCAGCAGATGGAGCTGCGGGATCTCGTCCGCCACCCGGCCCACGACGACCAGCAGCTCCTCCAAGGCCCCCACGTCGACCGGCGGGTGGCCGTACTCGCCGAACAGCAGGGGCGCGGCGCGTACCGAACGCACCAGCGTGGCCGCGTCGACGGCCGACAGCGGCGCCAGCCGGTAGGCGCGGTCATCCAGCAGCCGGGCGGTGATCTCCCCGAGTCCGAAGGAGACGACCGGACCCACCGCCGGGTTGTCCTCGACGCTGATCACCGTGGGCACGGCCGGCTGCGGCGCCATCCGCTGCACGGCCAGCTCGGTCTGCGGTCCCAGCACCCGGGACAGGTCGTCGTACGCCTGGCGGAGCGCCTCCGGCCCGGCCAGGCCGAGGCGGATCGTGCCCGCACGCTTGGCCGCCTCCGGGTCGGCCGCCTTGAGCACCACGGGCCAGCCGAACCGGTCCGCGGCCTCGACCGCGGCCTCGGCGGAGGGCGCGGACGCGACCGGCCACACCTCCACGCCGTAGAGCGCCAGCAGTTCGGCGGCGTCCACCACCACCGGGCCCTCGCCGTCGCCGAGCGTCCGCCGCACCAGCGAGCGGGCGGCCTCGCTGCCCTCGCCCCGTCCGATGAGGACCTCGCCGGCCGCCGGGCTCTCCCGCCAGGCGGCGTACTTGACCGCGTGGGCCAGGGCGCGAACCGCCTCCTCGGGAGCGGCGTAGGAGGGGATCGACCCCCGGCCCGGGGTGCCGTCCCGGCCGTCCACGCTCAGCTCGGGCAGCATGCCGACGCGGCCCTCGAAGGTGGCCAGCACCGGCTTGGCGACGCCCATGTGGCCGCGCGCCGCCTCCACCAGTGCGGCGGCGACCTCCTCGCGGCGGCCCGGGATCGGCGGCATGTAGATGACCACGACGGCGTCCACCTCGTCGGCGGCGAGGCATTCGGACAGGGCCGCGCCGAACTCCGCCGGTCCCGCCTCCGCCCCCAGGTTCACCGGTGGACGCGGTTCCAGGCCCGCGCGTACGCACGCGTCCACGGCGAGCAGGGCCAGCGCGTCGGAGTTGCCGACCACGCCGACCCGCGGCCCGGCGGGCAGCGGCTGGTGCGCCAGGAGCTGGGCCACGTCGAACTGCTGGATCAGGTCGTCCACCCTGATCACGCCCGCCTGCTCGAACAGGGAGGTCAGGGCGGTGTCCGGCAGGCCGAGGGCGGGGGCGGCGTGGCCGAGCGGCACGCCCTGGGTGGTGCCGCCGGTCTTGACGACGACGATGGGCTTGCGGCGGGAGATCCGGCGCGCCAGGCGGGCGAACTTGCGCGGATTGCCGAAGGACTCCAGGTAGAGCAGGATCACCTCGGTCGCGCGGTCTTCCTCCCAGTACTGCAGCAGGTCGTTGCCTGAGACGTCGGCGCGGTTGCCCGCGGAGACGAACGAGCTGATGCCCATGCCGCGCTGCGCCACCCGGTGCAGCAGGGCCGTGCCCAGCGCGCCCGACTGGCTGAAGAACCCGACCCGGCCGCGACCGGGGATCGTGGCGGCGAGCGTGGCGTTGAGCCGTACGGCGGGGTCGGTGTTGGCGATGCCCAGGCAGTTGGGGCCGACCACGCGCAGACCGTACGCCCGGGCGATGCGGACCAGCTCATCCTGGCGGCGGCGGCCCTCCGGGCCGGTCTCGCCGAAGCCGGAGGAGACGACGATCAATCCGCGCACGCCCTTCTCCGCGCACTCTTTGACCAGGTCGATCACCCCCTCGGCCGGGACGGCGAGCACGGCGAGGTCGACCTCGCCGTCGATCGCGGTCACGCTGGGGTAGGCGCGCACGCCCGCGACCGCGCGCACCTCGCGGTGCACGGGGTAGACCGGGCCGCTGAAGTCGGCCGCGAGCAGATTGCGCAGCACGGTCTGGCCGACGCCGCCCGGCTCCCTGGACGCGCCCACGACCGCGACCGATCTGGGGTTGAGCAGCCGTTCGATCGAGCGGGCCTCGGCGCGGTGCTCGCGCGCCACCGTGACCTCCAACGAGGTCTCGGTGGGCGTCAGGTCGAGCGTCATGCGGACCACGCCCTCGGTGAAGCTGCTCTGCGCGGTGTAGCCCGCCTGCCGCAGCACGGCGATCATCTTCTGGTTGGCCGGGAGCACGTCGGCGATGAACGTGGCGATGCCGTTCTCGCGGGCGGTGGCGGCCAGGTGCTCCAGCAGCACCGACGCGATACCGCGCCCCTGGTGGGCGTCCTCGACGAGGAAGGCGATCTCCGCCTCGCTGGGCCCCGTCTTGTCGTAGCGGATCACCGCGACCATCTCGGTGCCGATGGTGGCGATCAGCGCCACCCTGTCGACGTAGTCGACGTTGGTGAACCGTTCGACCTCGCGGTCGGACAGCCGCGGGTGCGGGCCGAAGAACCTGAAGTAGATGGACTCCGGTGACAGCCGCGAGTAGAACGCGCGCAGCCTGTCGGCGTCTTCCGGGCGGATGGGCCGCACGTGCGCCGTACCGCCGTCCGCCAGGACGACGTCCGCCTCCCAGTGCGTCGGGTAACGAACATCCACGAAGGCCGCCTCCCAGTCGTTTCCCTTACGAGGGTATGACCGCGTCTCGCATGACAAGACGGTGCCGGGCGTTCAACAACGCTTGTGCATCGACTCTCCTCCGGTCTCGGCGCATCAGCCCAAAGCCAGGCCGGAAACTGTTAGGTTTTTCGGCGTCAGGCGCGGTAGAGGCATTGCAACAAGGCGGTGACATCATGACCCGGGTTGTCGTGGTGGGCGATCTCATGACCGACGCGGTCGCGCGCGCCCGCTACCCCCTGGCGCGAGCCAGCGACACCCCGGCCACTGTGACGATGCACGGTGGCGGCTCCGGTGCGAACGTGGCGTCATGGCTGGCGGTCGAGGGCGCGGAGGTCGCCTTCATCGGCCGCAGAGGCGCCGACATCACCGGCAGGAACCGCGACATGGAGTTGATGGGCTACGGCGTCGACGCCCGTCTCGTCATGGATCCCGAGCGTCCCACCGGAACGTGTGTGGTGCTGGTCACCCACAAGGGTGAGCGCACCATGCTGTCCGATCCAGGTGCCAATGCCGCTCTATCCCCCGACGACCTCCCGCGTGACCTGTTCACCGCGGGAGGTCATCTGCACCTGTCGGGTTACACGCTGCTCAACGAGGGTTCCAGGGAGGCCGGGCTCGCGGCGCTGGAGTACGCCCGCCGGGCCGGAATGACGATCTCGGTCGATGCGGCGTCGGCCGCACCGCTGGAGCGCAACGGCGCCGAGCCGTTCCTGGAGTGGACGCACGGCGCCAAGCTGCTGCTCGCCAACGCCGATCAGGCGAGGGTCCTCACCGGCCGGGACGAACCCGCGGCTGCGGCCAAGGTGCTCACCGCGTGGTTCCCCCAGGTTGTGATCAAGCTGGGCGCCGACGGCGCGCTGTGGTACACCAACAACCGCTCCGAGCCGGTGCAGGTCGCTGCCGAGCCGATCGAGCGAATCGTGGACGGCACGGGCGCGGGCGACGCCTTCGCAGCGGGCTTCCTGCCCGCCTGGCTCGCGGGCAAGCCTCCGGCCGAGGCGCTCGCCGCGGGCTGCCGCCTGGCGGCCAAGGCCCTGAGCCAGCTCGGCGCGCGTCCGCGTCTTTGATCCGGTTTCGATCCGGCCGTCGCGGCTCCGGGTGCGCCGCACCCGGAGCCGCGGCGTTCAGGTCGTGGTGGCCAGGGCCAGCGGCAGCACGGCCGGGGCGCCGGCGTGACGAACCAGCGCGGCCGCCATGGTCATGGTCCAGCCGGTGTCCACGCGGTCGTCCACCAGCAGCACCGGGCCGTCCACCGTGGCCAGGTCGGCGGCGAGGGACCGGGGCATGGCCAGGGTGGCGCGGATCGCGCGCACGCGTTGGGCGCTGTTGAACTGGCGGCCGGGTGATCCCGCGCGATAGCCCAGCTCACCCAGGTAGGAGAGCCTGCCGACCTCGGCCAGCCGCTGGGCCACGCTGCGGATCAGCACCGGCCGCGTGACCGACGGCACGCTGACCACGGCGACCGGGCGGCGCTCCCACTCCCACGCCGCCAGGACCTTCACCAGCGCGGCGAACACATCATCGGGCACCGGCGCGTCGGGAACGCCGTCGGCGAGCAGCTCCCGCAGCCGGCCGCCCCAGCCCAGGTCGGTGAGCCGGCCCAGGGCCCGGCCGGGCTCGGCGCCGAACTCGGGTTTGATCCGGCCCGACAGGTCGGGCAGGCCGGTGGGCCACTGGCGACGCACCTCGATCTCCACCCCCGGGCGGCGCAACCGCTCGGCGGCGCCGTGCACGGCCTCCGCGGCGACCTCGGGCGAGCGGTGGACGCCGGTGCAGTTGTCGCAGCGGCCGCACGGAGCCGCGGTGTCGTCGTCCAGGTGGCGCAGCAGGAACTCCTCACGGCATCCGGTCGTGGCGATGTAACCGAGCATCGCCTCCTGCTCGGCGCGCCGCTCGGCGGCGACCCTGGCGTACCGTTCCGCGTCGTAGACCCAGGGTTCACCGGTCGCCTGCCAGCCGCCCTTGACCCGGCGGACCGCGCCGTCCACGTCGAGCACCTTGAGCATCATCTCCAGGCGGGAACGGCTCAGGTCGACCCGGCTCTCCAGAGCCGCGGTGGACAGCGTGCCGGCCTCGGCCAGCGCCTCCAGGGTGCGGCGGACGACCGGCTCGGGAGGGAAGGCGAGGGAGGCGAAGTACGCCCAGATCTCGCGGTCCTCCTGGCCGGGCAGCAGGATCACCTCGGCCCGCTCGACGCCGCGCCCGGCGCGGCCGACCTGCTGGTAGTAGGCGACCGGGGACTGCGGCGCACCGACGTGCACGACGAAGCCGAGGTCGGGCTTGTCGAAGCCCATGCCCAGGGCGGAGGTCGCCACCAGCGCCTTGATCTTGTTGTCCAGCAGGTCCTGCTCGGCGGCCAGGCGCTCGGCCGGATCGGTCTGCCCGGAGTAGGCCGCCACCTCGTGCCCCTGGTCGCGCAGGTAGGCGGCGATCTCCTGGGCGGCGGCGACGGTGAGCGTGTAGACGATGCCGGAGCCGGGGAGTTCGTGCAGGGCCTGCGCCAGCCAGGCCAGGCGCTGCTCGGGACCGGCGGTGCGGACCACGCTCAGGTGCAGGCTCTCCCGGGCGAGCGGACCGCGCAGCACCAGCGTGTCGTCGCCGAGCTGCTCGGCGACGTCGCGGGTGACGCGGGCGTTGGCGGTGGCGGTGGTGGCCAGCACGGGCACGCCCTCGGGCAGCTCGGCCAGGAGCGTGCGCAGCCGCCGGTAATCGGGCCGGAAGTCGTGGCCCCAGTCGGAGATGCAGTGGGCCTCGTCGACCACGACCAGGCCCGCGCTCTCGGCCAGTTCCGGCAGGACGTGGTCGCGGAAGTCGGGGTTGTTGAGCCGTTCGGGGCTGACCAGCAGCACGTCGACCGCGCCCTCGGCGACCTGGGTGTAGATCTTCTCCCACTCTTCGGGGTTCGCCGAGTTGATCGTGGCGGCGTGGATGCCGGCCCGCTCGGCGGCGGCGACGGTGAGGGTGTAGACGATGCCGGAGCCGGGCAGCTCGTGGAGCGTCTGGGC